>TBL_comb47_HYPODRAFT_10000268_pt1 | contig 68754 bp, 68 predicted proteins | sample TroBogypolimnion_40_FD_10682 | JGI IMG/M metagenome (IMG submission 10682)
TTCCTTGCGGATTCCAGATGGCTGAAAATTGCTCTTCAAACTCTTCTTCGCTCATCCAATCTTTGGCATAAAAGGTGCAGCAACGTCCAATTTTTTTTAATTCTTCTGTTTCACCATCAGCCCTGGAAGTGTAACAAATATATCGTGCCAGTTTGCCGGGTTTAATATTGTACATGTCAGCAAGCATCTCCTTTATTTTTGATTTAGGAAACTTGCATTCTGCTGATTTATTCAGTTCCCGTGTTACATCATCCAGGGTATAGTTCAACTCGATCTGCTCAAAACATTGAAAAGCATCATTGAGCCAATCGTCCAGTTCTTTTTCAATGGTTGATTTAGTTTTATCCATCACCTGCTGAAGGGCTTCGGTAATGTAAACTTCATCAGGGAACCAGAATCGTGTTGCTTTTGAGGGATAGTGCAGAGGTCTGTTATGTAGAAAATTAAGAAAGGCCGGAATTTCATTACGCATTTTTTCAAGCATATCAGGATCATCCTTCATCCCTTGTTTTCTAAAGCTGGGAACTTTCAAAACGGCAAAGCGGTTTTCACCCGGATCGATCTGCATAAAGTTACGCTCATTGTTGGAGCAAAACAGTAAGTGAGTAAAATTTTCAACCACTTCCGCATTTGCACCTTTTCCCTCCAACCACATGACCTTGCCTGTTGCCATATTCTTGATCATCTCCTTGGTGGTCTTATCATGCAGTGGAATATGGCCTTCATCAATAGCTACAAACAGTTTTCCGGCAAAGTGGCTAGTGAACTTGGGATTAAATCGTTGATTGTCCAGAATAGCCATATTGGCACCATAAATTAGCTTTAGGAAATCCAGAAAAGTACTTTTCCCTGTATTACGTTCTGAACTCACCAAAGCCAGTATGGGTAGCCGCTGCCGTGGCCTCTGATAGGAAAGCTGAATGTAATCCAGACCAAACTGATATAGCACTTCACCATCCATATTACAGGCGGAGAAAATGTGTTTTAGAAACATATCAATCGTTGGCCACTCCCCGGCAACCGGTTCCCAATCCACCGGATGATAGATGTTAAAAAGACTACTTACTATACTGTTGTGATTGCTGGTTATCACCCGCTGATATTCTCCCGAGTTATTGGGTTTGTTTACAAACGAATCATATCTGGGGATCTGCTTGATAAAATCTTTGCCGTAATCCCTTCCGATTTCACCGATTGCCCAAGGCTTCAGAACTTCTTCGTATCCATCATGGGCATTAGTGACCATGATTCGTTTATAATAATACGGTCCAACACGAAGGTACAATTTAGCATCCGTGTACTGGATCTTCTCCAGCTTATCCCCATCATGGCAATAACAAACGGATTTGTAAACGAATTCGTTTTGTTTCAATCGGTCAGCATGGTAACTGTAAAATGTGATGGCATCCTTCAGACGAAGATGAGCGTACAGTCGGTTCATGCTCAGCTCTGTTAAGTTTATGCAATCGAAAAATGGATTTTCTTGTGATTTATAGTTTTGAAGATTATTAAAAGTCCGATCCGGGTGTTTTCTCTCCAGATCATCCAGGGTGATAACCTGCTCAAATTGGAAATGGTGTTTAATGTTTGACCAAACAAGGGTGATATCCCGGTCAAAAGCATTGAGTAAGTCCTTGAATTTTTTAACTGCATAATACACATTGAAAAGTGGCCCGGATAAATCCTTTTCACTGCCATAGGTGTAGCCGGTATCCAACACATCGGAGTTATAAACCAAAACAACCGTTTGTACTTTTCTGGACTGGAGCAATTGGATAAAATCAGGATGTAAAGCCTGGAGATTTTCACTGTATTGGTCTTTGATTCCCTTATAGGCTGCAATTGGAAGACCGGCTTTCAAAGCTGAATCAGCGGTAAAAGGTAAATCAGTAACAAATAGAGAAGCGATCTTTTTCTGATCATTCACTGTTTGTGGAATAAATATTGGCATGTCAGCAATTTGCTGATGATTTAGCTTGAGAGGTTTATAGGATAGCTCGGTGTTGCTGCTCATTTCTCTTGACATTTAGCATGCTCCAGAATATACAAGCCAATAGCTTGCTGATTTTTGATTTTGTTTTCTTTTCCGGCGCTGCTCACTCGGGGCAGATCCTGCCTGAATTTTTCTCCATGGCTCATAGAGATATCAGCCGCTGTGCGCATCCGCTCATGGGCATATTGTTCAAACCATGAAAGAACCTTCATTCCATCGATTTCGGCAAACAGTTGTCCGAATTCGCCTTTCTTGATTTTTCGGAATACCAGGTTAATATCGGCAAGATTGAGGTAAGGGTACTCCTGGACAAGGATGGTTGCTGTTTCTTCAATCTGTTCTGGGGTCATCTTTCTCAATGCATTCACAAAATCATTCAGGTTAACGATCCAGACGGATACATAAGCTATCTGGAAATCTTCTGAGTATTCCCTTCGGATGCTGCCAAGGGTGGGAGCGGAGCTGCTGATGGTCAAAGCCATTGTATTTTCTTTTTGAAAAGCCCGAAGGCATTTGGCAGGAGCGTATTCAGCCAGAAAACTTTGTTTTGTTGCCGGCAGAAGTGAATTCGAGTGGTATTTTACGATCTCGTCCATGATTATTGCATCCCTAAACGGTTTAATAACTGTTGTTTATAGTCTGTTTGATGCTTATCAACTAATTTTTTAGTTATAGTGTTTTGGGCTTTAAGCTCAAACAGGTTGCTCCATCCATTCTCACGTGATTGTTTCAGAATTGCAATGGCTGTGATCATGTCGCCTTTGGATAATTCAGTTAGATGGATTAAGGCGCTTTGTTCACCAATAATCTTGTAAATAAAACCTTTCTCCTTTTTAAATTTTTTCCACAAAGTCCAGGCTTCTATGAAGAGTTCATCTTCCCATGGAAGTTCTACCTTGATGTTTCCATCGAGTTCATTACGCAACCAGGCATGGAAATTCACCAGAATCTTTTGTGACTGGTCAAATCGTCCGGCCTGGCGATCAGATATTTTTCCTTCCTGGGCCAATTCCTGAAACAACTGCTGGAGCTGGCCAACGGCTTTAACGTATTGTGAGATCATAATTTGGTTCCAGTTTTAAATTTTTGGATCAGCATTTTGAATCATTGGATTCAGATATTGAACTCCATAGCTGTATATGTTTTGAAGTTCTGCCAGGTATTTATTTCTATTTGCAGAATCAACAAACTCTGGCAATACATTAATTGTTTTTGTTTTATCCCCCAATTGAAGTGTAAAACCTTGTTTTTTTAACTGCCGGTGCAGATAATATTTGCGCCTATGTGTTTCTTTCCGACTCATGGTAATATTCTTTAAAGCGTTCCAGAAATTCATGATTAGCTTGCTGCGGATTCATATAAGTAATCCGTCCCCCACGGTAAAATGCGTTATATTCCACTTCCTGAATAAAAAGATCAGTTGGTTTTATCAAATGCAGACTGGAATGATCGAGGCTATATCGGGCACAGATTGCCTGCATGATTTGGTCTTCGATCACTGAAAATTGAGGCATGCGTACTTTCAATGGTTTTATCATGTCACCGACATAGGCTTCTGCTGCATCATGTAGCAAGGCCAATAATTTCAAACCCGGATCAACTAATGGATCCCAGAATGAAAACTCATCACAAACCATGGTACTGTGTTGCGCGATTGAAAAAAAGGAGGGTGTTAATCCGGAGAAGTGACCTTTGTTTGACAAACCTGAAGCAATATCATGGATATCTATCATCTCAGGAGTAGGATTAAACAAGTTAAAATGTTTGCCGGAAAGGGTAAGGATAATACCTGTTTCTATGGATGGTTCAAGGATGCTCATTGGTTTTGAATAATTGGATTTTCCAAGGAGCTATTCCTCATTTAAGCTGAAATATAAAACTTCAGTTTCGATTAACCTTTTGGCGAATTGATCTGCAGTTCTGCAAGTTTCTTTAACATGGCTAATTATTTGTGCAGACTGATTAATTGCTTCTGCGCGCAAATCATCCTCAAGGAAGCATTGGGTGAGCATTCGGAATATTTCGTTTACCTTACCGGTAAAGAAATATGAACAGTTATTTGATAATCTGATTAGCATTAGTGTAGGCATTTTGATTAGTTTAGTAATTGCTATTTTAGGCAGAATAGGGGGCACCGATTAGGATTCTACCCCGCTAATCTATCCGGAGATTTTTTTTTAGTGCCACAATTCAGGCATTCAATTTCTAATGATGGATGGCTGATATGGGAGATCCTTTTCACTTTCAAGTGGGGTATTGTAGTCTGCAAAATTACACTATTGGTGAATAGTCGGTTGACCGCATAAGCGATCAACCGTTATTAAAAAAAACAATTCCCTTTGCGTTTGATGTTTGCGATTGTTTGCTCCAGGCATTTTTCAGCCAACTCTTTCGAGCCCTATTAATAACATCGGGATAACTTGCTATAGAATTTGTGTTAATAAGGGAATCGATCCCTTTGGATTCATTGCGCATAGCGGTGCATTGAATCTCTTTCTTTGATTAATTTGGAGAAATGAACCACCCTCTAATCTGCTGTAATCACAGCCTTTTTAATGTACTTCGGATACTTATGCAGGATACGGTTGATATCAGTTGAATAAACATCGATGATATTCATTTCACCAAGTATTTTCTGTAATGTCTTACTGGTGATGCCTAACCTGCGGCAAGCTTCTGTTTTGGTAAGAGGAGCGTTCAATTTGCTTTCGTTTGCTGTAATTTCTGCCCGAAATGATGCGCGCAGCAAGCTCTGAAAATCTTCAAGGGAAATACCTTCAAGGATAATTTTGGTCATAATTAGATTCTCTAAAAGTGTTGATGGTTTTTTTATTGGTCTAAAACTGCCGAGTGGTAGTATCGTGGAAAATGAGTTTTTCCCACGATATCTTTAGCCAACTAATTTGGGAACATCTACCAGAATACTGTCATCTATTAATTCACCAAGTTGGTCCTTTTCGAACCTTTCCGCAATTGCCAATTTAATGTACTGTGATTCATTCATGCTATTTTTCTTAGCATTCTCTGCAATCAACTTTTTCATCTCCATTGGGATCATCACGCTGATCGCCGCTCCATTCTTTTGCATCAAAAGTTTCATGCATTTTAATGTTGTAATCATGTTGTAATAATAATATGTTTTAGTTAAATTAGTTCGACAATATTACACTATATATCAATTGATTACACACTGATTATGAAAATTTATTATCTCTTAATGTTTATTTATACGAATTCTAAATATTATATCTTGATTATTAATTATTTCCTGAAAAAAAATTATAATATCGATTATAATAACTCGTTGATATAACACAAAAAAAGCTCATGCAAAAGAAAATTGCAGGAGCTTTTAAATATTTCCTAATAGCTTGATAAAGTTACTATTTTATGGCTTTATCGAGCTTTTCAATAATGGCAAGTTTGACATACTGGGACTCAGACATATTCTCTTCTTTAGCACATTTAGCAATCAACTGCTTCATTTCCAATGGGATTACCACGCTTATTGCAGAGTCATTTTTTTGCAGGAGTAATTTTAAGATTTTTGATGTTGCCATTCTAATATAATTATATTATTTTAATAACACGATTATACGGAATAACATCGAAAAATCCAAGAATGTTCAGAAATTATTACGGTATATCGTCAATTTATATGAATTCTAAATAAAATATGCTGAACTACAATAAGATACATTCAGATATAAACAAATCAAATATTTTCATTTCTGATCTGGCAAGATTTTTGGAAAATAAATACACCTCTTTTAAAGATCGACTGACAAAAGAGAAGCTATATGCCTGGGAAATAGAAAAAATAGCAATCTATTTTGGTAGACCAATATCTTACTATTTTGACCAGGATGAAAAGGAAGGTGTATCGTATAATACCGAAGAACGGCTATACAGCGCTGAAGAGCCGCAAAAGAACCATCTGTTGGACATTGACACTAAACAAAAAAAGATTGAGGAATTAACCAACGAACTTTCTTTATCCAAATATAAAATGGAGAAATTAAGCAAGAAATATACCCGGTTGCTTGAAAAGAAACTGGATAACACAAATGAACGATAGTTTACGTCGTAATGTGAAATTACGGATTACAAACTGACATCTCCTGATTGCTTTTTTGAACTACTTTTTTGAACTGTCTTTTCTCCTTTCCAAATATCAAAATCGGCCAGTTTTGAGGTCATGATGTCCTTCTGAACTGCAGCAGTGTATTTATTAAATGAGCTTTCTGTTTTATGTCCTGTCACAGCCATTATGAATTGTTTGGGAATACCCCGACACAATAGATTACTTGCAAAACTTCTCCGGGCTGTATGGGTAGTAATCATTTCAAACTTCTTCTTGGAATACTCGACCCTACGACTTCCTTTTGTCCGGGTAAAAATAATAGTATTGTCTATTTTGGCCATTTCCCCCAGGATTTTAATGTGTTCGTTCAGCTTCTGCTGACTGAGAGATTTGGGAAACCCGTCAGTTTCGACAATCTGTCTGACCAGCTTATGAACTGGTATGCGAAGCTTTGGCCCATTTTTGTTGGCAATAGCGTGTATAAAGCCTGAGGAAAGGTCAACATGTAACTCGGGATCGATGTTCAGGTAGTTTTCAACACGAAGTCCTGTCCAGCAACCGATGACAAAAAGCTTACGGGCACTATCCAGTGCACTGATCTGACGTGTAATACTTAGCTGGTTCAAGTATTGAGATGTGTCTCTCGGTACTTCAGAAACTGCTTTTTTATCCTTTCTGTTTTTATGAAATTCAAGAATTGTTTTTTTATTAATTACCAGATTATAGATACATTCAATTTCGTCTTCATCAAGGTAGATATTATAAACTTCCTCTGATGGCTTTTTAAAGTTTTTGAAAACAAGATTTGTATTGTCATCGTTATCGGTCGCATAATTCAAAATCCGTTTCAGGTTTTTGATAATGGATCCGATATAATTAATGGAGAAGTCCTTGTCCCGAAGAAATTTTGTGAAATCCCGATAAAAGCGTTTATCAATCTGTTCAAATGTCAGATTCGGATTGTACTCCCTGATTTTATTGATTGCAGTTAATATTTGCTGTGATCTTCTTCTTGTGAACTGGTTACTGGCATGCTCAAAAAACTGGTCACAATATTCAAAAAAAGGTGTTACCCTTGGTTTGTCCTTCATGTTTTCCTCGATAAGCTCAACCAGCTTTTTGTTTTCAATAGTGAATGGATCAACGGTATCGATAACACTATTAAAAGCAACTTCAATTTTTAGGATTTGCTTATTCAGTTCTTCCAGTTCCTTAGTTTTCGGATTGAAACGCTGGCGGTCCGGATTCCATTCAGCATTAAGTTGTATTCCGGGGTAGTACGTTAAAGCAATTCTTCGACCAGCTTTCTGTTTGCGAAAAATTGCATATATTGAGCCTTTATCTGCGAAAAAGTTGATAGCCATGGTTTATGTTTTTTGATGATCAAAGATAAAACATTCTAACCACATTCTAACCACTATATTCCAAAAGGCTCCAAAATAAGTTGGGAATAACATTTGTAAAAAACACGTAATGCCCTGTTAATGCGGAAATAAGCCTATATATTCCAAATGCATATAGCATTAGTTCGGCTCCCAACTGGGTCACTTTAAAAGGCAAAAGCCTTGCAATCTATTGATTGCAAGGCTTTTTTATTTAAATTTAACTATATTGTCTTAATTCTAAAAAATACTTCAAAAACGAACCGCGCTTTATTCTTTATCCTGTTAGACGAGAATAAAAATCAGCTTGTTAAAATCTTCTCCATTGTGCTTCGTTCCTTATCGGTAAGAGTGTCCATTTCTGTAAGGGCATGTTGTATTTTGGTTTTAAAATTCCAACAGGTCATTTGACGAAGCGAAAGGCGCCGGGCAAATTCGTAGGTGGAAACATCCTCTTTTCCTTTGCAGACGCTGTAGGCAATATAGAATGCTTTACTGACTGGGAATTTTATACCGTGGAAAATGGTACCATTCGTTGCCGTTTCCTTGGCTTTGCATTTGGTGCATCGGCGCGAATAGGGTTCCTGCCCAGGACATGAGTTTGTATTTTCGCATTTCTTGCACACAAAACCATTGGCCCATTTAATCTCTGCCAGAAATTCAAGGCATTTCTCATCACTTTGGAACATTTCCTCAAGTTGCTCAGGACTAAGGTTATTGCTGAAAATAGGGTTCATGATCTGATTGTTTATGATGCAAATGTAAAGAAATAGTGTTACTAAAAAGATTTAAGTGTCACTAATGCGATTTAATATTTACTTTTTATTAGTTTTGCTGACCAATCCTATCATACAATCAACATGGAAAATAATTGTGAAGTTAAGCCAAGACCGCGGACAATTAAAGAGGTTTTTAATAGCTGGTATTTCTGGAGACCATTCCTATCCATTACTATTGGTGGCATTGCGGGTTTTTCGTATTATTATTTTGTAGGATGTGCTTCAGGTACCTGTGCGATTACAAGTAGTCCCTATTTGAGTACTTTCTGGGGTGCCATGATGGGTTTGTTTTTGGTAAACAGTCCTTGCAGCAGAGGACGGTGCTGAGGATTTCTTGATATTCAACTGTTTAAATAGGAGAGTTTGGGTATTGGTTATGCTTTTGATCAAAGATTTAGGATCATTTAAAAGCATTTGCAATGCTTTCGATGCTTAATTATATTACTGAAATCATTATAAATAAGGATACTTGCGTATATTTATAAAGTCATAACTCTTTTGCATGAAGCATAAAGAAAATCCTTCCTGGTTTGAACTATTCCTTTCTTTCTTTTGGATAGGATTAACCGGCTTTGGCGGTCTAGCCATGACTGCCCACATCCGAAAACATATTGTAGACAAACGGAATTGGTTAGATGTTAATACATTTGATTCAGGTCTTGCGCTTTGCCAGGTTATTCCCGGGGCAATCGTTATGCAGTTGGCTGCTTATATCGGGTTGAAATTGAAAGGTATCCGGGGAGCTGTTGTAAGTTTTATAGGGTTTGGGTTACCAGCATTTTTGATCATGTTTATCCTTTCGGTACTTTACAAACAATCCCAGAACATCTCAGGAGTTGAAATGGTACTAAGTGGATTAAGGGTGGTCATTGTGGCCATTGTAGCCAATGCTGCCTATATTTTCGGTAAAAAGAATTTCAAAAATATAAACGATTGGGTCATAGCAGTCATAGCAGCCGGATTGTTCCTAACCAAATTGCACCCGTTTCTGGTTTTACTAATCGCTTCCATTTTAGGTCTGTTACTCACGAAAAAGGATTCTCCTGAAACAGAAAAACTTGCCAGCGCCAGAACTTTTCGATTCTTCCTGATCCTTATTTTGGTGGTAGTGGTTTGTTCAACAATCTTGTTTTTCGTGAATAAGGATTACTTTACCCTGGCGACCATCATGTTGCGTATTGACCTTTTCTCCTTTGGCGGAGGTTTAGCAGCAATGCCTATTATGTATCACGAATTGGTTGATTTATTCGGCTGGTTTGATAAGAAAACGTTTATGGATGGTGTTATTCTTGGTCAGGTAACACCAGGTTCAATCATTATTGCTGCAACGTTTTTTGGCTATATGCATTTTGGCATTACCGGCAGTATAATTGCTACTGTGTGTGTTTTTACTCCCTCGTTTCTGATACTGATGGGAATCATCCCATTTTTCGACAAATTAAGGTCATATCCTCAATTCCATAAAGTGATCAATGGCATCCTGTGTTCCTTTGTTGGGCTTCTTACAGTTGTTACCTATCGTTTTACTGTCGATATCCATTGGAACTGGGTGAATACAGTATTTACGCTGGTTGCTTTTGCCTTGATGGTGCGAAAGGTGGATGTTATCTGGATTATCCTGGGAGGGATACTCTTATCGTTTATCATGTAAAGCACATTTATCCCTTTTTACTTATCTCTAGTAACTCTTTGTGATTAACAAGGAGTATATCTTTTTCGTGTAATTCAATCAAGCCATCCTTTTCAAAACTCTTCAGAAGTTTTACAGCACTTTCGGTTGAAATGCCTGCAAAGTCAGCCATATCTTTGCGTGAGAACAACTGAAATATTTCAGGATTTTCAGGTTTTAAACTATCAATGTAAAGAAGGGTGTCGGCTATCCGCCCGTTCATCTGTTTATACATCATGTTCCGCAAGGTATCGAATAGGTTTGCGTTTTGCTCACAATACCGCTTAATCATGCTGAATCCGAATTGTCCGTTTAGCTTGATGACCGAAGCAATAGCATCTTTTTCAACCAGAAATACCTGGCAATCAGTCAGAGCAACAGACGAATAATTGAATGTGTTTTTGGTGAAGATTGCTGATAAACCAACAAATTCGCCAGGCTGAATAACCCTTAGGTTAAAGCTTTTTGAACCGTCGTCTTCGATGTATTGCCGGGCCAGTCCATTGATTACAAACAATGCATAAGAGGCAAATGCGCCCTGCTTAGTCAGGTGATCGCCTTTACGAAACAATACCTGTGTTTTGCTGGCCCTTACCAATTTGGCTTCTTCTTGTGAAAGCATTTGAAAGCAGGGAGCCTGAATGTCGCAAATAAAGTCCTGATCCGTGTCGAGAATGGGTTTCATATCCAATTGAAATTACATTTCACTGTAAAGTTAGGATTATATCAATAAAAAAGTTGTCGCAATTCAATTCATTAGCCGATACACTTCACACCAAATATCTTTTTTACGGAAGTTTTATGATGTAGTTTTGTGTATTAGCAATTCAAACTGACTGATCATGTTATACACCAATTTAAAACACATTGAAAGCGCTGCTGATCAGGTGCAAGTTATTAGCGAAAGCAGGCAGGTAGTGATCATCTGTGGCCGTATGGATCCAATGTGTATCCCTGTCTACCGGATTGCAGAAGAGCTGGAAACAGATTACACGGTTGTTAAGTTCTACGATATGGAGTTTGATAATCCTGAATCAGAAGTCATTCGATCTTTACCAGAAGTAGCGGGTTTCAGGATTATCCCTTATATTATCTGGTATAAAAATGGGAAAGTCTTGAATGCCACATCAGGCATACAAACCAAAGCAGGGATGGCAGCTATTTTAGATCAGGAATTTGTTATCCCATTTAATGTTTAGTGAATCCAGATAAAAAGAATTAGGATTAATAAAAAGGTAATATGCAGATAACAATAATCGTAACAGGGCTATTATTAGCAATTGTATTTATTGTCAGAGCAATAGCGATAGCCAAAATGAAAAACACACCATTGGTGGTCGATCATGTAAAAGTATTGACCCTTACGGAACAGAATTTCCAGCAACAGACTAAAAACAAAATAGTATTGGTTGATTTCTGGGCCACCTGGTGTGCTCCATGCCGAATGATGGCACCTGTACTAAACGACGTTGCCACTGAACTGAAAGGAAACTCACATGTCGGTAAAGTTGACATTCAACAATTCCAATCGCTGGCCAATAGATTTAAGATCAGAAGCATACCTACACTGATACTTTTTAAAAACGGCCTGGAGATAAACCGCTTTGTAGGGATCAAATCGAAAGAGTTTTTATTAAAAGAGATTGCCAAGGCTTCTTAAGCCATTGGTCATTAGGAAAAAGGTAAGAGAAAAGAGGAAAAGGAAAAGTCAATAGTCATTAGGAAAAGTATATGTGGAATAAGTATTTATAAATGAGGGGTATGTGATGTAATTCTAACTTAGAGGTCAAAGATTTCCCTTTTCCCATTTCCTGATGACTAATTACCAATATATTAAGTAAGAAACTGATAAGTACAAATATTAATATGGAAAAGATAGTAATTGTAGGGGGAGTTGCAGCCGGAGCAACCGCAGCAGCCAAAGTGAGACGAATATCCTCCACCGCAGAAATTGTAATGATTGAAGCTGGACCGGATATCTCATTTGCCAATTGTGGATTGCCTTATTATATTGGCGGAGACATTAAAAGCAGATCGAAACTCATTCTTCAGAGTCCAGGGAGCTTCAAGGAGCAATACGGTGTTGAAGTGCATATAAATACAATTGTTGGATCCATAGATCGGATTGCTCATACAGTTAATACAATGAACACCGTTAGTGGTGAACAGAGAACGTTTGAATATACTAAACTGATTCTGGCACAGGGTGGGCGACCAATTAAACCTATACTCCCGGGTGCTGATTATGATCATGTTTTTACTCTTTGGACACTGGAAGATATGGATAAAATCTCCCATCATCTGGAGGAAAAGAAACCTAAGAGTGCAGTTGTTGTTGGCGGTGGATTTATTGGTCTTGAAATGGTGGAAGCCCTCGTAAAAAGGGGATTGAAAGTGAATGTGGTGGAAATGATGCCTCATGTGATGGCTGTTTTGGAAGCGGAAATGGCAGGCTTTATTGAAAATGAAATGCTTTCATACGGAGTGGGTATCCAAACCAATGCAGCGGTTACAGAAATCAGACAAAATACAGTGAAACTTGATAATGGGCAGCTATTAGAGGCCGAAATGGTATTACTTTCAGTAGGTGTTCGTCCTACTCTGCAACTGGCCCTCGATGCAGGTCTCCAGATTGGAGAGGCAGGGGGATTAATGGTCAATTCACAACTACAGACCTCAGATCCCGATATTTATGCTGCAGGGGATATGGTTGAGATTGAACATCGGGTAAATGGTAAAAAGGTTCGTATTCCTTTAGCAGGACCAGCAAACCGGCAGGGTAGAATTACCGCGGAGAATGCATTGGGGGGCAATCATGCTTATCAAGGTTCTATCGGAACATCGGTAGTCCGCGTTTTCGAAGCAGTAGCCGGAATTACAGGTCTTTCATTAAAGCAAGCCCGTGCTATGGGCATGGAAGCTAATGCGGTTGTTGTTCATAAAGAACATCACACTTCCTATTATCCGGGAGCCGAAATTGTAACCGCAATGTTGATCTACGATCGCAACACCGGAGTTGTACTTGGAGGACAAACTGCAGGATATCAGGGTGCTGACAAACGTCTGGATGTGATTGCAACTGCTACTGCAGCTAAATTGACAATAAGCGATCTGGCTGACATTGATTTTGCGTATTCGCCACCCATAGGAACAGCCAATGATGCGATCAATATGGCTGCTTATACCGCAGAAAATAGAATTTCAGGATTCAGTCCATCCATTACGGCCTCAGAACTAGATGCTTTTATGGAGGGCATAAATCCAGTATTTATAGATGTTCGTGATGTGTTTGCATACCAAAAAAGCCATATAAAGGGAGCGATGCATATTCCATTGGAACTGTTGGCTGAACAAATAAATACCATTCCGGTTAATCGTACAGTGATTGTTTACGATGAAACGGGAAAAAAAGGACATCAGGCACTGCGCACTTTATTTGGAGCTGGCTTTAAAGATGTTACCAATATTTCAGGTGGACATACTTCTATCCAACGGCAGGCCCGAACAACAGGATTTACAACTATCGAAATAGATCTTATCTCAGTAGTGGTGAAATCTCTCAAGGAAGAAAATACAGTTACAAAAGTAAAAACAGAAGTAAAAACAAATAAAAAACCCATAGATATGAATACTTTGATTGTTATTGATGTGCGTACCAGAGAAGAATTTAAAGGTGGTGCCTATCCTGATGCTATAAACATCCCTCTGGATGAATTAAACAGTCGTTTGGATGAAGTTGGAAGCAATTTGGCACGCGAAATTGTTGTATATTGTGCTTCGGGAGGTCGTTCGGCCTATGCACAGCGAATGTTGGAACAGCTTGGTTATACCAATGTGAAAAATGGCGGTGGAATCGCTTCAATGATGGCAAGCCGGAAAGAGAAACCATCCATGGCAAGTTCATCGAATGAACCCCTGATTGTTGATGTGCGTACACCCGAAGAATTCAGGACTGGAGCTTACCCCGGGGCGATCAATATTCCTTTGGATGAGTTGCAGATGCGTGTCATCGAATTGGGTAGTAAGTCAAGAGAAATAACCCTTTATTGCGCTTCAGGAGCACGCTCTGCATATGGACAGAAGGGTTTGGAGCAAATGGGGTTCTCCAACGTGAAAAATGGTGGTGGCATCATGCAAATGATTAGACAGAGATAATATAAATAATAACCAAATAGAATGAATAATTTTGATAATGTGGCCGCTACATGGGATGAGAATCCAATACACCTTGAACGATCACAGGCCATTGCACAAAAAATGATGGATATTCTTCCGCTAAGTAAAGATATGAACGTATTGGAATATGGTGCAGGAACAGGGATCCTCAGTTTTCTCTTAAGTGAGAAACTGGGTCATATTACAATGATGGACAATTCGAAAGAAATGGTCAAGATGATGGAGGGTAAGGTTCTTGACAGACATGTCACAAACCTGCAGCCGATCTATTTTAATCTCGAAGAAGAGGACTTTGATAAGTCCTTTGATCTTATTTTCAATCAAATGGTGTTGCACCACATTCCTGATGTGAAAGGCATCTTTGAGAAATTTCATGAAATGCTTTTACCCGGAGGAACATTGGCGATTGCAGATCTTTATCAGGAAGATGGATCTTTTCATGGTGAAGGGTTTGATGGACATTTAGGATTTAATCCTGAACAACTCAAGTCAATGCTTCTTGCGACTGGCTATAGAAAAGTAAGTTATGAGGAGTGTTATAAAGTGAAAAGAACATCCCCTGATGGGAGTTACAATTTATACCCCATATTTCTACTAACGGCTTTAAAATAATAGATTTCAGATTGTATAAAATGAACAAATCTTATGAAACGAACCCAATGGATGTGATGGATTCTGATGAATAAGTCCACACAAAAAACATAACATTACAATCAACGTTTTTACTAACATTCAATTAAAAAACATGAAAACAAAAGTTCTGATTTTCTTATTTTTCACAATTGCAGCATCTGTGTTTGCAAGCTATGTGTTTTCTTCTCAGGGACAGAATGACCCCTGGACACCGCAGCAATTATTAGCTCCTGCTGATCTGGCTAAAGTATTGAATAATCCAAAAACTCCCCAGCCAATTGTCTTCTGTATTGGTATGGATGCAGTTATCAAAGGTTCAATAAATGTAGGTCCAGCAATGAAAGCGGAAAACCTGAATACGCTAAAGCAACAACTCAACAAATTAGCAAAAAATTCACAAATTGTAGTGTATTGTGGGTGTTGTCCATTTTCGAGGTGCCCCAATATACGACCTGCGATGAAGCTTTTACAGGATATGCAATTCACAAACTACAAATTATTGGACCTGCCGCAAAACGTTAAAGTTGACTGGATAGATAAGGGTTATCCAATGTCTGAATAAATTACAAATAACTCATTTATGAGAATCCCGATATTGTTGGTCGCTCTATTGTTATTGGGTTGCCTTAATCCGTATTTATATGCCCAGTCAGCAGGCCTTGGAATAGGGAATAAGCCCCCGGAAATAAAGCTACCAACTACAAAAGGAGATACTTTGGCATTATCATCATTAAAAGGTAAGTTGGTGTTGATTGACTTTTGGGCAACCTGGTGTTCCCCATGCGTGGAAGAACAAGCTGAATTAGCGAAGTTGTACCGTAAATACAAACAGTCTGTTTTTACTATTGGAAAGGGTTTTGAAATTTATGGAGTTTCGTTGGATGCAAAGAAATCCAACTGGGAAGATTTCATTGTCGCAAATAAAATTAACTGGATCCAGGTAAGCGATCTGAAATTCTGGAGGTCTCCTGTTGCCAAAACCTATAACATACAGGAATTACCATTCAACATTCTGATTGATGGCAACGGAATCATCCTGGCGAAAAACATACATGGTATTGACCTTGAAAAGGGAATCGCCAGATACTTGCATAAACAATGATTGCGGTAAATGTCCAATATTTCAGTAGTGATACGTGTAAACCACAGTATATAAATTTATAAAGTGATTTGAATATGAAAGCAAACTTTGATTCGATAATACAAGACACCAAACCTGTAATCATCGACTTTCATGCATTGTGGTGCGGTCCTTGTAAGGTGCAATCTCCTATTTTAGCCGAGGTAGCAGTTGAACTTGGTGACCGTGTTCGGGTAATAAAAATTGACATTGATCAAAATCAGGAATTGGCTAATCGTTACCAGATTAGAAGTGTTCCAACTCTTATGATCTTTAAAAATGGTGAAATTAAGTACAAACAATCAGGAGTACACACCAAACAACAATTAATGAATACATTGGTAAATATTCTTTAAATCTCACTTAAAAAAGAAAATGAAAAAGAACATGGGTACTATTGACAAAGTGATCAGGATACTGGTTGCAGTCGTATTTGTTGTTTTATTCTTAACAAAGGTTGTGACAGGCACCTTTGGAATTATCCTTTTGGTTCTGGCTGCTGTGTTTGTTCTTACCAGCCTGATCAGTTTTTGCCCTTTATACTGGCCATTTGGTATCAGTTCAGCAAAGAAACAGCAGTAAATCACGAAGGAAAGAGTGTAAGGTCTGATTTGCACTCTTTCCTTATTCCTGAGTTTTTTAAATCAGTTTAAGGTTTATCATACTGGTCCTACTCATCAGGATTATTCCTATTTAATTTTGCCAGTTTTTAAGCCAGTAAAGGGTTCTCAACCACTCTATTCCTTTTTAAATATTTCATTGATAAAATCCCGTTTATTCATCTGCAGAAACTGCTCTGTGACTAAGTCGTTTGGCTTTTCTGATTGTAGCTTTTTCATTTCTTCCTTACCTTCTTTTTCTTTTCCAATCAGGATTAAGCAGAAGGCTCTTTGCAGACGGTTGGCAAATAGCTTTTCCTTATTCTGGGAATCTGTGATTCTCTGGTCAAACAGGTCAATGCTCTTTTGATAGCATTTCTTTGCTGATAAACTATCTCCCAGTCCATCATGTAACATTCCGGTGAAATTCCATGCTTCTGCCAGATCAGGTTTCAACTGAACGACCATTTCACTCTCAACCAGTGCCTTGTCAAATTCCTTTTTACTGATGTAGATTCCAATTTTATTGGAGTGTGGTAAATAGTAGGTTTTATCCATCGCAATGGCCTCGTCAAACCGGATTAATGCACTATCCATATCTGACTTTTTCATAAGTTTGATTCCTTTGCTGTTTAATTCAACCGCTTTAGGATTATATACTTCCTTTTTCTCTTTTCCTGAACATGAAGATAAAAGAATCAATATCAGGTTAAAAATGATCAATCGTGTCATGGTTATTTCTTAATTAGAATGTTTCATCATTTTGCATTGTTGTACACTAGAGCCTAAACTTTGTGCAAAACTACATTTTATCTTAATAAATGGAAATACTGTTTTCCTTGTCAGATGGAAATACGAATGCCAGAAAGAATTTAATTTAACCGTTAACCTTTTTGTAAGCCTGTAACCTCATTTTATTCATTTTCTTTCATTGAAGAATTAATAGAATACAAACTGTCTCTGGGATGTCAATTTTGCATCCTATTAATTCCTGTCAAAAGCCAGGCGCATGACTTTATAGATACGACTTCTCTCTTCAATCCGGGAATAGACCCTTTGTACTAGAAAAAAGCTAAATGAATAGGTAATAAACGAAAACAAGGGTACCGATCCTCTTGAGAATGAGAACAAAATGACAGACAGAAATAACATCATCACAATTGTAATAGCCACTAAGGCTACTTTTTGCTGTACGTTTAAGCGGTACTGTTCTTTAACCCACCAATCAGTTTGCTGCAACCGTTGACTTAAGTTTGCTGTCGATAAGTTTGCAAATCTTGAATACTGACAGATCAATGTCTGTCTGATTTGTTCGTTTTTCGGTTCCATGCTTTGGTTTTATCTATTAGGTTTTATGACGTCCTATAATTTTACAGGTGCTATATCAAATGGTTAACTCTGCTACTTTAATAAAGCGATTTGTGAATGAATCCTTTTCTCCAGATCGGCTACGGTTATCTCTTCCAGAGTGGCCTGAGTGGTATTGCTGAACCAGCCGCAGAAAAGCACTTTCTTCGAAGAGGCTGATTGTACGACTTTCCAGCAATAGGTTGGTACTGCTATATGTCCAATCTTTTCAGTTCCGAAGACCCCCCCACAGATGATATACAAACTATCGGTCTGCGACCATTTCCTGATCAGGGTTTCCTCTACTTTCCATATCCCACGGTTTAGATTTGATGTCTGAGGAAGGCAATTGTAATACCTAAACGTTTGCTCATCTTTCGTGCAGTCATAGGCAAAGTCTTCAGCATTGGCCAAATGACCTTTGTCGTAATGGCTTCCTTTGTAATCATTATCCGTGGCACATTCCAGTCTCTGGTCATCATTCCTGAATCTGAAATGTTTTCGGTCACAATTGCCCCCGCCTTTATATAGGATATAGCTGACATAATTTGGCTCGTGATAGCTATTGCTGAAGTTCACCTTATAGATTCCCTTATCCACGATGATCTGTGCAAAGGCTGAACCTAATACCCAAGTAATAAAGCTAAATGCCAGAAGAAATCTTCGTGTTGTTTTCAAATCAATTGGTTAAGTAAATAATAGTCTTGAACATGATTAATTGATTACATGATTTACAAGATTATTTTGATCCTGTTCGTTTTTTAATCTTGGCCATCCTGTAATCCAGTAATTGTGTTCAAGACTTTAATCCTGTCCATCCTGTAATCCTTTAATCGTGTTCTGACTATGGTCAAATTGTCACCTTGTGTATACCTTGTGTATACCTTGAGTATACCTTGTGTATACCTTATGTGTTACTGAATATATAAGGTATACATATTTTATACTTGATTTATTCATAAGGTATACGTAAATAGGCAACCTGGTATAGATCGTGTAATACGTTGATCTTGCTCAATGGTTTCGAAAATGAAAACCGAAAAAAGTTTTGTCCGATATGGTATTCAATTTTTGTTGTATTTGTTTATGTGTTATAATTTGATGTTAAGTGGTATATGTATTTATGTACTCTAAAAATAACCACATAGACACATAGAACATATAGTTAAAATAATTCTATGTGTTCTATGTGTCTATGTGGTTATTTTTCATTTATTTATTAATCTTGTTTATTTCCAAAGTTTCACGATTGGTTTCAATTGGTTTTAATTATTATTAGTTTTGCAATAGACTAACTTATCATCAAACCCAATGAAAATAAACCTTGTAATTATTCTTTTCGCCTGTTGCCTCAGCCTTTTTGCTGTCAATAAACCCGGTAATTCGTTTTATCCCCTGAAGCCGGAAGACTCACAGGCTGTTTATTTTACCCCAGAAAACTTTACGATTACTGCTGATGGCAAGACCGATGTGTCGGATGAGCTGCAGAAAGCCATTAACCAGGTAAAGACGGACCAGAACTTCGGGATACTGTTTATACCTGAAGGTACGTACACGATATCAAAGACCATATATATTCCTGCTGCCGTGCGCCTGATCGGGTACGGCAGGAACCGCCCGGTGATCGCGCTGAAGAAAGATTCGCCCGGATTTCAGGAACCCAGTCAGAATGACAAGGGCAAAGCTTCGTACATGTTCTGGTTCACCAGCAGCATAGCCGAGCCGGGAAAAGGGATTAACGACGCCGGAGCTGGCACCTTTTACAGTTCCATGTCGAACATCGACCTGAAGATTGAGGATGGTAATCCCGAAGCGGTGGCTTTGCGTACTCATTATGCACAGCATAGTTTTGTGGCCCATTGCGACATCCATATCGGAAAGGGGAAGGCCGGTCTTTTTGAAATCGGCAATTTCATGGAAGATGTGAAATTCTATGGCGGTGACTACGGTATATACACCACCAAGGCTTCTCCGGGCTGGCAGTTCATGATGCTAGACACCTATTTCGAAGGACAGCGCAAGGCAGCCATCAAGACACAGGAAGCCGGGCTGACCATAGTACGCATGAGCGTGAAGAATGTGCCATCGGTAATTTTGGTGGATCAGAATTTCTGGGAAAAACTGTTCATGGAGGATTGTCGTTTCGAGAATGTCACGGGACCTGCCATCGAGGTGAGCAATGAAGGCAATGCCAATATGCAGGTGAACATCCGTAACCTTATATGTAAAAATGTACCGGTGCTGGTTCATTACCCCAAGGCAAATACGCAAACGCTTGCCCCTTCGGCGATCTATGCCGTAAAACGTTTTATCTATGGACTTCAGATGGATGACCTGACTTCCGCAGCAGAAATACAGACGACCTTCGAACCTGAAGTGCTTAAAACAATGCCTGCCGAGGCTGTTACGGATATTCCAAAACTCCCCGATATGACAAGTTGGGTGAACCTAAAGTCATTGGGAGCGAAGGGTGACGGTCTGACCGACGACACAAAAGCCATTCAGGAGGCCATAGACAAGTACCCAACCCTTTACGTTCCGCAGGGATCGTACCGCATTTCAGAAACAATCCGCCTTAAACCCAATACCGTATTAATCGGCTTACACCCGATGGGAACCAACTTTGCACTTGCCGAAGATGCCCCTTTATTTGGAAGTTTCGGAGCCCCTAAGCCTATGGTTGAAGCGCCCCAGGGTGGAACGAACATCATTACCGGCATAGGTCTGTACACTGCCGAGAACAATTACCGGGCCGTGGCCTGTAAATGGATGGCAGGCGAGAAATCGATGTTCGACGATGTGAAACTGATCGGCGGTCACGGAACCATGCGCCCCGGCCCGAAAGTTCCATGGAAATGGGAAGAAAGACAGCAGACCGAACGCAGTGGAAATGGCGGATCGGAGTCGGTGTGGGACACCCAATACTGGAGTTTGTGGGTGACAAACAACGGGGGAGGTATCATCAAGAATATCTGGTCGGCAAGTACCTTTGCCACGGCTGGATTTTATGCCTCTAACACGTCTACCCGGGGAAGGATCTATGGAATGTCGGTTGAACACCATGTGCGCAACGAAGTACGTTTCAATAAGGTGTCGAACTGGAAAGTTTACGCCCTGCAACTGGAAGAAGAGAGTCGCGAAAGTTCTGATTGCCAGCCTCTGGAAATTGGAAAATGCAGTGACATGACCTTTGCCAACCTGTACATGTTCCGAGTTATCCGTGTGAAAGTTCCTTATCCGTATTCGGTTCGTACCTGGGATTGCTCGAATCTTGAAATGCTGAATATTCACAATTACAGTCAGATTAAATATACCACCGATAACCCGATCTATGACATCAATACCGACACTGAGGTTCGTCCAGCTGAATTTGCCCGACTGCTGATCAGCGGAAAGACTCCCAAACTAAGTACCGTCAACATGAGTGCGGTACAGTTCCTTGGAAAAGGCTTCGAGTTTGCCCTTGGCCTGTCCAGCGATTCGAAAGGCAATGTCTATTTTGCCGAACAACGCATGAAGCGGGTATATAAATATTCTGCCGAAACCGGTTCGCTCAGTTTACTGGCAGACTTCCCTTGGGAACCCCTCTCGCTATCGTGCGATTCGAAGGATAACCTGCTGGTGGTATTTCGTTATAACCCTCAACCCGGCTTCCTGGTCAACGGCGAGCAGGAAAAATACAGCAATCCTCCCGATGCCAATGGAACCTCCTTCAGCGGCTGGGGAAATTCAGGATTCGGAACATTGGTTTATTCGATCAATCCCGAGAATCCCGAAGAAAGCATACAACTGTTGAAGAAAGCGCCGATGGGTTCGGTCAGCAACATTTACAAAGCCCTATATCCATCCAACCGATGGAGGGACGGGCATGACTTCAATGCCGTTTCGGTAGCCCGAAACGAAGAATGTTGGGTAGCACCTGATGGAAGGACCATCATCCCGGTTTGCTATGATCTGGCACGTGCCTGTGGTCTGGTAGAGGCTTTCCCCGGCAAGCCATTATATGCAGCAGATGAGTATGACAAACGCACGGTGAAATTTAGTGTTGATCCTAAAGGATATTTATCGGATCTGAGTTACTTTGCCGAAAAGGGTGAATTCAGCTCGGTGCCCGATGCTTCAGGAAAAGTATACGCAGCGGACGGTGATGTATATGTCTTTGGAGCCGATGGAAAAGCAAAGGATATGATAGCCACACCCGAACGTCCTACAAGCATAACCATTGGAGGGAAAGACGGAAAATCGCTTTTTATAACAGGAAAGACATCACTCTATCGTACAAATATTAAATAAAAAGATACAGCAATGACAAGATTTAATTTAGGAAAATTAGTAGGTATTGTTGCCCTGGTTTGTGCAGTGGGAGGCGTCTTTGGACAGTCGTTCCTGCATACCGACGGGCAGAACATTGTGGATGAAAGTGGAAAGAAAGTATTACTACAAGGTGTGGGACTGGGAAACTGGCTGCTTCCCGAAGGCTATATGTGGAAGTTTGGCGAGAAGGGAGACCGTCCACGCAAGATTGAAAAGATAGTTTCGGATTACCTTGGAGCAGAGAAAGCCGCCAGTTTCTGGAAGACCTACCGGGTGAACTATATTACGGCAACCGACATTAAACGTATTGCTGAATTGGGTTACAATTCTGTCAGACCTGCTTTGAATTCAAGGTTGTTCATCACTGAAGGGGAGAACAATCAGTTTGTGGACGAAGGTTTCCAATTACTCGATAGCCTGGTAGCACGCTGCAAAAGATATCATTTGTATGTGATCATAGACATGCACGGTGCGCCGGGAGGACAAACGGGACAGAATATTGACGACAGCCCGAACAATGTACCTGAATTGTTTTCGAATGCTAAGAACCAGGATCTTCTGGAAAAACTATGGGTAAAGATAGCCGACCGTTATAAAAACCAACCCACAGTTGCTGCTTATGATCTGCTGAACGAACCGCTTCCAGAAGGCACAGGCGCGGCCGCCAAATACAAGGATATGCTAGTGCCCCTTTACCAGCGGCTTATTAATGCCATCCGTAAAGTGGATCAGAAACATATGTTTACGCTGGAAGGTTACAACTGGGCCAATAACTGGTCGGTATTTACCAAGCCGCTCGATAAGAATGTGGTTTACCAGTTTCATTATTATTGCTGGAATAATCCCGATAACCTGAATGATATCAGTCAGTATGTGAACCGTCAAAAAGACCTGAAAGCGCCAATTTGGGTGGGAGAAACCGGCGAAAGAAACAACGGTATTTATTTTGCCACGACACAGTATCTGGAAAAACACAACATGGGATGGTCGTTCTGGCCATGGAAGAAGATGGATACGGAGAATACACCTTATTCTATGAAATCGCCTGCTGGTTGGAAAGAGATTACCGCCTATTCAAGGGGAGGCGAACTCAATGCAAAAACCAAAGCGGAAGTGATATTCAAGGAATTGCTTGAAAACATCAAGCTGGAAAACTGTACCTATTTTCCAGATGTTGTCAATTCCATGTTTCGCCGCCTTCCGTTGAAGCTGGAAGCAGAGAATTACGGACCTGACGGATACCTGAAATCCTATCTGGTAAAGGATACTGTGAGTCGTTCGGCCAATTACCGTACCAAAGAGCCGGTAAGCATACAGCTACTGGACAATGATAAAAATCCGAAGGTTAACGGTCAGTTCATTATACTGAATGCAGGTGAATGGACTTCATATAAATTCTCTGCTCAAAAATTTAAGATGGTATGTAAGGTATCATTGCAGATTAAGGCTGTACAGCAGCCTGCGAAGGTGCTTATTTGGGTCAATGGTAAGGCGGTGGAACTGAATGTCAGTGATACGAACTGGTCAGAAATGAAACTGAACGATCAGACCTTCCTTAAAGGCGATAACGACCTTAAAGTAGAAGTGAAGAGCGGAAGCATCGGCCTGGACTGGATAAATATTCAAGACTCGGTCTATATTCAGGAGTAAAAAGTAAAAAGAAATAAGGAAATTAAGTAATTGGATTTGAGTAAATTGATCAGCGATTTTCCTCTTTCCTCTTTCCTGATTACTTTTTCCTGATTACTAATGACCAATATTAAATATTCAATAAATAATAAATTTTGATACTATGATTAGATCATTTAATGTGTTGATTGTTTTGCTTCTCTGTGTGATGGGAAGCCAGGCACAAACTGCCAAAACAAAGGCGAAGCCCTTTACAGCGGTGAAAGCTACTGTTTATGAAACCGCCCGCGATACGACGCTAAGGTTGTCTCCGTTGGGGGAGGTTCAGTTTAAGAACTTCGGACAACCCCTCGAAACGCAGGTTTGCGTATTCGTTGATCCTATGGCTACCTTCCAGACAATGGTCGGAATTGGCGGCGCACTTACAGATGCCTCAGCCGAGACCTATGCAAAAATGCCTGAATCTGCTCAGAAAGAACTGATGACCGCCTATTATGACGGTATGAAGGGTATCGGTTATAACTTTGCGCGTACCAGCATCGCCAGCTGCGATTTTTCGAGCGACACCTATGCGTATGTACAGCCAAATGATACTTTGCTGAAGACCTTTGATGTTTCACACGATGAAAAGTTCCGCATACCCCTCATTAAGAAGGCTATTGAGGCAGCAGGAGGTAAACTGACGATGTTTGTCAGCCCATGGAGTCCTCCGGGCTGGATGAAGACCAACAACAACGCTTTGAAAGGTGGTAAACTGCTCAATAAATACAGACAAACCTGGGCTAACCACTATGTGAAATTCATCCAGACCTACGAGGCAAAAGGTATTCCTGTTTGGGGTCTTTCGGTTCAGAACGAACCAATGGCCACTCAGTCCTGGGAATCCTGTATATACACCGGCGAGGAGGAAAGGGATTTTGTAAAGAATTACCTCGGACCTACCTTACTGAAGAATGGCATGAAGGATAAAAAACTCATCGTTTGGGACCATAACCGCGATTTGATTTACCAGCGTGCAAGCACCATGATGAACGACCCTGAAGCTGCCAAATATGTTTGGGGAATTGGGTTTCACTGGTATGAAACCTGGACAGGTGGCGGTATGCAGTTTAATAACCTGAAGATGGTTCATGAAGCTTTCCCGGATAAAAATCTTATTTTTACTGAAGGTTGTGTGGAGAAATATAGTTTCGACCGCGTAAATGAATGGACATTGGGTGAACGTTACGGTACATCGATGCTGAATGATTTCAATTGCGGAACGGTAGCCTGGACGGACTGGAATATCGTGCTGGACGAAACAGGAGGTCCAAACCATGTGGGCAACTTCTGTTTTGCACCGATCCATGCCAACCTAAAGACCGGTAAGCTGATCTATACCAATAGCTATTATTATATTGGTCATTTCTCCAAATTTATAAAGACCGGAGCAAAGCGTATAGCTGCATCATCGAACAGAGAAAAGCTTCAGACAACTGCGTTCATTAATCCAGATGGTAAAGTTGTCGTTGTTGTGATGAATACTTCGGATGACAAAATGGCTTATAAGCTATGGATCGCAGGAAAAGCTGCTGATCTGGTAAGCCGTCCGCATTCTATCATGACAATGGTATTGTAGAATTAGAAGGTTGCAATTTAAGGATTGCACTTTAAGAAAAAATGTAGTTAAACCCTTGTTCGGTAATTCCGGGCAGGGGTTTAGCTTTTTGAATTAACTCTTAAAATCATTCTTCCTGCCACCAAGACACAAAAAACACAAGGTTACACAAAAGCTTGATATCCAAGCTGTATTTTTAGTGAAACTTGGTGTCTTCGAGTCTATTTGGTATTTTTCTATTGATTACCAATTTTGATTTTGACAATGAAATATTTTCTGCATGCTGGTAGATAATTTGTATTTTTGTGATAAGGAAAAGGAGGAAATATATGAACGCAATAAAATTAAAACAAAACTTTCATCATCTCATTGATAGTATCGATAATGAAATACTACTGATGAACTTCTACGACTTGATTAAAAAAAGATCTTCAGACAATGAGGGACAATTGTGGAATAGACTAACAACTCAAGAACAAAAGGAACTTTTGCTTTCCTTGGAAGAAAGCAAAGATCCTGAAAACCTGATTGATCATGACGAAATGGTTAAGAAACACAGAAAATGGCTTTGAAAATACGTTGGTCGAGAAGGGCAAACAAGAAATTCGATAAAATAATTGAATATTTATCGGCGGAATGGAGTGAAACGGTAACAGAGGAATTTGTCAAAAGGGTATTTGAATTCATTGATGTGCTTGCAGATTTTCCAGAGATTGGTATTATTCAAAATAAGGAGAAATCAATACGAGGGTTCTCGATTATTAAACAAATAAGCATATTTTACAACATTGAGAACCAACAGATTATTATTTTAGACTTTTTCGATAACCGACAGTCCCCCAAAAAGAAAAGATTTTAATTCAACTATATACCTATAAATCACTCAGCCGATTAAACTAAAGGGACAATCTGGAAAATTATTTTAACAATTAATGTGTTTAATTTTTTCTCATGTTTAATTATAATTGATGAAGGAGAAGTATAATTCTGCAGCTAATTTTCCTGTCACCAAGAATCATAAACACCAGGTTACATAAAAGCTTTATATCCAAACAGTATTTTTACTGAAACTTGATGTCCTGGATTCTTGGTGGCATTTTTTGAATTAGGCTTTTAGTCAGGACTCTGTGACCAATAATGCGAGCTTCATGAGGTGAAAAGCGTATACTTTTTTGTATCTTTGTTAATTAAACGGATTGAAATGCAAATTACTCCTTTCCCAAAACATATATTTTGGCATTATAAGCCCGATGCCGATTTACCCTCCCTGGTGGTTTTGGAAAACCTGTTGCTTTATGGTGATTTAGATGATTTGTTAAAGATTCCAGAAATGTTTTCCAATCAAGAGATCAGTGAAGTTCAGAAGAAAATTGAAGATAGCGGAAGATGGAAAAAGAGGGCATTTTTTATTCGTTCAATATTACTTGAAGCATGAGTATAAATCCCAATTTTATTACCCTAGGTACCGCTAAATTATTGGAAGAGTTTGCCGGATTAATTTTCATGAAGAAATTTACTTTAGTGGATGGAACAGCATTAGCCTTACAGCTGGAACATCGGCAAAGTGAAGATTTAGATTTCATCTTTGACGGAGAGAAAATACCCACCGCTACAATTAAGCGTGAAATATCAAAAAGGTTTTCTTCTTACCGGCTTATTCGGGAGGAAAAAGATTATCAACTCGATTTTTTAATCAATCAGGTAAAGGTTACATTCTTTTCTTCCGGTGCCGTTATGGTGCCTTTTAAAGTGACCAATTATTCAGAAAGGTATAAAAATCTTCACATTGCCACCATCGATATTATTGCTGTACTGAAAATGGCCACCATTTCGCAAAGAAACACAATTAGAGATTATTACGATTTGTATTTTATTTCCAGGTATGCTATTCCGTTAGTGCGAATTATTGAACTCAGTAAAAAAATGCTTCCCAACATTTCTGCAATTACATATAGTGAAACAATTATTTATACCAAGGATATTCCTGAAGTCTCAATCAGCAATCATTTAAATCCCAAAGAGATAGTAAATAAGGGACAGATTTCCGCCTACTTTATTGATGAGTTAAAAAAGATTCGGGTATAAGTTCAAGATAGAACTTACAATAAACACCTTATAGTTTGTGAGTTATTCACTGGATCTCCTGACTTAAGAGTTGAATAATTGAAAATCAAGAAGAGCCTGCCAGACTGTATCAATATTCCATAAATAATCATTAAAATTGGATCTTCTTTAGAGGATGATCTTCTGAAGCAATTTGATAACCTAACTAAACCGTAAAATTTTAATGACCCGATCAATTAACACCCTGCCATTCCTGTTACTTGCCCTTTGGAGTTGTACACCCCCTCCGGCAAAAAATACAACACCTGTAACCCCTGAGAAATACATCGCGGAAAGCGCCGATGTGTATGTGACGGCCCGGGATACCAATCTCAGGCTGACCCCAACAGGAGAAGTTAAGTTTCATAAATCAGAACAGCCGGCAGAAACACAGGCATGTGTTTTTGTCAATCCTTTAATCACTTTTCAGACCATTGTAGGCATTGGAGGAGCGATAACCGATGCAGTAGCGGAGACATTTGACAAATTGCCTGAAAATACCCAAAAAGAGCTTCTTACGGCTTATTACGATACGGATGATGGTATCGGGTATAATTTTGTACGAACCACAATAGGCAGTTGTGACTTTTCGAGTAAAAGCTACAGCTATGTGGAAGAAAACGACTCTGTGCTACGCACTTTCAGCATTGCTACTGATGGCGAGTTTCGTATTCCAATGCTCCGGCAAGTCATGATTGCTACAGGTGGTCAGGTGCATCTGCTGGCAAGTCCATGGAGTCCTCCGGGTTGGATGAAAGACAATAACAGCGTTCTGGATGGTGGCAAGTTGCTTAAACATTTCAGACATACCTGGGCAAAATATATCATTAAATTCATTAAGGCCTATGACAAGCAGGGAATTCCGATTTGGGGGATAACTGTTCAAAATGAGCCGATGGCCGCACAGAAATGGGAATCATGTGTATTTACTGCTGAGGAGGAACGGGATTTTATAAAGAAATATCTTGGCCCAAGATTAGTAATTAATAGCATGCGTGATTTGAAGCTTATAGCGTGGGATCATAACCGTGACCTGATTTTCCAACGGGCAAGCACTATCCTCGATGATCCTGAGGCCGCCCAATATGTTTGGGGAATTGGATTTCACTGGTACGAAACCTCAAACGGAGGCGCTATGCAGTTCGGAAATCTAAAGCTGGTTCATGAATCTTACCCAAATACAAACCTTATATTTACGGAAGGTTGTGTCGAGAAATTCAGCACGGATCGTTTGAATGACTGGAGTCTGGGTGAACGTTACGGTTATTCGATGGTGAACGACTTTAACTGCGGTACAGTGGCCTGGATTGACTGGAATATCCTGCTGGACCAAAACGGCGGACCAAACCATGCAGGGAACTTCTGTTTTGCTCCCATTCATGCCGATACCAAAACCGGTAAATTGACTTATACCAACAGCTATTATTACATCGGGCAGTTCTCCAAATACATTCGTGAAGGAGCACAGCGGATTGCAGCTTCGTCGAACAGGGAAAAACTGCAGACAACAGCTTTCATCAACCCTGATGGGAAAGTGGTTATTGTGGTATTAAACACTTCGGATGAGAAATTATACTATAAACTATTCATCGGGAAAAGGGCAGCCAATCTGACCAGCCTTCCGCATTCCATCATGACGATGGTGATATAATAGACAGTAAGGAGAGCACCAAAAGCCACCTGTTTAATCATTCTTCAGTGCGAGAAGAGGAATGCAGCCCTAAACCGGGCAGGGTTTAAATTGATTTTGGGAGGGGAACGAGAGGGTATCCCTTGGGTATTCCTTGTCTATATCTGTACTATGACTGATCTGTAGAAGTACTAAAATTTGAATCTTAGTACTTCTGCAAATCAATCATAGATTAATCATTGAAAAGGAAACCCCAAGGAATACCATCCCGGAACCCTTCCATGTAGATCGAAAGCAGGTTTAGTACTTTACTGAAAAAGATTTGAATGAAGTGATAATTGGAGTACTAAGTCGAGGAGTTCATTTCTAAATTCTATCTCCAGACTTTGGCATTAACTAATTCGAAGATTAAAGATAAACAATTTGGGATAAAAAGCAAACTTGAATGATCAATATTGAGAAAAAAACTAAAATATTTTAGGCGATTTCTTGGTATTTTGGTGATGTATTTTTACATTGAATATAAATATTTCTGAAAATTCCTTTACAAACTTTAAAAAGGTTGATATACTCAATTTGGTATCATAGGATTATAAATAATTGCATGTGTAGCATTAATTATATGATGTATGTTGATGCATGAATAAATAATAGTCTAAGTCTGCAATCTGTTATATATTGAATAATCTTCCGTAATTAAATTGTAGAAAATTTATATTAAGTTATTGATGAAATATAGAAATCTTGATGTATATTTGATAAGGTTGTAAATAAAATAGATATGGAAGTAAAAAGAGTATTAGATTTAAAGGATTCATCAGGGGAATATTTGCTTACGAGTGAAGTTACTGAAGAATTGATGAAAGAAGCGGTTTTCTACCTTGACAAGAAAACACACAACCTAACTGACGAACAGTTTATGGTTTGGGTAAGAGATAAGATGGAGAACGGCTCTTTTGGGTACGAGGATAAAGTTATTCTCAGTAATGATGTGTTTACACCGGAATTCGCCTTTGTGAGTAAGAATGTCCTAAAATTAGGTGTATACATTTCTTACGTTATTGATATTTTGGTTGAGGCAAATGGATTGTCTTCTCCCATGCCTGATTATCTTACAAATGAATATGAAAAAAAGGCAAATATGAAATTGAATTCCCCCTCTCAAGTCCTATTTATTAAATTAGGTAAAGGAGGTGAGTATTGTGAAGATTGTATTAAAGATAATTATTTGAAATTCAGCTATGATACTGTTGATCATGACTTGTGTATAAAAAAAGATTGGGATAGTGTTTACAATTATTTTATTACTGAAGAAAATGCAACAAAAAAAGTTGCAAGAAGTCATACGAATCAAATAAAACAATTTTACGAGGAAAACGAAGACACCCTTTGGATTACATTCTATGCAAATAAGCTTTGGTGGTGCTATTCAAAGCCTGAGATTAAAAAACTGCATGACAATAAGAAAATTAGACCTGTTATTGGTAAGTGGTCTGATAAGGACTTGAATGAAGTAGTTTTACTTCAAAGTAATTTGAGTGGAAAGTTATTAAAAACACATGGTTTTCAAGGAACGATTTGTAAAGTATCTGCTCAGGAATATGTAATAGCAAAAATTAAAGGAGAACAAAATAAGGAAGTTGCAGAGGTAAAGGAAGCATTTAATATACTAAAAGGAAAATTAAAGGTATTGATCGAGCATCTACAACCAAAGGATTTTGAAATTTTGGTTGATTTAATTTTCAGACAGATGGGTTGGCAACGTGTGAGTGTTTTAGGTGAACAATTAAAGACTATTGATATCGAACTTATTTCCCCAGTTACCGGTGAAAGGGGAATTGTACAAATAAAAACTGGTGCTGATTTGAAGGATTTTAGAGATTACAAAGTTAGATTTGCTGAAATGGATGATGATTTTGATAAATTCTTTTTTGTTGTAAGTTCTCCTAAGCCAGATTTAGAAAATTACGATGAAGAAACAAAAATTATAATCTATTTTTCAGACAAGATATCTGAATTAACAATTTCTTCAGGACTTGTTGAATGGGTTATACGTAAAACTTTATAAAGAATGTAATACTAAACATATAAAGTAATCGGTGGTAACGTTATATGCGGAATTGATAATTGATCTAGAGGTATTATTTTGAGTCAATATTAAGCATAGATTTTAGAAAACCTATAATGGCAAAATTGAATTGTATTAACCACTGCTCCTTCGGATATGCTTAATAATTCGCAAACGTTGGTGCAGATTTGCAATCTGCATCTTTTAATCAGGGATTTGCAATCCCGCATGTTCGGCAAACTCAGAACTGCCCCTTGTTTGAGCACCAGCGGAAACTGCCTGTCCCGATGAATATAGGGAAGAGTTTGTTGATTTTGCATCAGCGATGCAGGTTTGTATTCAAACTTGGAAAGTGGATAAGAACAGGTTTAAATATAGAATCATGAGCAACATTAAACTTTTTGAAAGCAATCGGATACGGTCGGTTTGGAATGAAGCTGGTATGACTGCAAAGTTGAGATTAATGAATTTACAAGCAACTGGGGTACAAATTGTCTCCCAGTTGCTTGTAAATAAAGAATGGTTTTACTATATTTAGGTACAATATAACTTCCAAATCATGACCAAAGAATCAGCCATTCAGTTATTTGAGCAAAAACAGGTTCGCTCATTGTGGGACAGCGAGCAGGAGAAATGGTATTTTTCAGTAATTGATGTAATTGAAATATTAACTGAAACAGATCGTCCCCGGAAGTATTGGAGCGATTTAAAATCGAAACTAAAAAGTGAAGGAAGTGAACTGTCCGAAAAAATCGGACAGTTGAAATTGGAAGCTGGTGATGGTAAAAAACGCTTAACCGATGTTGCTGATACCGAACAGTTGTTCCGTTTGATCCAAAGCATCCCATCGCCAAAGGCAGAGCCATTTAAGATGTGGCTGGCACAGGTGGGGGGCGAGCGGATTGACGAAATTGAAGACCCTGAAATTGGTATTGAGCGGCTAATGGAAACTTATTTACGTAAAGGTTACTCCAAAGAATGGATCAATCAACGGCTTAAAAGTATCGAAATCCGCAAAGAACTGACCGATGAATGGGAAGATCGTGGCGTAAAGAAAGGACAGGAGTTTGCAATCCTGACTGATGAAATTACCAAAGCCTGGAGCGGTTTAACCACCAAACAATACAAATCGCACAAAGACCTGAAAAAGGAAAACCTCCGGGACCACATGACCAATCTGGAATTGGTGCTGAACATGCTGGCAGAAGCCTCCACAACCGAGATTTCGAAAGATAAGAAGCCAAAGACATTTGTTGAGAACAAAACTGTGGCCAGAAAGGGTGGAAATGTGGCCAAAGCTGCCCGTTTGCAGTTGGAGAAAACAACAGGGAAGAGGGTGGTAACCAAACAAAATGCGAATCAGTTGGCTCCCAAAAAGAATAAAGAAATTGGTGAAAACTAGACCTTCGTTTGCTCAGTTTTATGCATCACAAAGTTAATGCTTTTTAAGCACAATGCTTTTCCCGCTATATTATTTTCAACTATATGGAGGTTAAGGAAAAGTAGGTGGGAGGTGGCATGGGTGTTGCTATAAAAAGAAGAAGGGAGCCGGGCGGCTCCCAATCAATCTACATTATTGCGATTCGTGAAAAAGGGTCTTTTTTTCTCTGACTGAAAGACATCTCTGATGTTTCTCAATTAAGGTCTTTTTTTCGTTCATAGTCAGAGCATCGTAATAAATCAATCTGTCTTTAAAGTTAAATTGCCTGATCCGTTTAAAGCCACAACTTTCTAACCCATTATCTATGGGACAATCGAATAGTAAGCCGTAATAACTGGTAAATGACTTTTCCATTTTCTGTTGTGGTAACAAACTAACTCATTACGTACTTTTATTCCTCAAAGTAGTGAAAGGTAACCCATGCAAAGTGATTTATTTTAATATTTCAAGTTTGGGGAGGTCTTTGTCCTGTTTTTATATATTTGCAGAAGTTTTGTATACACATGAATTATTTCTGATAAGATATGTTTGAAAATCTGAATGAAAAGCTTGAACGGTCATTTAAACTTCTGAAAGGTCAGGGGAAAATTACCGAAATTAATGTTGCAGAAACGCTCAAAGAAGTACGCAGAGCATTACTTGATGCCGATGTTAACTTTAAAATAGCCAAATCATTTACCGAGAATGTCAGGAAGAAAGCTCTTGGACTTGATGTTTTAAATTCGGTTAAGCCCAGTCAGTTAATGGTGAAGATCGTTCATGATGAATTGGCTGAATTGATGGGTGGAAAATTTGTTGACATCAACCTGAAAGGAAATCCTTCCGTTATATTGATTGCCGGTCTTCAGGGATCGGGTAAAACAACTTTTGCAGGAAAACTGGCCAAGATGCTAAAAAGCAAGAAAGGCCGGCATCCCTTGCTTGTTGCCTGTGATGTTTACCGTCCAGCAGCTATTGAGCAGCTAAAGATCCTTGGAGAGCAAGTCGGTGTTCCGGTTTTCACAGAAGAGGGTAATAAGAATCCTGTAAAAATAGCTCTTGAAGCTATTCGTCAGGCCAAATTGCAGGGCAATGATGTTGTCATTATCGATACTGCAGGTCGTTTAGCGATCGATCAGGAAATGATGAACGAAATCAGTGCCGTAAAAGATGCCGTAAAACCACATGAAATTCTGTTCGTTGTGGATTCGATGACTGGTCAGGATGCTGTGAATACGGCCAAGGAATTTAATGACAGACTCGATTTTGACGGCGTTGTACTCACCAAACTTGATGGTGATACACGAGGTGGTGCTGCCCTTTCAATCCGATCTATAGTCGATAAGCCTATTAAATTTGTCGGAACAGGTGAGAAACTTGATGCGTTGGATAATTTCCACCCTGAACGTATGGCTGACCGTATTCTTGGTATGGGTGACATCGTTTCGCTGGTTGAAAAGGCTCAGGAACAATTTGATGAAGTTGAAGCACGGAAACTTCAGCAAAAACTGGCTAAGAATCAATTCAGCTTTTCTGATTTTCTGAAACAGATTCAGCAGATCAAGAAAATGGGTAATCTGAAAGACCTTGCAGGCATGATTCCTGGAATGGGTAAAGCATTAAAAGATGTTCAAATTGAGGATGATGCATTTAAGCACATTGAAGCAATTATCTATGCGATGACTCCTGTTGAGCGGGAAGATCCAAGTTTGTTGAACGGATCACGCCGCAAACGTATTGCTGATGGATCGGGTACAAACATTCAGGAAGTGAACCGTCTGATCAAACAGTTTGCTGAAACCCGTAAAATGATGCGTATTGTTTCGCAAGGTAAAAACCTGAACCGGATGATGGGGAATGCCAGTCCAAAAAGATAATCGAATAATTTGTTCTCTATGATATTAATTGACGGAAAAAAGACAGCCGACGAAATAAAAAAGGAAATTGCTGAAGAAGTAAAATTGATTGTTTCTTCTGGGAATAGAGCTCCACATCTGGCAGCAGTATTGGTAGGTCATGATGGTGGCAGTGAAACTTACGTTGCTTTTAAAATAAAAGATTGCGAAGAGGTAGGTTTCCGATCCTCTCTATATCGGTTCGAAAACGACGTAACAGAAGCCGAATTACTCGCAAAGGTTGAGGAACTGAATAAAGATGTTGACCTGGATGGTTTCATCGTTCAGCTGCCATTGCCTAAACATATTTCGGAACAAAAAATCATTGAAGCCATTGATGCACGAAAAGATGTTGATGGGTTTCATCCCGAAAACGTAGGTCGCTTAGTTCTTGGCATGCCGGCTTTCTTGTCAGCTACTCCATTCGGAATTATCGAATTGCTAAAACGGTACAAAATTCCTACCTCAGGTAAGAATTGCGTAATCGTTGGGCGCAGTAATATTGTTGGTCGTCCACTAAGCATACTGATGTCACAGAAAAGCGTCAATGCAACCGTGACCGTTGCCCACAGCCAGACCAAAGACCTGGATAAGGTATGTGCTTCAGCCGATATTTTAATCGCAGCCCTGGGTTCTCCAGAATTCATTAAAGCAGATATGGTCAAGGAAGGTGCTGTCGTAATTGATGTGGGTACAACACGCGTAAGTGCACCCGAAACCAAGTCAGGCTTCCGTCTGAAAGGAGATGTGAAATTTGATGAAGTGGCGCCGAGATGTTCCTATATTACTCCTGTGCCGGGAGGTGTTGGACCAATGACAAGGGTTTCGCTTCTTCTAAATACCTTATTGGCAGCGAAAAAAAGATCATAAAACATATTCTTTCAATAAAGAAGGTTGCTAACAAGCACCTTTTTTTTAAAATCATGTATTGATTGTTTCATTGAAAAAGTATTTTGTGAAACGATTTGTATTTCAATCTCAATAAATACATTGTTGATATTGACTCTCTTTCTCAAGAATCGGTAATATTATTCACTTATATTAGACAATGATAAGTATCCGAAATTGTCAAATCAGGATTACTTATTTTATGTTAGGGTGTTTATTAACATTTTTTTATTATTTCTCGATTATTTTATTTAATTTTGAGTAATAAGAATGGAATATACTTAATTAGAGAAAGATGGAAGATTTTGAAAAAAATGAGGACGTTGTTGAGAATGACAGTAAATTCAGGGAAGAGATATACTCTGTTGCTGTCAGAGCGGGAAAAAGAACCTATTTTTTCGATGTAAAATCAACGAGAAGAGAAGAGTTTTATCTGACAATTACCGAAAGCAAGAAGCGTTTTGAACAGGATGGAAGCTTTCATTTTGAAAAACACAAGATTTTTCTTTATAAGGAAGATTTTGAAAAATTCAGTGAAGGACTGCAGGAAGTGATCACATTTATTGATCAGAATCAGCAGGACGAATACGAAAGTCAAACTGATGATTTAAAAGGATCAGAAGAAAATGTTCTGGAAGAGGTTAGTTTTTCAAAGGACTACACTAATCTTGAGTTTGATGATTTAAACTCATAATTTATTGTTCGAATCTGTCTTTTCTGAAGGAAATTCGAAAAATTATTTTCAGTCTCCTCAATCTTTTGTACAAATCAAAAGAAATAATTTATTTGCTTCCAAATCTTAATACTCTGAACATGATTCGACCGGATGTAATAATTCGGATGATTTTTATAGACCGATTTTATTAGTAACATTATAAAAGTAAAGGCGTCGAATTCGACGCCTTTACTTTTATAATTTGGTTTTTTAATTGGATGATGGATCAAGCGGAAAATGAAAAAGGATCATCAGAGCCTGACAATCCTTTTGTTCCAATTTTAGTTAGTTCGATCGGAAATAGATATTGGTTAAAAGAGAAAAGGTTTCAACTATTGGTTTTATTGCGATGCTAATATAATAGTTATTTTATAACTCTTTTTAAGAATTATTAAGAATTTATTAATGATTATTAAACAAACACAAATTACACTTTCTAAATATCTGTCTTTCAGTAGTAATTTTTCAAGCGTATGTTTTATAATATGTAACTGATTTGGTGGACCAAAATGAAATAATAATTTCAAATTGCATTATTCGAGCCGATATGGTTAGATATAAAATCAGAAGAATCTTAAAATAGTAAATATATCATGATACAAATAAGATATAAAAACTTTTACCTTTTTATTTTGGTGTCAGTGCAAGTCAGGAATAGCGGAAAAAGACTTGCTTGTCTTAAATGATTGAGCCTTTTCTTATATTTGCAGAAAAAATAAGCATGCGTTTGTATAACATCATCGATAGCAAGATTCTTAGATCAAATTTATTGGATGAAATAATTGACCGAAAAACAATATCATTTTACCGTTATTACCTCATAGATAATCCAAAGGAATTTCGTGATCAGATTTACCTGCTATGGTCTGAATTAAATTGTTTTGGAAGGATCTACATAGCGAAGGAAGGAATTAATGCCCAAATGAGCATTCCTGAATCAAATTTTGGGGCTTTTCTGCAAACTTTGAACCAACACCCCATATTTGATCAGATTCCTATCAAATACGCCATAGAAGACAACGGAAAATCATTTTATAAACTCACCATTAGAGTTAGGCCAAAACTGGTAGCTGATGGATTGGATGACAGTGCATTTGATGTTACTAATGTAGGAAAACACCTGTGTGCTGAAGAATTTCATGCTTTGGTTGAAACAGGTAAGCATGTTGTAGTGGATATGAGGAATCATTATGAGTCTGAAATAGGACATTTTAAAGGTGCCATTTGTCCAGAAACGGATACTTTTCGGGAAGAATTACAGGTTGTCAGTGAAATGCTGAAAGATCAGAAGGCTCAGAAAATTTTGCTGTACTGCACCGGAGGAATTCGCTGTGAAAAGGCAAGTGCATACCTTAAACATCAGGGTTTTTCAGATGTAAACCAGTTACATGGAGGGATACTGGAATATGCCAGGAGAATAAAGCAACTTAACCTGGAATCCAATTTCATTGGTAAAAATTTTGTCTTTGATGAACGTTTGGGTGAATCAGTCAACGGGGAAGTCATTTCCAACTGCCATCAATGCGGGAAACCGTGTGATAGGCATGTGAATTGTGCAAATGAGCTCTGTCACTTATTATTCATTCAATGTGATGAATGTGCTGAGAAATTTGAGAAATGCTGCTCTACGGAATGCTGTATTGTCAAGAATTCAACCGAAGAAGAAATACATAATCTCAGGATTGATGCCAATCGTCAGTTTGGAAATAGTAGACTATACCGCAAAAGCTTTCTTCTGGCAAAAAAAACTAATTTTGCCATTCCAAATACAGCACCAGTTCAAAATCTATCAGTTTAATATGCCTAACTTCTGGGAAAAACTTCCAAAAACAATATTTGCTTTGGCACCTATGGAAGATGTTACGGATACCTCTTTCCGTGAAATCGTTGCCGGTCTTGCCGATCCTCAATATCTAAATATTCTGTATACTGAATTCACTTCCGTGGACGGAATGAATCATCCCAAGGGTAAAGTCAGGGTGAGTGAGAGGTTAATCGTCAGTGAGACGGAAAAAGTACTCCTGAAACAGAATAATATCAAACTCATTGCCCAGATATGGGGAAACAAACCAGAATTGTTTTATAAAGTAGCCCGCGAAATTACTGAGGAGTATGATTTTGACGGACTGGATATCAATATGGGTTGTCCTGTCAAAAATGTCGTTAAGAATGGATGCTGTTCAGCCCTGATTAATCAACCTGAGCTTGCCAAGGAGATTATTCTGGCCACTAAAGAGGCCACTCATCTGCCCGTTTCAGTAAAAACCAGGACTGGCATTAAAGCCCATGCTACTGAAGAATGGATTGCACAACTCATGGAAACTAAACCTGCCGCAGTCATTTTACATGGACGAACTCAGAAACAACAATCAGAAGGATTATCCGATTGGGAAGAAATAGCCAGGGGAGCACGTATTCGTGACCAGATTAATCCCGATACTAAATTTCTCGGTAATGGGGACGTCATGTCAGTTGCCCATGGAGAAGAACTTGTGATGAAATATGACCTGGATGGAGTAATGATTGGTCGGGGAATCTTCGCTAATCCCTGGTTTTTCGATCCATCACATCAAAGGCCTTCAAAATCCGAAAAGCTGGATCAGTTACTCCTACATACCCGCATATTTGAACGCAACTGGCAAAGTAAAAAATCGCTTAATCTTCTGAAACGATTTTATAAAATCTATACCAGCGACTTTCCATTGGCAGCCAAACTACGTGCCGATCTGATGGAAGCCCATACTTTTGAAGAAGTCTATCAGATCGTTCAGAAGGAACTCTCTCAAATTGATGAATAAACCCTAATCATCAGGTTATTCGACTCTTTTTTACTGCTTAGGATCAGGAATAAAGTTCAGTGATATTGAATTTACACAATGACGTGTGTTTTTAGGTGTAAGTCCTTCTCCAACAAAAACGTGACCTAAATGAGCCCCGCACTTTGCGCAGGTTATTTCTGTTCTTGAACCATCAGCATCTGTCGTTCGCTTAACAGCTCCCGGTATTTCGTCATCAAAGCTGGGCCAGCCGCAATGTGCATCAAATTTATCCGTCGAACGGTAGAGTGGGGCATTGCATTTTTTGCACAGATAAGTACCGGGTTCATTATTCTTATAATAAATACCCGAATAGGGTCTTTCAGTTCCCTTACCCTCAATCACAGATTTTTCAAATTCAGTTAATTCGTTGAATTTCATGGCTGTATCCTTTTTTAGCTTGTTTTTATCCTGAGCGTTTGCACCAATGGCCGATATAATAAGAAAAATAATTAGAATCCGTTTCATCGTTTGTATTTTAGAGCTTATACAATTGAAACACCCTGTTTGTTTATTATATTTCAAACAATTATATAGGTAACCAGGCAATCCCGGGTTGATTTACAAACCGTAAAAGTCGTATCTTTCGAAAAAAAACATGAAACGGCTTTTTAAGTATTTTCTTCAGGGATTATTATTGTTGGGCCCCCTTGCAGTAACTCTTTATTCGGTGTACCTGATGTTTACCTATGCTGACAGGCTGATCGGAGATCCGCTGAAAGAGTATTATAAACTGGATATTCCCGGAATAGGTATTGTAACTCTATTTATTTCGCTCACTTTATTAGGCCTTATCGGGCAAACAATTATTGCACGACCATTTATTTATTTTACGAAAAGACTTCTGGCCCGTACACCACTTTTAAATGTTATTTATACTTCTATCCGGGATTTATTTACTGCATTTGTCGGGAAAGAAAAGAAATTCAATGTCCCGGTTATTGTCTGTATGAATAAAGAAAATGATTTATGGAAGCTGGGATTTGTTACTGAACGAAATCTGGAAGAATTCGGATTACACGATAAGGTTGCCGTTTATTTTCCACAATCCTATGCTTTCACAGGTGTATTGTATTTTGTTCCCGAAAAGTCGGTGAAACCAGTTGATTTAAGTCCATCGGAAGTAATGAAGTTTATTGTCTCGGGTGGAGTAACTAAAGTTAATTAACAACGAATGCCAACAGAATATATTTTAATGGGTGGATTCCTGACCTTGATCATTTTTGTATTAATGATCGATTTGTTGGTTGTTGGGCGTAATTCACACATTTTATCCACCAAAGAAGCATTAATTTGGTCAAGTATATGGTTTACGCTGGCACTTGGATTTTATGCATTTCTCTATTTTTACGGGCATTTGCTTCATGGTATTTACACGCAGGATAGATTGTCGGCAATTGCGACCAAATATGCCCCTGAGCTTAAATTTCGTTTATCCGATTTTGCAGGAAAGGTCAGTGAATATCGTAACAATATGGCAACGAGTTACCTGGCTGGCTATTTTATTGAACAGACCCTGTCAATCGATAATGTTTTTGTGATTATGCTTGTCCTGCAAGGGTTCTCTGTTCCGCTTAAAAACTATAAAACAGTGTTATTCTGGGGAGTCTTGGGTGCGATCATTTTAAGGTTTATCTTCATTTTTGCCGGTGCAGCCCTGATCCTTCGTTTTTCATGGGTGCTTTATATATTTGGCGCTTTTTTGGTCTTTCAGGGCATTAAAATTCTGATCAAGAAGGAGGGGGAAGTGAAGGATCCCCATGAATATGCAATCGTGAAATTTCTCTCCAGATATTTCAATATATTGAAGGATTATCATGGCGACCGATTTGCAATGAACTATCACGGTAAAGTCTTTTTTACACCCCTTATGCTTGTATTGGTTTTGGTTGAATTTACCGATGTAATATTTGCCCTGGATTCGATTCCTGCTGTATTCTCGGTTTCACTTGACCCTTTTGTTGTATTCTTCTCCAATATCTTTGCCATTATCGGACTTCGTTCACTCTTCTTCCTGCTGGCCAATATGGTCGATAAGTTCAGGTTCCTGAATGTTGGTGTCAGCGTTTTACTTGTTTTTGTAGGCTTGAAATTGCTTGCGCATACCTGGCTTGATGAAATAGGATATAAATCTACCTATTCATTGTATTTTATAGCCGTAACCTTAATAATGAGTGTTGTTATTTCAGCTCTTTTCCCCGAAAAAGAGAAGGCTTAAAATAATATTTTTGTTTCAGTTTCTATTTATTAAGGATCTAAAAAGTGGCCTGATAGCGTAATCCAATTCCGCCGGTACCAATAAAGGCAGGCATAAGGGTGGAGGAGGAACCATGATCAGTACTTAGTTTAGGAATGATTTGACGGCCACGCGATAGGGCTATTTTTCCGCAGGTATAGCCAATAGCAATAGCTAATGGGTAATCACTGATCCAATGTACTCCGTTGTTGAGCATGGCATAGCCAAGAAGACCCATGAGTGAATAGCCTACCGGCTTAATGTATTTATTATCAGGATAATTGCCTGCCAGTATGGTTATTGTGGCCATTGCCGTTGCCAAATGGCCTGAAGGAAATGCATCATAACCAGACACATTGCTCTGATAGGTTTTAGGATTTGTAAATGGGCGCCAATCGCCGCCAGGGATTCCTGTACCTGAATGGTCAGATGCCATTGCTATGAAGGGGCTTTCACGGCCGGAAATGCGTTTTAAGAACTGAGTGGTTATGGCCAGAGTGAAAAACATCTCAGTCAGTTGGGAGGTAGTTTGAAGAGCCCTGTAATCATTTGTTGCAAGACCATAACTGTAAAAGCCACCGGCAATCATTATACTTGGCCATCCTTCACCCAAAAAATAAAAGACCATATTTAAGTTCTGAGGCACATCCAGAACGGTAATCTTTGAACCTCCGATATTTATTTTAAAAGGAGTAAAATTATGGTTATTACTTAGATTGATATAACGGCCAAATTGTTGGGCAGCATCAGTAATCTTTTGATCGAAAACAACAAGTACTGCAGTACCTGCAAGGATGGCTCCAAGCTTGGGCAGATTACTTTTGGAAAAGGTTGTTTTCCCTAACTCATAGAGGTCTAAAGGCACGTTTTTAGCAAACTCAAAAGGCTTTGGACGGATATAAAGCGCTTTTGTATTTTCATCCAGATCGACAATCTGGGCCTTCTGGAGGCAAACAGTATCACGGCAGGCCTTGATGACCAGCGTGTCTTTTTTTGATTCAGCCTTGAGTAATATCGAAGAAAAGAAGAGCAACATAAAAAGTAGTGCATTCTTTGATTTTCGAAGGATAAGAGGTGATATTTTCATTATACAACAAGTTTTTTTACAGAATCCGCTATTCTTAATGAAAGGTCATCAAGCAAGCGATACCGTCGGGTATAAAGTGAACGTTTATTTGTTTTGATCTCCTGAATATCTTTTTGGACCATCTTCAGTGGTAATTCGTACCAATGGTCAGGACGAGGTGTTCCGCCTGACTCGCTCCAGAATGCGTCGTAATCGAACTGGATCTTATGAATCCAGTGAAGATGAATGGTATGTTGGCGCCGGTAAGGATGAATGGCGTCTCCAACACCGTAAACTGCCTTAAGTCCCAACTGTCTGGACAACTCCTGAACGGCAAAGACCATAAATGATTTGGGCCGAATGGCCTGCAGTAGTTTTTGAACTTGCTTGGTTATATCTGAATCGTTTACCGTATGCCCTTGTATGCATGCAATCCTGCAGACCCAGTTTTCAGGTGCCATTTCTTCGAATGAAAATGCAATGGTGGCTATTGTTCCGCCAAGTTGCTCGCTTTCAAAAAAAAGAACAAGCTCGCCTTCCTTTCGGTGCATGTGATGATACCCCAGTTTCAGCGAACCTTCGATGGTCTCACTGAGTGGCCAACGGGCAATTTCTACCCCATCAGGGTTGGTAATTACCTCTTTAAATGCTTCACCCTTACTCATAATAAACCGATAGGTGTCGAGGATGACTTTCATCTTTTGTTCTGCTGTCCAGCGGATTGACATATAGACCCTGAAAGGTTTAAAGTATAACCGGGGACGGTGCTGGGCTACCAAACTGAAATCAGGTGATTTGAGGATCTCAAACCACCTGGATGCAATCCCGGGATTTATAAGAGCAGCAAAAAAGCTCCTCCATTGTTGATTTCTGCGGTATTTTTTCTCATGACCGGTGAAGGTTTGTGAAGCAAATCTCCAACCCTCAACGGCTTCTGAAAGTATAGGTATTCTCAACATAGTATTCTCAAAGTAAAAAGATTGTGATCAGGGTATTTAATCCCATTTATTTAATTTATTCTTGTAAACGTAACTTGCAGATTGATAGTATATGATTGCTTCGTTTTCGTTTACGGGATCCAGCGGTGCAACTTTCATATCACCGGTCTGCGGATCTATTTTGTAATGTGTTATCTTTTGCTGAGGACTTAATATAGTCAGATCATTGTTTTTAATGTAACCAAGCTTCTGGTAATTCGAGATAAACGCCCGTTCTTCTTCGGGAGCCATCTTTACGATATCTTTACCGAAGAATTTACTTTTGTACGACCAGTTCATCACTCCCAACAGGGTTGGTGCAAGATCAATCTGGCTGCACAACTTGCTTATTTCCTGAGGATGGACTAATCCAGGGTTGTATATGATAAGGGGTATCTGATATTCCATAAATGGTAATTCGGCCTTTCCTGCACTTCCAGCACAATGATCGGCTAAAATAACAAATAATGTATTTTTGAACCAGGGTTTTGCACTGGCTTTACGTATAAATTCACCAATTGCATAATCACAGTATTTTACGCTGCCTGCCCTACCCGTAAGAGATGGAATATCGACTACACCATCAGGATAGGAAAACGGACGGTGATTGGAGGTTGTCATCACATGGTTAAGGAAAGGTTTACCATTTGCAAACGATTTATCACATTCTTTCAGGGTTCGGTTAAACAGATCCTGATCACAGGCTCCCCAGATATTGGCAAAGGTCACTTCATCTTTCGTAAAGTCATTCCGATCGACAATTTCATAGCCATTGTGCGAAAAATAGTAATTCATATTGTCGAAATAGCCGTGTCCGCCATAAATGAATTTCAGGTCATATCCACGTTCTTTAAAGAGCTGCCCAATTGAAAACATATTTTCGTTGTCTGGCCTTTTAATTACACTTTGCCCTGGTTTTGGAGGAGCCCCTAAAGTGACTGCTTCAAGGCCGTAAACGGTCCGTGTACCTATTGCATACAGATTAGTGAAGAATAGTGAGCTGTCGGCCAGAGCATCCAGATAAGGGGTTATCTTGCCCAGTTTACTTCCTTTGAATCCCATAAATTCTCCGCTAAGGCTTTCAACAGTAATATAGACAACATTGTATCGTTTTTCTTCTCCTGAATTGGTGATTTGTCTTGAGATATCTAAGGGTTGTTCGCTCAGGTATTTGCTGTTTTCGCTTTTTAGCAACCGGTGCAGCTCTTTGAAGTTTTCGTCATTGCTTCGGGTAGCGTAAAATGTATTATAATCCAAATCGTTATTAATAAATGCAGCAAACAATGAATGGATACCGTTTTTAGCCAGTTCGTTATTGTATCGGTTCTTTGTAATTTCAACTGTTGTGTTTTTTACCAGGATAAACGATAATACAGGTAAAGCCAGCAATCCCAATCCTGTAAGAAGCCTGCTTTTTGTCCTGCTTTTGCTTTCAAGTGAAATAGTGAGGTATTTCTTCCTGATCACAAAATAAATAAGCAGTATGTCCGCGGATAAAATGACTGAAATCAATAATGGTAAGGGATATGATTCTTTAATGTTGCCCAGAACTTCAGTCGTATAAACCAGGTAATCAACCGCAATAAAGTTATACCTTACCCCAAATTCTTCCCAGAAAAAATACTCCGACACCCCGTTGAACAGTAAAATATAGAAGGTGATGAAATAGAATATATAAGCCAGCCATTTATTGACTACCGAATTAAAAAACCGGTCGGTAAGAAATGTCAGAAACAATACGAAAGGAATCATGAAATAAGTGAAAGCAGCGGTGTCCATCAGTAATCCTGCTCCATACGACCACAATACATTTAACGGATTGAGACTGACTTCTGCAAATGACATGATCAGCAGAACAGTCCGGCTGACGAAAGAGATGGAAATAAAGACAATATATAAAAGAAGGATTCCCCCAAAACGGTTGTTAAGAAATTTCTTCAGATTAATTAAATTCATATTCATAATTTCTGATATTCACCTAAGCAGATTGTAATGAGTCAACTATTTTTTTGATTCGGCAAATATAGGTTATTTCTGATTGCTCCTGTCTATGTGTTCGGTTCTAAAGCTGATACTAATCTTTTTTTAAAAAATACAATTCCGATGAAACAACTTCTCTGTATTTTCTGTTTCGTTTGTATAGGTCGCTTTTGAATTATTTGTTAAACCTTTGTCTTTTGCTTGAATGCTGGCAGGGTTTAGACGTATATCCTGACCTTATTACTATATTTGTTTCCGTTAAAAGCAGAAGGCTTTTATCTGTTACGAATCTATTATTAACTCTTTTACACCACAATAAAATGTCCAAATTTGCTTACCAAAAACCATTCCCGATAAAGAAGGATACCACTACGTATCGTCTTTTGACCAAAGACTTTGTATCGACTGTAGAATTTGAAGGTCGTAAAATCCTTAAAGTAGCGCCTGAAGGTCTTGAATTACTGGCCAAAGAAGCTTTTGCTGATGTTTCGTTTTATCTTCGGGCAGCCCATCTCGAAAAGTTGGCTAAAATCCTTCAGGATCCTGAAGCTTCGGATAACGACAATTTTGTAGCCTATACCATGTTGCTCAACCAGGTGGTTTCGGCTGAAGGCGAATTGCCTACCTGCCAGGATACCGGCACAGCCATTGTACTCGGTAAAAAAGGGGAAGATGTATATACTGGTGTAAACGATGCCGAATATCTTTCAAAAGGGATTTATGAAACCTATCAGGAACGCAATCTTCGCTATTCACAGGTAGTTCCGTTTACCATGTTCGACGAAAAAAATACAGGAACCAATCTTCCTGCACAGATTGATATTTATGCCGAAAAAGGTAATACCTATGAGTTTTTATTTATTACCAAAGGAGGCGGATCGGCCAATAAAACCTATCTCTATCAGCAAACCAAATCGTTGCTGACCGAAGAAGGCCTGACAAAATTCATTAAGGAAAAGATTGGCGACCTGGGAACTTCTGCATGTCCTCCCTACCATCTGGCAGTTGTTATTGGCGGAACATCGGCTGAAATGACTCTGTCTACGGTAAAAAAGGCATCAGCCGGATATCTTGATTATTTACCAACTGAAGGTAACGAAGGAGGACAGGCTTTCCGTGATCTGGAATGGGAAAAGAAAATCGAAAAGATATGCCAGGATAGCGCCATAGGCGCACAATTCGGAGGTAAATACTTTGTTCATGATGTGAAAGTGGTTCGTTTGCCACGTCATGCAGCTTCCTGCCCGGTTGGAATAGGGGTGAGTTGCAGTGCTGACCGAAACATCAAAGCGCTGATCAGTGAGGATGGAATTTTTCTTGAAGAACTGGAACGTAATCCTGCACGTTTCCTTCCTGCAAATGCACCCTATCTGAAACCCGCAGTTAATATCGACCTGGATCAACCCATTGAAGATGTACTGAAAATTTTATCTCAATATCCTATTAAAACACGCCTGAATCTTTCAGGAACGTTAATTGTTGCCCGTGATATGGCTCATGCCCGTCTGAAAGAAATGCTGGACGCAGGAAAGCCTATGCCTGAATATTTTAAGAAATACCCGGTTTATTATGCAGGCCCTGCAAAAACACCGGTAGGGATGGCTTCAGGAAGTTTCGGCCCTACCACTGCAGGACGTATGGATCCGTATGTTGACTTTTTTATGAGCCTTGGTGGCTCTAAAATCATGGTGGCTAAAGGAAACCGTACTCAACAGGTAACTGATGCCTGCAAGAAGTATGGTGGTTTTTACCTCGGTTCTATTGGCGGACCTGCTGCAATCCTTGCCAAGGATAGCATTAAATCAGTTGAGATTGTTGATTTTGAAGAGCTCGGCATGGAAGCCATCCGTAAAATCAGGGTTGAAAACTTTCCTGCCTTCATTATTGTTGATGATAAAGGCAATGACTTCTTTAAACAATTATAGCTGATAGGTTTTGAAGATCAAACACAAAGACGCGAAGTCATGAGGAGAACTAAATTCTTTGTGCTTTAGCGTCTTTGTTTTTTTAATAGAATACGATTATGGAATTACCCGATATTCAAAACAACAACCTGCAATCATTCCTGAATCGTGCTGACATTATCCAGGAAACAGCCGATCAGATCATGAAGGACTTTGGCATGTTTGGCATCGAAATCAGCTTTTCGGGCAATACTGAAAATGCCTATCATGAACTCCATGAGCAATTGATTAACCAGATATCTGTATATCTTGACAGGGACTACAGCCGACTGATGGCCGTTCTCTACCAGGTAGATATCACCGAATATGAAATTGCCAAAGCATCCCGTGAATTACCCCATTACAATGATTTGGAAGTTCTGGCACACCAGGTGATCTTCAGAGATCTGAAAAAAGTGCTCTACAGAAAGTATTATAAATCGAAGTCTGAATAAGTCAACTTTAGAAACAGCTATAGACAATTCCCAATTCGTGTAATCCGTTTTAATCCCCCGACAGGCCGGGGCAGGCAGTTTAATCCGTGTTTTCACAATATGTCAAAGAACGTTTGTTAATATTGAAAAGCCGCCCCCCTTTTAAGAGAGCGGTTTTTTTGACCTTATAAGCAATTCAAATCCCTACGATACGATTATCCCGCCTACAAACTCACTGTTCGACAGAACTGCCTGGGTTGCGTTTGAAAAGGAGATAAAGCATTGCACTTCGTCGCCTGAGAAGTTGGAAGGAAGAGTGATCGACTGGCTGCCCCCTGTGCGGGTGTTGCCATCCACTACGGTTACTGCCTTATTGCGGGCAGGATTATACACCACCAGCAAAGCCTTGTCGGTAGCCGATGCATCGGTATCCGTCGAATTGTCTTCCCAGGTGTACTCGATTTCGCCTGCAGTGGTTGAGGTAACTTCGGGGTTTAAGGCTCCCGGCAGTGTGCCCTGGCTTACAAGCGCTTTTGAAAAGTCAATCTCGTAAGCAGGATAAGTACCCGTGAGGGCATTCATCAGGTTATACGACATGGCTGCATTAAAACCCGACATTTTTATAGCCTGGTTTTTAAACCCTATCCGCAGAAAGGGAATAAGAGGACGTAAGAATTTACCCACTACCGAAAACTTTGCCCGTTGTTCGAGCTGTGCTGCAGTATTGGGTTGTGCAATGCTGGGGGCTATTCCACGCATAACAGCGATGCCTTTCCAGCTACTACCGATGACTGTCCCGGTCTTACCGGAAAATCCACCTAAAATACCTTGTTTAATGGTACTCATAGTGTATGAATTTTTAATGTGAATAAACTGAATTGCTCCGATACCGGTTGGACTTTTCGCGCGTTATTCCTTCTTCGCCAAAGCATATAGCAAAGGTACGGACTATATCTATAAGTTATTGGCAGTCAGTTTATAATGCATCTGTTTGCAGTGTTTTGCACAGGCTAATTTCTACACTTTTAGGCAGGTGCTGAATATCAGTAAATTATGCTTACTGAAGTTTTGAATTATTTTTTCATGGAGAAAGTGAATGAATTAATCCAGGTAATTTGATTAAGCTTTCCACATAAGTATTTTCGAAAACCACGATACAGGACAGTTCATTCTATAGAATCTTACTTTTTTTATAAATCTTAGTAACAAAGATCAAACCCGTCAACCTTAATCTTATGTATCTTATGAAAATAGACCCCATAGTTATCGGGATCAATAATCTTTACACTCCTTTTTTTTCATCACTCGTTTAAGAAAATCAAAAAGAAGATAAATAAGATTGGCATCCGGGGTCAGGGTAAGGTTACTAAAATTGAACTAAAAAAGTAAGATTTTTAATCCGATTAATCACAACTTGTCCCAAACCCTCGGGAGTTCCGACATCTTCCATCCCGTAATCCTGAAATCCTGTTCCGACATTTATTTTAATAATCTCCGTTTTTCCACCTCCTGCAACACTTTCATTTGCTGAATGGCAATCTGGTTAAGTTTTACCAAACGTTCACTTTGCAGCATGTTTTCATTAATAAAAACAGCATTCAGGTTTTCCATGTTCGATAGGCAAATGAGTTCATTAATGGTGGCATAGTCGCGTATATTACCTTTCATGGCCGTGTTGGCATCCCTCCATTGTTTGGCTGTAACCCCAAATAGGGCGACATTCAGCACATCAGCCTCATTGGCATATACCTGGTTTATCTGTTGCGGCGTAAGTTCTGCAGGAATGAGGTGGTGCTTTATGGCATCAGTATGAATATGGTAATTTATTTTCGATAATTCTCGTTTTGCCGACCAACCAAGGAATTTTTGTTTTTCCTCTTGCAACCGCTGATATTCCTTGACCATTAACAGCTGGAAACGTGGGCTAATCCACATGCCGAAATGAAAAGCAATATCTTTGTGAGCATACGTGCCTCCATATCTTCCGGCTTTGGCTGTAATACCAATGGCATGGGTTCTTTCTATCCATTGTTTTACCGACAACACAAAATTATTGCTTCCTGCCGTATTTTTAATTGTACCGAAATCGGTACAATTAAAACCTGGATTAAATAGGATTTCCCATTCACCAACATATTCAATCGTGCTCTTGAGGCTTAACCATTTTATTATTATATGCTCTCCCATTTGGCTGTGAGCCATATCGGTAAGCGAAATATAATCATCCTGCCCATGCGAAATCAGGGATATTTCTGCATTGTTCACATGTATAACCTGTTTTGTCATATGCAGTCATTTAATGTTCGATCATTAAGCTCAAATTAATCGTTTACTGACATGTTTTTTTATCCCATCCAAGTCCAGAGGTTAAAAGGGGGTCGTATTCGACCCATTTCATTACAGAGTGATTTATGTCCTAACGATTCCTGATTAAATGTACTAATTATTTAAAAGCTAACAATATCTCCAGGTAATTTTCGTAAATCCTGTTCCGACATTTTACCTGTTTCCTGACACGATTATAAATCCCATGCTAAAAGATGCAGATTAAAACATAGTCTGAACTTTGATTCAAGCTGATTTATCAGATTCCACAGATTTCTTAACCAAAGTTAATCATAGCTAATCATTTAATCCGCTTAATCATAACTTGTCCCGAACCCTCGGGAGTTCAGACATTCTGCCAGGATTACAAATCCCATTAAAAAGGTGCAGAGTACAAAAATGTACCATCTACTACCCACTTTTATAACTTATCTCGAAGAACACTTGTTAAATGAAAATAAGAATAACCTTTATTCAAGTTTTTTTAATAATCTTTTTTTGGTTCTCCTAAATGCTGTATTTTCCCAATCTGAATCAAAACCATTCCAAAAAACTCTAATTTTAATCATACTTGCATCATCCTAAATTAAAAAAGTGATATCTTCATATTTATAATAAACGTTATTATCTGAAGTTTGACCTAAGTATCCTGAATATGCATCTATTACACTTTGTATTTTATTTAATAATTCAATTGCTGCTGGTTTTGGTAAATTTTTAAACGCATATGATTGATAAATCACTCCAGCATCATTCCACCGGTCTCCATAAAATCCTAAAACTAATCCTTCCATGTTTTTTTCGCTGCATTTATATGCAAGAGAAGTTAGTTCACCTGACATGGATGCAGCAAGAGGGTCTAATTCGAATTTAATGGGTTTATCTGACACGCCAAAAACTTCATTCATTACGAATGCCTTTGCTTTATATAGTGCAATGTCTTTGCTAAATTCTTTAGCAAAAAAAACGACAGAACTCGACGGAATTTGTGCAAATACTGAATGGCAAATCAGTAAAGAATAGAATAATAATTTTAATCTCATATTATTAGGAAGTTAGTTAAGAAACAAAACAATGATCTTTAAATCTTAAAATTCATATTCAACCGTATTAATGTTAAGACATAATTGTGTTTGATAAATTTTTGATTTATATAATTCAATAAGTGAATTGGTTTTATGATTTAGATTAAATAATGTACTATTGGCAGTATTTTTTAATTGCTTCATAGGCTTTTGAATGACCCAATTCCCCAGCTTTACTAAGGTCTAAACATCCAGAGTCCTTTTGCTTCAAAAGAATTTTACTCATTCCCCTTAAAAAATAATCTTCAGCAATTTCGATTTTAGAATTAAGCTCTATCGACTTATCGAAATCCAATATAGCGCCCTTGAAGTCTACCAGAAGATACTTTGCCATACCTCTATAAGAATAGACCTCTGATTTTTTAGGATCAAGTTTTATTGCATTACTATAGTCAGATATAGCTCCACGATAGTCATATAGGCAACACTTAACATTACCTCTATCAGAATAAACCTCTTCGATATTAGGATCAAGTTTAATTGTGCTACTGTAATCAGCAATGGCCCCCTGATAGTCTTGAATTAAGTGCTTCGCTGCTCCTCTAAGATAATATGCTTTTACATTTTTAGGATCAATATCTATTGCCTTGCTAAAGTCAATGATCGCTTCACGATAGTCTTCAAGTTTATACTTTGCCTCTCCTCTGGCTAAATACGCCTCAGAATTTTCAGGATCAAGATTTATAGCTTTGCTAAAGTCTTGAATAGAACCTTGATAGTCTATATTATTTCTTTTCATAACTCCGCTTTCATAATACTCTTTACTAGTTTGACCAAAGCAACTTAATAATGAACTAAACGCAAGGATTAAAAAGATTGTAGTTTTCATTTGATTTTTTTGTTGATGAACCTATAAAAATTAAACTTTTACTGTCAACGAAACATTGAACCCCGACTTACGGGCTTTTTGCTGATGTGGCTAGTTTTTAATTTCAATAGATTCTACTTCGAGAAAATTAATTTCCTTGATATTGTCATTGGTTTCTATTTTGAATACAATCGGTATATACACATCTGCAGGCATCAATGGATTATAACCTTGGAACTCTTTTACGGTACCGATTATTACCCCGCTATTTTTTGTATAGATAATCAATTGAATATTTGAGCCACAATATTGACTTATTTTTAATAATACGACTACCTGCTCATTTTTTAGATAATACATTTGATTTTCAAATGGTATTGGATAATAATCTTTTGTACTATTCATATGATGCAATGTGTTTTAATTTAGCCATAACTTTGTTCGAAATCGGGAATGACGAAAGTCAGAAGTACTTAAAAAACAGGCTTGATCATTTACGAGATTTTTTAAATCTCATAGTGAATCAATCCAGATAGGTTTCGATTAGATTACTAAACTCGCCAATTATTAATTTATAAATTGAATATAAATTTTTTGGCCTTTCAGCCAGTTTTACGTGCAAGTAACTTGATTTTATTAATTCATTTGCGAATGAACTAAAACCAGCATTATCGAGCATTGCAATTGTTCTAAGATGAATCCGATTATAATTTTCACTCCAATTCTCTTGGATTCTTCCACTTTGAAAGAGAACATCCTCTTTTTCAATTGATTTTAGGATTTCGCTTACTTTTATCGAATAAAATGATTTTGATTTCATGCTATATTGGAATTAAGTTGTTAATTTATTGCAGATTATCTATCGAAATCTATAATCTATCCTCAAAGTTAAACTACTTTTTTGAGTTTTCCCTTATATTAATCTGTTTTATTTTACACAATTAGTGTCTGGAAAGCAGAAAGTTATATATATATACATTCATTTCATTTCATACAATTGATATTTCAAATTCATAATCTAAAAATCCTATCTAAAACGAAACAAGCCACTCCATAAAAGGGTGGCCTGCTTTCTTAATTTCCTACAAATCCTACAAATCCTACTTGCCATTCTGTGATTTTCGCACCTTAATTGAAACCTTAGTGTTTTAGTAGCTTAATCACTTGCTCAATATTGTTTCCGTCAACTCCGACAACTCCGCCAACTCCGCCACTTTAGTAATTTTACTCTTGAAGGGGTATTGTGTTTATATTCCTTTCAATAATAAATATATATATATCTAAGATTCAGTAAAGGACATAGTATACCCCCATCCATTTAAGAAGTGAATTTACTAGTGACCGGATGCTTAATACTCTGAAGTTAAATATTAATGATTATTACTATAGGTATTAAATGCACCGAAAAAACAAATAATTAAACAGTATTTGATAAAAAGCATAACTGTCGGAGTTGTCGGAGTTGACGGAAATGTCGGATGTAGCATTTTGAAACATTCTGTTTATTGTTTTCCCTCCGTTATCATCAAATTCGTATACGTACCCAATTGTTCCCTGAAAATCAAACCTTTTTCACAGAAGGTGGCAATATATCTTTCTGCTGTCCTCTCCTGTATGGTCATCTTTTTTGCAAGATCAAGAAAATCCTGCCGGCTAAACTTCTCAGGTAGTTTATCCAGAAATTGCTCCTTTCGTTCTTTTGCCTTTGCCGGTTTAATATCTTCAGGGAGTTCCGAATGTACATGGCTTGAATGCTTGACAAGGATTCTGATCATCGAAAGGGCATTCTGGAAATCATCGTCCGTACATACCTGTTTTTCCGAGAAATCACCCGTTTCCAGTATGCGAAGACTTGTAAAAACGATAGCCATTCGAAAGGCAATTAATCCCAGGCGGCGGATCGTGGCCATATAATCCATTCCTTGCAGGCTCAGGTATTTTTCTTGTATCTGTGTAAAGAAGGTATTAAATTGATCCTGTTGTTCATCGGTCAGCCAAAACCGGATGGCAGGATTTTCATTCAATGCCTTGTAAAGGGGTAAATACTCTTGACCAAGACCATCAAAATATTCCTCCAGTCCATCGTTGTTGGAGGCAAACACATTTTTCCAAACAGGCTTAATGTTCATGTGATAGAAGATGAAGCGGCTCAGCAGCCCATCCTCGGCGTTTGGGATTAGGCTGGCCACCTGCCTTGGGGTGCCTGACAGAACCGTTGACAGGCAGGGAAAATCAATTTCTACAAATTCACGGTCCGTCCGACGATAATACGAAATCGTTTCATGATGCCACGCTTTTCTAAATCCGTCGGAGTAATTTCCGTAATCACTTTTAAAGGCTTGTGCCAGCGTATCTCCTTCGGTTTCAAAGATCAAACCACGTCCTTGATTGTCGGATAGTAACTGAAAGACTCCTGTTGTTGAGTTATTCGCCGGGATGAAAAGCATCTTTTCGGGAGGCTTTGCGGGCTTTTCAATGCTTAAATCCTTTGCCTTCATTAGGTTGTATTCCCTCATTTCAACATCATACTGTTGTTTCATTTGCTGGGACTCCTCACGCAATGCCAGGTGCACCGGTTTTACAAGTTGTTTGCAATGAACTAACCGTCCCTTCCCTGCAGATGCCTGTGCGGTAATAAATAAGTAAAGATTTGGAAAAACCCTTTTCCCGTCATAGATTCCATAGACCTTGGGAAGTGATGAACTAAGAGTAACCATTGACCCCAGGAGCAGGATATCCCTTTCCTCGTTAGAGGTACACTTAGCCACCACCTTTTGAAAAAAATCAGGTAAAGCAGCAAATACCGAATCAGGAAGCGTGGGTAAATCAACTACAAAAGAATCAGTTGTTGACTCAGCTTTTTTATCATCCGAGAAATCTGATGTTCCCTCAGTGGTATTGATAGCAGCCTGACTATAAGGATTACCTATATTTATTCCTGCCTGTTCAGCCATATAAAAGAATGATTTGATGGTGACGCCTTTCCCGTTGTCTTTTACAGATACGTCATACTGTTTATCGCATTCTTTATGTGAGTATTTTGGATATATGCCGCTAATTTGGTGAAAATATGGGCGACCTCCCTCGCCAAATTCATTGGCAAGGGATAGTCCAATTTTAACCCAATTTGGGTAAGGAGTGGTTATGTCGATTTGTGCCTCTTGTACTTTTTTAATAATGGCCTCAATGTCGGATATAACTTTTTTGGTTCCATGAATATTCTTATTATCTTCATTGCCCTCACTGTTTTCATTCTTTACCGGTTCAGTAGACACAACATTTTTAATCTCCTGTTTAGGGAGCCATTCGTTAATGAAATTTGAATCTAACATTATTGTATATGTTTAGGGTTAATAAAAGCTTCAGAATCCTGACCAAGAAATACTGCACGGGAAACGTCCTTACCCGTAGGGTCAACATCCAATTTATATGTTGTTTTGATAAAATTAGAGATGGACATAAACCAATCCAGATGATTCGCAAATTGAAGATCGATAGAAACAATTAATTTTACCCCACGTCCTGAGGGCGAAATAAATGCCAAGTCAGGTTCCAACCATTTGTCCTCAATCATTGCATTTTTAATTTCTTTCACGTTTGGCAACTCATCAAGGTCGATGGCTAATAAACCTGAATGTTGACTAAGTGATTTTACTTCTCGATATGTGAATATGCCAGACGCCGTCACATAATCGAAATTTTCTCTTTTAAACGATTTAGCTTTATCGATGTCAGTTAAGGTACGGAGCTTATCAGTCTGCCATTTATAGCAATCGCTGCGGATTAATTCGTAGATCTCCCAAAGAGTTACTGCTTTTTGAGGTATTGAATTTCTTATTGGCCGTTTGTAAAAGCTAAATTTTGGTCTAATCAGTTCTTTAGACAATGGCAGTTCAATACTGCCAATGCTGTTTAAATTATTATTAATCATTGGTTTTTGTTTTAAGGTTTGATTCAATGTCTGTTGAAATAGTAGTTGTATAATTGAGTTTTAATAAATTCTCAATATCCACCGAACGATAATAAATTAGGCCATTTACCTTTGAATGAGGTAATTGGCCGCTCTTTTTTAAATTGGCCAATGTTCGATTACTAATGTTTAATGTAGCTTTTACCTGATCAGGAGTAACCCATTGCTCAGAGAGTATCTGAGCATGGGTTTTGATCATTTTGGTCAACGATTTGTTCATCGTTGCCATTTCCAGTTTGATCCCTGAAAGGATGGGAAGAATTTCGTTCATGGCTTATGAATTAAGGCCTTTTAATTTCACAAGCCCATAACTTTCGAAGAGTATACGGTTTTTGTAATGTACCTCTTTTAGCTTTCCATTTTTTCTCCAGCTATAAATCGTTCGATCACTGACGTGAAGAAGATAAGCAAGCTCTTTAATGGTCAAATACAGAACGAAGTCATGCCATTGACGACCAATCTCAAGTGGATTAACTTCACGATCCATTCCCAGGGTGATAGCCCCTTTGAATTTCTGAGGCCTTCCAATACGTAATTGTTTTACTTTTTTCATTTTGAAGTTTTTAAATAATTAAAATTTCAAAACAAATATACAGACTAAAACAATTGATATACAGTGATTTACAGGCACAATATGCACTAGTGCATATTGTGTATTTAGTGCATATTGTGCCTCTAGGGTATTATTATTTTAAGTTTAATTTTGAAGCCGTGGGTATAAATTTAAATACGTAATTTTTAGGTTTTGCTTTCTTCACTGAATCTATTCCAATATTCCATTTGAATGTATTCTTAATTATATCCAAAACCTGATTATTTGTTAGCTGTCCGTTTTTATAATATCCTTGACTATGTAAGTATTTTATAAGCGCAGGTAAATATCTCCTATTGCCTTTATCTTGGTCAATCCATATGTGTGTATTGGGATCACACTTTTCTTCTTTTACCAATATTTCCATAATTTTATTATAATTATCGTCACTCTCAAAAACATCAGATAGATATAAAGGTATAACTTCATTTACTTTATCAGGCAATTCTTCTTTTAACGGTTTAGAAATATCACCATCATTCTTTTCAGTAACAGGTAAATTCAAATTATCATTTGTTTTTCCTAAGTCAATTGAATTAAAAATAAAAGGATAAGTTTGTTTAAAATGATTGATCGTCATATCAAGGTCACTGAATAACTGCTCGAATAAGTCCGTATTATCAGGATTTATTGTGTTGATTATGGAAATTATGCTTTCTCTTTGTTTCGGTTGCTTCACGAAAGCAATTAATTTTTCAGCAATGGTAACAGTTTCAAAATAAAAATTCTTATTCTTTTTAATTAATCCTTTTTCATTATTGTTTGCAGCTTCTTTACTAAACTCAATACATATTTTATTAAAATCCATTCTAAAAACTGGTCTCATTCTAAGACCTTGTACTCGTTTACCATTGGGTTCAATCACGAATGCAATTTGTCTTTTTACAAATAAATTTGTGAGGATCATACAATTTTCATTAACATCCAATGCACATTGCATACTAGCCGGCCAACTTGGATCTATTACAAACCTTCGGGGAAACCTTGCTTTTATAGGATCGTTTGATTCTTCCTTATATTTTTCTATGTTGATTTCAATAAAAGTATCATTATATAAATCCGGCATTTTAAATACTTCTTTCCACGCTTCATAAAATTTTGCATTTTCAAAACCAATCTCCCGTATTTTATCAGGATCATGTTCAGTGTCATAACCAATTTGATAATCAATAAGACAACTAAAATTTCCTTTATTTCTATTTTTTATCTGATTGATAAGATATGATTTCACCTCATTAAATCCATACTTGGTTCTTTCGTTTATTTCGGCATTTAATTTATTCTTTCCATCAAGATATCCCTCCATTAAAAGTATGCTAATTTCGTCAAATGACAATTTATGTTTTTCAGAATACATTTCGAGATTTTCATAAGCATCAGAAAGAATTATTAGATTTTCATTATTAAACTTAAACGATGTAAAAGAGGTAGAAGCATAATTATGGTAATATTCATAAAGATCAGGAGCCACCTGTAATATATCTTTAGGAATAAAAGGGTGATGTTGAGGTTTTTTAAACATTGCTATACGATTAATCTGTATTCAATTATTTTTATGGGGCAATGATTCATGATCAACCAATTCAAAAAAACTCCATAAAATAGTTAGAAGCTTTTTTATCCAAATGCTCTTATATTTTCCGAAATATAAGAAATTATAATACCAACTAGCTTAAAATAAGTAGAAAATTATGAAAGGTAATAAATCCTATTTTTCGTATTACAAACCATTTATTGATTTATTTTTCGAATATAGGACGTAGGATTTATAGGATTTGTAGGATTTACTTAACGGGTCAAGCATTTTTCAATCGCATTATTATACCTCCATGTTCAAAAACCGCAGCACCCCAAGCTCCATGCTCCCTGCCCCTAAACCACAAAGCAAACACTCTCCGTATAATCCAATCCATCCTGCGAGGCAAAGAACAGGTAAACATGCATTGCATTGGTTGGCCAAACAGGCAGGGTAAATGAGCCGTTTTGGGCGCTTCTCAGCAGGCCGGTGTGAGTCAGGGCAGAGTAATGTCCATCGATGGCGCTTACAGCCATTAATTCATCATCCAGCCGTTTGCCCTTTAGATTGGGGTCATTCTTCCAGCTAACCAAAATCACAGCGCTTCCTGTGGTTTCCCTACTGGCTTCCAGATCCATTGGCAGGTGCAGTTTTCCCGTCGAAATCTTTATCATACCGGGGTCAATAATGCTGCCGTCCAATGCGAAGGCAGGCATGTTGGCTTTTATAAAGCAGGCGTAACCGTTCATTCGCTCGGCTGCTAAATTCCAGATGGGAGCAACAGTCGATTTTTTTAGTTGTCTCCAAAGGTAACTGGCCTTGCTAAACCGCTGGCGGTGCAACAGCTGCTGGGGAGACCAGGAATCTTTTTTACGGTCAGGAGCAGCACGTACATAGTTAACTCCATTCCGCGTGTAAAATACCACATTACCGATCCGTCCTGAGACCAGATCACCGATGTTTCGTTTCATTTTTGCCATTTTCTAATTGTATTAAGTTAGTATTCGAGAGGGACTCTCCTTTCAATGATTAAACTATGATTGATCTTTATCTATACAAAGATACGCATTTTAGTACAGATATAGATCAGTCATAGTACAGATATAGAAAATAAATACCCAAGGGAACCCCTTTCTATCCCGACCCAAACGCGGTCCTTTCGTCACGTCAGGATTCAATCCATCAGGACGGCAAAGAGCTCATTTCACTATTTAATTGTACGCTTTATCAGCAAACAGGAGATTCCTTAACCTTATCATCAAGGTTTTTTCATTTTTATGTTGTGAAAATTGCCCAATTACTTAGTAATCCCATTTTAAGTAATTAATATTGCATACCTGAAAATTACCTAACCCAAACGAGTGGAGTTACTAGTACCATGAACCTAAACCCTAAGCTAAAAATAAACGTATTTCTCCTTTCATTTTTCTTTTGCTTTGCCCTTCAGGCACAATCACAATCGTTAACACTGACAGGTATAGTAGTGGATAGAGAAACTCAGACACCCATCTCAGGCGTAATTGTGAATGTGACCAACGTAATTAACAAAAAGGATGTCGTAGTGTTGGTCACAGGCAAAAGCGGAAGTTTTACCATCCAAAACATAAAACCAAAGACAAATTATCAGCTTAAGGCTACAATTATTGGTTATGCTGACCTGGAAATGCCGGTTGAAATGAAAAGTAAATCCCTGAACCTGGGTGTCCTTTCGATGATGGTGAAATCGCAGGCGATTGCTGAGGTAACCGTCAAAGGAGAAGCTGCTTCAGCCACGCAGAAGGGTGATACCCTGGAAATGAATGCCAGCGCTTTTAAAACATTAAAAGATGCCTCAGCCGAAGAACTGGTGCTGAAAATGCCGGGAGTCACCATGGAAAATGGGGCAGTAGTGGCTCATGGAAAGGAAGTTTTAAAAATAATGGTCGATGGAAAGAATTTCTTTGGTGAAGATCCATCGGTTGCCTTAAAGAACCTTCCGGCTGAAATCATCGATAAAGTCCAGATTTTTGATAAGCTAAGCGAGCAGGCTCAGTTTACAGGCTTCGATGATGGCGAATCGGAACAAACCATCAATATTATTACCAAAAAGGATAAAAAGAACGGCACATTCGGGAAGTTCAGCGGTGGCAGCGATCTGGATGACAAATACCTTGCCGGTGGGAACTACAATATTTTCAATAAACAACGACGCATTTCATTTATCGGGCTGTTGAATAATATTAACCAGCAAAACTTCACCCAGCAGGATTTAATGGGTATTACGACCACTATCAGTGGCAAGAAATATGGTGGCTTTAGTATTGGACAGCAAAACGGTGTTACCACGACCCGGTCAGGCGGATTCAATTACAGCGATAATTTCGGTAAGAAGATAAATGTTACCGGCAGCTACTTCTTTAATTCAACACTAAACTATACGGATCAGATTGCATTGAAAGATAAATTTCTTTCACCAAAACCCGATCACTTTTCGAATGAGCGGGACAGTATCACGGATCGGAAGTTCAACCATAAAATTCATATTCGTTTCGAATATGACATTGATTCGGCAAATACGCTGATCGCAACCCCCAAATTAACTTTCCAGACCGACAACCCTGATAAGCAAATGTTTAAAACCACCACCAAAGACTTTGGGGCCTTTGTGAATCAGGAAGGTTTATACCAGAAGGGATATGTAAACAATTACGATATAGAGAACGAACTGGCATACAAGCATAAGCTGAACAGGGATAAACAGACATTGTCGATTGCGGTTACCACTCTTGCAACGAATATAGACCCCCGCAGTTCACAGATGGGCTATTATAAAAAGACCCTGACAGATTCTATCCCGGTCAGGGAATATGTTGATGGAAACACCAATACTTATAAGATACATTCCAAGATTGAGTTTACCCAACCAATTGGCAGAATCAGTATGTTAGACTTTAACCTGACGGATGCCTTTACAGACAGTAAAAGAAGCAGGCAGGCCTATGACCTGGACAATAAAGCAGTTATACTCGATCGCATCGATTCTCTTTCGAACAAGTTCGAGACCAACTATTTCAACAACCATGCAGGCATGGCTTACCGGCTCAAAAGCAAAGGGTTAAAGCTCTCTGCCGGTCTTGAATATCAGCAGGCTTACCTGACTTCGCCACAAAATTCAGCCAACAATAAAACCTTTCGGAATATCCTGCCCAACTTCCTGCTCAATTTGAAATCGCCAAATAGCAGTCTGCGCATTTTATATAATACATCGACCAATGCTCCCAGCATAATAAAGCTTCAAAAGGTGGTAGACGATACCGACCGGGAGAATCTGACTTCAGGGAATCCATTCCTAACGCAGGAATATACCCATGATTTTACCTTCAATTATTCACACGCCAATCCCAATAATTCAACACTTTATACCTTTTTCATGAGTGCCGAATATTCGACGAATTTCATTGGTACTAAAGTTTATAAAGCTGACCAGGATACCTTAATCCGTGAAGCAGGTATTGTGCTTAAAAAGAACATTGAATTGTCCTTCCCTGTGAACATCGATCATGCTTCAAACTTCAAGGGTGTTTTTAATTACGGATTTCCAATCAAACTCCTGCTCAGCAAAATAAACCTGACTACAGGCGTCAATTATGCACAGACTCCGGGATACATCAATGACAGACTAAACCGTTACAATTTATACAGCGCAGTCAACGGATTTACGATTAACAGCGATGTCAGCGAGAATGTCGATTTTGCACTGACGTATACCAATAATTACAGCATCATTAAGAACACCATAACAACCAGTGTTATTAATATTAACAATAATCCGATATTTACTTACCAGACGCTGGGGGCAAAAGTTACCTGGATTTTCTGGAAGGGAATAATTGTTCACTCCGATTTATTAAAGCAATACGAAAAGGGGTTCCTGAATTTCAATCAATATGATCTACTATTGAATGGTTTTATAGGCAAAAAGCTGTTCAAGAGCCAGAAGGGTGAAATTAAAATAAGTGTATTCGATCTGCTTAATCAATACAGAAATATTGTTCATACGGTTAGCCCTCAGTTTATCAGGGATACCCAGACGAATAACATTGGAAGATATTATATGCTGACTTTTACTTATATCCTGAACGATTTCAAAGAATTGGCAACACCTGGAAAAGAGAAAAAGGAAAAGAAAGAACAAAAAAAGGTAAAGTTCTAAGGTTATCGGGAAATAGGAATAAGGAAAGAGGAAAAAGTCATTGGTGATCACATGATATTGTTGTGGGGAAAGCAAAGTCAACGGAGAGTTATAAAAAATCTTACTTTTTCAGATAATCTTAGTAACCAGGCAATGCCCCCGGCTCTCAATCTTATCTATCTTCTAATTAGCCTGATAAACCTTAGATGAGTGATGAAAACAATCGCGATAACTATTGGGACTCTTTTCATAAGATACATAAGATTGAGGTTGCGAGGGTTGAACTTTGTTACTAAGATTCCTTCGAAAGATTAAGATTTTTTTAGAAAAAACATACCTTAAAATTGGGTTTGAAAACACTTCCCCACAACAATGTAACGTGATCTCGCTTTTCCCTTTCATTATTCCTCTTTCCTATTTTCTCTTATATAACTTCTTTTTAAGTTATTCTATTTGGGGCCATATTTCCCCATATACTGAGGGACTAATGACTCTTTCCTATAGTTTGGTTGTCTGAATAAATCCACTCTTCGCATTAAGATTGAAAGCAAAGCTGTCGAGATTCTTATTGATTTCCATTTCCGTATTAAGGGTATAATTCAAGATGATTGTATTTGCAATATCATAAACCATTGTTCCTTTTCCACTTCCTGTACCTTTAAATGAATTATTTATAAGTACTGAATTTAACGTGTAATCTTGTGATATATCAAAATTGGCCAGGTTGTTCAGGATGCTTAATAATTTGTAATGAGTAACGATAGCAATTTCTATTTTAGATCCATCCATGGGCATAGAACGGGATGATTCGACGGTGAACTCTTCACCAATCTTTAGCTTCTTCTCAGGAAACGTAAATTGAGAATAAGTGTTCTGAACCGATTGAAGAATAGCCGATTTGTATTTGTCGTCTTGTCCTTCTGATTTGATTGAATTAAAAACCGGCTTACTGCACTGAATACACAATCCTTTCAGGATTGTACCGTCTGGGACCTCTATCACATTGTCACTGCTAATTGTATTAATATACTCCAGGCTTACAGGGCAATCTTCCCCGATCATTCTTCCTGTCTTTAATACCGTTTCGGTAAGTGTTTTCCTGCTTACAGCAGTTGGATTTTTTTTACCCATACTTCTCAGTTTCTGTAAAGACTTTTCAGGTCCGGAGTATTTGATTACCGACTGACTAGTCCGCTCAGTGGTCTGATTGTATTTTGTATCAGGCTTATATTTAATCTTAAAGGTCAGGGTATCCTGTGGATGTTTGGTACACGAAAACTGTGTCAACAGGAGGATGAATACGATTATCTTTCTCATTGAGTTATTTCTTCTTCGTTTTTGCTTTTAACAAGTTTTCATCCACACGATACTTTACTATCCGGGATATCAGATCTATTGGCAGTGGTTTGTCAAACGGAAACTGTACGGAACCTTTTGCTCCCTTAAAGACTGACAATTCATCTTTAAACGCTGCTATTCCCGAAGCACCGGGGTAAAAGCCAATGTGCCTGGTATGGGCGGCAGACCAAACCAGGATGCCGTTCAATTTGAATGCAGGCATCTGGTAACTGATCACTTCACTGGCTTCAGGAGCAGCCTCCTTTATGGTCATGCGGACCTGTTCCAGTAATACCTGAATATCAGCCGTGAAAGATGCGATATATTCGCTAACGGCGTCCTTTTTCATTATCGGTATCCATATTTCTTCTTCTGAATCAGGATCATCATTCTTATACTTTTTACCCAGGATTTCAAAATGAGGTCTGTTGTCCAGGGTATATTCAGATTTTGGTAACCAGGTTTGGAATATATAACTGAATGTTTTATGCCCGGTATTGGCAGAACCCTGATGGATGAATACGGCATACAGACCGCCATTCAATTGAAAGGTTTCCATTCCGTAAGGAACACTGCTAAAATCGGTCACTTCAATGGCAGCCCATTTCTCAAATTCTTTATCAGGATTGAAAGGACTAAAATAGTGAGGATCATAAACCTGCAGGGAATAAAGATCTGTGCCTATATTGTTTTGAATCGCTTTACGTTCACGCATAAAGCTTCCCCATAATTCACCCGTTTTATTATCCGACAATGACATTGTCAGGTGTTTACTGATTAATTTCTTTGGGGCTAAATGTTCTATTCTTGGTTCCATATTGGGAAGGATCATACTATTGTTCTTACTTACGCTTTTCAGATTGTTATCGAGCAGATCTTTATTCCCAGTCCTTGCGTTGTTGTTTTTGCCAGCTCACAGAATCACTAATCTGGTTAAATAATGCAGTTTTGTTTGCTTTGCTAAACATTTTTAATAGTAATTTCTTGTCGTAATTTTCGGTTTCATGATTTTCATCAATCATTATAATCACTTTGGCTTGTGTATTTTTCATGTTTCTATAATTTGAGGGCACATGAATCAGTCCATCTCTTATAGTAGTCTCAAATTCAATTGTTTTCATATCAATAATTCTAATTAAATCTTGAAAAACAATACAAGTTGATAAAATTTCATACGATTACAGGTCTTTTTCCTGAGAACTTACATCCATACCGAGAGAATGGTTCCCATTACCAGTAAGGAAATAAACCAGAATGCATTATCCAGAAGCCAAAGTCCCCAGGGTTTTTTCTCATAGAGTTTTGTACTTAAGGTTACAGGGGCAATGTAGCCCAGCCAACCGAAAAACCCACCCATTAAACCACCTGCAACACCACTCATTTTGAAGTAAGCGTTACCAAAGACAATCGAATGGTACAGAACAAAACTAAGTACCAATGATCCGATGAAAACCAAAATAATGTTCATGGGTGCCGGCTTCATTTCAGTAATGCCGGTAAGTCTCTTCCAGATTTTACCAAAGATTACTGCGTACCAGATAGTGGCAATCGCATAGTTTGCAATCGCTGCAACCAATATGGCCAGATAATTTGCGTGAATTTCCATGTTCCTGATTATTAGTTATTAATCGCAATAAATTCATTGATGATTGGCTCTGCAAGCTTTAAATCAGCTTCCCGGATAAACAGATGAACAGAATTGGTGGCTCCTCCTGAAAATCCTGCAGAAATGCCTGAATTTAAATCATTTCGGACTATTCCTGCTATTCCTGCCTGCTCTAACTCAATTTTTAGCAGGTTTGCCGTTATTTCTGTCCCATTAAATACCTGGATCAAGTTGTTTTTATCTTTCATCTTTTCAGTTTATAAGTATGTTTGAAGCGTCTGTGCAAAGTCAAATTATATCCAAATGTATAGTTGTTTTCTGAGCTTTCGCTTCTGTTAACCAACTATTTTTGAGTTTTGACTTAAAAGTCTTTTCTGCCACAAAGACACCAGGATGCTAAGTTCCACAAAGTATTGAATACTTGTAATATAAACTTGGTGAATCTTTGGGCCCTTGCGTCTTAGTAGCAAAAACAGTAAACTCAATAAGGAAGAAATCCTAATGGTGAACCGCAAATAGCCTATATTTGCGCCGTGAAAAGAAGAATTGAATTGTTGGCGCCAGGAGGGGATGTTGATTCGATAAAAGCTGCCATTGCAGCAGGAGCGGATGCAGTATATTGCGGTCTCGATAAGTTCAATGCGCGAAACCGTGCAGCAAATATAAGCTTTGATGATTTGCAGGGAGTAATAAGATTAGCTCATCAAAATGATTGTCGCATTTTCCTGACCCTTAACATCATTGTTGTTGAAAGCGAAATCTCTGCATTTATCGGTTTGCTCAATAAATTAGTAAATACAGGCATCGACGGAGTAATTGTACAGGATCTGGGTATGTTTTACCTGTTAGCCAAATATTTTAAAAGTCTTCAGATACACGCTTCCACTCAATTAACAACGCATAATGAAAGTCAGATTCGTTTTCTAAGTAAGCTGACTGCCTCGCGGGTAAACCTCTCCCGTGAGTTAAACCTTCATGAAATAAAAAAATTGACTGCCGTAGCCCATCAGAACAAAGTCTTAACCGAGGTATTTGTACATGGATCAAATTGTCTCTCTTTTTCAGGCATTTGTTATATGAGTTCACTTCATGGGGGAAACTCAGGGAATCGTGGCAGATGCAGTCAACCTTGCAGAGATCCTTACTTAACGACCCTGGCAGGTAAAGATTTCCCGCTTAACCTGAAAGATAATTCAGCCTGGTACGATCTCAGGAAACTTGCTGAAGCTGGGATTGATTCAGTAAAGATCGAAGGACGGATTAAAAAGTCTCATTACGTCTATACTGTAGTCAATTCCTGGAAAAAACAACTCCAAAGCCTTCAGGAACAGGACCAATTCATGTATGACAACAGTGATATGTATAAGGTATTTAACCGTGACTTTTCCAACAACTACTTGTCGGGTGATATCCATAAAGACATGTTCATTGACAATCCCCGTGACCATTCAGCCATTCATCGTGCTGAAATGTATGGAGGTTCAACGTATGAAAACATAGAACGGGCAAAACAGGAACTCTATGACGAAAAAACAGACATTATCAATGAGGTAGGGAAACAGATTGAATCCTTAGACTGTGAAAAAATACCTTTAACGATTAAAATTTTGGGTGTATGTAATGAGCCATTAGTTGTAACGGTAATAACTCCATACACCTCGTTTATTGTTCGTTCAACAGTCAATCTTGCAGATACCGGTGCTGAGTCCATTAATCATGCGATGCTGCTAAAAAGGCTGAAAGCAATCAATGATACGGAATATTTCATCGAACATCTGAACCTGGATAATCTCCCGCCTGATCTTTATATCCCGTTTAAGGAACTTACTTCAATCAAAAAACAACTGTTATTTATCCTGAACGATTCAAAGGAACCGGTTGATCCAATTGAATTACCCATCATTAAAGGATATCCTGCTGAAAGGATTCAACCCACACTTTCAGTGCTTATTTCTTCCAAAGAGGATTTGCATTTATGTGAGGAGACGACAGCGGATATTTATTTTCAATTGCCCAATGCAATGAAAAGCGAGTATAATGAGCTGATCGGTCTATTTATTACAAACAAGAGGTTAATCCCCTGGTTCCCATCTGTTATCATTGGCGAAGACTATACTTCTGCAGTTGAATTTCTTCACCAGATGCGACCCAAACGGATCGTTACGAACAATACAGGAATAGCTTATGAAGCCTGGCAGCAAGGAATCTCATGGATTGCTGGTCCATTTCTGAATCTGGTTAATTCCTATAGCCTGATCTGCCTGAAAGAGAATTTCAATTGTGCAGGGGCTTTTCTCTCCAATGAAATGAGTAAGACTCAGTTTCAGCAGATCAGAAAACCTGATGATTTTAAACTCTATTACAGTATCTATCATCCCATCATACTGATGTCGAGCCGCCAATGCCTGTTCCATCAGGTTACAGGATGCGAAAAAGACAGCATCGACGATAGCTGTATCCCGCAATGCGAGAAATCAGCTTCGATTACCAACCTGAAGAACATCACTTTCTGTCTTGAAAAATCCAAAGGGAACTATCATTGCTTCTATAACGAGATGAACTACCTGAATACAGCCGTTGTTACCGATCTGCCTGATCTCTTTTCAAGCTATTTCATTGATTTGAGGAATGTGAATACCCAAACCAGATTGGTTCAGGATAAATCACAAACAATCATGCTTTTTGAAAATCATATCAATGGAAAGCCTGATTCAGCAAAGGAACTTCATCAAAGCATAACCCCCACAACGAATATTCAATATACAAAGGGAATCTGATTTCTGGTTTGTTTTTTTAATCAAATGGATAATTCTATCAGTTCATCAATTTTTGATTTTATGAATGAACAACCAATAAAATAGATACTAACTGAAAATAGCATTGCAATAATTATAGCAAATAGTATACCAGAAATCAGTGATATTCCTGACAATGAACCTGTAAAAACAACCAATATCCCAATTAATAACCCGATTAAGAAGGATAAAAGCAATAAGCCATCCAGATGAACTTCCCAGGATATTTTGATTCGCTTGGAATCAATTTTCTCTATCCTGATTTCTCCTTCTCTTAATATCTTCATCGCTTCTATTTTGTTCTTTCCTGAATTAGTTGTAGATCTCACTATTCTCTTGAAACTTATCATATCCTTATGAATCTCTGATTGGGCCTCAAAATCTCTTAACTTTCCCTGAATCTTTTTCTTGAAGGTGTCGATATAAATATCTGTATTTATATGAAGTGTCTTTTCTGTTGAATTTGAATATTTTAGTAGACTCATAGTTTTTAGTTCGGTTGGTTTAAATGAATCACCAGATGTATGGAATAATCTTAAAACGGGTTTTAGTCGCATATTCCGAATAACCCTTCAATTCATTTTTTAATGTTTTATCCTCCAGATTTGTCCTGGTTATTAATAGAATGATCATTATCCCAATTGGAATGATGCTCCTAAGGGAACCAAAGAGTAATGGAAATCCCAGGGATTGAATTATTGAACCCAAATAAGCAGGATGCCTGACAACTTTATAAAGTCCTTTATTGCAGACAGTGTGCTCTCGGTTAGTTTGAATCCTTACTGTACTTGAAAAGAACTTATTCTGCTTCTGAGCTACGAGAAAAAGCAGTTGCCCTGAAACGGTCAGGATAAAACCCACCAGCACTATACTCATGGGAAAATCAGGAGACCAATGATAACGACCCGAATCAAGACCGGCAACGATATACATAGATAGTGTAACCAGGAATGATAGTCCCAAAATGATCTTATCCCATTGCTTTGTATTCTCTCCAGGCTTTGAACGTTCATTTAAAAGTTCAGGATCTATCCTTAGCACTGTGAAATTTAATA
>TBL_comb47_HYPODRAFT_10000269_pt1 | contig 68276 bp, 63 predicted proteins | sample TroBogypolimnion_40_FD_10682 | JGI IMG/M metagenome (IMG submission 10682)
CGCGACACGCGAACCGACAGGCAAACCAGAATTGAACGACAAGTGTGCTGACAGGCGAATCAATTCACCAGCAGCTTGGGCGTAGCAAAGACTCAGTGTGCAGGGTAAGGGCCTTGTGCCCACGTTTTCTGCTGCGCAAAAACTAGGCAGCGGCCCCCTGCTCAGGGCGTTGCCCCGAGACCTCGAATAAATGGCGGCGTCGCGCTTCGCTTGACTTGGGAGGGTGATGCAGACCAAAGTTTTGGCCCCTTTGCACAGCAACCCCTTGGGCTCACCCAACCACCCAGCGCCTTGCATCTGAGTAGCAACAAGAGTTGCTGCTCACCCGCTGGCGAGGCAACAAAACCGAATCGCTTGTAAAACCTCACGGCACTGTCATCAATTGGGTTGGTCAGCATAGCGCGAATGTCAGCCTGTTCGGAAATCAAAAAGGTTCGCCGGATGGCGCCTCGTAACAAACCCAAGCCGATCCCCTGGCCTTGGGCTGACAAAGCCACTGCTACGTCGCCCGGCAAACCCTTTGCAGTCTTCGTGCTGCCCTGGAGCCAGCCCTTCAGAGTGGAGAAGCAAATGTTCAATTCATCGGCAACGCTTTGCTGCGTGCGACTTCCGCGCTCACGCACTTTGCGCAACGCTTGTTCTTTGAATTCTGGGGAATGTGGTTTTCGGTTCATGTTTGTCGCTCCAGCGGATCATCCGCCTTGAAAAAAGGAGGCGACAACTACTCTGACACAGGGGGTTACAGCCCATCACTTGTCACGGGGTGGTGGGCATTTTCCGCTTGTGACCACAGGTTCAGACAGACTCTCGGCCATGATCAATTGGCCTTTGCGGTCTATTCGCAACATGCGTGCTGTGCCGCCTTTCGCCATCAGCATCATGTCCATCGGGCCTTTGTCTTCGGTAGGTGTCGGTCGCACACCACGCTGATAAATCACGATGCGTTCGAAGGTATCGGCCACCAGCTGGCGGGTTTGCAGGCGTGCTTCGTATTCCTGCGCCTCCACACCGGCCGCAAGGCGCTTCCACGCTTCGTCAGTGCCCTGAATGTCGGTGCGTACTGTTGCAGCCAAATCGCGCTCTGCCTCCTGGATGGTGGCCTCTAGCCGCTGTTGCTCTGCCTCCAGCTCGCGGGCCCGTTTGGCAAAGGTCAGAGGCACACCATCCTCGGCGCTGGCCAGCATGGCGTCAGTGAGCTTTTCCAGCTTGCGGGCCACGTCCACTAGGTCTTGCCGGGCTTTGGTCAGCTTGGCCATAGGTCCAGCCGACCGATCTGCACCATATAGCGCCTGCAGATTGACGATGTCCGAGCAGTACTCCATCAGCGCCCGCTCGAACGGATAGACAGACACGGACCCGCCGACCGAGCAGCCGCCGTGCGAGTAGCTGGTGCAGTGCAGGCGTCTGTGGCCTGGCTGGATGCGGCCGAGTTCGTCCCGGTTGCGGGTGCCAATGTTCTGCCCAACCAGCGCGCGGCCGCAATAGCCGCATACAGTGATTCCGATGCCGGTGAGTATGTGAGGCACTGGACCCTTGGCCTTGCGCCTGCCACGCCCGCTGTTAGCCATCTGCAGGCCGTCCCACTCGGCCTTGGTAAGTAGGGCAGGGTAGTAGCCGGGTATTCGGTAGGTATCGGTGCCCAGGGCCATTTCTTTTTCGCCGATCAATGCCCGTTGTTTCACCAGCCGGTAGATTTGCAGCGATTGGGGGCCGCGTCCTGTCAGGGATAGCCCCTGCTCGGTCAGCCGCTCGATGATCTTGGTGGCTCCATACCCGATCAGGTACAACCGCAGGCCTTCGCGCACGGCCGCCACGCGTTCTGGTATTTCCTGCCACTGGCCATCGACCAGCCGCAGCCAGACCGGGTCTTTACCATTTCGAATCAGCGCGCGGTTTGTGCCAGCGATCCAGCCCTCGCACTGTTTTCTGATGCTGGCCAGCACTCGTTTGCTCTTGGTGTCGCTTTCTTCATGGGCGCGAATCATGACCAGGAGCGAATACACAAGGTCCATCGGGTTGGCCTTGAGGTGCTCGCGGCTGTACTTCTTTCCGTCGCTGGCCGTCACCACCGTGATGCCGGCATTTACAATCTGAGCCAGTTGGGCCTGGGCCTGGATCGGTTCTGCCCTCGAAAGCCGGTCGAGGCCTTCCACCACCAGCACGGACCCCGTGGGTATCCGGCCCTGTTCGACAGCGACCAGGAAGACGCCGAGTGCCCCGGACTTGATGTGCCGCTGGTGGTAGGCCGATAGACCCTCATCCCGCAGCGAGAGCGTTTCGTCCAGAAGGAGGCCGTGTTCAGCGGCCCACTGGGCGGCGTAAGCCATTTGGCGCTCGCTGCTGTGACCCGAAGCCTGGCGCGGATCGCTGAACCGCATATAGCTATATACAAGACCTGTCAAACTACACCCCATGAACGAAATAAAAGAAAAAATCCCGCGTATAGGTATGGTATCGCTAGGATGTGCTAAGGCACTGACAGATTCCGAGTTAATCCTGACGCAACTCAATGCCGAGGGCTATCAAACCTCCAAGACGTTCCAGGGTGCTGATCTGGTCATCGTCAACACCTGTGGTTTTATCGACGATGCCGTTAAGGAGAGCCTAGACACAATCGGCGAGGCCCTGGCGGAAAACGGCAAGGTCATCGTCACCGGTTGCCTTGGCGCGAAGACCGCGGCAGGCGGCGGTAATCTGGTGCGGCAAATGCATCCAAGCGTGCTGGCGGTGACGGGTCCGCAGGCAACGCAGGAAGTAATGGACGCCGTGCATGCCACATTGCCCAGGCCACATGATCCTTTTCTGGACCTAGTGCCCCATGCGTTCGGCGTGGCGGGCGTGAAACTGACACCGCGGCATTACGCCTACATCAAGATCAGCGAAGGCTGCAATCACCGCTGCACTTTTTGCATCATCCCCTCCATGCGTGGCGATCTGGTGTCGCGACCGATTGGCGATGTGCTGAAGGAAGCTGCAGCCCTCTTCGAAGGCGGGGTCAAGGAGTTGCTGGTGATCAGTCAGGATACTTCGGCCTATGGGGTTGATGTCAAATACCGCACCGGGTTCTGGAACGGCAGGCCTATCAAGACCCGCATGCTTGAACTGGTGCAGGCGCTCGGGGAGATGGCCGAGCCTTATGGCGCCTGGGTTCGTCTGCACTATGTGTACCCGTATCCGAGCGTCGATGAGGTTATTCCCCTGATGACCACTGGAATGATCCTGCCTTATCTTGACGTACCGCTGCAGCACAGCCACCCGGATGTGCTCAAGCGCATGAAGCGACCCGCTAGCGGTGAGAAGAATCTGGAGCGAATCCTGCGCTGGCGCCAGGACTGTCCTGACATCGTTGTGCGCAGCACTTTCATCGCCGGTTTCCCCGGCGAAACTGAGGAAGAATTCGCCCATTTGCTCGACTTCATGCGCGAAGCGCAAATTGACCGTGCCGGATGTTTTGCCTACAGCCCGGTGCAGGGCGCAGCCGCCAACGACCTCCTCGGGATGTTGCCAGCAGAAGTTCGGGAGGAGCGGCGAGCGCGATTCATGGCGGTCGCTGAAGCAGTCTCAGTGGCCCGGCTGCGTCAGCGCATCGGGTCCACCATGCAGATTCTTGTGGATTCGGCGCCCGCACTTGGGAAGAAAGGCGGCATGGGCCGGACTTATGCCGACGCGCCCGAGATCGATGGAGTGGTCCAGTTGCTGCCACCAGAGAAGATCAGCAAGACATTGCGGGTCGGCGAATTTACGAAGGCACGGATTGTGTCCGCCGTCGGCCACGACCTTGTGGCGCAACCGTTTTAGCTACGACGTCTTGAGCACGACGTGGACGCGAAAAAAAGCCGCTGGCAATGCAGCGGCTGATTTCAAAAAGCATCCGTTAATCTTCTTAGAAAATAAACGGATTTCATTTATATTGGTGCCCAGGAAGGGACTCGAACCCCCACGAAGTTACTCGCTAGTACCTGAAACTAGTGCGTCTACCAATTCCGCCACCTGGGCATTTCAGGAAAGAGAGTTATTGTATCAAAAATAGTAGCCAAGCCAGCGGCTTGCTGGATGAAGTTGAAGGAATAGTGCAAGGCCATCGTGATGGCCATGGATTTGTTGCACGTGATGACGGCGGCCCCGACATCTATTTGCCACCGAATGAAATGCGGGCCGTGCTGCACAAGGACCGGGTCAAGGCCCGCGTTGTGCGTTCGGACCGCAAGGGCCGGCCCGAGGGTCGTGTGCTCGAAATCATGGAGCGCTCCAGTCAGACCATCATCGGGCGGCTGCTGCAGGAAAGCGGCATCTGGATCGTGGTTCCCGAAGACAAACGTTACGGTCAGGACGTATTGGTGCCCAAGGCCGCCACTGGCGCCGCCAAGGCGGGGCAGGTTGTCGTCGTCGAACTGACCGAGGCGCCGTCGCTTTATGGCCAACCGGTGGGACGGGTCACTGAGGTGCTCGGCGAGGTTGACGATCCCGGCATGGAAATTGAAATTGCCGTGCGCAAGTACAGCGTGCCGCATGAGTTTTCGCAGGCCTGCATTGCGCTGGCCCGCTCTTTGCCCGACGCGGTTCGTCCGCAGGACCACAAGCATCGCGTCGATCTGACGGATATCCCGTTGGTCACGATCGACGGCGAAGACGCGCGCGACTTCGATGATGCGGTCTATTGCGAGCCGGTCAAGATCGGAAAGGGAAAGGCCGCAGTCGGCGGTTGGCGCCTGCTGGTGGCGATAGCCGACGTCAGCCACTACGTTGAAACCGGATCGAGCATCGATGTCGATGCCTACGACCGTGCCACCAGCGTTTACTTCCCGCGCCGTGTGATTCCTATGCTGCCGGAAAAATTGTCGAACGGGCTGTGTTCACTCAATCCGGAAGTAGAGCGCCTGTGCATGGTGTGCGACATGATGGTCAGCGAAGATGGCGAAGTCTCGGCCTACCAGTTCTATCCGGCTGTGATGTGGAGCCATGCGCGCTTCACTTACAACGAGGTCGCCGCGATTCTTGCCAATACCCGCGGCCCGGAAGCGGTGCGACGCAAGGAACGGGTCACGGATCTGATCAACCTGCACGATGTCTACCGGGCCCTGCACAAGGCGCGCGTGCGCCGCGGCGCTGTCGATTTCGAGACGGTTGAAACGCAAATTGTTTGTGACGAGAGCGGGCGCATTGAGAAGATCGTGCCCCGCACGCGCAACGATGCGCACAAATTGATTGAAGAGGCGATGCTGGCGGCCAATGTCTGCAGCGCGGACTACATTTCACAGAGCAAGCACGCGGGCCTGTTTCGCGTCCATGAAGGCCCGACACCCGAGAAGGTGGAACTGCTTCGCAATTACCTTAAGGCCATTGGCGTGTCGATGACCGTCAGCGATGAACCAACGCCAGGCGAGTTCCAGGCGATTGCCGCGGCAACCGCAGAGCGGCCGGACGCGACGCAGATACACTCGATGCTGTTGCGCTCTATGCAGCAGGCGATCTACACACCGGTCAACAACGGTCATTTCGGGCTCGCGTTCGAGGCTTACACGCACTTCACCAGCCCGATCCGGCGCTATCCGGATCTGCTGGTGCACCGGGTCATCAAGGCGATCCTGGCCAAGACCAGGTACCAGCTCCCCGTGCTGCCGACGCCGGGCGAAGCCCATGCCAAGCTGTCGCGCCGGCTGGAAAAGGGATTGGCCGCACGCGTTGCGGAACCAGGGCACAAGCCAAAGAAACTGAGCCCTGAAACCCAGGCATGGCAGGCCGCCGGCATGCATTGCAGCGCCAACGAACGCCGTGCCGACGAGGCCAGTCGCGACGTCGAAGCCTGGCTCAAATGCAAGTACATGCGCGAGCACCTAGGTGAAGATTACGGTGGTGTGGTCAGTTCCGTGACCAGCTTCGGCATCTTCGTGACGCTCGATGCGATGTACGTGGAAGGGCTGGTCCATATCACGGAACTCGGCGGCGACTACTATCGTTTTGACGAAGCACGCCAGGAACTGCGCGGTGAGCGTACCGGCGTGCGTTATGCCATCGGCACGCGGGTCCAGGTTCAGGTCAGCCGGGTGGACCTCGATGGCCGCCGGATTGACTTCCGGCTGCTGAACGAGGGTGACGGGATGCTGGTGCGTTCCATCAAGGGCAAGGAACTCCCGCACAAGGGCGATGGGCGCACGGACGCTGGCGACAAGCCTGGCACTTCCTCCGCCAAACGCCCAGCGCGCAAGACCGCGTCGCGTTCAACGCGTGCGGCCGAATCCGATGGCCGAGCCACGAAGGCGGGAGATCGCGCAAGCCCAACCAAGAGCAAGGACAAAGCGCGCAAATCGCGCCGTCGAACCTGAGTCGGACAAGCCATAACCCGTTTCATAGAAGCATGACATTGAATTCAAAAGTCGCCATCGTGACCGGGGCCGGAACCGGTATCGGCAAAGCCGCGGCATTGGCCCTGATCAAGGACGGTTATCGCGTGGTGCTGGCCGGTCGACGGGCCGCATTGCTTGAGGAGGTGATGACGCTGGGCGGCGCGCCTGATCGGGTTCTGGCCGTTGCCACCGATGTTGCCGACCCGGATTCGGTCAAGGCATTGTTCGACGCTGCGGTGAACCGCTTCGGTCGGGTGGATGTGCTGTTTAACAATGCGGGTGTCAGTGCGCCAGCCATTCCACTGGAGGACCTGACACTGGCGCAGTGGAAGAACGTGGTCGATATCAACCTCACTGGCATGTTTCTGTGCATCCAGCAGGCGTTCCGCGTGATGAAGGCGCAAACGCCGCGGGGCGGGCGGATCATCAACAACGGATCGATTTCAGCCACCACGCCGCGTCCGAATTCCAGCCCCTACACCGCCACCAAACATGCGGTAACCGGCTTGACGAAATCAGCTTCTCTCGATGGTCGCCAACACGACATCGCCGTCGGTCAGATCGACGTTGGCAATGCGGGCACGGAGATGGCGCAGCGCATGGCTGCCGGCATCCAGCAGGCCAACGGTCAAATTGCCGTCGAGCCCCTGATGGACGTCGAGATCGTGGGCCAGTCCGTGCTGTACATGGCCAATCTGCCGCTTCAGGCCAATGTTATGTTTCATACCGTGATGGCGACCAAGATGCCTTTTGCAGGACGCGGTTAATGCCGGTGCAGTGACCGTGCAAGCGTGCCTGCGGTCAGAGGCAGGTCATCAGGCCAGTGGTCGGCCTGCAGCCCGTGTTGATAGACAGAGTCGCATGCGGCCTGCAGTGCTGGCAAACCGGCAGCTAGCCTGGCTCCGATCAGGCCCGCCAATACATCGCCGGTGCCGGCCGTGGCCAGTCTGGCGTTGCCGGTGGGATTGATGACCTGTGTCTGTCCGGGTGCTGCGATGACGCTGCCTGACCCCTTGAGCACCACCGTGCAGCCGAAGCGTTCAACCAGAAGCCGGGCAGCGGCCAGGCGATCACCTTGCACCTGCGCCGCCGTACATTTCAACAGGCGGGCTGCTTCCAGCGGATGCGGCGTCAGAACGGTACCGGTGAAGCGCTTGCTACGGGCGATCAGCAGGGTTTGGAGTTGCGGGTCTGCTGCGATGGCGTTGAGCGCATCGGCATCGATCACCAGTTGCGCAGTCGTGGACAGCAGCCGTGGCAACCGGCTGCGCACCGCATCACCGCCGCCACAGCCGCAGACGACGGTCATGGCCTTGAAGTCCAATGCGTCCACCGGCCTGAACATCAGTTCCGGCTGGCTCGTATCCGCACCCAGGGTGCCGCCGTCGAGCAGCCCGACATAGACGCGACCGGCGCCGGCATGCAGCGCGGCCGATGCGGCCAGCAGGGCAGCGCCGGTCATGCCAGGCGCGCCGCCGACGACGGCGACATCGCCATAGCTGCCCTTGTGCGATGCATGCAGGCGGTGTGCCACCTCGCTGGGCGCACCTGCCAACCAGGCGTCAGGTTTGATCGCGTCTGAACTGGCATAGTCGATTTGCAGATCATCGCGCCACACTGTGCCCGCCGAATCGCGTCCATGACCCGTGAACAAACCAGGCTTGAGTGTGAGCAGGCTCAGGCAGTGATGGGCTCTGACACAGGCTTGCGCGGCGCTGCCGCTGTCTGCCTGCAGGCCGGTTGGTATATCGACAGCCAGCAGGATGGCGTTGCTGGCGTTGAGCTGGTGGATCCATTGGGCCAAGCGTCCTTCCGGCACCCGCTTGGCACCGATGCCGAGCATGGCATCAATCCCCAGGTCGAAGTCCTTCGGCGCTTCCTCGGCAAATTGGACGCCGGCGTCGACGGCTCGCTGCCAGGACGCCAGCGCGTCGGGCGGGGTGGTGTCTGGCGAGCCGAGCCAGGTCACCACCGGCTGCTTTCCCCCGCGCTGCAAGTGCATGGCTGCTTCCAGACCGTCGCCACCGTTGTTACCGGGGCCGCAGGCGATCCATACACGCCGGCTGTGCGGCGCCAGCGCCAGCGCCAGTTGCGCGACAGCCAGGCCGGCGCGTTGCATCAGCGTGTGCGGCGCAAGTGCTTCCTGCGCCGCCAGTTCGATACGGCGCGTCGATTCAACGCCGTGCAAGGCATGTTGTCGGGTGAAGTTGATGCGTTCCACCGGACTCAGAACTCGTAGGTTTCGCCTTCGCGCGCCAGTCGGTAGTCCGGTCCGCCGCTTGTGTGCCGGTTATTCGCCAGAACCTTTGCAAAGGCGGCCTCAAGGGCGTCGTCGCTGCGCGTCGGCTCGTGGTGGGTGCAAAACAGCATCTTCACTTTGGCATCGATCGCGTACTGGATGCTGGAGTTGAAAGTGCCGTGGCCCCAGCCTTGCCGGGCGGCATATTCCTGCTCGGTGTACGAGCAGTCCGCGATCAACACATCCACCCCGCGCATGGCGCGCAGAATGTGTTCCGACTTCTCATCTATCTGTGCCTGGTACTCGGCGTGCCCGGGTTGACCCGGTTCGTGAATGTTCAATGGCGGTTCGTGGTCGCCAGTGAAGAAGATGGATTTTCCATTGGCCTCGATCCGATAGCCGAAGTTGACGACCGGGTGGTTGAGCAGGAAGGGCGTGACCGTGGCAGAGCCGATCCGGATGCATTGCTCGGGCGCCAGTGTGACGTATTCGATGCGTGCTTTCATTTTTTCCTCAAGCACTGGGAAATAGCTGTATTGCAGCTGTACCGACATGACTTGTTCCACGCCTTTGCCCGACACCGGATCAAATGCGCCATGCAGCCGCAGCACGTTGCCGGAAATGAAGTTCGGCGCAAAAAACGGCAAGCCCTGGATATGGTCCCAATGGGAATGGGTGATCAGCACATTCGACGTCAGCGGCATCTCGGCCAACAGGGTCTGGGACAAGGGAAAGATTCCGGTGCCGGCGTCGAGGATGATCAGTTCATTGTTGTCGGTGCGAATCTCGATGCAGGTGGTGTTGCCGCCATAGCGCACGGTGTTCGGACCTGGTGAGGCAATGGAACCCCGCACGCCCCAGAATTTGATTTTCATGCGTTGCCCTCAGATCGTTCAAGGTGGTGATTTCTGGCAATCTGTTTTGCGAACCTGTTGCACGATAGATGGAGTTCATCGCGATGGCCGTTGACGGGCTTGTTTGGGCTCATGGCGTGAATTGTCTTTCAACGTCGAAATCTGTCAACACATAAGGACGATTGACCATGCGGGATGATCACTTGCGCAGTCGCTCTACGCCGAAACCGGTCAGGTCCAGGTCCGGTTGCTTGTTGCCCATGAGGTCGGCGAGTGCTCTGGCGGAACCGCAACTCAGCGCCCAGCCGCTTGAGCCATGCCCCAGATTGAGCCAGAGGCCGGCCAGGCCGCTGGCGCCTATCATCGGCGGGCCGTTGGGCATCATCGGTCGCGCGCCTTTCCACTCCTGCACGCCGCCGGATAGGTTGGCCGCGCCGGGAAACCAGTCCTGCAAGACCTTGTACAGGGTTTGCAGCGAGCTGGTGCGCATCTTGCTGGCAGTGCCGCCAAGTTCAGCACTTCCTGCGACGCGCACGCGCTGGCCCAGCCGTGAAATGGCCACTTTGTAGCGTTCATCCATCACCGCGCTGCGAGGGGCGTTGAGGGGTTCGCGGATTGACGCGCTGACTGAGTAGCCATGAACGGCGGTCAATGGAATCTTCAGGCCGAGCGGCGCAAGGAGGCGAGCCGAAGCCAGTCCGGCGCACATGACAAGGGCGTCATATCGGCGTGGTCCGCTTTCGCCCGCGACGTCAATGCTGGCGCCGTTGGCGCAGGCAACGCGTTTGACTTCGGTATTGAACTGGAAATCGACACCCAGCCGCTGCGCCTTGTTCTTGAGCAACAAGGCAAACTGCCGGCAGTTCCCGACCTCGTCGTCGGGCAGGTGGATAGCGCCGAAGAACGAGGTATCCGGGTTGAGCGCCGGTTCCACCTTCCGTGCGTCGACGGGGCTGATTTCCTTGAACGCAACGCCGGCGTCGCGCAGCACCTGCAGCCCGGGCTGTGCCAGTTTACTGTCGTGCTCGGAACGCAGCAGCACCATGTAGCCGTCGCTGCGCTCGTATTCCAGCGACAGATCGCTTGTCAGGCGATGCAGGCGTTCGCGACTGTAGAAGGCCAGTCGCTGCAACTGGGCGCGATGGGCGAGGTAGGTGTCGAGATTGCAGGAGCGCAGCCATTTCCACATCCAGACCAGGTCGCGCCCCGACAGCGGCAGGCTCACCTTGACCGGCGCGTAGTGGCTGAGCAGATGTCCGAGCACCTTGCTCGGCATACCGGGGGCAGCCCAGGGCGTAACGTAACCCGGCGCCACCAGTCCGGCATTGGCAAAGCTGGCTTCCTCGGCGGCGGCTCCGCAGCGCTCCAGCACCGTGACCTCGTGACCGTCGCTGGCCAGTTCGTAGGCCGTGGTGACACCGATGATGCCGGCGCCAATGACTGCAATCTTCATGAACCCCTTTGTAGCAATTGCTCGATCTGCAAGGCGATATTTAGCACCGGATCATCGCGCATGGCCCCGGCCCAGACCATCATACCAACGGGCAATTCATCGGGCGCGTGGCAGGGGATCGAGATGGCACAGCCATCGAGCATGTTTACCACGCTGGTATTGCGCAGCAGCAGGGCGTTGAGCCGGAAGAACGCTTCGTCGCGTTCGGCGCCAGGCGCGACGTCGGCAATCGGCGCGGCGGTCACCGGCGTCGTCGGCGACAGGATGGCGTCGAAACCCTGCAAGGCCGCTTCCATTGAATCAATCCAGCGGCGCCGTGCGGCCAGCATCTCGATGTAATCACAGGCGTTCATGGCGCCGCCGCGCTGGATGCGGGTGGCCACGCGCGGGTCGTAGCTTGCGACCTTGCGTTCCAGCAGATGGCGATGCCAGGCGTAGCTCTCGGTGGCCGCGATGCTGCCGGTCGCCTGAATCTGTCGAAGCGCATTAAGTTCGGTCAGTGGCAACTCGGTGATGCGCACGCCGCTCTCGCGCAGGGTGCTCAATGTGCGCTGCCAGGCACGCGCCACGGCGCTGTCGAGGTCGTCGAGCATAAGGGTGCTGGCGACCGCCAGGCGGTAGGCGCCAAGGGGCGCTGCGCTGCGCGTCACCTGGCGCTGCGCCAGAATTTCATGGGCCAGGATGGCATCGGGCACCGAGCGGGTGAGGGCGCAGATGGTGTCGAGCGTGGTGGACAAGGGCAGCACGCCATCGGTCGGAACCAGGCGGGCGGTGTTCTTGAAGCCGACGATGCCGTTGAGCGCGGCCGGTATGCGGATCGAGCCGCCCGTGTCCGATCCCAGTCCGATGAACACGGCTCCGCTGGCCACCGATACGGCAGCGCCTGAAGAAGAACCGCCGGGAATGCGCGCGACGTCCGTAGCGCAGGCGTTGGCTGGGGTGCCGAAGTGCGGGTTGATACCGACACCGGAGAACGCAAATTCGACCATGTTGGTGCGCCCGAGGAAGGCAGCACCGGCGCGGCGCAGGCGCGCCACGGCCGGGCAGTCCTGCTGCGCCGGTGCCGCATCCTGCAGGGCGATCGAGCCTGCGGCGGTGGTCTGTCCCGCGACGTCAAACAGGTCCTTGACCGAGACGGCAAGCCCGGCCAGCGGCGTTGTTTCAATCTGCGACCGATTTGCAACGGCTCGAGCTTCTTCGAAACTCTGCTTCACAAAGACATGTTGGCACAGTGCCGAATGGGCGACGGCGATGCTGCGTTCGATTTCGGTCGGGGATCGGGTTTCACCGCTGCGCAGCCGGCACAGCGTTGCTTGAAGGTCTGGAAACATGGGGGTTGGGCGGGCCTGTGCTATAGTCTTTGGGTTTTGCTGAGTGGTCGAATGACTGTTCGGCGAAACAAATCCGCAAACCAGTTCAATCAAGGTGTTGCGATTGTCACGGGAGAGTTCCGGTGGCGCTCGCAAAAACGAACTGGATTTTAGACCTAACCTTTGGAGTTAAACATGTCAGTTACCATGCGCGAAATGCTGGAAGCCGGTGTCCATTTCGGCCACCAGACCCGCTTCTGGAACCCCAAGATGGCCCCGTTCATTTTCGGCCATCGCAACAAGATCCACATCATCAACCTGGAAAAGTCGCTGCCGATGTTCCAGGAGGCTGCTAACTTCGTGCGCCAGATTTCCGCCAAGCGCGGCACTGTGCTGATGGTCGGCACCAAGCGCCAGGCGCGTGAAACGGTGGCTGAAGAAGCGCGTCGTGCCGGCGTTCCCTTTGTTGACCAGCGTTGGCTTGGCGGCATGCTGACCAACTTCAAGACGGTCAAGACATCGATTAAGCGCCTGAAGGACATGAAGATCCAGCAGGAAGCCGGGCTTGACAGCCTGAGCAAGAAGGAACAGCTGATGTTCGCCCGCGAACTCGCCAAGCTCGAGCGCGATATCGGCGGCATTCAGGACATGTCGGTCCTGCCGGACGCCATTTTCGTGATCGACGTCGGTTTCCACAAGATTGCGATCGCCGAAGCGAAGAAGCTCGGCATCCCGCTGATTGCGGTGGTCGATACCAATCACTCCCCCGAAGGCATTGACTATGTCATCCCCGGCAACGACGACTCGTCCAAGGCTGTGGTCCTGTACGCACGCGGCATTGCCGATGCGATCATCGAAGGCCGTACCAACATGGTCGACGATGTCGTCAAGGCCATGGTGGCGGAGAGCGGCGATGAATTTGTCGAAGTGGACGAGGCATCCGCCTGAGTTGTCCGCAACCCCAAGAAAGGGGGCTTCTGTGCCCCTTTTTTTTAGTCTTTTTTTCAATTAACTGAACTGAGTACGGAGAATCAAGATGGTTGCAATTACCGCGAGCATGGTTGCTGAACTGCGTGGCAAGACCGACGCCCCGATGATGGAGTGCAAGCGTGCACTGACCGAAGCCGAAGGCAATATGGAAAAGGCCGAAGAGTTGCTGCGCGTCAAGCTCGGCAGCAAGGCCGGCAAGGCTTCGGGCCGCATCACCGCCGAGGGCGTGATCACCATCGCCATGGCTGACGGCGTCGGCGCGATGCTGGAAGTGAACTGCGAGACCGATTTCGTCACCAAGAACGACAGTTTCCTGGCGCTGGCCAATGCCGCTGTGCAACTGGTCGCCAAGCACAACCCGGCCGATGTCGCCGCGCTCGGCGCCTTGCCCTACGCGCAGGACGGTTTCGGCCCGACGCTTGAAGACGTGCGCAAGGGCCTGATCGGCAAGATTGGCGAGAATATGAGCTTTCGCCGTTTCAAGCGCTTCGCCGACGGAGGCAAACTTGCTTCCTATCTGCATGGGACGCGCATTGGCGTGGTGGTCGAGTTCGAAGGCGATATGGTCGCAGCCAAGGATGTGGCCATGCACGTGGCCGCAATGAAGCCGGTTGCGCTGTCCAGCGCGGATGTGCCGGCCGAACTGGTGGCGCGCGAGCGTTCCGTCGCGGCAGCCAAGGCGGCTGAAGATGCGGCCTTGGCGACGGCAGCCGGCAAGCCGGTGCAGTCAGCCGAGATCGTTTCCAAGCGCATCGAAGGCGGCGTGCAAAAATACCTCAAGGAAGTGTCGCTGTTCAACCAGTCGTTCGTGAAGAACGACAAGCAGACGGTCGAGCAGATGCTCAAGGCCGCCGGCACCACGGTCAAGGGCTTCACGCTGTATGTGGTTGGCGAAGGCATCGCGAAGAAGGTCGATGATTTCGCAGCCGAGGTCGCGGCTCAGGTCGCCGCCGCGAAGCAGTCGGCGTAGTCGACTTCGAAACGTGAGCGAAGGGCTTGCCGGCGCATCCATGTACGCATTGCGATGATCCGGTCGAGTCTGGCTTTATAGGGTCCGTATCAGTCAATTTCAAGGAGTTCATCATGTCGATCGCCCAACCAGCCTACAAGCGCATTTTGCTCAAGCTGTCAGGGGAGGCCTTGATGGGCGACGACCAGTACGGCATCAATCGGGGCACCATTGTCAGGATGGTGGAAGAAGTGGCGGAGGTCACGCGCCTTGGTGTACAGGTGGCCGTGGTGATTGGCGGAGGCAACATCTTCCGAGGTGTGGCCGGTGGCTCTGTCGGCATGGACCGCGCCACTGCCGATTACATGGGGATGCTGGCCACCGTCATGAATGCGCTGGCACTAGGTGACACGATGAACAAGGCCGGCCTGACTGCGCGCGTCATGTCGGCGATTGCGATCGAGCAGGTGGTCGAACCCTACGTTAGACCGAAGGCCCTGCAATACCTCGAAGAGGGCAAACTGGTCATCTTCGCCGCCGGCACCGGCAATCCGTTCTTCACCACGGATACGGCGGCCGCTTTGCGCGGCGCCGAGATTGGCGCTGAAATCGTGCTCAAGGCGACCAAGGTGGACGGCGTCTATACGGCCGACCCCAAGAAGGACCCGCTCGCCACCCGCTACACGCGCCTGTCATTCGATGAAGCGATGTCGAAAAATCTGGGCATCATGGATGCCACCGCATTTGCCTTGTGCCGCGACCAGAAACTGCCGATCAAGGTGTTTTCCATCTTCAAGCACGGCGCGCTCAAACGCGTGGTGATGGGCGAAGACGAAGGAACGCTGGTCTATGCCTGATCATGGCAAAATTGCAGCGCTTGTGCATTGCCATTCGAACAGTTGAAAGAGGATAAGAATATGCCGATTCCTGACATCAAGAGCACGGTAGAGGCCAAGATGGATCAGTCCATCGCTGCTTTCAAGAACAACCTGACCAAAATCCGAACCGGACGCGCCAATCCGGCGCTGCTCGATGCCGTGCATGTCGACTATTACGGCTCCATGCTGCCGATCAGCCAGGTGGCCAATGTGTCCCTGCTCGACGCCCGCACTATCAGTGTCCAGCCCTGGGAAAAGGGCATGGGCGCCAAGATCGAAAAGGCGATCCGCGACAGCGACCTTGGCTTGAATCCGTCGTCGATGGGTGACCTGATCCGCGTCCCGATGCCGCCGATGTCGGAAGAACGGCGCAAGGAGCTGACCAAGGTTGTGCGCAATGAGGGCGAGGCTGCCAAGATTGCGGTGCGCAACTTGCGCCGCGATGCCAATGAAGCGGTCAAGAAGGCGGTCAAGGACAAACTGGCTTCGGAAGATGACCAGAAACGCTCGGAGACCGAGATCCAGAAGGTGACCGACCGCCATGTCATCGAGATCGACCGGCTGGTGGCGGCCAAGGAACACGACATCATGGCGGTCTAGCGTGCCGCTACGCCTTGAATGTGGCCGGCTGGCGCATTGTTATCGTCGGACCGCATCATGAGCCAGATACCGCACCATATCGCGATCGTGATGGATGGCAACGGGCGCTGGGCGTCCAAGCGTTATCTGCCGCGGATTGCCGGACACAAGCAAGGTGTCGACTCCCTGCGCCGCTGCGTGCGCGCGGCGGGCCAGCGCGGCGTCAAGGTATTGACCGTGTTTGCCTTCTCCTCGGAAAACTGGAGCCGCCCGGCCGATGAGGTGTCGGGGTTGATGGACCTGTTCGCACTGGCGATCGGGCGCGAGATTCCTCAGCTCATGGCCGATGGGGTCCGGATCTGCTTTGTGGGCGAGCGCGCCGGCTTGTCGCCGCGCGTCATGGCCGGCATTGAAGAGGCCGAACGCGCGACCGTGTCCAACACCAAGCTGATCCTCAACGTCTGCTTCAACTATGGCGGTCGCTGGGATATCGTGCAGGCGGCTGCCAAGCTCGCGGCGCAAGGTAGCGTCGTTACTGAGCAGACCTTGAGCGCGGCCATGGCGCTGGCTCATGTTCCGGATCCCGACCTGGTGGTGCGCACCGGCGGCGAGCAGCGGATCAGCAATTTCCTGCTCTGGCAAAGCGCCTATTCCGAGTTCTACTTCAGCGACAAGTTGTGGCCTGAGTTCGACGAGGCCGAACTCGACCGTGCGATCGCGTCCTTCCAGCAGCGCGAGCGACGCTTTGGCAAGACCTCGGGCCAGATCGCCGCGCAAGCCACTGCTGGAAGTTCCTCTTGAGGATCGGAACCAACCCATGCTGAAGCAGCGCGTCATCACCGCCCTTGTCCTGCTGGCCATTCTGCTGCCGGCTTTGTTTTATCGCACACCCGAGCCGTTCTGCGCCGTTGCCCTGCTGCTAATCGCCGCCGGCGCCTGGGAGTGGGGTCGTCTCAACGCTTGCACGCAAGGCGCGGCCCTGGTTTGCTCGGCGCTCTGCGTTGTCGCCTGTGGCGCGAGCTGGTGGCTTGGACTGCTGGTGCAGCCGCTGCCCTGGCTGTGGACGCTTGCGGGCGCGGCCTGGGTGCTCGGCGGCGCCTGGCTGTTGCGCGGCGGCGTGCCGGCGTGGTCGGGGTATCCGCGCGGTCTGCGGCTGATTTCGGGTCTGCTCGCGCTTTGGCTGGCCTGGCTGGCGGTGGCCCAGGCTAGGACCATTGGCATCAATTTCCTGCTTTCCATCCTAACACTGGTCTGGGCGGCAGACATCTTTGCCTATTTTGCCGGCCGGACCTTTGGCGGGCGTTTCAGTCGCGGCAAGCTTGCGCCAGCCATCAGTCCCGGCAAGAGCTGGGAAGGTGTCTGGGGCGGCATGATCGGCGTGCTGGCGCTCGCCTTGGCTTGGCGCTGGGCTGACGTGGCATGGACTGCCGAGGTTCCGAGCCTGTACACGCAGCTCGGGCGCGCCGGCTGGTGGCTGTTTCTGATTGCGCTGGTGTTCATGGCGGCGATGAGCGTGGTGGGCGATTTGCTGGAGTCGCTGGTCAAGCGCAGTGCCGGCGTCAAGGACAGCAGCGGTTTGCTGCCCGGTCACGGCGGTGTGCTGGATAGGGTAGATGCCCTGTTGCCCACGCTGCCGCTGGCGCTGATGCTTTACTCTGCCTTGGTACTCAAATGACCGCATCCGATCCGGTGTTGAAGCAACGCGTGGCCATTCTTGGATCGACCGGGTCGATCGGCGTGAGCACGCTGGACGTGATCGCGATGCATCCCGAACGCTTCGAGGTGTTTGGCTTGAGCGCGGCCACTCAGGTCGAGTCGATGCTGCAGCAGTGTGTGCGTTTCAAACCCGTGTTCGCCGTCATGGCCAGCGAAGCCCACGGGCGGTTGCTGGAGCAGAAATGCCGCGACCTCCATCTCGCAACGCGGGTTCTGTGGGGCGCTCAAGCCATCACCTCGCTGGCTTGCGATGAGCGCGTCGATGCGGTGATGGCCGCGATCGTCGGCGCAGCCGGCCTCGCGTCCTGCCTGACCGCGGCGCGCGCCGGCAAGCGTCTGCTGCTGGCGAACAAGGAAGCATTGGTCGTCGGTGGCGACTATTTCATGCAGGCGGTCGGGCAGGGCGGAGCCAAGCTGCTGCCGATCGACAGCGAGCACTCCGCCATCTTTCAGTCGCTGCCCGCCGATGCCGCCAGTTGGCCCGCTCAGATCGACAAGATCATTCTGACGGCATCCGGCGGTCCGTTTCGGCAAAGCGACCCGCAGACCTTGCGCGATGTGACGCCGCAGCAGGCCTGTGCCCATCCCAACTGGGTGATGGGGCGCAAGATTTCTGTCGATTCCGCTTCGATGATGAATAAGGCGCTCGAAGTGATTGAAGCGCGCTTCCTGTTCGGCGTGCGGCCGGAGCAGATCGAAGTCGTGATCCACCCGCAGAGCGTTATCCACTCGATGGTGCAGTACCGGGACAACTCGGTCGTGGCGCAACTCGGCACGGCCGACATGAAAGTGCCGATCGCCTATGGCCTGTCCTGGCCGGATCGCATGACTTCAGGCGCTGCGGCGCTCGACTTCAAGACCATGGGCGCCATGACCTTCGAATCGTTCGATTCGAATGGGCATGGTCAGCGTTTCCCTGGTCTGAGACTGGCTTGGGATGTGCTGCGCGGCCCTTCAGGATCGACAGCCGTTCTCAACGCTGCAAACGAGGTGGCCGTTGCGGCTTTTCTTGACGGACAGGTCCGCTTTGACCAGATTCACGCCGTCAATACCGAGACGCTCTCGTCGGTCGTACCAGCCCAAGTGGGGTCGCTGGAAGACTTGCTTGCACTTGATGCGCAGTCGCGTGCGGCTGCGCAGCGCGTGGTCCGGCGCTTCTCTGCACAGTAACAGCCGCGCGCTGCGACCATGCTGACCCTTGCCGCATTTGTTCTGGCGCTCGGCCTGCTGATCGCGGTGCATGAGTTCGGCCACTACCGCATGGCGGTGGCCTGCGGTGTCAGGGTGCTGCGCTTTTCCATCGGATTTGGCAAGCCGCTGTATCGCTGGCAGCCCAAGGGTTCGTCGACTGAGTTTGCGATCGGCGCCTTTCCGCTGGGCGGTTACGTGCGCATGCTCGACGAGCGCGAGGCGCCGGTGCCGCAGGCCGAGCGCCACTTCGCGTTCAATAACCAGCCCCTGCGCTCGCGCATTGCCATCGTTGCAGCTGGCCCGTTGGCCAATTTGCTGCTGGCCGTGTTCCTGTACGCGGTGGTGAATTGGAGCGGTGTGCAACTCCCGGTGCCGATCCTGGCCAGCCCGGAAGCCGGATCGATCGCCGCCGGCGCGGGTGTGGTCGGCGGTGAGCGGGTCGCGCGCGCCGGTCTTGTCGACGCCGAGTTGCAGGATATGACCTCGTTTGAGGACCTGCGCTGGGTGTTGACCCGCGGCGCGCTGGAAAAGCGCGATGTGCGCTTGGTATTGAGTGGATCGACGCACCCTGAGCGTGCCGACCTCGTTCTCAAGCTCAGCACGATGGACGTCGGTGAGGCCGATGCCCAACTGTTTCGCAGGATCGGCATTGGGGCGCCTTTTACCCAGCCTGTCATCGGTCAACTGGTGGCCGGTGCGGCGGCGGACCGGGCCGGCTTGCGCCCGGGCGATGTCGTGCGGCAGGTCGGCACCGTGCCGGTGGTCGACGGCCAGCAACTGCGACAGTTGATCCGCAGCTCGGCCGCCAGCGGCGAGGCCCCGGCGACGGTGTGGCGAATCAGCCGCGGCTCGTCCGAGCTTGAAGTCACGGTGAAGCCGGAGCGGGCGCTTGAGGGCAGCGTCGCGGTCGGAAGGATTGGCGCCTATGTCGGCGCCATGCCCGAGCTGGTGCTGGTCCGATACGGCGCGCTCGAAGGTCTGTGGCGCGGCGTCGTCCGTTGCACTGATGTGTCGGTTCTGACGCTGCGGATGATGGGGAAAATGCTGATCGGCGAGGCCTCGCTCAAGAATCTCAGCGGCCCACTGACGATTGCGGACTACGCCGGAAAGTCCGCCGGCATGGGTCTGACCCAGTACCTTCTGTTCCTGGCCCTGATCAGCGTGAGTCTGGGTGTTTTGAACCTGCTGCCGCTGCCGGTGCTCGATGGCGGGCACCTGATGTATTATCTTTGGGAAGGGATCACGGGCAAGCCCGTCTCCGAGGTCTGGACAGAACGCTTGCAGCGGGGTGGCGTTGCCGTGCTGATGGCCATGATGGCGATTGCCATCTTCAACGATATCAACCGCTTGTTTGGCTAAATTTCCGGGGCTGATTTTGCAGCGCCGGTTTGAATCTTAAATAGTAAAAATGCAATTCAATCGTTTCAATTTGCGAACCGTCTCGGCCGTGGTGTCCCTGGCTGTCATGGCCAGCACCGCATGGGCCGTCAGCCCGTTCACCGTGCGCGATATCCGTATCGAAGGTTTGCAGCGTGTCGAGTCCGGAACGGTCTTTGTGTCCCTGCCGGTTCGCGTCGGGGATGTGTACAACGACGACAAGGGTTCGGCCGCGATCCGGGCGCTGTTCGACCTGGGCCTGTTCAAGGATGTGCGAATCGAAGTCAGCGGCGATGTGCTGGTGATCGTCGTGGAGGAGCGTCCCACGATCGCCACGGTTGATTTCGTCGGCACCAAGGAGTTCGACAAGGAAGTGCTGGTCAAGGCCTTGCGCGATGTCGGCCTCGCTGATGGCCGCCCCTTCGACAAGGCGCAACTGGACCGCGCCGAGCAGGAACTCAAACGCCAGTACATCAACCGAAGCCTTTATGCAGCCGAAGTGGTGACCACGGTGACGCCGATCGAGCGCAACCGCGTCAACCTCACGTTCACCGTGGTCGAGGGTGAGCCGGCCAAGATTAGTGAAATCCGGCTGGTCGGCAACCAGGTGTTCAGCGAGTCGACACTGCGCAATCTGTTCGATCTGGATACAGGTGGCTGGATGAGCTGGTACACCAAGTCGGATCGCTACTCGCGCGCCAAGCTCAACGCCGACATCGAAACCCTGCGCTCCTACTACCTGACCCGCGGCTATCTCGAATTCAGGGTCGATTCGACCCAGGTCGCCATCCTGCCGAACAAGACCGACATTGCCATCACCATCAACATCACTGAAGGCGAGCGTTTCATCGTCAGTGGCGTCAAGCTCGAGGGCAACTTCCTTGGCAAGGACGAGGAATTCAAATCGCTGGTGACGATTCGGCCCGGGCAGCCTTACAACGCCGATGAAATCGCGAAGACGACCAAGGCGTTCACGGACTATTTTGGCAATTTCGGCTATGCGTTCGCGCGGGTCGAGGCGCGTCCCGAACTAGACCGGGCCAACAACCGGGTGGTTCTGGTGCTGCAGGCCGACCCGTCGCGCCGCGCCTATGTGCGCCGGATCAATGTCGCCGGCAACAGCCGTACCCGTGATGTGGTCGTGCGGCGGGAATTCCGGCAGTTGGAGGCTTCCTGGTACGACGGCGACAAGATCAAACTGTCGCGCGACCGCGTTGACCGCCTGGGCTATTTCAAGGACGTCGCCGTGGAGACCCAGGAAGTACCCGGTTCGCCCGACGAGGTCGACCTGACCGTCAATGTGACGGACAAGCCGACCGGAAGCCTGACCCTGGGGGCCGGCTACTCCTCGGCCGACGGGATCGGTCTCTCATTTGGCGTCAAGCAGGACAACGCCTTCGGTTCGGGCAACTCGCTGGGCATGCAGATCAACACCAGCAAGCTCAACCGTGTTCTGGTGTTCAACACGGTCGATCCCTATTTCACGGCCGATGGCGTGTCACGCGGTTTCGACATCTACTACCGGACCAGCAGTCCGTACCAGGATCAAAGCTACTACCAGGTCCAGACGACAGGTGCCAATATCCGCTTCGGCGTGCCGTTTACCGCGAGCGACACGGTTTATTTCGGCGCCGGCTTCGAGAAGACTGCCATCGTGCCAGGAACGCTCCTGCCGTTCTCCTACATGCGCTACATCGATCAGTACGGCTATGACAGCTGGGGTTTGCCGCTGGTCGCCGCTTGGTCGCGCGACAGCCGCGACAGCGCGATTGCGCCGACGACGGGCCGCTACATGCGTGCCAATACCGAGTGGTCGGTCGCCGGACAGGTCCGCTACGTGCGCGCGACCTACCAGCAGCAGGACTACATATCCCTGAACAAGCAGTTCACAGTTGCCCTCAATGGCGAAGTGGACGTGGGCGCGGTCGTCGGCGATCGGACCTATCCGGTGTTCAAGACCTTTTACGGTGGCGGCCTTGGTTCAGTGCGCGGCTTCGAACAAGGCAGCCTTGGACCGATGGATGCCACCGGCATCGCCCTGGGGGGCACCGGCCGCTACCTGTTCAATGCGGAATTGCAGGCGCCGTTCCCCGGCTCTGGCAACGATCGCACCTTGCGCATGTATGCTTTCTTCGATCTGGGCGCCGTGACCGGCCCGGACGGCGGCCTGGCCATCAACGTCGATGCAAACAAGCCGCGTTCGTCGGTTGGTATCGGTGTCAGCTGGATTTCTCCGATGGGCCCGTTGCGGCTGGCATTTGCCAAACCCATCAAGAAATTTGAAAGCGATAAAATCCAGAGTATGCAATTTCAGATCGGAAGCTCTTTCTAATGAACCAATTTCTCAATCGATGCGGTGCCAGCATTTTGCTGGGAGGATTGCTTGTCTCGGGACAGGTTCAGGCACAGGAGTTCCGGATCGGCTTTGTCAGCACCGATCGGATCTTCAAGGAGGCCAGCACGGCCAAGACGGCCCAGGGCAAACTGGAGCAGGAGTTTGCCAAGCGTGAGAAGGATTTGGTTGATCTTCAGGTCAATCTGAAGTCACTGGCGGACAAGTTCGAGCGGGAAGCACCAACGCTGCCCGAGAGCCAGCGGGCCAGCCGCCAGAAGCAGCTCGTGGACCAAGACCGCGAGTTCCAGCGCAAGCGCCGAGAGTTCCAAGAGGACCTCAATTCCCGCAAGAACGAGGAATTGCAGCAAGTGCTCGAGCGCGCCAACAAGGTTGTTAAACAGGTGGCCGAGGCTGAAAAGTACGACATGATTCTGCAAGAGGCGGTCTACGTCAATCCCAAGCACGACATCACCGACAAGGTCATCAAGGCATTGAATTCGGGCGCGGCCAAGTAAAGCACGCGAGGCATGTGAAGCGTGGCTTTCAGTCTGGGTTTCATTGTAGAGAGTCTTGGCGGCGAGTTGCATGGCAACTCCGAACTCCTGATTGAAGGCCTGGCGCCGCTTGAGTCGGCCAGTTCCTCGCAGCTAAGCTTTCTCAGCAATCCCAAATACCAGAGTCAACTCTCCGCCTCCCGGGCCGGCTGCATCATCGTCAGCCCCCAGATGCGCGAGACGGCGTTGCTGCGCGGTGCCTGTATCGTGGCGGAGCAGCCATATCTTTATTTTGCCCGGGTCACCCAGCTCTGGAAGAAGAGCCGGGCCCAGCCGCAGGAAGCGCTGCGCCATCCCAGCGCGGTGATTCATCCGCAGGCCTTTGTCGAGCCAACCGCCCGAATCGGTGCCCTGTGCGTGATCGAACGCGGCGCCCGCATCGGCGCCGATACCGTGCTCAAGTCGCGCGTTACGGTCGGGGAAGACTGCGTCATCGGCGCGCGCTGCCTGTTGCATCCGGGTGTCGTCATCGGCGCCGATGGTTTCGGCTTTGCCCCCAATGCCGGCGCCTGGGAGAAGATCGAGCAGCTCGGCGCAGTGTGCATTGGCGATGACGTCGAGATCGGCGCCAATACCTGCATCGACCGTGGTGCGTTGCAGGACACGCTGATCGGAGACGGCGTCAAGCTCGACAACTTGATTCAGATCGGCCACAACGTGCGCATCGGCAAGAACACCGCCATGGCGGGCTGCGTCGGCGTCGCGGGCAGTGCGATCATCGGCGCCCACTGCACGATCGGCGGCGCCGCCAACATTCTGGGGCACCTCGAACTCGCCGATGGTGTCAACATCTCGGTGGCGTCGGTTGTGACCCGCTCGATTCTCAAGCCCGGCCATTACACGGGCATCTTTCCGATCGACGAGAACTCGGCCTGGGAAAAGAACGCCGCGTCGCTCAAACAACTGCATGGCCTGCGCGCGCGCGTGCGCGCGCTGGAAGATAAACTCAAGGCGTTGAATCCTGCAGGACCGTCCGACGCACCGTAAGCGGCGTCACACGTTCCTGAAATACCCTGAAACCGGTGGCGCGAGCTGGCGTCAAATCTCTCCAACCCTGTTCCGAGTCAACTCAAGTCATGATGGACATCCACAAAATTCTCAAGCAACTGCCGCATCGCTATCCGTTCCTGCTGGTGGACCGGGTGCTTGAACTCGACAAGGGCAAGCGCATCAAGGCCCTGAAGAATGTCACGATCAACGAGCCGTTCTTCGAAGGCCATTTCCCGAACCGCCCGGTGATGCCTGGCGTGCTGATGCTCGAAGCGCTGGCGCAGGCATCGGCCCTGCTGTCCTTCGACGCACTTGGTGGCTCGCCCGATGACAAGATGATCTACTACTTTGCCGGCATGGATGCGGTGCGCTTTCGTCGGCCGGTGGAGCCGGGCGATCAGCTGATCCTGGAAGCTGAACTGCTGCGCATGAAGGCCGGCATCTTCAAGTTCAAGACGCGAGCCCTGGTCGGTGAGGAACTGGCGGTGGAAGCGGAGTTGACCTGCGCCGTGCGCGCCATCAAGTAAGGGGCGCCGCATGACAGCGATCCATTCAACCGCCCTTGTCGATCCTGCGGCTGAGCTCGATGATTCCGTCACGGTCGGACCATACACGGTGATCGGTGCGCATGTCAGGGTCGGTGCCGGCACAACGATCGGTGCGCATTGCGTGATCGAAGGTTACACCACCATCGGCCGCGATAACCGCATCTTCCATTTCAATTCGCTTGGGGCCATCCCGCAGGACAAGAAGTACGGCGGTGAGCCTTGTGCGTTGGTCATCGGTGATCGCAACACGGTTCGCGAGTTCTGCACCTTCAATATCGGCTCCCCCGGCGACCTCGGTGTGACGCGGATTGGTGACGACAACTGGATCATGGCCTACACGCATATCGCGCATGACTGCCAGATTGCCAACAACACGACGCTGGCCAACAACACGACGCTCGGCGGCCATGTCCATCTCGGGCCGTGGGTGACGGTCGGCGGACTCACCGGCATTCACCAGTTCGTGAAGGTCGGTGCGCACGCCATGGTCGGCTTCGCCAGCGCCGTCTCGCAGGACGTGCCGCCTTTCATGCTGGTGGACGGCAATCCGCTTGCGGTGCGCGGCGTCAACAGCATCGGTCTGCGTCGGCGTGACTTCAATGCCGAGCGGCTGGCTGCGGTCAAGGCCATGCACAAGGCCTTGTACCGGGAAGACCTGACGCTGCAGGCGGCCAAACTGCGCATCGCCGAACTGGCAATCAGCAGTCCTGCCGCGGCACCCGATGTCGAGTTGATGCTGTCGTTTCTGGACCAGTCCTCACCCACGCGCGGCATCGCTCGCTGACGGACAGGCTGCGCATGACCGAAGCGAACGCTGCATCGGCTGGCGTAATGCAGCTGGCTGATCCATGCTTTGCCATGGTGGCGGGCGAGGCCTCGGGCGACCTGCTGGCGGGCTTGCTGCTCGACGGACTGCGCGAGCGCTGGCCGTCGCTGCGGGCGGTCGGCATCGGCGGGCCGCAGATGCGCGAGCGCGGCTTTGAAGCCTGGTGGCCGCACGACAAGCTTTCGGTGCACGGCTTCGGCTGGGATGTGCTGCGGCGTTTTCGCGAAATCCTTGGCATACGCAATCAGCTCAAGGCTCGTTTGCTGCAGCAGCGCCCGGCTGTCTTCATTGGTGTTGATGCCCCCGACTTCAATCTCGACCTGGAAGCCGCACTGCGTCGGCAGGGCATCAAGACAGTTCATTTTGTGGCGCCCTCGTTTTGGGCCTGGCGCGCCAAGCGGGTCGAAAAGATCCGTGCCAGCACCGACCATGTGCTGTGCATCTTTCCATTCGAGCCGGCCTTGCTGGCACAGCACGGCATTGCCGCCACCTATGTCGGGCACCCGTTGGCCAACGTCATTCCGATGCAGCCCGACAAGGCTGGCGCGCGGGCGCAACTGGGCCTGGCACCCGACGATCAGGTGATTGCCATCCTGCCCGGCAGTCGCGGCTCCGAGGTGCGCAATTTGGCCTTGCGTTTCTTTAAGGCGGCCGTCCTGTTGCAGCAAGCGCGGCCGGCGCTCAAATTCGTGGTGCCGGCGATACCGTCACTGAAGGCGGAAATCGAGCGCGCGGCGATGGCCTGCGGCACGCTGCGACATCTGCAGATTGTCGAGGGACAGTCGCATATCGCGCTGGCGGCCTGTGATGCGACGCTGATCGCCAGCGGCACGGCAACGCTGGAGGCAGCGCTGTTCAAGCGGCCCATGGTGATCGCCTACCGCATGAGCTGGCTGTCGTGGCAGTTGGTGCGCCGGCGCATGCTGCAACCCTGGGTCGGCTTGCCCAACATCCTGTGCCGCGACTTTGTCGTGCCTGAACTGCTGCAGGATGCGGCCAAACCGCGGGCCTTGGCCGACGCCGTGCTGGCCTGGCTCGATGCCCCACAGCAGGCGCCGCAAAAGCTGGCCGCCCTGCAGGAACGATTTTCAGCGCTGCATGTACAGTTGCAGCGCGACACCCCTCGATTAGCCGCCCATGCGATCCAGCAAGTACTCCAGAGTTGAGCCCATCGGCAAATGGCAGACCACCCTGAATTGGTCCGTCGAAGGATTGACGGCCGGGGTCGACGAGGCCGGGCGCGGCCCGCTGGCCGGTCCGGTGGTGGCCGCGGCGGTGATCCTGGACGACCTCAAGCCGATCAAGGGTCTGGCCGACTCCAAGGTGCTGAGTGCTTCGCGCCGCGAAAAGCTGTTTGACGAAATCCGCGCCAAAGCCCTTTGCTGCTCGATCGCCGAGGCCAGCGTCGAAGAGATCGATCAGCTCAACATCCTGCAGGCCACGCTGCTGGCCATGCGCCGCGCGGTTGAAGGCCTGCGGCTCAAGCCGACCAAGGTGCTGGTGGACGGCAACCGCCTGCCGGTGCTCGATGTGCTGGCCGAGGCCATCGTCAAGGGCGATGCCACCGTGCCGTCGATCTCGGCGGCCTCCATCCTGGCCAAGGTGCAGCGCGACCGCTGGTGCGCCGAGCTTGACGTCCAGTACCCGCAATACGGCTTTGCCCGGCACAAGGGCTATGGCACGGCCGAACACCTGGCGGCCCTGCGCGCGCATGGCGCCTGCCCCCAACATCGAAGGACTTTCCGTCCGGTGACCGAGGTCTTGCGATGACAGGTCCATCAGTCCAGCGCATTACGTCGCGCGACAACCCCTTGCTCAAGACGCTGCGCCGCCTGACGCAGGACAGCAGCGCCTACCGCAAGCTGGCCCAGGTCTGGGTCGAGGGCGATCACCTGTGCCGTGCCGCGCTCGAGCGCGGCGTGCAGCCCCTGACCGCCGTGTTCTCGGAGTCGTTCTGGTCGCAGGCGAATGCGCAATGGGCCGGCGCGGCGCGCCAGAACGTTGTGCTGGCCGATGCGCTGTTTGCCAGCATCAGCGCCCTTGAGTCCCCCGCGAGCATGGGCTTTGTGCTGGAACTTGCGCCGCCCGCTGCGCTGCAGGCCGCTGTGCCGTCCGTCATTCTGGACCGAGTGCAGGACGCCGGCAACGTCGGCTCCATCCTGCGCAGCGCCGGTGCCTTTGGCTTCAAGCAGATCATCGCGATCAAGGGCACGGCTTCGCTGTGGAGCCCCAAGGTGCTGCGCGCCGGCATGGGCGCGCATTGGGGCTTGGATCTGATCGAAGGCGTGGCCTTGTCCGATCTCGGCGCGTTGACGCTGCCGATCATCGTGACCAGTTCGCACCGCGGTGCCTGTCTGCACGAGGCGCTGCGCGAGCAGACGCTGCCGTTTCCCTGTGCCTGGGCGCTCGGGCACGAAGGGCAGGGCGTCGCCGCCGAACTCGAAGCGCTGGCCAGCCTGCATCTGCGCATTGCGCAGCCCGGCGGCGAGGAATCGCTCAACGTCGCCGCCGCCGCCGCCATTTGCCTGCACGCGAGTGCGACAGTGACCACCCCTCGGCTATAATTGGGCGCCTCACCGCACCCGGTACGCCTAGCGCACGCTCACCAGCCACTTCCCTCGACAAAGCAAGCCAAGAACTGTCTCTTGTGCGCGCGTGGGTGTACCTGAAACCCCATCCGGAGAACCCAGTGCTTTTGTCTTTACAGGGAACATGTCCCCCCGCCATCCTGGCGCTCGCAGACGGCACGGTGTTTGTTGGCAATTCCATCGGGGCCAGTGGCTCCACCGTCGGCGAAGTGGTGTTCAACACCGCCATGACCGGCTACCAGGAAATCCTCACAGACCCGAGCTACTGCCAGCAGATCGTCACGCTGACCTACCCGCACATCGGCAACTACGGCGTCAATGCCGAAGACGTCGAAGCGGCGCGTGTTCATGCCGCCGGCCTGATCATCAAGGACCTGCCGCTGGTGATGTCGAATTTCCGCGCCGGCATGACGCTGTCGCAGTACCTGCTGCAACAGAACACAGTTGCCATCGCCAACCTCGACACGCGCCAGCTCACGCGTCACCTGCGCACCCATGGAGCGCAGAACGGCTGCATTCTGGCCCTGCCGGCCGGTGCCGCCGTCACGCAGGCGGTGATCGGCCAGGCGCGCGCACTGGCGCAGGCCGCCCCAAGCATGGCCGGCACCGATCTGGCCAAAGTGGTCTCAACGAAGAGTCCTTACGCCTGGACGCAAACCGAGTGGCAACTGGCGCAGGCGCAGTTGCAGGGAAGGCCCGGCTACGGTGAACAGTCGGATGCGAAGTTTCATGTGGTCGCCTACGACTTTGGCGTCAAGTTCAACATACTGCGCATGCTGGCCGAGCGCGGTTGCCGCGTCACGGTGGTGCCGGCGCAGACCAGCGCAGCCGAGGTTCTCAAGTACCAGCCCGACGGGATCTTCCTGAGCAACGGACCCGGCGACCCGCAGCCTTGCGACTACGCGATCGCGTCCGTGGCGACGCTGATCGACACCGGCATCCCGACCTTCGGCATCTGCCTGGGGCATCAGATCATGGCGCTGGCCAGCGGCGCGCGCACCTTCAAGATGAAGTTCGGCCACCACGGCGCCAACCATCCGGTGAAAAACCTGGACAGCGGCCGGGTCAGCATCACCAGCCAGAACCACGGCTTTGCCGTCGACGAGAAGACCTTGCCCGCCAATCTGCGCGCCACACACGTCAGCCTGTTCGACGGGACGCTGCAGGGACTGGAGCGCACCGACCGGCCGGCCTTCTGCTTCCAGGGTCACCCGGAAGCCTCGCCCGGCCCGCACGATATTGCCTATTTGTTTGACCGCTTCACTGCGCTGATGGGGCAAGCCCAGGAGAAGAAGAATGCCTAAGCGCACCGACCTCAAGAGTGTCCTCATCATCGGCGCCGGCCCGATCGTCATCGGCCAGGCCTGCGAGTTCGACTATTCCGGCGTGCAGGCCTGCAAGGCCCTGCGCGAAGAAGGCTACAAGGTCATACTGATCAACAGCAATCCGGCGACGATCATGACCGACCCGGCCACCGCCGATGTCATCTACATCGAGCCGATCACCTGGCAGACGGTCGAGAAGATCATCGTCAAGGAGCGTCCCGACGCCATTCTGCCCACCATGGGCGGTCAGACCGCGCTCAACTGCGCGCTCGACCTATGGCACAACGGCGTACTGGAGAAGTACAAGGTCGAGCTGATCGGTGCCAGCCCCGAGGCGATCGACAAGGCCGAAGACCGCCTGAAGTTCAAGGACGCCATGACCAAGATCGGCTTGGGCTCCGCGCGCTCGGGCATTGCACACTCGATGGAAGAATCCTGGACCGTGCAGAAGACGCTGGGCTTTCCGACCGTGATCCGCCCGAGCTTCACGCTCGGTGGCACCGGCGGCGGCATTGCCTACAACGCCGAAGAGTTCGAAGTGATCTGCAAGCGCGGCCTCGAAGCTTCGCCGACCAGCGAACTGCTGATCGAGGAATCGCTGCTGGGCTGGAAAGAGTATGAGATGGAAGTGGTGCGCGACAAGGCGGACAACTGCATCATCATCTGCTCGATCGAAAACCTGGACCCGATGGGTGTTCACACGGGCGACTCGATCACCGTGGCGCCGGCGCAGACCCTGAGCGACAAGGAGTACCAGATCCTGCGCAACGCGAGCCTGGCCGTGCTGCGCGAGATCGGCGTCGATACCGGCGGCTCCAACGTCCAGTTCGCAATCAACCCGGAAGATGGGCGCATGGTGGTGATCGAGATGAACCCGCGCGTTTCGCGCTCCTCGGCGTTGGCCTCCAAGGCGACCGGCTTTCCGATCGCCAAGGTCGCTGCCAAGCTGGCGGTCGGCTACACGCTCGACGAGCTGCGCAACGAGATCACGGGCGGCGCCACGCCGGCCAGCTTCGAGCCCAGCATTGATTACGTCGTCACCAAGATCCCGCGTTTTGCGTTCGAGAAATTCCCTGCGGCCGACAGCCGCCTGACAACGCAGATGAAATCGGTCGGTGAAGTGATGGCCATCGGTCGCACCTTCCAGGAGTCGTTCCAGAAAGCGCTGCGCGGCCTGGAAGTCGGCGTCGACGGCATGAACGAGAAGACGCAGGACCGCGAACTGCTGGAGAAGGAACTTGGAGAACCGGGTCCCGAGCGCATCTGGTACGTGGGCGATGCCTTTGCCGCCGGCTGGAGCGTGGAAGAGGTTCACGCCATCACCAAAATCGACCGCTGGTTCCTGGTGCAGATCGAGCAGATCGTCAAGATCGAGCTCGAGATAGAGCAACTGCCTTCACCCGCTGGCGGCACGGCGCTGGACACCATCGACGCCGTCACCTTGCGCGCCCTGAAGCAAAAAGGCTTTTCGGATCGCCGTCTGGCGCGCCAGTTCAAGACCACCGACACCGCCGTGCGCGAGAAGCGCCGCGCGCTCGGTGTGCGACCGGTCTACAAGCGGGTCGATACCTGCGCCGCTGAATTTTCCACCAACACCGCCTACCTGTATTCGACCTACGAGGCGCACAGCCCGTTCGACAGCTCCAGCGAGTGCGAAGCAGCACCGACCACGCGCAAGAAGATCATGGTGCTCGGTGGCGGCCCCAACCGCATCGGCCAGGGCATCGAGTTCGACTACTGCTGCGTGCACGCGGCGCTGGCCATGCGCGAGGACGGCTACGAGACCATCATGGTCAACTGCAACCCGGAGACGGTTTCGACCGACTACGACACCTCGGACCGCCTGTACTTCGAGCCGCTGACGCTGGAAGATGTGCTGGAAATTGTGGACAAGGAAAAACCGTTCGGAGTGATCGTGCAGTACGGCGGCCAGACACCGCTCAAACTGGCGCTCGATCTCGAAGCCAACGGTGTGCCGATCATCGGCACCTCCCCCGACATGATTGACGCCGCCGAAGACCGCGAGCGCTTCCAGCAACTGCTGCATGCGCTGGGACTGCGCCAACCGCCCAACGCGACGGCGCGCACCGAGCCTGAGGCGCTAGAGAAGGCCGCTGCGCTCGGCTACCCGCTGGTGGTGCGGCCCAGCTACGTGCTGGGTGGCCGCGCCATGGAGATCGTGCACGAGCAGCGCGATTTGGAGCGCTACATGCGCGAGGCGGTCAAGGTGAGCCACGATTCGCCGGTTCTGCTAGACCGCTTCCTCAACGATGCGATCGAATGCGATGTCGATTGTGTGCGCGACGCCGCCGCCAATGGCGAGCCGGGCCATACCTTCATCGGTGGCGTCATGGAACACATCGAACAGGCCGGTGTGCACAGCGGCGACTCGGCCTGCTCGCTGCCGCCCTACAGCCTGAGTGAGCAGACCGTCACCGAACTCAAGCGCCAGACCGCGGCCATGGCCCATGCGCTGAACGTGGTCGGCCTAATGAACGTGCAGTTCGCGATTCAGAACATCGACGGCAAGGACGTGATCTACGTGCTCGAAGTCAACCCGCGCGCTTCGCGCACCGTGCCCTTCGTATCCAAGGCCACCGGCATCCAGCTGGCCAAGGTGGCGGCGCGCTGCATGGTGGGACAGTCGCTGGCGTCGCAGGGCATCGGCAGGGAAGTGACACCGCCGTATTTCAGCGTCAAGGAGGCGGTGTTTCCGTTCGTCAAGTTCCCGGGCGTGGACACGATTCTCGGCCCCGAGATGAAATCGACCGGCGAGGTCATGGGTGTGGGCAAGACCTTTGGCGAGGCCTTTGTGAAATCGCAGATTGGCGCCGGCACCAAGCTGCCGCGCTTCGGCAAGGTCTTCATCTCTGCCAAGACCAACGACAAGCCGCGCGCCATCGAGGTGGCGCGTGCGCTGACAGCCATGGGCTTCGTCGTGGTCGCCACCCGCGGCACGGCCGCCGCCATCAATGCCGCTGGCGTCCCCTGCACGGTGGTGAACAAGGTGACGGAAGGGCGTCCTCACATCGTGGACATGATCAAGAACAATGAAATCGCGATGGTGATTCACACGGTGGAAGAGCGCCGCAACGCGATCGCTGATTCGCGCCAGATCCGCACCTCGGCCTTGCTGGCGCGGGTCACGACCTTCACCACGATCGCCGGCGCCGAGGCGGCGGTGCAGGGCATGCCCCACATTGATAACCTGGACGTGATTTCGGTGCAGGAGATGCATGCGCAACTTGTCGCGGCCTGATCCTGTCCTGACAATCACGGCATAATCGCGGCAAACCGGTGCGCACAGCACTTGCTGCTGCAACATGAACAACGCCGCCGCGCGGCAACGCGCGGCGGTTTCCTTTTTTATTTTGAATAGACCCAACGGAGCAGGACGTGGCTACCATTCCCATCACCAAACGCGGCGCTGCAAAGCTCAAGGCCGAACTGCACAAGCTCAAGACGGTGGACCGTCCCTGGGTCATCAACGCCATTGCCGAGGCGCGTGCCCAGGGCGACCTGAGCGAAAACGCCGAGTACGAGGTTGCCAAGGACCGCCAGGGCTTCATCGAGGGACGGATCCAGGAGATCGAAGGCAAGCTCTCGGCCAGCCAGATCATCGACCCGGCTGACCTCAATGCCGGCGGGCGCGTAGTGTTCGGCGCCACGGTGAAGCTCGAGGACGTGGCCTCCGGCAGCATGGTGACCTATCAGATCGTCGGCGAAGACGAGGCCGACATCAAGCTGGGCCTGATCAACATCGGCAGCCCGATCGCCCGCGCCATGATCGGCAAGGAAGAGGGCGACAGCGTCGAGGTGCAGGCGCCCGGCGGCATCAAGCACTATGAAGTGGTTGCGGTCAGCTACGTCTGAGCGCCAGGCTGATGTCCCGTCTTGCAATCTGGGTCGCGGCGCTGTGGTGGTGCAGCCTGAGCCTGATCGGTTTGCTGGTCGTGCCGTTATTGTTCATGCACCTGCCGACGCCGGCGATGGCCGGCAGCATGGCCGCCAAACTGTTTCAGGCCCAGACCTGGCTGTCAGTGGTCTGCGGCCTGCTGCTGTTGCTGCTCGCGCGCGAGCGGCGTGCCAGCGCGCTGGCGCCGATGATGCGTGACGCTGTATTGTTCATCCTGGCCGGCATGCTGCTGGCGCTGCTGTCGGAGTTTGCGGTGGCGCCGCACATCGTGGCGCGCGAGAACCTGCGCTTGTGGCACAACGTCGGCACGGCGATGTTCGCGTTGCAGTGGCTGTGCGCGGGCCGGATTTTCTGGAAGCTGACGCCGTCGTCGCCGTCCGGCGCCTGAGACTGAACGTCGCCGGCAGACTTCAGGTCTGGCTGCGTTTCTTTATGCTGATTTGCTTGGGCTTGGCGCGCTTGATCTGGCCGCCTGAGGTCAGACGCTGGTTGCCGAGCACGCGCAGGGTCTTGACTTCGGGGCGCTGGCCGCCGCGCTTGCTGTACTTGAGCACCTTGAAGTCGCGCGGACCCGGCATGCGGTCTTCGTCGACAGCTTTTTCACGCTCGGGCATGGGACGCCAGAGTACCAGGAGTTTGCCGATATGCTGGATCGGCGCGGCGCCCAGTTCGTCGGCCAGGGTCTGAAACATGGCTTCGCGGGCAGCGCGGTCGTCGGAGAAGACGCGAACCTTGATCAGGCCGTGGGCGTTCAGGGCGGCGTCGGCTTCCTTCTTGACAGCGGCTGTGAGCCCGTCACCGCCGACCATCACGACCGGGTCGAGGTGGTGCGCTTGCGCACGGTATTCTTTGCGTTGGGCAGGGGTCAATTGAATTTGGGGCATGGCCTTATTATCGGTTACGAAGGCAAAAATGAAAGTCAACACCAAAAGCAGCAAGGTCAACCGGGCGTGGATCAACGACCACGTCAACGACCCCTACGTAAAGCAGGCCAAGCTGGAGGGCTATCGTGCCCGCGCCGCGTACAAGCTCAAGGAGATCGACGAGGCGCTGCATCTGATCAAGCCGGGGCAGCTGGTCGTCGATCTTGGCTCCACCCCTGGCGCCTGGAGCCAGTATGTGCGGCGCCGGATGTCGCCCAAGGCCGGCGCCGGCGGAGGCGCCGCCGTCGGGGAACTCAACGGCACCATCATTGCGCTCGACATCCTGCCGATGGAGCCGATCGAGGGGGTCAACTTCCTGCAAGGCGATTTTCGCGAGCCGGAGATGCTGCAGCGTCTGGACGACCAGATGCAGGGTCGGCTGGCCGATGTCGTGGTGTCGGACATGGCGCCCAATCTGTCGGGCATCGCCTCGGCCGACGCGGCGCGCGTGGAGGAACTGGTGGAACTCGCGATCGAGTTCGCGCAAACCCACATGAAGCCGCAGGGTACGCTGGTGGCCAAGGTCTTTCATGGTGGCGGCTACGACCCCCTGGTCAAACGCTTTCGCGAAACCTTTCTGGTCGTCAAGCCGTTCAAGCCGAAGGCCTCGCGCGACAAGTCCTCCGAAACCTTTCTGCTGGGCATCGGCTTGAAACCGCTCTGAGTCCGTGGTTTTTCTGCGCCCTGCAACAGGAAAACCTCACTTGGGACGGCCTTAATCTTGAAACGCCTAAAATGAGTCCCATCTGTGCCTAGTTATCTCTCTTATCTGCTTCCCTACTGGAGCCTCGCTTGAATAATCAGTGGTTCTCTAAAATAGCCGTCTGGCTTGTCATTGCCCTTGTGCTGTTCACTGTGTTCAAGCAGTTTGACACGCGCGGGACTGCCGGTGCCGGGAACCTCGGGTATTCCGATTTTCTCGAAGAGGTTCGCGGCAAGCGGATCAAGAGCGCAGTCATCCAGGAAGGCCAGGGCGGCACTGAAATCGTTGCCGTCACGACCGATGACCGCAAGATCAGGACAACCGCCACCTACCTCGATCGCGGTCTGGTCGGTGACCTGCTGGCCAACGGCGTCAAGTTCGACGTCAAGGCGCGCGAGGAAGGCTCGCTGCTCATGACCCTGCTGGTCAGTTGGGGACCGATGCTGCTCCTGATTGGGGTCTGGGTCTATTTCATGCGCCAGATGCAGGGCGGCGGCAAGGGCGGCGCGTTCAGCTTCGGCAAGAGCAAGGCGCGTTTGCTCGATGAAAATACGAATCAGATCACGTTTGCCGATGTCGCAGGCTGTGACGAGGCCAAGGAAGAGGTCAAGGAAGTGGTCGATTTCCTGAAGGATCCGGCCAAGTTTCAGAAACTCGGTGGGCGCATCCCGCGCGGCCTGTTGCTGGTCGGCCCGCCCGGCACCGGCAAGACGCTGCTGGCCAAGGGCATTGCCGGCGAGGCCAAGGTGCCGTTCTTCTCGATTTCGGGTTCCGATTTCGTCGAGATGTTTGTCGGCGTCGGCGCTTCCCGCGTGCGCGACATGTTCGACAACGCCAAGAAGAACGCACCCTGCATCATCTTCATCGATGAAATTGACGCGGTCGGCCGTCAGCGCGGCGCCGGCCTGGGTGGCGGCAATGACGAGCGCGAACAGACCCTCAATCAGATGCTGGTCGAGATGGACGGCTTCGAGACCAATGCCGGGGTCATCGTGGTCGCGGCGACGAATCGCCCTGACATTCTGGACGCAGCGCTGCTGCGCCCGGGCCGCTTTGATCGCCAGGTCTATGTGACGCTGCCAGACATCCGCGGGCGCGAGCAGATCCTAAACGTGCACATGCGCAAAGTCCCGCTGGGCCAGGATGTGAACGCCGGGATCATCGCGCGCGGCACGCCGGGCATGTCGGGCGCCGATCTGGCCAACCTGTGCAACGAAGCGGCCCTGATGGCGGCGCGGCGCAATGCGCGCACCGTGGAGATGCAGGATTTCGAGAAGGCCAAGGACAAGATCCTGATGGGCCCCGAGCGCAAGAGCATGGTCATGCCGGAGAGCGAACGCCGCAACACGGCCTACCACGAGTCGGGCCACGCCCTGATTGGCAAGATGCTGCCCAAGTGCGATCCGGTGCACAAGGTGACGATCATCCCGCGTGGTCGTGCCCTGGGTGTCACCATGAGCCTGCCGGCACAGGACCGCTACAGCTACGACAGCGAGTACATGCTGAACCAGATCAGCATGCTGTTTGGCGGCCGCATTGCCGAGGAGGTGTTCATGAACCAGATGACCACCGGCGCCAGCAACGATTTCGAGCGCGCCACCCACATTGCGCGCGACATGGTGACGCGCTACGGCATGACTGATGCCCTGGGGCCGATGGTGTATGCCGACAATGAGGGCGAGGTTTTCCTCGGACGCTCGGTCACCAAGACGACCAATATGAGCGAGCAGACCATGCAGAAGGTTGACTCCGAGGTCCGGCGCATCATCGACCAGCAGTACAGCCAGGCGCGCAAGCTGATCGAGGACAACAAGGACAAGATGCACGCGATGGCCAAGGCCTTGCTCGAATGGGAAACCATCGACAGCGAACAGCTCGATGACATCATGGCCGGCAAGGAGCCGCGGCCGCCGAAAGACTGGATACCGCGCGTGCCGTTGGCCGGTGGTGACAACGGCAGTGGCGGCGCGCCCGGCGTGAAGGTCGATGCAGCACCCACTGCTGCATAAGCAGATCATTCTTTGATACTTGAACGGGGCTGCGAGGCCCCGTTTTCACGCTAAGGTTACGATCACCCCTCCATGCAGTGGAAGACTACCCGCTTTGACATCGACCTGAGCCGACCTCAGGTGATGGGCATCGTCAACGTCACGCCTGATTCATTCTCCGATGGCGGCGCGCATGACAGCACGCAGGCGGCGCTGCAGCACTGCGAGGCGCTGCTGCGCGACGGTGCAGACATTCTGGACATCGGCGGCGAATCAACGCGCCCGGGCGCTGCCCCCTTGTCGCTGGCCGATGAACTGGCGCGTGTGCTGCCTGTCGTGCGCGAAGCCGTCAAACTCGGTGTGCCGGTCTCGGTCGACACTTACAAACCGAAAGTGATGCAGTCGGTTTTGGCGCTCGGCGTGGACATCATCAACGACATCTGGGCCTTGCGCTGGCGCGCGCCCGATGCAGCGGCTGGCGAGCCCGACGCGATGCAGGTCATCGCTGCGCACGCGCACTGCGGCGTCTGCCTCATGCACATGCATCGCGAGCCCCGCACCATGCAGGTCGAGCCGATGACGGGTGATGTCGTGCCCCAGGTGCGCGAATTCCTCGAACACGTGGCGCAGACCCTGCAGGAGCGCGGTGTGCACAAGGACCGGATCGTGCTCGACCCTGGCATCGGGTTCGGCAAGACCGAGGCGCAGAACTTTACCTTGCTGGCGCGCCAGCGCGAACTGCTGGCCGGCGGCCATGCGTTGCTGGCCGGCTGGTCGCGCAAGTCCTCCCTGGCCGGCATGAGCGGCGATGGCTCGGCCCTGTCGCCGGCGCAGCGCCTGGTACCCAGCGTCGCGGCAGCGCTGCTGGCGGTCGAACGCGGGGCTGCGGTCGTGCGCGTGCACGATGTGCGCGAGACCGTGCAGGCCTTGCGCGTGCTCGGCGCCCTAAAATCGACGCACGATTGTCAAATTGACAGGAATACACGAGAACATCCATGAGCAGAAAATATTTCGGAACCGACGGCATTCGCGGCACGGTTGGACAGGCCCCGATCACGCCGGATTTCGTGCTCCGCCTGGCGCACGCCGTGGGCCGCGTGCTCAAGCGATCTGAAGCGCGCCCGACGGTGCTGATCGGCAAGGACACCCGCATCTCGGGCTACATGCTCGAGAGCGCGCTCGAGAGCGGGTTCAATTCGGCGGGCGTCAATGTGATGCTGCTCGGTCCGCTACCCACGCCGGGTGTGGCCTACCTGACGCGCGCCCAGCGCGCTTCGCTCGGGGTCGTCATCAGCGCCAGCCACAACCCGTTCGCAGACAACGGCATTAAGTTCTTCAGCGCGCAGGGCGCCAAGTTGCCCGATGCCTGGGAGCGCGAAGTGGAAGCGGCGCTGGACGAAGCACCGGTCTGGGCCGACTCCGCGAGCCTGGGTAAGACGCGCCGACTCGATGACGCCGCCGGCCGCTACATCGAGTTCTGCAAGAGCACGTTTACCAATGAGCTGACCTTGAAGGGGCTCAAGATCGTGGTTGACGCCGCGCACGGTGCAGCCTACCAGATTGCGCCGAAGGTGTTTCATGAACTCGGCGCCGATGTGGTCGCGATCGGGTGTTCGCCCGACGGCCTGAACATCAACCATGAAGTGGGTGCCACGCATCCGGAAGCCCTGATCGCCGCGGTCAAGGCGCATCACGCTGACTTCGGTGTCGCGCTCGATGGCGATGCCGACCGCCTGCAACTGATCGACGCCGACGGGCGCCTGTACAACGGCGATGAACTGCTCTACATCATGGCGGATGACCGCCTCGGGCGCGACGAGCATGTACCCGGCGTGGTGGGCACCTTGATGACCAACATGGCGGTCGAAGTGGCGCTGAAGGCGCGCGGCGTGCAGTTTGTGCGCGCCAAGGTTGGTGACCGCTACGTGCTCGAAGAACTGGAAAAGCACAAGTGGCTGCTCGGTGGCGAGGGCTCGGGGCACCTGCTGGCGCTCGACAAGAGCAGCACCGGTGACGGCCTGGTTTCGGCCCTGCAGGTGATCCAGGCCTGCGTGCGCAGCGGCAAGAGCGTGGCTGAGCTGCTGACCGGTGTCGCTCTGTTTCAGCAGACCCTGATCAATGTCCGGCTTAAGCCGGATCAGGACTGGCAGGCCAGCGCCGGTCTGGCCGGCGCCATCACGGCAGCCGAGGCCGAGTTGGGTGGCAACGGGCGCGTGCTGATCCGTGCCAGCGGCACCGAGCCCCTGGTGCGCGTGATGGTCGAGGCGCGCGATGCCGCCCAGGCCCGGCGCTGCGCCGAGCAGATTGCCGCAACCCTGACCGTCTGAGCATGGATGGCGTTGCAAGCTTGCGCGTGGTTCGCGCTGATTACGCCAACGCCCTGCACGCGCAGGCGCTGCTGAGTCTGCTTGACGCCTATGCACGCGACCCGATGGGCGGCGGCGAACCCCTAAGCGCGTTCGCCCTGGCCAACCTGGTGCCGTCATTGGCGGCGCGCTCGCAGGCCTTCAGCGTGATGGCCTTTGCGGGGGAGAGCGACACCGAACCGGTGGGCCTAGTCAACTGCATTGAAGGTTTCTCCACCTTCGCCTGCCGGCCGCTGGTTAATGTGCACGACGTCGTGGTGCTGCCAGCATGGCGCGGCCAGCGCGTTGCGCAACAGATGCTCTCGCTGGTCGAAGCCCTGGCGCTCGAGCGCGGCGCCTGCAAACTCACGCTCGAGGTCCTGTCCGGCAATGCGGGCGCGATCAGACTCTATGAACGAGTCGGTTTCGCCAAATACCAGCTCGACCCCGCGATGGGGCAGGCGCAATTCCTGCAGAAGTGGCTGGTGTGACCCCCACGCTTGTGGCTACGCCGCTCTTCCAGAACGCTTCGGGCCGTTCGCTGCCATCCGAGGGGGCTGTTTCGCCTTGGCGCGGCCCGGCGGTGACACGTTCTGTGCTTGAGCGCTGCTGATTCGATTTATGCCGTCGCGTTGACGCCGAGGCGCAGGATCAGGTAGTGATTGAGATGTTCCTGCACCACCGAAGGGGTCAGGGCCGACTTGATGATGGGGTTGCCGCTTGCGGTTCGGTGCAATAGCGGCGGATTGAGCAGGGTGCCGACGTCATTCATCACGATGGCGACCAGCGGCAGGTTGGCCTTGCTGCTGCGGCGCATCACGACCGCCACCTGGCGGTTGTCGAGCCGCACAAAGGTGCCGGGCGGGCACAAGCCGACGATGCGCAGAAGCGCACGGCTGACTTCGTCGTTCTCATTGACTGAATCGGTGGCGTTGCGGCCTTCGCGCGACTTGCGCGGGCTGATCATGGCGGCGTAGCGGTCCACCACGCGCAGGATGCGGGCCAGGCGCCGCGCCGGCGGCAATCCCTGCAGCGGGCCTTTTGCCGTGCCATCGTCATGGTGCAGGGTCACGGTTTCGAGCCAGAGCGGATCGACCACACCGAGCGTGGCCAGCATCAGGGCGCTTTTCAGCGGGTGCGCCTTGATGTCCTCCAACTGGGTGGAGTTGGGCTTTTCTGGTTGCTGCGCCAGCTGGTCCTGCAGCGCGGTCATGCCGATGTTCATGGTCAGGGCCGCGCGCACCAGGCTATCGCGCTCGGTCTCGGGCAGTTTCAGCTCCAGAGCGATCAAGTCGCACAGCACGGCGCAGACCAGTGCGTGCGACGCACTGTAGCCGACCGGCGAATTGGTCGCCAGCTGGAACAGCAGGTACAGGCCGAGGTCGGCATCGCGCTCCAGCAGGGTTCGCATCCAGCGGTCGTACTGGCGTATGCGCAACTCGAACTCCTGCGTGCTGCCGGGATTGCCCAGAACGATGCCGAGGCCCGATTCGAGATCGGACCACAGGCTCAGCAGGTCTTCGTATTCGTCTTCGTTGCGCACGGTTGCTGCAATCAGGCTTCAGTCGCGGAAGTTGTCGAAGCTCAGGGGCACATCGGTGATGTCCTTCCTGATCAGGGCCATGGCGGCCTGCAGGTCGTCGCGCTTGGCGCCGGTCACCCGCAGCTTGCTCTCCTGGATCGCCGACTGGACCTTGAGCTTGCTGTCCTTAATCAGGCGCTGGATCTTCTTGGACATTTCGGTCTCGATGCCGTTGCGCACCTTGATCACGATCTTGACCTTGTCGCCGCCCATCTTCTGCACATCGCCCTTGTCCAGAAAGCGCACGTCAACGCTGCGCTTGGTCAGCTTGTTGCGCAGGATATCCTCGATCTGGCCGAGCTGGAATTCTGCGTCGCCGATCAGCGTGATCTCCTTGTCCTTGATTTCAATGGCGGCTGGCGTTCCCTTGAAATCAAAGCGGGTTGCGATTTCCTTTGCGGTGTTGTCCACCGCATTTTTCACTTCCACCAGGTTGGCTTCGCAGACAGTATCGAATGAGGGCATGATGGTATTTCCGGAAGAATGGCAGGTACGCGCGTCAATGCGAGAATCAGTCCGATGTTAGTCGAGAAAAATGTCCCCTTACAAGCCTTAAACAGCTTTCACATCGTGGCCAAGGCCCATCAGATGGTGCGTCTTGCCAGCCAGGCCGATGTGCAAACCGTACTGGCCAGCAGCGAATTGGGGGCTCAACCCAAATTCGTCCTCGGCGGCGGCAGCAATATTGTGCTCACCGGCGATGTCAAACCCCTAGTGCTCAAGGTCGAGATCAAGGGCCGGCGTCTGGTGCAGGAAACCGCCAGGGCCTTTGTGGTGGAAGCTGGCGCCGGCGAGGACTGGCACGACTTCGTGCACTGGACGTTGCAGCAGGGCTATGCCGGGCTGGAGAACCTGGCGCTGATCCCCGGAACCGTTGGCGCCGCACCGGTGCAGAACATCGGCGCCTATGGGGTCGAACTGCAGGACCGATTTGATTCGCTGGATGCGGTGGACCTTCAAACTGGCCGGATATTCACGCTAAACGCCGCGCAATGCGCCTTTGGCTACCGTGATTCGGTGTTCAAGCACGCCGCGCTAACAAGCACGGGCGGGCTGGGCTTGGCGGGCCGGGCGCTTATCACCCAGGTGCGCTTTTCCCTGCCCAAACCCTGGAAGCCGGTACTCGGTTACGCCGATCTGGAACGCAGGATGGCCGAAGAAAACGTGGCGCACCCGACGCCGCGGCAGATCTTTGACTGGGTGTGCGAGATCCGTCACGCGAAATTGCCGGATCCGGTGCTGATCGGCAACGCCGGCAGCTTCTTCAAGAACCCGACCGTTACGCCAGAGCAATGCGCCGACATCATCGCGCGCGATCCGAAGATTGTTTACTACCCCCTGCTCGATGGTTCGATCAAGCTCGCCGCCGGCTGGCTGATCGACGCCTGCGGCTGGAAGGGCAAGACCGTTGGCCATGCCGGCGTCTACGAAAAGCAGGCGCTAGTGCTGGTTAATCGCGGTGATGCCACGGGTGGCGAGGTGATGACGCTGGCCAAGGCGATCCAGACCAGTGTCTATGAGCGCTTCGGCATCCTGCTTGAACCCGAGCCCGTGGTCGTCTGAATTATCCGAAATGGCAGATGTAGTGGTAGGCGTCGGCCACCCGGATCTGGAATGAGGAATCGCCCGGGATATTGAATTTCTCGCCGGGGCCTGATTTGAGCCAGACGTCGCTGCCGGCCAGTTTGTACTCGCAGTTGCCAGCCACGCATTCCATGGTTTCTGGGGCGCCGGTGTTGAAAATTAGTGTCGCCGGCAGCACCACGCCAACGGATTTCTTTGTGCCGTCGGCACAGGTGATGTTGTGGCTGACGCACTTGCCGTCGAAATAAACGTTGGCTTGCGTGCTGACAGTGATATTGGCGATGCTGGCAGTGGTCATGGCGGCCCTGAAGGTGAAAAGAAGCCAACATGTTAGCGGCTTTTGAGTGCCGGCTTTGTCGGCGATTTGTGCTCTAGACTGGCGATTTGACCCTGCGCGCCGGTGCTGCCTGTCCAAGGCGTTAAATTCGGAGCATGAATAAAGCATTTGTGATGGGTGGCACCGGTTTTGTCGGTGAACGTGTTTGCGCGCAGCTTCTCGGTCAGGGCTGGCAGGTCACAGTGCCCACGCGCAGTCGCGCCGTGTCCGGCACAGCGCCGCCCATCGGCGGCATGACGCTGCTGGAGCTTGACGTGCATGACGAGGCAGCGCTGCGTGGTGCGCTGATGGGTCACGACGCAGTCGTCAATCTGGTGGCGATCCTGCACGGCACGCAGGCACAGTTTCAACAGGTTCATGTGAGCCTGGTGGAGAAGCTGGCGCGCGCCGCTGTCGCAGCCGGCGTTAAGCAACTGGTGCACGTTAGTGCCATCGGCGCCAACGCTCAGCAGCCGCTTACTGCGCCGTCCATGTACCTGCGCAGCAAGGGGCAGGGCGAGGGCGTGCTGTTGCGCGCCGCGAGCCTGTCCGAGCCGCCCGCCTTTGAACTGACCATTCTGCGTCCCAGCGTGATCTTCGGCGCGCAGGACAAGTTCCTCAATGTCTTTGCCAGTCTGCAAAAGACGCTGCCCTTCATGCCGCTGGCCGGCGCCGATGCACGCTTCCAGCCGGTTTGGGTGGAAGATGTTGCCCGCGCTGTGATGCGCTGCCTGGCACGCAGCGAGCCCGCAGCAGCCGCCCGTGCGCCGCTGGTTCTCGAAGCCTGCGGCCCGGATGTCTTCACGCTGCGCGAACTGGTACAGCTCGCGGCGCGACTGAGCGGCGTGGGAGGCGGGCGCGGCCGGGCGGTCATCGCCCTGCCCAAATGGCTGGCGCGCCTGCAGGCAACGCTGATGGAACTGGCGCCCGGCGAGCCGGTCATGACCCGTGACAACCTCGACTCCATGAAGCTTGACAACGTTGCCAGTGGCGCTTTGCCGGGGCTGGACTATCTGGGCATCAAGGTCGCGGCGCTGGTGCCGGTTGCTTCGGCGTATTTGGGTGTGAAGCACGCTGTTTGAGTGCTTGCCGCTGGTGCTGTGGCCGGGGGGGCTGACCCCACTGGGAAGAGCTCAGGGTTATGCGGTGCTTTGCCGCAAGACCAACTCAAAACCCAAATCGACGCTTGGCTCGGCGACCGGCTCTCCGCGCATGAGCTGCAACAGCATTTTCGCGGCTCGAACGCCGATCTCCCATCGTGGTGTTTTCACCGTGGTCAGGCTCGGTACGAATTCAGCGCTGCCTGGCAAATCGTTGAAACCGGCGATGGAAACCTGGCGTGGCACCTTGATGCCCATGCGCAAGGCGGCGAGCAAACCACCCTGGGCCAGGTCATCGTTGCAAAAGAAGATCGCATCGACGCGAGGACGAATGCTCAGTATCTGTTCGAACATGGTGTTCCCCACCTTCAGCGAAGAAGGCGCCGGGTTCTGCCACTCCAGCGTGGCGTCGTACAAGCCCGCCGCCTTGAGGCAATCACGGTAACCTTGGGCGCGTTGAATCGTGCGTGCGTCGAGCTGTGCGGCAGCAAAGGCTATCCGGCGGCGCCCCGTGTCGATCAAGTGCTGCGTCATGGCGCGCGCCGCGTCGCGCTGGGAAAAACCGACGCTGTACATGCCGTCCTGCGCGAGGGTTTCCATCAGGTGTACGCAAGGAATGCCGCTTCTTGCAATAAGCTGCCTGGTGGACTCTGAATGCTCTGAACCCGTCACCAGCAACCCGGCCGGGCGATGCATCAGGTAGCCCTTGAGCAGTTGCTCTTCTTCCGATGCATCGTAGTGTGTGACGCCCATCAGCGTCTGGTATCCGGCTGGCAGTAGCGTGCGTTGAACACCTTCGAGCAGATCGACGAACAGTTGATTCGAAAGGAGCGGAATCAGTATCGCCACGTGCGAGCTCTTGCTCGAAGCCAGAGCGCGCGCTGCGGGATCAGGCACATAACCCAGGCGCTGGGCTGCCGCGGTGGCACGGTCCACCAGTTCGGCCGCCACCTTGCGGTCGCCGCGCAATGCACGTGACACTGTCATGCGGCTCACACCTGCGGCCAGGGCCACGTCGTCGAGCGTGACCCGACCGGAAGCCCTCTGAACCCGTTTCTTGCTGACCATGCCGGAATCCTATCAGATAACGCTATCCAGGATTCGGACGGCCAGGACAGTCGCGGCAAAAGTCATGCACTCCCGCCGCCTTCCTTTCTGCTCAAAATGAACGAATTCTATTGAGACACATCAATCAAATCCGATCACCATCGGGTAAACCCTTATTCGAATCAGACTTATCAATGAGTAAGATAGCGCTATCTAATTTGAGAACGGCCCATGATTCAGGCTCAGTTGTCCGTCCCGTCAGCGCCATCCGATCATCCCGCAGAGGGTTTGTGGCTCATCGTCATGGGCGTCGCAGGGTGTGGCAAGTCCACGCTGGCCCGGCATTTGGCCGACGCGCTGAAGCTGACTTTCATCGAAGGTGATCAGTTTCATCCGCCAGAAAACATTGAAAAAATGAGCCGGGGAATTGCCCTGGATGACGCGGACCGGGAAGGCTGGCTGGATCGTCTCGGTGCAGAATTGCGAAGCCATCCCGGTGGGGCGGTTCTGGCCTGTTCTGCTCTCAAGCGTGCCTATCGGGCGCGCCTGCGACAGGCGGTCAAGCGGTTATGCTTCGTGCATCTGAGCGTCACGCAGGACCTCGCGAATGCGAGGGTACAGGCTCGATCCGGGGGGCATCCATTCCCGAGCAGCCTGGTTGCAAGCCAATTTGCAACCCTGGAGAATCCCCGCGGCGAAGAGCGTGTGCTTCAGTTGGATGGTGCGATAGCGCCACCCGTGATGTGCGCCAGGACCATCGAGTGGATTGATGCCCAGGGTCTTCGCTCAAACGCCAAATAGAGGGTCGGAGGAACTGATGAAACTGAACCTGCAACCCGCTTGAACAAGGAGTTATCGCACTTGGCCAAAGTCACTTTAAAAAACGTCGTCAAACGGTTCGGATCCGTCACTGTCGTCAACGATCTGTCGATCGAGATTCAGGACAAGGAATTTGCCGTGCTGGTGGGGTCTTCGGGTTGCGGCAAGTCCACCGCCTTGCGCATGATCGCCGGCCTGGAAACAATCACTTCGGGCGAAATCTACATCGGTGACACGTTGGTCAACGACATGGCCCCCAAGGATCGTGACATCGCGATGGTGTTCCAGAACTACGCCCTTTACCCGCACATGAACGTGCGCGAAAACATGGGCTTCGGCCTTAAGATTCGCAAGCTATCCGACGCCGAGATCGACGCCCGGGTGCAGGAGGCTGCCGATATTCTCGGACTCACCGAACTGCTGGAACGCAAGCCCAAGGAACTCTCCGGTGGCCAGCGCCAGCGCGTGGCGGTGGGCCGCGCCATCGTGCGCAAGCCCAAGGTGTTCCTGTTCGATGAGCCGCTTTCCAACCTGGACGCCAAACTGCGCGTTGCGATGCGTGCCGAAATCAGCAAACTGCACCGCCGCCTGGGCGCAACAATGATCTATGTGACGCACGACCAGGTCGAGGCCATGACAATGGCCGACCGCATCTTCATCATGAACAAAGGCGTGGTGCAGCAAAGCGGAGCGCCGATGGACGTCTATGCCCAGCCGGTCAACCGTTTCGTCGCCGGCTTCATCGGCTCGCCGGCGATGAATTTCTTCGACGCCCGTCTGCTCAGCGAGGCCGGTCAGTTGGTCATCGATGGTGGCAGCTTTCGCGTCGCCATGCCTGAAGCCTTCCGCGCCAAACTGACTTCACATGCCGGCAAGGAGGTGGTATTCGGTGTTCGCCCGGAAGACATTGCCCTGCATGAACCGGGCGCCGACGCCGGCAGCACGATCAGCGCCAGGGCCGAGGTGGTGGAGTTGCTCGGCTCCGAAATCTTTGCGCACCTGAGCTGCGACGCGCATGCACTGGTGGCGCGCATGGCCGTGCCGAAGCAGCCGATCGGTGTCGGTGAAACAATCCAGATCGATTTCAAGATGGCCAACACGCACGTGTTCGACAAGAACACGACAGATGTCATCGTTTAGGGTGGGCGGTTCTTTGCTCTTTTTACTTGGAGATTTTCATGAAATATAAACTATCAAAAATCGGGGTCGCGCTGGCTTCGCTGTGCGTTTGCGCAGGTGCAATGGCGCAATCGGGTGAAATCCGCGTGCTGGTGGCCAACCACCCTTACGGTGAATTGCTCAAACTGTCGATTCCACAGTTCGAGAAGAGCACCGGTATCAAGGTCAATGTCGAAAGCTTGCAGGAAAGCCAGTTGACGCAAAAGCTCACCACCGAATTCGCCACCAAGTCTTCCACGGTCGATGTCTTCATGACACGCCCGCTGCAGGAAGGCAAGATGTTCTCGAAGAACGGCTGGTACGCGCCCCTGACTGGCTACGACTTCAACGACTATCCGAAAAACATCATGAACGCCGCTTCTTTCGGCGGCAAACCCTACATCGTTCCGCTGGTCACCGAATGGCAGGTGCTGTACTACCGCAAGGACCTGTTGCAACAGGCCGGGCTGAAAGTGCCGACCACCTTCGAGGAACTCGAGGCAGCCGCCCAGAAGCTCAATTCTGAAAGCGTTGCCGGCATTGCCTCGCGCGGCAAGGGTGCGGCAGCCGTAACCCAGGCGTCGAGCTATATCTTCAATTACGGTGGCCAGTATCTCGAGAACGGCAAGGCCGTCTTCGACTCGAAGCCGGCCATCGACGCGTTGCGCTACTACGGCAAACTGCTCGGCAGCTATGGCCCAAAGGGCGTGACTTCGATGTCATGGGAGAACATCATGCCGCTGTTCCAGGCCGGCAAGGTCGCGATGTGGACCGACGCATCGGTGTTCTACGGCCAGGTCGTCGACCAGTCCAAGACACAGATCCCGGTGGCCAACTTCGACATTGCCAATTTCCCGGCAGGACCCAAGACCAATGCGCCTTTCATCGTCTCGTCATGGGGCATCTCGGTGGCCAGCCAGTCCAAGAAGAAGGACATGGCCATGAAGTTCCTGAACTGGGCGTCAAGCAAGGAAATGGCGATCAAAGGCATGATGGGCAACATCACCATGGCACGTTCGTCGGTCTGGGAGGACCAGATCGTGCGCAGCAAGATGAATCCCGGTCTGATCGCGACGCGCGCCTTTGCTGCCAAGCACGGCACGCCGGTTGACCGGCCCTACATGAGCGCCGTGGGTGAAGCGCGCGACCTCATCGGCGAAGTGATCATCGAGTCGATCAATACCAAGGGCACGTCCGCCAAGCTCGACCAGATGGCTAAGGAAAAAGTCGCGCGGGTCAACGAACTGTTGCAGGACAGTGGCGAATTCGGCAAATAAGCGACTTGCTGCTTGACCGGCACGCGTGCCCTTCACCCTGGTGGACGGCGCGCATGCCGGGTCGAGATCGCCCAAGAACATTTGCGTAGAAGGCCAGTCATGATCCAGTCAAGCTTTACCGAACGGAATTTGCGGATTTTGTTTCCGCTTCCGGCCGTCATCTTCATCGGATTGCTGATGGTGTTTCCGATTCTGTACACCCTGTACCTGAGCTTTACCAGCTGGAATCTCACCTCGGGGATGGATCCGTCCTTTGTCGGTCTCAACAGCTACCTGCGCGTTTTTTCCGAGCCCCGTTTTCTGCACGCCATCGGCCGGACCTTCTCTTTCACGGCGTCCGCCGTGGCGATCGAGGTCGTGCTGGGCGTTGCCATTGCATTGATCCTGAACCGCGCTTTCGTCGGCAAGAGCTTAGCCAAGCTGCTGCTCCTGCTGCCGCTCGTGGCCACGCCGGTCGCGGTGGGCATTGTCTTCAATCTTTTTTACGACCCGACCATCGGCCTGCTCAATTTCGCCCTCAACGCGCTCGGGCTGCCGCAGGGTCGCTGGGTTTCGAGCGAAAGCACCGTCATTTCGTCGCTGGTCCTGGTCGATGTCTGGCAGTGGACGCCCATGATTACCCTGATCGTGTTGGCCGGCTTGGCCGGTCTGTCGGAGGAGCCGGTCGAAGCGGCGCGCGTGGACGGTGCCAGCGAGTGGCAGATCCTGCGCTATGTCACCATCCCGATGGTTATGCCGGTCATTCTGACGGCGATGATCCTGCGACTGATCGATGCTCTCAAGACCTTCGACATCATCTTCGCCATGACCGGCGGCGGCCCCGGTTATGCGTCCGAGACGCTCAACATCATGGGCTTCAAGTACAGCTTCGAGTATTTCCGCATCGGCCAGTCGTCGGTCATTCTGATAGCGCTGTTCCTGGTCGTGCTGTTGTGCAGCCTGGGCATCATGAAGCTGCGCGCGTCGAGCGAAAACTGAGGAAACAGCCTTGAAGAATAACAAGATCGTCAGCACCGTCCTGTTCTACGTGCTAGTCCTTATCATCGCGCTGGTCGTGCTGTTCCCTTTCCTGTGGATGCTGACCTCCTCGTTCAAGACGCAGGTCGACATCATCTCTTGGCCGCCCAAACTGCTGTTTGAACCTACGCTGCGCAATTACCGTAAGGTCTTCGAAGAACAGGACTTCCTGAAATATTTCTTCAACTCGACCATCGTCGGCGCGATGGCGGTCGGACTGTCGCTGCTGCTTGGACTGCCAGCGGCCTACTCGATTTCGCGCTTTGCGCAGAAGAAACTCGCCGTATTCATTCTGCTGGCGCGGCTGATGCCCGGCATTTCCTTCCTGATGCCGTGGTACATCATCTTCTCGCGGCTCGGCCTGATGGACAGCTATGTCGCGCTGGTCCTCTCGCATATGCTGATCGCGCTGCCGATTGTGGTCTGGATCATGTCGACCTATTTCAGCACGATTCCGCGCGAGCTCGAAGAGTCTGCCATGGTCGACGGTGCCACCCGGCAACTGGCGTTTATGAAGATCATCCTGCCCCTGTCCGGCCCTGGCATCATCACCGCCACAACGCTGTCGTTCATCTTTTCCTGGAACAACTTCATGTTCTCGCAGGTGCTCAGCATGGAGCGGACCAAGACCCTTCCGATTGCGGTCTACAACTTCCTGTCCTATGCCGAAGTCGACTGGGGTGGTGTGATGGCTGCTGCCGTGGCCATCATGGCGCCAGCGATTGTTCTGACAATGATCTTCCAGCAGTACGTGGTCAAGGGTCTGACGATGGGCGCGGTCAAGGGCTAAGCCACCCTCGCAAGGGTATTTCTACCATTCGGCGAAGCTGCCATCCTGGTGGCGCCAGACAGGGTTGCGCCAGCGGTGGCCGACAGCGGCGCGTTCCTTAATGTACGCTTCATTGATCTCGATTCCCAATCCGGGACCCTGCGGGATCGTCACATAACCTTTGTCGTAGGCAAAGACTTCCGGCTGTGTCAGATAGTCCAGCAAGTCATTGCTCTGGTTGTAGTGAATCCCCAGGCTTTGCTCCTGGATGAAGGCGTTGTACGACACGGCATCGACCTGCAGGCAAGCGGCCAGTGCGATCGGGCCGAGCGGGCAGTGCAGCGCGACGGCGACATCGTAGGCCTCGGCCATGGTGGCGATCTTGCGGGTTTCCGTGATGCCGCCGGCGTGCGAGACATCGGGCTGGATGATGTCGACATAGCCTTCGCTCAGAATCCGTTTGAAGTCCCAGCGTGAATAAAGTCGCTCACCGAGCGCGATCGGGGTGCTGGTCAAGGGCGCGAGCTCCTTTAGCGCCTCATAATTTTCGCTCAGCACCGGCTCTTCGATGAACATCAGCTTGTATGGGTCCAGTTCTTTGATCAGGACTTTGGCCATCGGCTTGTGGACCCGGCCGTGGAAGTCCACGCCGATGCCGATGTGGGGGCCGACAGCTTCACGCACCGCCGCCACATTGGCCAGGGCCGCTTCAACCTTTTCGTGGGAATCGACGAACTGCAGTTCTTCCGTTCCATTCATCTTGACCGCGGTGAAGCCGCGCGCGACAGCATCTTTGGCGGCTGCTGCGACATCGGCCGGGCGGTCGCCGCCAATCCACGAGTAGACGCGGATGCTGTTGCGCACCGGGCCGCCCAACAGCTCGCTCACCGAGACGCCGAGTGCCTTGCCCTTGATATCCCATAGCGCCTGATCGATGCCGGCCAGCGCGCTCATGTGGATCGCACCGCCGCGATAAAAGCCCCCGCGATACAAGACGGTCCAGTGGTCCTCGATGTTGCGCGGGTCCTTGCCGACCAGATAGTCGGACAACTCCTCAACGGCCGCCGCAACGCTGTGCGCCCGGCCTTCAACGACCGGCTCGCCCCAGCCGACCACGCCTTCATCGGTTTCGATTTTCAGGAAACACCAGCGCGGGGGCACAAGGTAAGTGGTCAGTTTGGTGATTTTCATTGCTCTCCTTCATGCTTGGTGAATGCGTCTGCCAATCGCCACGCTATTCTTGATCGAATCAGACTGATTTCTGCTTTTGCGTCGCGCGCCATGCGGCGATGAACTCGTCGGCATTGCGGCCGACCTGCATTGCGCTCAGGCCCGGCTTGTAGAGCGCTGAGCCCAGGCCGAAGCCGGATGCGCCAGCAGCGACGAAGGGCGCCATATTTTCGGGCGTGATGCCGCCCACCGGAATCAATGCGACGTTACCCGGAATGACCGCGCGCCATGCTTTGAGCACGACCGGGCCGAGTTGCTCGGCGGGAAACATCTTCAGTGCATCAGCGCCTGCGGCCAGCGCAGCAAATGCTTCGGTCAGGGTGGCCACGCCTGGCGCGCAGGCCATAGTTGCCTGCTTGGCAGCACGGATCACTTCGCCATCGCTGTGCGGCATCACGATGATTTCGCCCCCGGCTTTTTTCACTTCGGCAACCTGTGATGTCGACAGCACGGTGCCGGCACCGACCACACAGTCTGTGGTCAGAGCCGCACGCAACAGACGTATGCTTTCAAATGGTTGCGGGGAGTTCAAGGGCACTTCGATCACCCGGAATCCGGCCTGGTACAGCGCCAGGCCAATGGCCGCGACTTCATCCGGACGGATCCCCCTCAGGATGGCGATCAGCCCACAGTGTTGCATTGCCTTCTTGAGCATGTGATGGTCCTTTATGACTTTCCAAGCAGACCGGCAGCCATGGCCAGATGCCACAAGCCGCGCTCGGTCGCGTGCCCGGCTACCTCGACCTGATCAATGCCATAGGCTTTGAGGGCACGCGTGTAGCGAGCACACAGTGCTGCATCACCTACGAGCATGACGTGCGCCGGCTGATGCTCCTGTTCCGCCAGCAAGGCTTGCAGCGCCGCCACCTCATGGCCGATCAGCAGCCCTGAAAGATATTCACGCTGGTCCACGCCATCGAGCACGCCCGTTAGGCCCAGTGTGCGTGTGCTGAAGATGGTCGACAGGACCCCGGCACGCCCGGCCGGGGTTTGAGCTACCAGGACGCCACGATCGAACGCAGCATGATCGTCGACTTTGACATCGCCGGCTTGCATGCCGCGTCCCAGGATGGTGTGCTCGCATAGCGCCTCGTAGACCTCGCCCGTCATGAAAGTGTGGAAATGCTCGATGTAGTTTTGTGCTTCACGATGCTTCAGGCGAACCTGTACCCATTTGGAATGGCTGCCAGGCAAACCGATCAGAATTTCGTCCTGTTCATTCTGTGGTTCCGCGCGGGATGGGGTCTTGCTGAAACCGAGCGTGCTGAGCGCGCCGATCACCTGGGTTTCTTCGCCACGCATGACGTTGGGCAGTGCAGAGTTCTCGATCAGGCCGGGGACGATATGAACGATCTGGCCGCCTCTGGTCTGAACGGTGCTCAGCGTGCCTCCGATTTGATCGACCGCAATCGGCACGGACAGATAGGGCGTTTCGAGCCAGCCCTGGCGGCTACCGACCATCCCGGCCGCGATCACTGGGGCCTGCGGTGCGGCACGAATCCAGTCGCCGCACGCCTCTTCAAAAGCAAACTCGAAGCCCGCCAGTGGCTCGATGCCGGAATTTTCGGGCAGCACGATCTCCGGAAGTTTCATCACGCCCCAGGGCAAGGAGCGCAACTCCAGTACCTGACCGGCAGCACCGAGGCGATAAGCCCGCAAGGATGAGGTGCCCCAGTCGAGGGCGATGAGTTGTGTTTGACTTTGTGCTTGATTCATTGGTTTGTTTGAATCTGCTGCAACAGTCAGGATTCGTCATGTATGAGGACCGGCCGCGAACAATTGTAGGCCACCCATTGGCCGCAACTGCTTCGTGATACATTGAAATCACACACCTTGGAGCAGCATCTTGAAAATGACTTTTCGCTGGTATGGCGACTCTGACCCCGTCAAGCTCGAATACATCCGCCAGATCCCCGGCCTGTATGGCATTGTTTCCGCCATTTACGACGTGCCGGTGGGCGAGGTCTGGCCGCTGGACAAACTGCAGGCGCTGCGTGCGCGCATTGAAGGCGCGGGGCTGAAGTTTGAAGTGGTTGAAAGTGTGCCGACCCATGAAGACATCAAGTTGGGCAAGCCGACGCGGGACCGCCTTATTGCCAACTTCCAGCAAAACATCCGCCATTGCGCGGCGGTGGGTGTGAAAGTGATCTGCTACAACTTCATGCCGGTATTCGACTGGACCCGCACCGAAATGGCCAAGCAACTGCCCGACGGTTCCTTCACCCTGGCCTTCGACGCCGAGGCGGTGGCAAAGATTGACCCGGAAAAGGGCATCGCGCTGCCTGGCTGGGACGCCAGCTACAAACCGGAACAGCTTAAGAGTCTGCTGGCCGAGTACAAGACGGTGGATGAGGAAACCCTGTGGGCCAACCTCGAATACTTCCTCAAGGCCATCATCCCGGTGGCCGAAGAAGCGGGTATCAAGATGGCCATGCACCCCGACGACCCGCCGCGCCCCATCTTTGGCCTGCCGCGCATCGTCAAGAACCGCGAAGACCTGCAGCGCCTGGTCAGCATGGTCGACTCAACGGCCAACGGATTGACCCTATGTTCGGGTTCGCTCGGCGCTGATTTGTGCAACAACGTCGAAGCCCTGGTGCGCGAATTTGGCAGCCAGGGCCGCATCCACTTCGGCCACCTGCGCAATGTCAAGGTGGAGCCGGACGGGACCTTTTATGAATCCACTCACCGGTCTTGCGACGGATCGCTGGACATGGCGGCCATCGTCAAGGCCTATCACGACATCGGTTTCGAGGGGTACGTTCGGCCGGACCACGGCCGCATGATCTGGGGTGAGACCGGCAAGCCGGGCTACGGGCTGTATGACCGCGCGCTCGGGGCCGTTTACCTCAATGGCCTGTGGGAGGCGATCAGCAAGTACTCGACAAACGCCCACTAGCGCACAAGGCGTTCAAGTTTGGCGTCCAGAAGATCAACCTGTACATCAAGGGCAGCGAGTTTGAGCCCAAGGCGCAGCTTCCCACACCGGGTGCGCTGGACCTGTGCTTCCTGTCGATTGTGCCGCTGGCGCAGGTTATTTCCCGAATGCAGGCCAATGACTGGCCGATCATCGAAGGCCCGGTACTGCGCACGGGCGCGACCTGCCCGATCCTTTCCATCTACGTGCGCGATCCGGATGGCAACCCGATTGAGATTTCCGAACTGCTCGAGGCGTGAGCGTTTGGCCACGAATCCGTTGCCCATCCCCCGGCGCGGCCCCTGCAGCCAGGCACTGGGTCTCTTCGCCAGCGGGAGTACGCTAGCACCTAGGTGACGCCTGCCGCCACGCTTTGCGTCTAAGCTTAAGTGCACTTCAACCGTCCTGTCGCATCATGAACCGAGTCCTCGAACACACCGGCGCAAAATACCCCATCCTCCAGGCCCCCATGGGATGGATCGCGCGAAGGGCACTGGCATCAGCCGTGTCACGCGCCGGGGGCTTGGGTATCATTGAAACCTCCTCGGGCGAGACCGCCAATTGCCAGGCGGAAATCACCGCCATGGCGGCGCTGGGACTGCCTTTCGGCGTTAACCTGCCGATCCGCTTCCTCAGTGATGACGCCATGCTCAGGTTCGTCTGCACCAGCGGGGTGAAGTTCGTCACCACGTCAGCGGGAAGTCCGTCCAAGTTCATCACCCCGCTGCACGACGCCGGGATCACTGTCTACCACGCGGTGCCGACGGTTGACGCGGCCATGAAATGCGTGGACGCGGGGATCGACGGCCTGGTCGTGGAGGGTGGCGAGGGCGGCGGATTTAAGAGCCCGGAAGAAGTGTCTACCCTGGTCTTGCTGCAGGCGATTCGTGCCCGGGCCGATGTGCCGATGATTGCGGCAGGCGGCATCTGCGATGGTCGCGGGATGGCAGCAGCGTTCGCCTGCGGCGCAGAAGGCATCCAGATGGGCACGCGCTTCGTCAGCTGCACCGAGAGCCCCGTGCACGCCAATTACAAGAGCGCCATCGTGTCGGCGAAGGAGACCGGCACCTGGCTTCTGAACACCAAGGCCTCGCCCTGCATTCGCGCCCTGAAGTCCGAGCGCACACGGCTGATCCATGAAGCCGGCCTGATGCCGCCCGACACCTTCAAGGGCATTCAGGACGTCTATTTTGGCGGCAACATGGAAGCAGCGCCGGCATTGGCCGGCCAGAGCGTCGGCCTGATCGACGAAATCAAAACCGCGCAGGACATCATCGAACAGACGGTGGCCGAGTTCTTTGCGATCACAGCGCGGCTTGGCGCGCTCGCGAGCGCTCGCGCATTCGGCTAGCCGAACTGCCATGCCGTTTACACCCCGATTCCCGATTCGCAGCGCGGCGGATGTTCGCCGTCTGGAGGAGATGCCGCTCGACTCGGCGCTCGCGCAGCGCAGCACCTACGACCTGTTTTGCGAGTCCGCCCGAGCGTTTGGCGGCAAGACTGCACTGACTTTTCTGCGGTCGGCCGACCCACAGGAGGCGCCGATTAGGTGGAGCTATCACGAACTGCTGCAGGGCATCCATCAGACCGCGAACCTGCTTTTGCGCCTGGGTGTGCAGCCGACGGACGCAATTGCGATTCTGTTGCCGGGCTGCCTCGATTACCACCTGGCGCTTTGGGGCGGCGAGGCCGCGGGCATCGTGCAACCGCTCAATCCGCTGCTCAATGACGAAAAGCTGGTCTCGCTGATGAATGCGGGCAAAGCCACGGTGCTGTTTGCCTGGGGCTCGGACGATGACGCACAGCTGTGGTCCAAGGCAATGCGCATCCGCACCTTGGTGCCGACGCTGCGCTTCGTCCTGCGCGTAGCGCCGCCCGATGAAGTGAATGCGCCCGTGCTTCCCGAGGGCGTGGTGAATTTTGCCGAGCGCCGCCAAATGGAGGTGGATGATCATCTGGTGAGCGGGCGCACGATCGGTCCGGACGCGATCGCGGCCTATTTTCATACGGGCGGTACCACGGGTGCTCCCAAGCTGGCCCGCCACAGTCATGGAGCGCAAGTCTTCACGGCCTGGGTGTGTGTTCAGCTGCAAGGCACGCTGGCCGCCGATGTTGTCATTAACGGTTATCCGCTCTTTCACGTGGCCGGTGTCCTGCCGGGGGCTTTGACGTCTTTCGCCGCCGGCTCCGAGGTGATCATCCCGACCACAGCCCTTTTCCGAAACCGCGAGGTCCTGCGCAACTACTGGCGTCTGGTCGAGCGCTACGGTTGCACGGTCGTCTCCGCCGTACCCACGGTACTGGAGGCTCTGGCCAACACGCCTGTTGGCAGCGCAGACATTTCCACGCTGCGCTATTGCCGCACCGGCGCGGCCCCTTTGTCGCCCGACCTTGCCGTTCGCTTTGAAAGCCTGTTTGGGCTGCACGTCCATGAGAGCCTGGGCATGACGGAGATGGCGGGCATCTCCACGATCACGCCGCCCGGGGTCAACGCGCCGGTCGGTTGCGTCGGCTTCAGGTTGCCCTACACCCAACTGCGTGTTGTGGGTCTGGACGAGCAGGGCCAGCCGACCGATCAGGATCAGCCGGCAGGCACGCAGGGAATGGTGCTGTTCAAATCACCCAATCTGTTTTCCGGCTTTCTGGACCCCGCCGACAATGCCCGCGCGTTGACGGCCGATGGCTGGCTGGCAACCGGGGACTTGGGTTGGCTCGATGATCACGAACGTCTTCACCTGAGCGGGCGATCCAAGGACTTGATCATTCGCGGTGGCCACAATATCGATCCCAAAGTCATCGAAGACGCGATGGCCGCCCATCCCGCCGTCCAACATTGCGCTGCGGTGGGATTGCCTGACGTCTATGCCGGCGAGTTGCCGGTCGTTTTTGTGACGCTGGTGCCCGGTTCGGCCGTCACCGAGGCCGAACTGCTGGCGTTCGTTCGTGAACGCGTCGACGAACCGCCGGCACGACCGAAGTCGGTGACGATATTGCGCGCCATGCCCATGACTGCCGTGGGCAAGATTTTCAAACCGGAATTGCGTCAACTTGCAGCGAGTCGAGTGACCTAGCGAGTGCAGAGATGGATCAGCAAGCCGGGTCAGCCTTGCACATCGGCCCACCAATCGCGGCGGCCACAACATCGACCCCAAGGGTATCGAGGAAGTCCTGTCAGCAAGGTGTTCAAGTTCGCGCGTTCGATGCGGGAAATCGAATCGGTGGTGCGGGAGGAGGCCGAACACGCCTGTGTGCAGCTTGAGGAACTCCGGGTCGAGCAGGGCGCCAAGCTGGGCCTGCTGGCCCGCTATCGCGTTTATGCGGGCGTATCCGACGCCGCGGCCCGGTTCCGTTCGGCGCTGGGCCAATACGTCTTGCGCTCGCAGGAGTTGCGCTGATCCCCTCAGGACGGTGGTTGCAAATTCATCGGCTCGAATGGAACGGGCAGGGCGAGGGCGCGCAGACGCCGGTGCGCGGCATCCTCAAGGTCGGGCGGCACCGATTGCCGGGAATTCAGGTAATGGTTGCTGAAGACTTCTAGATAGGTCTCCAGCGTCTGCGCCGCGTGCGGCTCATCCACCATGGCTAGGCAGACTGCGGCCACTTCCGAGGTGCACAGATGGTCATCGCGCGTCGAGCGGCGCAGGCGGTAGCGCGAGATCTGCTCGGGCTGCAGGCTGAGCACGGGCAGGTGGTTGAGATAAGGGCTCTTGCGAAACATCTTGCCGGCCTCTGACCAGGTGGCATCGAGCAGCACAAATAGCGGCCGTTTGCCGCTGGGCACCCGCACCTCGGTGACAACGCGCTCGCTGGCCGCAAACTCGCCCGGAAACACCAGATAGGGCTGCCACTGCGGGTCCGCCAGCAGGGCCAGTAGGGCGGGGTCCACCGCCGTGCGCGACCAGGCAAAGGCCGTGGTGTCGCTCACCACGTCCGCGATTAGCCATCCGGTGTTGCTGGGCTTGAGCGGCTCGTTGTCGCACATGAGCAGGCACATGCCCACCTGCGTCGAAGCGTGCGGGCGCAGGTCGCACAGGCAGTGGCTGAACAGTACGCGGCAGTCCGGGCAGCGCGGCGCGTGCGAGCCGCGGGGGACGAAGGGCTTCGCACGGCGCGCCAGGCACAGAGCCCGCAAACGAGCCACTGCATGCCCCATCGTGCCCGTCGCAGAGGATGGCTGAGTGATACGGGCTACTTGCTGCCGGCGTCGCCGAGCTTGAGGAAGTCGCCGTCCTGACCCAACGACAGCAGCCCGGCCTGGGCGTAGATGCCGAGCTTGGCGCGCGTGTCGACGATGTCGAGGTTGCGCATGGTGAGCTGGCCGATGCGATCCGCTGGCGAGAATGGTGCGTCTTCCACCTTTTCCATACTCAGGCGCTCGGCCGCATAGGTCAGGTTCGGCGATGCCGTGTTGACGATCGAGTAATCGTTGCCGCGGCGCAGTTCGAGCGTCACTTCACCGGTGATGGCGCGCGCCACCCAGCGCTGCGCGGTCTCGCGCAGCATGATGGCCTGCGGGTCGAACCAGCGGCCCTGGTACAGCAGGCGGCCGAGCTTGCGGCCGTTGTCGCGGTACTGCTCGATCGTGTCCTCGTTGTGGATGCCGGTGACCAGGCGCTCGTAGGCAATGAACAGCAGCGCCAGGCCGGGGGCCTCGTAGATGCCGCGGCTCTTGGCCTCGATGATGCGGTTCTCGATCTGGTCGCTCATGCCCAGGCCGTGGCGCCCGCCGATGCGGTTGGCTTCGAGGATCAGCGTCACCAGATCGCCGTACTCGACGCCGTTGAGCGCCACCGGGCGGCCCTCTTCAAAGCGCACCGTCACCTCTTCGCGCGGGACCTGGACTTCGTCCTTCCAGAAGGCCACGCCCATGATCGGGTTGACGATCTTCATGCTGGTGCTCAAGTGCTCGAGGTCCTTCGCCTCGTGCGTGGCGCCGAGCATGTTGGAATCAGTCGAGTAGGCCTTCTCAGCCGACATCTTGTAGCCAAATCCGGCCTTGGTCATGAAGGCCGACATCTCGGCGCGCCCGCCGAGCTCGTCGATGAACAACTGATCGAGCCAGGGCTTATAGATCTTCAGGGACGGGTTGGTCAGCAGACCGTAGCGGTAGAAGCGCTCGATGTCGTTGCCCTTGAAGGTGCTGCCGTCGCCCCAGATGTTGACGTCGTCCTCCTTCATCGCGGCCACCAGCATGGTGCCGGTGACGGCGCGGCCCAGCGGCGTCGTGTTGAAGTAGGTCACGCCGGCGGTGGAGATGTGGAAGGCTCCGCTTTGCAGGGCGGCAATGCCCTCGGCCGCCAGTTGGCTGCGGCAGTCAATCAGGCGCGCCAGTTCGGCGCCGTATTGCATGGCCTTGCGCGGGATCTCGTCGTAGTCGGTCTCGTCGGGCTGGCCCAGGTTGGCGGTGTAGGCGTAGGGCAGGGCGCCCTTGAGCTTCATCCAGTGCAGTGCGGCGCTGGTGTCCAGTCCGCCGGAGAAGGCAATGCCGACTTTCTGGCCGACGGGGAGGTTTTGAAGAATGGTGGCCATGTTGTTTGCGGTGCAGTATTGGGTAATCGCCGATTTTAGGCGAGCCACACCGCCGCAGCGCCGGTCATGCGTCCTCGGCGACAATGCACGTGCCTATGAAGACCGAACCGCAAACCCTGGACCAGTGGCTGACGCACTGCGAGCAACTCCACCCGACGACCATCGACATGGGCCTGGCGCGCGTCAAGACCGTGGCGCAGCGCATGGGGCTGGGCTTCACGTGCCCGGTGATCACAGTGGCCGGCACCAACGGCAAGGGCTCGACCTGCGCCATGCTGGAGGCTATCCTGCGCCAGGCCGGTTATCGCACCGGCCTTTACAGTTCGCCGCATCTGGTCCACTTTGAGGAACGGCTGCGCCTGAACGGCGAGCCGGTGCAGGCCGGCGCGCTGGTCGAGGCCTTTGCCCGCGTCGAACAGGCCCGCTGCCAGCATGATCCTGCGGTTTCCCTGACCTATTTCGAGTTCTCCACGCTGGCCATGCTCGACGTCATGGCGCGCTCTGCGCTGGACGTGGTGATCCTGGAAGTCGGCCTCGGTGGCCGACTCGACGCCGTCAACATCATCGAGCCCGACTGCGCCGTGATCACCAGCATCGACCTTGACCACATGGATTTCCTGGGGCCGGACCGCGAGGCCATCGGCCGCGAGAAGGCCGGCATCATGCGCACCGGGCGCCCGGTGATCGTCGGCGACCCGATGCCGCCGCAAAGCGTGCTCGATCACGCACGCGACATCGATGCCGACCTCTGGCGCTTCGGCCAAGACTTCAACGTTTCGGGCGACAAGCAGCAGTGGGCTTGGGCCGGGCGCGGCCGGCGCTACAGTGGGTTAGCGTATCCGGCGCTGCGCGGCGCCAACCAGTTGATCAACGCGGCAGGCGTGCTGGCGGCGCTGACGGCGTTGCGCGAGCGGCTGCCGGTGGCGGCGCAGGCGGTACGCAGCGGCCTGGCGCTAGTCGAACTGCCGGGGCGCTTCCAGATCGTCGCCGGGCAGCCGACGCTGGTGCTCGATGTGGCCCATAACCCGCACGCCGTGGCGGCGCTGGTGGCCAACCTCGATGCAATGGGTTATTTCCCGACCACGCACGCGGTGTTCGGCGCCATGGCCGACAAGGATTTGCGGCTGATGCTCGAGCGCGTCAATCCGGTGGTGGACCGGTGGTACTTCACCGATTTGCCGACGCCGCGCGCCGCGCCGGCCAGCCTGTTGCTGCAGCAATGGCAGGGTCTGGCGCAGCGCCGCCAGGTCAGCGCCACGACCCACGTCGACCCGCAGCAGGCGCTGCAGGCAGCCATCGCCGCAGCCGACCCCGCTGATAGAATCGTAGCCTTTGGGTCGTTCTATACGGTAGGCGGCATTTTGAAAGACGGTGTGCCGCGGCTGACCGCGAAACACATGCCAAATCTTTGAACCCCTGAGTCTGAACAAAATGGCTTTTTTCAAGTTCCGCAAAGGTGGCGACGAGCCGTCGGGCGCACCCGCCCAGCCGGAGAGCATCGAAGCGATGCGCAGGCGGGCCAAACACCGCTTGATTGGGGCCGCCGTGCTGGTGCTGATTGGCGTGATCGGGTTTCCGATCCTGTTCGACAAACAGCCGCGTCCGATTGCCGTTGATATTCCGATCGAGATTCCGGATCGCGCCAAGGCCAAACCCCTGAATATTCCGGAGCTGGCGGCGACGCCCGCCGCGCAAGGCCTTGCTGCACCTGCGGCCCCGGCGTCGGTTGATCTTGCACACGCGCCGGCTGCACCCAAGGCCGAAGAAAAGGTGCTTTCCGCGGCGGCACCAGTGGCCGCCCCGGTGGCCTCGGCCGCGCCGAAGGCCGTTGCCAAGCCCGAACCGAAACCGGCCGAGAAGGCGCCGGAAAAGCCGGCTGCGGCCAAGGCCGACGACGGCAGCCACGCCAAGGCCTTGCTGGAGGGCAAGGATGTCGAGAAGAAGGCCGATGCCCATGCCGGCCGCTTTGTGGTCCAGGTCGGAGCGTTTGCCGACACCGAGCGCGCGCACGAAGCGCGCTTGAAGGTTGAACGTGCCGGGCTCAAGACTTACACCCAGGTCGCCGAGACCAAGGACGGCCGCAAGACCCGTGTGCGCGTCGGCCCGTTTGCGACCAAGGCCGAGGCGGACAAGGCGGCAGCCAAGGTCAAGAAGCTGGGTCTGCCGGCGGCCATGCTGGCGCTGTAGCAGGCATGGCCCGCACCGCTACCGATGTCTGCGCCTGACTGGACCATTCTGCTGCTGCTGCTGCTCTCGCTGGCCATCGGCGCCTGGCGTGGTCTGGCCTATGAAGTGATGTCGGTGCTGAGTTGGTTTGCGGCCTACATCCTGGCGCAGTGGTTTGCGACCGATCTGGCGCGCCGACTGCCGATGACCGAGGCGAGCGAGACCGTGCGCTACGGCGTGGCCTTCCTGTTGATTTTCGTGCTTTCGGTGTTTGCCGGCGGCCTGCTGGCCAAGCTGGTCAAGAAACTGTTTTCGGCGGCCGGTCTGCAGCCGGCGGACCGTGCGCTGGGCGCGCTGTTCGGCCTGTTGCGCGGCGTGCTCGTTGTGTTGGCGGCAACCCTAGTCATCGGCATGACGCCGCTGAAATCGGGGCCCTGGTGGCAGGAGTCGGTTGGCGCGGGTGTGGCCCGCTCCACGCTGGCGAGCCTGAAGCCGGTTTTGCCGCAAGAATTTGGAAGGTACATACCATAATGTGTGGAATCGTAGGCGTTGTCAGCAACGCTCCCGTCAATCAGCTCATCTATGACGCGCTGTTGCTGCTGCAGCATCGCGGCCAGGATGCCGCCGGCATCGTCACGCAGCAGGAGCGCAAGTTCTTCATGCACAAGGCCAAGGGCATGGTGCGCGACGTTTTTCGCACGCGCAACATGCGCTCGCTGCCGGGCAACTGCGGACTCGGCCAGGTACGCTACCCGACCGCCGGCAACGCCTACAGCGAGGAAGAGGCGCAGCCGTTCTACGTCAACGCGCCATTCGGCATCGTGCTCGTGCACAACGGCAACCTGACCAACGCCCAGGCACTGAAGGCGGAACTGTTCAGCACCGACCACCGTCACATCAACACAGAGAGCGACTCCGAAGTGCTGCTTAACGTGCTGGCGCACGAGATCGAGAAGACCACGCGCGGCCTGCCGCTGCAACCGCAGGATGTGTTCGAGGCGGTGCGCCGCGTGCATCGCCGCATCAAGGGCTCGTATGCGGTGATCGCGATGATCGCGGGCCATGGCCTGCTGGCGTTTCGCGACCCGTTCGGGATCCGGCCGCTATGCATGGGGCGCGGTGAAGGCAGCGTGCTGCTGGCCAGTGAATCGGTGGCGCTCGAAGGCACGTCCAACAAGTTCGAGCGCAACATCGCGCCGGGCGAAGCCGTCTTCATCGACCTGCAGGGCAATGTGCATGCGCAACAGTGCGCCGAGCACCCGGTCCTCAATCCTTGCATCTTCGAGTTCGTCTACCTAGCGCGTCCCGACTCGGTGATGGACGGCATCTCGGTCTACCAGGCGCGCCTGAATCTGGGCGAGACGCTGGCCAAGCGCGTAATCTCGACCGTGCCGCCCAACGAGATCGATGTCGTGATCCCGATCCCGGAGTCGAGCCGTCCGAGCGCCGCGCAACTTGCCCAATTGCTCGGGCTGCCGTACCGCGAAGGCTTCGTCAAGAACCGCTACGTCGGGCGCACCTTCATCATGCCGGGGCAATCGGTGCGCAAGAAATCGGTGCGCCAGAAGCTCAACGTGATCGCCAGCGAATTCAAGGGCCGCAATGTGCTGCTGGTGGACGACTCGATCGTGCGCGGCACCACCAGCCGCGAGATCGTGCAGATGGCGCGCGATGCCGGCGCGCGCAAGGTCTACATGGCCAGCGCCGCGCCGCCCGTGCGCTACCCCAATGTGTACGGCATCGACATGCCGACCTCGGATGAACTGGTCGCGCACAACCGCACGGTCGAGCAGATCCGCCAACTGATCGGTTGCGACGCACTGATCTACCAGGACGTCGATGGCATGAAGAAGGCGATCGGCTCGCTCAACCCGGCGATCAAGGGCTTTGATGCCTCGTGCTTCGATGGCGTCTACGTCACCGGCGACATCACGGTGGCCGACATCGCCCGGCTCAATGCGAACCGCGTGGTGGTCGATGAAACGGCCGAAGACAACTCGCGCCTGGCGCTTCCCAACCACGAAGAATGAACATGAGCCACAAGCAATTGCCCGACGCACTGCACCCCGACACGCTGGCCGTGCGTGCCGCGGCAGCGCGCAGTCAGTACGGCGAAAACTCCGAAGCCCTTTACCTCACGAGCGGCTACGTGCAGCCATCGGCCGAGGCGGCGGCGCGGCGCTTCAATGGCGACGAGGAAGGCTTCACCTACGGCCGTTACGGCAACCCCACGGTGGCCAGCTTCGAGCAGCGCCTGGCCGCGATGGAGGGCAGCGAGGCCGCGATTTCGACGTCCTCCGGCATGGCCGCGATCCTGATGATGTGCATGGCCCTGCTTAAGAGCGGTGACCACATCGTGTGCTCGCGCTCGATGTTCGGCTCGACCATCAAGCTGATCGGCACCGACCTGGCGCGTTTCGGCGTCGAGTCGAGCTTTGTGCCGCAGACCGATCTGGCCGCATGGAAAGCGGCGCTGCGCGTCAACACGCGCCTGCTTTTTGCCGAGACGCCGACCAACCCGCTGACCGAGGTCTGCGACATCGCGGCGCTGGCCGATATGGCGCACCAGGCGGGCGCGCTGCTGGCCGTGGACAACTGCTTTGCCACGCCGGTGTTGCAGCGGCCTCTGGCGCTGGGTGCGGACATCGTCATGCACTCGGGCACAAAGTACCTCGACGGCCAGGGCCGCGTGATGGCCGGCGCGCTGTGCGCGAGCCAGCAAATGGTCACCGAAAAATTCTTGCCGGTGCTCAAGAGCGCGGGCATGACGCTGGCGCCCTTCAACGCCTGGGTCGTGCTAAAGGGTCTGGAGACGCTCGACATCCGCATGAGGGCGCAGGCCGCCAGCGCGCTGAATCTGGCGCAGTGGCTGGAGCAGCATCCAGCCGTGCAACGGGTCTTTTATCCCGGTCTGCCGAGCCACCCGCAGCATCAACTAGCGATGGCGCAGCAATCGGGCATCGGCGGTGCCGTGCTGTCGTTCGAGGTCAGGGCCGCCAACCCGGAGCAGGCGCGCGCACGCGCCTTCCACGTGCTCGACAGCATGCAACTGCTGTCGCTCTCTACAAACCTCGGCGACACCAAGACGCTGGCGGCGCATCCGGCCAGCACCTCGCACGGGCGCCTGACCGAAGCGCAGCGCCAGGCCGCAGGCATCGGCCAGGGCCTTATCCGCGTCGCCGTCGGGCTCGAACATCTTGCCGATATTGAAAACGATTTGTCCCGTGGACTGAGTACCGTGGACGCACTGAAATGACCCAAAAGACCCGCACCCGTTTCGCCCCCTCACCGACGGGCTTTATCCACCTCGGCAACATCCGCTCGGCCCTATATCCGTGGGCGTTTGCCCGCTCCACGGGCGGCGACTTCATCCTGCGCATTGAGGACACCGACCTCGATCGCTCGACGCAGGCTGCGGTGGACGTCATCATCGAAGGCATGTCCTGGCTCGGCCTGGACTACGACGAAGGCCCGTTCTACCAGATGCAGCGCATGGAGCGCTACAAGGCGGTGCTGGCCGATCTGCAGGCAGCCGGCCATGTCTACCCCTGCTACATGAGCGTGGCCGAACTGGACGTGCTGCGAGAGCACCAGATGGCGGCCAAGGAGAAGCCGCGCTACGACGGCACCTGGCGGCCGGCGCCGGACAAGACCCTGCCCGTCATCCCTGAGGGCGTCAAGCCCGTGCTGCGCTTCAAGAATCCGCAGGGCGGCTCGGTCGTGTGGGAAGACAAGGTCAAAGGCCGCATCGAAATCAGCAACGACGAACTCGACGACCTGGTGATTGCGCGGCCGGATGGCACGCCGACCTACAACTTTTGCGTGGTGGTGGACGACATCGACATGACCATCACTCATGTGATCCGCGGCGACGACCATGTCAACAACACGCCGCGCCAGATCAACATCTTTCGCGCGCTGGGTAAGGAGCCGCCCGTCTACGCCCATCTGCCCACCGTGCTCAATGAGCAGGGCGAGAAGATGAGCAAGCGCAACGGCGCCAAGCCGGTGACGCAGTACCGCGACGAGGGCTATCTGCCCGACGCGATGGTGAACTACTTGGCGCGCCTGGGCTGGAGCCACGGTGACGACGAAATCTTCAGCCGCGAACAGTTCCTGCAATGGTTCAACCTGGATCACCTCGGACGCAGCGCGGCGCAGTTTGACGAAGCCAAGCTGCGCTGGGTCAATGCCCAGCATCTGAAAGCCATGGCAGACGACGCCCTGGCGCCCTTGGTACGCGATCAATTGCTGCGGCGCGGCATTGAGGCCGATGATCGCCTGTCCGCTATCTGCGCGCTGTTCAAGGACCGCAGCGACACCACGGTCGTTCTGGCCGACTGGGCGGCGCGCTTCTATGCCGACGTCGCGCCCAAGGCGGAAGAAGTGGCGCAGCATGTCACCGATGCCATCAAGCCCGCGCTGCAACTGCTGCGCGACAAGCTGGCAGCGTGCGCGTGGGACAAGCCATCGATCGCCGCCGCGATCAAGGAAGTGCTCGCCGCATGCGCCATCAAGATGCCGCAACTGGCGATGCCCGTACGCGTGCTGGTGATGGGCACGGCCCACACGCCATCCGTGGATGCCGTGCTTGAATTGGTCGGCAGAGAAAAAGTGCTGGCGCGTCTGCAAAGCGCGTGACATTTCAAGCTATAATTTGAGGCTTGGAAATCGGGAACGCTTGGGACTTCATTGATTCGGGTGTTTGCGGAAATGGGGGTATAGCTCAGCTGGGAGAGCGCTTGCATGGCATGCAAGAGGTCAGCAGTTCGATCCTGCTTACCTCCACCAACGATTTCTGAGAGCGGGCCGCAAGGACCGCAAAGTTGAGACGGAAGTCCAAAGGTTATGACCCCATCGTCTAGAGGCCTAGGACATCACCCTTTCACGGTGAGTACCGGGGTTCGAATCCCCGTGGGGTCGCCAGATTCATCGCAAGGTGGACGAGGTGCAAGTCGGTAACAGCCGGTCCGCAAGGGCAGGCGACTTGGCTCGAAAGAGCGAACGTTACCGCTACCAGGAGTGGTAGTTCAGTTGGTTAGAATACCGGCCTGTCACGCCGGGGGTCGCGGGTTCGAGTCCCGTCCACTCCGCCAGATACAGCCCGGAACCCGCATGAATGCTGGTTCCGGGCTTTTTCTTTGGCGTGTTACCTAGCCGTTATACACGCCTAGCACTGGCTATCCTTGCCAAGGGCACTGGCCCATGAAGCACCCGACAATTCGGCCACATAACTGCGCTCAGCGCACCGACCATGTGACAGCGCCACGACCAGGACAACACAGCGTATGCGCTACTCGCTTGATTAGCAACACGATAATTTAGAGTCGGGGCTTGTAATCTAATTGAACTTCTTTCTGGCTCAAGGCCACCAGCGTGCGAGCTGCATTGCGCCGCGAACTTGACCGGCGGGACGTAGCCCAGGGTACGAGAAGGCGACACTCTCGTTTTTGACACGCAATTGCTCTAACCTGCACAAGTGTTGAGAACCGCGCACTATGGTTGGCAGAAGTCATGCGCGATTTCGATGGCCTAGGCAGCACACTTGTGTTGACGCTTTTCGCCGTTGCGACAGTTGGCTATCTTGCCTTGGTTTCGCAAAGGGCCATACAGGTTCTTTTTGCCACATCGGTCATTTCTGGCACCATGCTTGCAAGCGTTTTCAAAGCCTCTTTTGGCCGCATTCGTCCAGATGTTGCATGCGCAGAACTTGCAGCCTCGGGGATGAGCTTTCCGATTGGTCACGCCAGCATGCCTGCACTCCTGTTCCTGACGATTAGAGCTTTGCTTGCAAGGCCCTCACAGGTTGTACCGTCGTCTGCGCTATGGTAATCACAAATCAAAGCCGTCGCCGATCGTGGCTAATACAGTGGCGTTGAACTCAAGGCCTGTGATGGTGCAGGGATTGTTGATTAACAATTCTCAACAGACGTTGTCCGCGAAAGTGCCTACGATTAAACCATCATAGGGTGAAGACGCAAGGAGATCATCATGAGCACAGGAGCATTAGGCGCTGTTGGAGTTGGGTCCATGGGAGGCGTGGCAAAGGCACTGCAGTTTCCCAGTGGTGTAGTGACGGCCGGATCGGCCGTCGGGGTGGCCAACTCCCACCCAAGCACTAAGGTAAGCATCTCTGCCACTGCCAAAACGTCGGCCGCCGCAGATGGCGTGCCCGTAGGTCAGAGCATGAGCGAACTGGCTCAAGCCCTGATTGTCGCGTTGCTGCTTCAGATGCTGGAAAAAAGGTCAATCAGCTAGAAACAGACGAGCGCTTAGGGAGGATCATGAATGACAATTCTTTCAATGCGATGACTCAAAATGATTCTGGCGCCTTGAGCAGGGCGCTGGGTCATCCCGCAGTAGACACACTAGCCCGAAGCCTGCACATCGATCTGCAGGATCCCGTCACCCTTAATAGCCTGCTCGCCATGGCCCGGCAGTGCGTCGATGAATCCTTGCGGGGCGCCGTCGCCCAAAAGGGCATGCTCGCTCAGGAGTCAGTCCTTGCACCGAGCCGTTACGAGCGCGACGCTATTCGCGCTTATCAGGAGGAAATTGCTGCAATGGCATGAGTATGTGGCTTTGTGATTGCAGTTCGAACTGCATCGCCGTCCATGGGGACGACCAGGCCGATTACTCGAGAGTATTTCAGTTTCCGATAGAATTTCCTTCCTGTGGGCAGAACATGCCCTTGAATTTAGGTTCTATCGTCAATCATCCGTAAGCGATCTGCCAACTACACCCTAGCGCTGAGGGTTGAATTTTGGGAAGCTGGTGTCCACGTAAACAAGGTGGACACATGTGATGGAGAACGAGTCAGAAGTATTGAGTGGCTTGGTGCTGG
>TBL_comb47_HYPODRAFT_10000275_pt1 | contig 67606 bp, 67 predicted proteins | sample TroBogypolimnion_40_FD_10682 | JGI IMG/M metagenome (IMG submission 10682)
AGACGAATTAAATATCAATGGCTGAGCTTTGATGCATATCTCTGTTTTCAAAATCTCAAAGAACGATTGTTTGATGTCTTGCAAAATATAGGTATAAAATACGACATTATATTTTAACCATTACTTAGAACACTTAGGTAAAAAAATAATTACCTCTTTAACTAAGTGTTCTATGTGCCTATGTGGTTAATTTTCATTTCCCTATTTCCCTATGTGTCCTGGGTGTCTATGTGTTTATTTTTCATTTTATATGGTATTTGCAGGTTTTACTTTCAAATCATTACAAACAAGATGTTTTTCAACAAGAATATTTAAAATTTGTCATTTTTTTATACTTTTACGTTTCAAATTTACAAACTACTGTTATAACCGTATATTATGAATGATCTGCATATTGAACCACTTCCAAATATCGACGAACTGGATGAAAAAATATTAAAACTGATCACCAAGAATGCGAGAATTCCATTTCTGGAAGTCGCCCGAGAATGTGGGGTTTCAGGCGCTGCCATTCATCAGCGGGTTCAGCGATTACTCAATCTTGGTGTAGTTTCAGGAAGTGAATTTGTCGTTAATCCCCAGAAACTAGGATACTTTACCTGCGCTTACATGGGCATCTACCTCGAAAAGGCAAAATACCATCAACAGGTTGTTGATAAGCTTATAGATATCCCTGAAATCATCGAATGTCATTATACTACAGGTTCGTATGCTATCTTTATCAAGGTTCAAACCAAGACCAATAAACATCTGAAAAAACTGATTGACGAAGATCTTCAGGAAATTGAGGGAATAGCCAGAACCGAAACATTCATTTCGCTTGAGATGGAGTTTAAACGCCAGGTTCCTATTAAATAAAGATAAAAAATATTCAATGGAATGGGTGTCATCATTAAAATGGCACCCATTCCTGATTTATGGATCTCATTATTACTGTCATTATAATTCATTTCGCTGACCTCGCTGACGGGTTTGATTATCTGTGCACATATTTTACTGAACTTAAATAAAGTGCACAATTTTTGATTCTCTTACATTTTGAAATAATTAGCTACATTTATAATCAAAATCACATATTTTTGGCTAGTTTTGAATCATTATTATTTTATTCATTCAAAATTCAATCATGACTTTAAGAAATCAACTGGACGATATTGATATGAAGATTCTGGATATCATATCGAAAAATGCCCGTATTCCATTTAAGGATGTTGCTTCGGAAGTTGGTGTTTCCAGGGCAGCTGTCCATCAGCGTGTGAATCGAATGATTGATCTGAGTGTAATTACCGGTTCGGGTTACCATATTGATCCAAAGAAAATTGATTATAAGACTTGTACCTATATTGGCATTTTTCTTGAAAAAGGCAGTTTGTATTCCACAGTAGCAGAACAGCTTAAGCAAATCCATGAAATCGTAGAATGTCATTATACCACCGGACAATATGCCATATTTGCCAAGGTTTATGCCAAAGATAATGAGCATCTTCGGGATGTATTGAGTGATAAAATACAAAAGATCGTCGGAATTGCGAGTACAGAGACTTTTATTTCACTCGATGAAACCTTCAAACGTGAAGTCCCGATCTATTGATTTTCAATAAGGAAAGAGGAAAAAGGAAAGTCTTATTACACAGTGGTCAGTTGCAGTAGGCAGTAAAAAGCCACTGAACTGGAATTGAACACTGAACACTGCGACTGAACACTAAATACCATATTCCTCTTTTCTCATTCCGTTTTAAAAGCAAAATTACCGGGAGATATTCCAACCTTGAATTCATCAATCAACATGCCGGATGGAGTGTAACGTGATACTATCCCATTTTGGCTGTGGTCTATCGCATCACCTAAATAGATTTCAGAATTCACAGGATCAATAGCCAGACTATAATAACCTCCATATACACTGGTATATTTTGAACTAATCAATGGCAGGATGGGAAGGTGTGTTTCAGAAACTGCCATTTTCCATACATGCCTGTTTAAATAATATATGGTGTCTTTTGTTGGGTTTATACAAAGACTTTGTGGATGATCACCCTGGGTAAAGCGAAACGACCGTTCAACTTCACGGGTTTCAGCATCTATTTTCATCAATCCTGGACGTTCGCAACCATAGGGACTTCCCACAAAACCGCCATCGGATAATACCCAAATTTTATTATCCCGGTCAATAACCATACTATTTGGTTGCTTATATACTTCAATTGAATCAATCAATTGATCTGTATCCGAGTTAATTATAAGTATCTTATTATCATACGACCAACAGTTTGTAAATACAAGATTCCCATATTGAACCATCTGTTCGGTATCATGTTGATTAAATTCTGATTTAGAATTGCCTACCGCGATATGTCCTGTTATCTGAAAGCTCTGTGGATTAAATATTGTGATCTTTCTTGCATAGAGATCAGTAACGTATGCTTTCTGGGCATTTACAAAATGAATGTACCTGGGCGAACTTAAACCGGAAATACTCCCCTTAAATTCGGCAGTCCTGCTGTCAATGACATATATTTTTCCTGAATTATTTACAACAATAAAACCCAGATCTCCAAGGATGCTCATCGATTGGGCGACATCGCCAAGCGGTGCGCCATTTCTGGCCTGAAATACATCATTACGGACCTTTTTAGTCTGAGGATCATAGAAAGACAAGGATGAGTTGCCAAACATGAAATTTCCTTCATTTACGATATAAACACCCTTATTGCCGGTAAAGTCGAAGAATACCGTATCAACAGGGCTTTTCGAACATGAAAAAAGCATTAGAGTAAAGAGGAAAGAGTAAAAAGAAAAAAGGAAAAAGGAAAAGGGAATCCCGGGTACTTGGGTTGAAATCATTATCTCAGCGATATTCCTTTTTCTTTTTTCCATTTTTCTTTTTTCTCTTTCCTTATTTCTCTTTACTCTTTCCATTTTCATTTTTCCTTGTTTCACTTTTTATAACTAAGTTGAATGGTTATCGAATAATAACGGCCAGGCATTGCCCTCCACAAAATAGCCATATAATCCTGATTGGTCAGATTCTCAACATTAGCCGATACATCCATCAGGATTGGTCTTAATGCAAACTTCCTTCCACAGTTCATATTCAGTATCCAATAAGGATTCAGCACCTTTTCATAGTCTGATTCCACATTGTTACTCGTAGTATATCTTTTTCCCGTGAAAGGAGCATTAAGTTTGAGGTAATATTCCCTGAAATCAAGTTCAGCAAACAGATTAGCCTTGTATTTTGGTATGTAAATCAATTGTTTACCCCGCGATTCATCGACCGATGGAACAGCATCAATATTGGATGTTGCCGAATACGAATAATTACCCCTAAGATCAAACGAGACCCCATTCGCAATAATTGTATGCATGGATGCTTGTATTTCGGCCCCCCGTGCAAAGACTTTGCGAAGATTACTTGCCTCCCAGAAATAAGCTCCGCTTGTTGATGGTTGCCATACAATCCAGTTGTTGATTAACGATGAAAAACCGGTTATCTGGCCCGAAAAAGCGATCTGTTTGTGCTTTTTGATAATGGCATAGGTCAGATCACCGGAAAAACCATCTTCAGGTTTCAGATTTGGATTACCACCCGGAAGCCAGTACAAATCGTTCAGTCCGGGTTGGTGATAGTTTCTTGAGAGATTAAGTTTCACTGAACTTTCCTGCTTTATATCCGGGAAATACTCTGCACCAAAAGTTGGAATAAAACCAATTAACCGGTTATTATACAGATCACTTCTGCATAGCAGTGAAAGTGATACTTCAGGTAAGGGTTGATAGTGGGCTGCATACATTAGCGACAATTCAATCAGATCCTTGTCGTATCCCTGTTTCTGCGCGCGGTCATAAACTGAAACCGTGTTATATGTTGAATTGAAAGACCCATTGAAGCATAAGGTCTCTTTTGGATTCCAGTCATAACTGAATTGACTTGTGTAGCTCTGTTCCTTGCTATGACTGTCAAAATTTACAAAATTAGCTTCTGTACTCGATCTGAAGTAGTTTAAATTATTCAGGTTCACTCCTCCAACCCACTCCAGTTTGCTTTTCTCAGTCAGGTATTTCCAGTTAAAGACTGCCCGCAGGTTTTGATCATTTTGCGTTTCTTTACGTGCATCGCCCTCGAAAGACATCAATTGGGGTAAATCGCGGTTGCTTTGATACATCCAGATTTTGGCAGATAGTGTATATTTTCCCATTCTGGAATAAATTTCCTGAAGTAAACCCATTTTGGAGTAATCAGCATTTTTCTGAACGGTTTCATGCATAGGTAATACTCCGTAATTAAAATAGGGAAAATCATTCTTGCTCCGATCAGAGAACAATCGTGTCTTAAATTGAATTCTGCCGTTTCCAAAGCCAACATTAAGGTATTCTTTGGCAGTTGAGAAGCTCTCCACAGTTTGAACATACCTGATACTAAACTGATCAGTCCAGTCAGGCTTATTGTTGATCAAAATGCTTCCCCCTAATGCACCTGATCCGGCCTGTAAGGAACTTCCCCCCTGCAGCAGGCTAATATCATCGATAAAATATACCGGGAACAATGAAAAGTCGACATCCCCCCGCATGGGTGAGTTCAGTTTGATGCCATTCCAGTATAGCTGTGTATGTGATGGAGCGGTTCCACGAAATGAGGCCGTTGCTGTCGATCCTCTTCCGTAAGATTTCATGAAAACAGGTGAATAGGATGACAACAGCTCAGTTAGATTTTGCGTTTTCATCATTTGCATGGCCAAAGTGTCGATATGTGTAACCATAAGTCCAGCTTCCTCAAGCTTTCTTTTTCCAATAATTTTCACCTCCTGAATGGCAATCGTATCTTTAAGTTGTTGTGCAATAAGATTACCTGTAAAAAATAAAAGCATTAATCCACAAAGAATAACTTTGTATATCAGACTGATGTGATTACTTTGTCTTGATCTCACCGGACTAATTTTTTACGATCTTCTGTATGAATAACTTTGCTCCTGAAATCACGCGTACAATATATATGCCCTGTGGAATTGCTGACAGATTTAATTCAGTTGAGGGATTACTTTGGTTGTATACTAATTTGCCTTCCACATTAACAATCTGAATGGTTTCTATCCTTGAAGCACAGTCAATCCTGATTGTTTCGGAGAAAGGATTAGGGTATATCCTGCAGTTCAAGGATTTATTCAACAATTGGGCAATTGCAGTAGTTGATTGGGCTGCTAACAATGATTCATCTATCCCTGAAGTAATCAAATAATCGCCGGATGTTTCTGCAGAAAAGGAGGCTTTTCCCAACTCATCGGTAGTTAGATTTATTCCCGGATCAGTCGAATTCTCCGGCTCAACATGTATGGACTGACCGGCAATAATATCCGAGGAATTAATTATAACAGTCCGGTTGCTATCCATGGTACAGGAATATTGTTTTAACTGGATATCAATACTTTGATTCGTTTTTACAGTATCAGTTCCTGAGGTCAGCTGGGTTAACGTCCAGGGTAAGCTATTGTCAATAACCTGGTAAATCAGAATCTCATCATCATTATTCACTTTGATCTTATCGAATCCTGAAACAAAAGACTGCTGATTCAGCATCACTACCCAGGTTTTCCGGTATGTTGCAGAAGTCCGTGATCCACCGTAACCAAAATTATAAATGATTGAGCGATCCTGTATTTCAGGAACCTTATATAAATATAGCGACGATCCGCCTATAGCATCATCTCTAAAGGCCCATTCGCTGTCCAGTTCTGTATTTTTAAATGCTGATGCAACCGCATGGGCCAGTGAAACAAAGCTTATTTCATTTAAGCCATATAATTTTTGAGTGCGGTCAACATAAGCAGTCAGGTCTACCTGTTCCACCCAAACTGAATGTCTTGGTATGATTGTGTTTTGATTGGTTTTTATGGTCAGATATACCTTTTTAAGAACGGACTCAGGGATTACCTCAATGAGAACTGAATCACGAATAGACTTCATATCAGCAACTTCCATGTGCAGCCAACTCTTTCCAACCTGATTCCCCTTCAGAAAGTACTGACCATCAACAGTAACTATATTTGCAATTTGCTCATTATCAATCCGCCAGTTGGTTGTGATTCCTGACAGCAGGTTTCCGTTCTGATCAGTTAGTTTTCCGATCAGGGCAAGCTTATCATTTACTTTCAATGTGTTTGATTGTAAGGTAATCTGAGCCTTTCCAACCGAAAATACATTGATTTCCTTTTCGGCATATATATCCGGATTTGCAACTGATGCAGCCCTGAGAAGGAACGTCCCGAAGTTTTTTGCAATAAGCTGTCCGTTTACAATACTTGCCAAATCTGTATTACTGACGGTCCAGACAATCGGCGAATTTTCCTGCCGGATACCACTCTCAAACCGGATAGCATTTAAATTCAAGATCTCTCCCACCCTGATTTTTCCAGGCAAATCCTGAATAACAATCATCGAACGGGTTCCACTAACTGTTGCGGGTTCCACAACACGAATGCCGGTAATTTTAGTTGAGATTTCACCTAACCAGCCTGCAATAGCATTCATACCGGTATAAATGCGTATAAAATGAATTACGTCAAGATGCACTGGTTTCATATCCTTATCTACGGCCCAGTCAATATCGATGGCATCACCACCGCTTCCTTCAATCTCAGGTGTATATGGATTATCAGGTAAATTCTCGGTCCACGACAATACCGGAGTATTATCAGCATACCCAAATGCCCTGTGATAGGATTTTACAAAACCGGGATTCGATAAATCAATCTGACCGGTGATTCTGGTACCCGTTAAAGTATAATGGGTTGTTGCGATCTGCGGAAACAAATCAGCCCTTGGATAATATGATTGAAGATGAAAACTATTTTCAGGAATTACACCTGTTGCCCCCTGGTTATCCGACCATGGTATGTCGCTTGCCGCATTTAGCCCGCTATTCTGATAGGTAACCGCATAATTTGATATGGTCGTATTCCAGAAGTGATCGCTTCCTGCAATTTCATACCAGGTGTCATCAGGAAGGCCGTTATTGTTTTCATCCTTCATTACCTGTATGATTCCCGGTTCAGACCAGGTAAGCATTGGATTACCATAGACCGTAAAGTCAACACCGTAAGGATTGGCAGGATCATTTTTAATCCCCTGGGGAAAATAAACTGTGATTGATCCGCCCCAGGCACCCAGGGAGACCATTCCCTTGTTTGTCCCGACAATGGAATTTGCGGCTGTCGGTGTGCCAACATTGTCGGCATTGGTGAATTGCCCGGGTGCCGGCGTGTAATCAAGAACTTTGGAAATAAACTGAGCTTCCGTGGTTCCTGATAGCAAAATCAGCATGCTGATAATGAATAGCCTATAAATGTCCTTAAGTTGAAACATAAACTGTAAAATCAATTTGAACGGTTGGATTTTGCAGCTTTTCAGGAATGAAAGGTGAAAAGAGTATGCGGTTTTTTGCTTTTTCTCCGAAAGCTTCAAAATCCAGATTTGAGCAGGCAGGTCTTCTGACTAATCCCCCCTTTAACGCCTTCCCGTAAGCCTTTCAGCTTTCAGTGGTTCATTGTTAAAGAGTTACACAGGAAATACAGCAGCGGGAACTGTACAGGAATATCGGATTGCCCCGTTTAACCTGTTTCCCTTTTAATCCCAAATATTAGGAACCTATTCGTCTGCAAAGGTATATAAAAGATCGAAAAAGTGCTTATTTTTGCAAGGCATTAAATGCGATATTCATCTATGTTCGAAAAGCTATTACATCTCGAAGGGATTGATCCATTGGAATTTTTCGGTGTGAACAATGCCAAAATGAACCTGATCAAGTCTTACTTCCCCAAACTTATCATTGTATATCGTGGTAATGATGTGATTGTTAAGGGTGATGATGAAGAAATTCTCCGTTTCGAATCTAAGTTTCATCTCATCATCGATCATTACAATCAATTCAATGTATTGCCCGATGATGTGATCAATCAGGTGTTTCTAAATGAATCTGAAGGCATAACTGATGGCCAGGATGAAGAAAAGGATGTTCTTGTTTTTGGTATAAACGGTAAGGCTATCAGGGCAAGGACCCCCAATCAGAAACTATTGGTTGAAGCCTGCCGGAATTCAGACCTGATCTTTGCGATTGGCCCTGCCGGTACCGGAAAAACATACACTGCAATTGCCCTGGCCGTAAGAGCTCTTAAAAACAGGGAAATCAAAAGGATTATTTTAAGTCGTCCTGCTGTTGAAGCAGGTGAACGGCTTGGATTTCTTCCAGGAGATATTAAGGATAAAATTGATCCGTATCTTCAGCCATTGTATGATGCGCTGCTGGATATGATTCCGGCGAAGAAACTGGAAGATTTTATCAAGGACGGTACAATTCAGATTGCTCCTTTGGCATTTATGCGTGGGCGAACACTCAGCAATGCATTTGTCATACTCGACGAGGCTCAGAATACGACCATCAATCAATTAAAAATGTTCCTGACCCGTATGGGTCTCAACACCAAATTTGTAGTTACGGGTGACGAAACCCAGATTGATTTGCCCTCTCAGAGTCCTTCCGGATTGATTCTTGCAAAAAAAATACTGAAAAACATTAAGAACATCTCATTTGTTCAGTTTGATATCATTGATATTGTAAGACACCGTCTGGTGCGTGATATTGTAATGGCCTATGAGAAGCACCATGCACACGAGCTTGCAAGGCGTGAAAAAGATAAAGAAAATATTAAAACAGATAAACCCGAAGAAAAATGAACAAAGCATTAACACGAACCGATTTTAATTTCCCCGGACAGAAAAGTGTCTATCATGGAAAAGTACGGGATGTTTACAACATCGACAATGAATACCTGGTCATGGTAGTCACTGACCGTATTTCAGCTTTCGATGTGGTTTTACCCGAAGGAATTCCTTATAAAGGACAGGTATTAAACCAGATCGCTGCTAAGTTTCTGGATGCGACCAGCGATATTGTACCAAATTGGAAGGTGGCAACTCCCGATCCTAATGTGACTGTCGGTATTCACTGCGAACCATTCAAGGTAGAAATGGTCATCCGTGGATATCTTACTGGCCATGCCTGGCGCGAATACCGAAGTGGTAAGCGAATTCTTTGCGGAGTGCCAATGCCCGAAGGGATGGTCGAAAACCAGAAGTTCCCGGAACCGATCCTCACACCGACCACAAAAGCCTATGAAGGACATGATGAAGATATTTCCAGGGAAGAGATTATTGAACAGGGCATTGTGGATAGGGAAGATTATGAAATGCTCGAACACTATACCCGCGAAGTATATCGTCGTGGTACAGTGATCGCAGCAGAAAAAGGGTTGATCCTGGTCGATACCAAGTATGAATTTGGCAAAAAAGACGGTAAGATCTACTTGATTGACGAAATTCACACACCTGATTCATCTCGCTACTTTTATGCCAAAGGCTATGAAGAACGCCTGGCCAAAGGTGAAAACCAGAAACAACTTTCGAAGGAATTTGTACGTCAGTGGCTTATCGAAAACAACTTTCAGGGACATGAAGGACAGGTTGTGCCTGAAATGAATGAAGCCCTTGTTTTGTCTGTTTCGGAGCGATACATCGAACTGTACGAAAATATTACCGGGGATAAGTTTATTAAATCAGACTTATCCAACATTCAGGAAAGAATTGAAACCAATATTCAAAACTTCCTGAAAACCTTATAAAAAGAAAGGCTGCCAAAATTCTGAATGGCAGCCTTACTTTTTTTAATCTGTAAGCTTTTAAAATCCTGCTGAAATATTTATTCCTATTGGTGATGGTACAATCACATATCCTCTTGGTGAAAGCTGGAAGAACAGGTCTCCGTTTCTAAAAAACTCCGCTCCATTTAGAAATATCCGTTCGCATTCAAAAGGAAGACGCCTGAAGAAGATGTTTAATGGTGGCTCAATCATGCAATACCCAATACCCTCGCGGTAGTTATAGAAATGGTTTCCATAATAGTAGTAATTACCGCGATTGGAATTAAATATATAAGGGTTATGATCAAACCTTTGGTATACCCTGCCGTATCTTGGATGATCGTAATAGTTCATATTTCCACTTCTATAGTTCCTTGAATACTGCGGTCTGTTTCCATATCGCGCATTGTTACCATTCCAGTTCTGCCGTTGATAATTTCTTTCCCCTCCAACTCTTGAATTATTCTGAACGGTCCTTCTCTCATTCCGGCCTGATGTCCGGTATTCATTTCTTGATTGTTTGTGACTGTTACCTCTTCTGCCTTCATTATGTCGTTCCCCGGCACTTGCTTCAATTGCTGCAACAAGAAGTATCAATGAAAGTATTGCAGCGGGGAAAAATCCCTTAATTCTATTTAGCGTTTTCATGGCTTTAATTTTTAGTTTGTTTCAATCCTGATAAGAACTTTACCGGTAGTCAGATGGTATAAAACAAAGCCTGTGCCAAAAAATGCTAACAAGATGTTAAAACTTGAGTACCCTGATCGGAACTTTGAATCAGACCTTCTCTTCCTTCAGCAAACAACTGAATAACAATACAATTAAATCCCTGACATGATGAAAATGCGTATCTAATTTGAACTAAATAAGGCCACCAGGGAAAAACAATGAGAAATTAATCAGGATCTGCTGAAAAACCAGTTGAATCCAAATAGTTATGGACAGCTAACAGGCTCTCAAATTATTTGAAACTTATTCATTAGTTATTAGAAACCTATTCGTTGATTATTAGAATAAAATTGAACTATCTTCGAATAACCTTCGAATAGTCTTCGAATAACCTTCTAATAATTTAAAAGGGCATAGGCTTATTGAAAGCAACACAACAAGGCAGAAGAGCTTCACATTCCTGGTAAAAAGTATTTTGGTATAGAAGCCCGATTTTATTCCCTTGGTAAATCGGACAGTATGATATTTCAATTTATTGTTAACATGAAACGAAGTTAAAGGTCTTCCATTTGATGTTATTTCCACTATAATGCCAATCGGGAAGGTTTGGAGGTAGGATATCGATCCCTCTGAAAACCATAAAGTGTTAACCGGCAAGGAAAACAATTTTAGGTCAGGAGATTTATAGACTAATTATTGTTATTTTTGCCGCAAATTGTTAATTGTGGGACGAATTTTAGCTATTGACTACGGAAAAAAACGTGTTGGGATTGCTGTAACCGATCCGCTTCAAATGATTGCTACGCGCCTGACGACAGTGGCGAGTCATGAAATCTGGATTTTCCTGAAAGAGTATTTCGCAAAGGAAGAGGTTGAGAAAGTTATTGTGGGATATCCGATGCAAATGAACAATCTGCCCTCAGAAGCGGTTATTTATATTAATCCGTTTCTGAAAAAGTTTCTGAAGGATTTTCCGGACATGCCTTTAGAGCAGGTTGATGAGCGATTTACCTCGAAGATGGCGTTTCAAACAATGATTGATGCCGGGTTAAAGAAAAAAGACCGGCAGAATAAAGGAACGATTGATGGTGTAAGTGCAACCATCATATTACAAAGTTATTTAGAACAAAAAAAATACAGTCGATGATTTACCCGGTTACCGTATATGGCGATCCTATACTCAGAAAAAAAACAGAACCAATTACAAAAGATTTTAAGGATCTGAAAGGTTTTATTCAGAACATGTTCGATACCATGTATAGCTCTGACGGTGTTGGATTGGCTGCACCCCAGGTTGGCCATGCAATCCGCATTTTTATAATTGATTCAACTTCCACCGATGATGAAGAGCCTGAAGGAATGAAAAGGGCATTCATTAATCCTCAGATTCTTGAAAAATTTGGCGATGAATGGGTGATGAATGAAGGTTGCCTGAGCTTACCAGAGATACGCGAAGATGTGCAACGACCAGAATCGATCAGAATTAAATACCTGGATGAAGATTTTAATGAGCATGACGAGACATACAGCGGTTTTAATTCGAGGGTTATTCAGCACGAATACGACCATTTGGATGGCATTTTATTTGTTGATTACCTGAATCCGCTGAGAAAAAGAATATTAAAAACCAAATTAACAGCTATATCAAAAGGCAAGGTTATTCCCAAGTACCGGATAAAAGTTCCCGGAAAATAAGACTGATTATTCCAGATCTTGGGAACGCTTGGTTATGAAAAATCAGTCATTTAATAAAATTTTGGGATACAACTAAAACCAAACATAAGTTATTCACGTATCTGGCAGAAAATCAAAAAATGCCGGTTTTGGGTAACGTCTTCCAGAAAATACCATTTATACGGATTACCAGTCTATTTCTTGCTGGTATTCTACTAAGCGATTTACTTAATTTTGCTTCATTTTGGATTGGGGTTCTGTTATTCCTCCTGATTTCTGTCTTGATTTTTGGATGGCATAATAGCAATTACACCATTCATCGATTCCAAAATATACTCATTTCTGTCTGCATTCTTCTTTCCGGAGTCTTTTATCCCCAATCATCCCACGAAAAGAAAATAACCCTGTTTGAGAAGAAGGATTATTTTCTGGCAGAGGTATGCCAGAAACCGGCTGAAAAAGCAAAAACCTATCAAACCATATTTCAGATAAGGAATAAAACACTGCTAAAACCGGAAACAGTCACCGCCTTTTTCAGTAAAGAAAATTTCGACTCCACCATTACGACAGGAGACCAATTGGTGCTTTTAGTCAAGCCACAGGAAATCATTAATCGCGGGAATCCATTTGAGATTGATTACCGCGAGTTGATGCACCAGAGAGGATTATGGTTTTCGGTATACCTGGACAAAGGAACTTATTTTAAAACAGGCAATCACTCCCACAGTTTGACCTATCTGGCAGAACGTGTCAGGGACAGGCTTATTTCACTGCTAACAAAGGCAATACCCCAGCGGGAAGAGCGTTCAGTTGTTTCGGCTTTAACATTAGGATACCGGACAGAAATTGATCAGGACACACTGAACTATTTCGCATCAGCCGGAGCCATGCACGTATTGGCGGTTTCTGGATTGCATGTTGGATTGATCTATATTATTCTTGGATTTTTATTGTCGTTTCTGAAAAGAGGAAAATACGGACCAGTCATTTTCTATATCCTCATGATACTATTTCTATGGATTTATGCCTTTATCACCGGGTTTTCACCTTCTGTTCAGCGGGCAACTGTCATGTTCACATTCGTCATTCTCGGGAACAGCCTACGAAGGCCGGTCAATATCTATAACTCCTTAACTGCCTCCGTTTTATTTCTGGTTCTGTTGAATCCCAATGTAATCTTAGATGTTGGCTTTCAACTTTCATACCTGGCCGTTTTGGGGATTGTAATAATAAAGCCTTCCCTGAATAGACTGCTTGTAATTACAAATCCTTTTTTAAAATGGTGCTGGAGTCTGTTTACCGTTTCAGTTGCGGCCCAGATCATTACCTTTCCTTTATGCTTATTCTATTTCAATCAATTTCCTAATTTCTTCTGGCTGAGTGGGTTTGCAGTAATCCCGATAACCACGCTTATCATCTGGATGACACTGACATTCTTTGTTTTCAGTCCGATACATGGCTTTGCACTATTTATTGGTATGCTCATTCAGAAGATTACCTGGGTGATGCTTTATGCGCTAAAGGCAATTGATGCTTCTCCCCTTGCAGTTACCAGAGGACTTGTCATCAATTTGCCACAGGTATATGTCTTATTTGGATGTATTTCAGCAATTATCATTTTCCTTTATTCGAAGAAAAAGGTATGGCTTTATGCCACACTGACACTCCTACTCCTTTTTCAGATTGTTGAACTTCAGGAAAAGAGGAATGTGTTCAATCAAAACTTGGTATGGATATACAACACAAAAAGCCTGATGATACATTTAATTAACGGCAGGAATAATTACGTCATTACAAATGCCTCTGAAAATCTTTCCGAAACAGAAATCAAAATGTTAGAAAAGGTATTTAATCATTTGAAATTGAATAAACCATTAGTTATTCCCTATGAGCCTTCAAGATCAATTAAACTACATGATTTGATTCTGAAAGATAATTGCCTGCAATTTGCGAACTGCAGGTTAAGCCTGATTTCCCCGAATAAACAAAGAGCAAAGCCTGATCAGATTGAGCTTGCAATTTATCCTGCAAGATCAAATAGTGAACCCGTTTACCGGACAATTTGTATTGAGAGAAAAGGACCGGGGAAAAGAAAAGTTACTGACTTCATTCGTGAGAAGGCATTTTATGCCAATCTGAATCTGCAATAGTCTGTGATTAGCTCAATCTTCGAAGATCCCTTTCCCCTGGCGGATAACTACCGGAATTTCATCGGTACAATCGATGATTGTAGAAGGAACATTATCTCCATAACCTCCATCAATAACAATATCAGCAATATCCATGAACTTTTCATGAATCAACTCCGGATCGGTAGAGTATTCGATAATCTCATCTTCATCATGGATAGAAGTTGACATGATGGGGTTCCCAAGTGTACGAACGATCTCGATGATGATTGAATTGTCGGGAATACGAATGCCGATCGTTTTCTTTTTACCTTTAAAATATTTAGGCACATTACTGTTTGCATTCAATATAAATGTAAAAGGACCCGGTAAATAATGTTTTAGAAGCTTAAAAACAGGGTTGGAAACAGGTTTTGAATAATCGGACAAATTACTCAAATCACTGCAAATGAATGAAAAATTTGATTTCTCAACAGATACATTTTTATAACGGGCAACTTTTTCAACCGCTTTGGCATTTGTAATATCACAGCCCAATCCGTATACAGTATCGGTCGGATAGACTATTATGCCACCATTTTGCAGCACATTAACAACCTGCCTGATATCCTTTGGATTTGGGTTCTCCGGATAGATTTTTATTATCATTTGGCCTGCATTTTATTACAGGCACAAATTTAGTAATTTTGGCACGGTTTTCATCTAATTTACAAAATATGGACAAAGAGTTTATCCTTACAGAAGATGGCTCACACACAATCTACCTTCCTGAAATTGACGAACATTACCATTCGGTTCATGGTGCTATCCAGGAATCAAAACATATCTATATTGAACAGGGATTGTTTCAGACCACAGTAAATCCGGTTTCAATCCTTGAAATTGGATTTGGAACCGGATTAAATGCCTATTTGACTTACTGTTATGCAAGGGAAAACAATCTCTCAGTAAACTATACAAGTTTGGAAAAGTATCCGCTAACAAAAGATGAATATGAGCAGCTAAACTATCCTAATAATATTTTCCCTGAATCTTCGTTTGTATTTCAACAAATGCATTGTGCTGAATGGGATATTGTTACGGATATTTCACCTGGATTTAAGCTTCAGAAGCTTCATGCAGATTTATTGACATACCAGTTTAATCCTGCTCCCAAATTTGATTTGGTATACTATGATGCCTTTGCACCCGGGAAACAACCGGAGATGTGGACCGATGAAATCCTTCAAAAGGTTGCGGCAACAGTTAAAAAAGATGGAATTCTGGTCACCTATTGTGCTAAAGGTACAGTAAGAAGGGCATTTACTGCTGCAGGATTCCTTATGGAACGGATTCCGGGTCCAACTGGTAAAAAAGAAATCCTGCGAGGTAAAAAGACCTTTTAAGTTTTTCGCTGATATTAAAAATTAATCTATATTCGTACCCTGAAATTCAAATTGAAATAATGTCTGAATATCAATTCAAAGACTCACTGGAAGAGTTCTCTTATTCGTTGGGATTAACCGTTTCCTCCAATCTCATGCAATCGGGGGTAAATAACATTGATGCATTGCAATTTTTAGCCGGACTTCAGGATACATATGCAGGGAATAAACCAAGGATTTCAATGGATAAGGCCAATCAGGTCTTACAGGAATTCATGCTGGCAAATAATGAAGAAGAGGCATTTAAAAATTTGGAGGAAGGTTTGTTATATCTTTCGAATAATATTAACAATGAAGGAGTTAAGGAAACTGATTCTGGTTTGCAATATAAGATATTGAAAGAAGGTTATGGCGAAAGTCCAACCATCGATGATCATGTAAAGTGCCACTATCACGGTATTCTGCTTAACGGGACTGTATTCGACAGCTCAGTAGAGCGCAAACAGGCAGACGTTTTTCCTGTTAATGCAGTGGTTGAGGGCTGGCAGGAAGCTCTTTTAATGATGAAAGTTGGTGCCAAATGGCGCCTGTTTATTCCTTCAGATCTGGCCTATGGTGATCAGGGAGCAGCAGGGCTTATCGGGCCAAATGCAACATTAATTTTTGACGTTGAATTATTGGAAATTGTTTAATTAAATATAGAAAAAAACATGAAGTTAAGATCTTTTATTTATGCATCGGCACTCGTATTGACAGTAGGAGTTGCAGGATGCCAGAATTCGAGCAAAAGTGGCGAGGTAACACTTGCAAGTAAAAACGACTCTGTAAGTTACTCATTGGGAGTACTCATCGGCGAGAACAACAAGCAGCAGATGAAAGGCGCCCCCGGCGTTGATCAGCTGAATAAAGAAATCCTTATTGCAGGATTTTTGAAAGCTTTTAAAGGTGATTCAGTTCAGATTAAACCAGCAAAAGCCAATGCAAACATTCAGGCTTTCTTTAGCCAGGTTTCAAAAGTCGAAGGTGAAAAGAACCTAAAAGCCGGAACTGAATTTCTTGCTGCAAATAAAACTAAGGATGGCGTCGTAACCCTTCCAAGTGGTCTTCAATACAAAATCATCAAAGCTGGTACAGGTGTAAAACCAAAAGCAGAAGATCAGGTAAAATGTAATTACGAAGGAAAAACTCTTGAAGGTAAAGTATTTGACAGTTCAGTAAAACGCAATGAGCCTGCAGTATTTCCTGTAAACCGTGTGATTCCGGGTTGGACTGAAGCATTACAACTGATGCCAGTTGGTTCAAAATGGGAATTATACATTCCGGCAGCCTTGGCTTACGGAGAAAAAGGTGCAGGTCAGGATATCAAACCAAATTCAACCCTCATTTTCGAAGTTGAATTACTCGATATTGTAAAGCCTGAAGCTGCAAAAAAATAATTGAATAATTATACATTTAAACACTCTTGCATTAATCGTGCAAGAGTGTTTTTTATTTCAACTGCTTATAATTTGTTTTAATTGCCGCATGCCTTCCTGTCGTCATACAGGGAACAGATTATTAGCCGGATGGAAGATTCACCTAATTGTGAGATTTATCGTACGGCTCGTTTAAGCTAACTAATACAAGAAAATATTATGAGTATGCAGGTTAAAGGTACTTTGCTTCAGATTCTAAAAATTGAATCAGGCGTAAGTAAAGCTGGTAAAGAATGGAAGAAACAGGATTTTGTAATTGAGACCAATGAGCAATTCCCCAAGAAGGTGTGTTTTACGCTCTTTGGGGACAAAATCTCATTAATTGATGGAATAACTGAAGGCACCGAGATTGAAGTCTTCTTTTCGCTTGAATCGCGTGATTTCAATGGTAAATGGTACCATAACATCAATGCATGGAAGATTGAGCGTGGAGAGGCTGTTAATGCAGCAAGAACTTATCCTCCGGAGTTTCCGGCAGGTGATGTTCCACCTGAGTTAGCGGATGATTCAGGCAATGACCTTCCCTTCTAAAAGATAAGAGGCAATATTCGGAAATGAATGTTGCCTCTTTTTTTCAGTATAGTTAAAGTGAAAAAAATCGCCTTATTAAATCTGAACCAGGCAATTCTTTAATGCAAATATTATTACCTCAATCATATTGGTTGCCCCGGACTTTTGCATGAGCCTGGTGCGGTGCTTCTCTACTGTACGGTCCGAAATATCAAGCCTGTCGGCAATAGCTTTAATTGGTAAGCCTTCCATGGCCAGACAGAGTACCTGATTTTCCCTTTTCGTAAAGAGTGTATTATTCTGGTTGTTGATATTTAAAGTCTTCTGCTTAAAGATATTGGTTATTTTCTCACCAAGAGCTTCAGAAATCTTTATATTCTCTTGTTTTAGCAAACTGTTTACTTCGTCAGCATAGCCATGGATAATGGGAGATGCCACAGATGTTGAATGCTCATAAAATAATCCGATATAAAGAGTATAATTCGAATATCTTTCAAATTCCGAAACGACAAACCTCTTAGTAATCTTATTACCATCAATAGACTTTAGAGTCACATTATCATTAAANATTTCAGTTTTTTCGGTTTTATGCGCTTGCAATGTCTCTTTCAATTGTTGATAATACTCTGGTTCAATAAAGTTTTCAATTTTAAACTCCTCGGGAACAATATCTTTAGACTGAATCTGACTTAAAAATGCAGGATTTGCCTTATAAATTTTATTTCCATCGAACAGCAGTAACCCAAATGGAGAAAGATTAAATAACCGATTGAATTCCCCTTTTGCTTCATCTCTGATGATCATGAATTTTTCAAGTCTTTTTTCAATCGACCGGATTAAGTCATCATTTTTAAATGGTTTTACGATATAGTCGTCGGCTCCTAAGGCCATTCCAAAACGTATTTCATCCAATTCGGAACTTCCGGATAAATAGATAAACGGAGTGTGATTTAAAAGCGAGCTTTCCTCCAGAACTTTGTATACCTGATACCCATTTATGGGATTCATTTTTATATCGCACAATACTAAATCAGGCAGATATTCGAATGCCTTTTGGATACCTGATGCACCATTATTTACATAGCAGACATCATAGTTGTGATTGGCAAGGATATTCTGAATCATATGTCCTACATTTTGATCATCCTCAATGACAAGAATTTTCTTTTGAAAGTTCATTTGCTCAATATTAGATGTTTGATCTTTTATGCCATTTGGGTTGTTTCACATCAGAACAATGATATTTAATAAAGATCTCCCTTAAAATTAAGACAAATGATTGGATTTACAATCATAAAAAGTAAAAAAAATAGTGAAGGAGTAAAATAATTTTTAGAATCATTTATGGCCATGCTATTGTACTACAAACAATTAATTCTAGAGGAACTAAATTATGACATAATATCAATAACGATGAAACTTTCACTAATTACAGAGGACAATTGATGAAATTAGTTACAATCTGGCTAAAAAAAATTATCACATTCACAGCAGTATTTCAACTGCATGGCTATACAACTCTAAATTTTAATCAATTGAGTTCAATAATCTACCTAGGGTTGATTGTCCTGCCAGGAAGTCTGTTTTGTTATTTTCAGATCTTTTAGCATTGCTGAACTTGCAGCCAGGTTAAAACTGTAACTTTTTCTGGCTCCAAAAGGTACAAAACTGAATGACATATTCCAACAGTGCAGTTTTCTGGTTACATTGAAAGTAGTGAAGGAAAATTTCATGGCCTGAACATCAAAATTGGTATTCATGTTTGCATCCCAATTATCAGTTAATTTGAGTTGTCCGCTCATGCTCAGACCTTGATTTATATTGGGTTTAACTTTCCCGGTGGTTAGGTTCGGGGTATAGTTATTGGAGTAGAAAAAAGTATAATCGAACCGAAAACTCCAGGGCATATCAAAATCAGCATACTCGTTTACGTCTCCCTTAACCGGTTTTTCGACATCAGGCTTGTCTTTATCCTTTGAGGCCTCCTTCTGCTTACCTTTTTTGGACTCAAAATTCATCCCAAACGACATGTTGGCAGTGGTTAACCTTCCGAGCTTATTAATTCCCTTCAATTCATTCCATGTATATTCGTCAAGCATCCTACCTTTATTATTCACCACGTAAGGGTTTAAAGTACCACCCATATTTACACTTATTCCCTTGATTGTTGTTCTGGCTGTGAGACTAAACGGACTAAGCTTAAATGAGTCAGCTATCATATTGTAGGAAGAACTAAAACCAAGATTATCAATAATTTTAACTTTTTTATATTTCGGTTTTCCATCCTTTGATTTAATACTGTCGCTAAGATCCAATACTTTAGCTTCCACATTATTATTCAGGCTGAATGCAATTGCACCGCTTGCTCCCATTCCGGGACCAGATCCAAAAACACCATTTTGAAAATGATTATAAAAAACAAGATTTCCTTTTCCATCCATATATGAATCCCAGAATCCAAACTTTTTCTGTCCGAAATCTGGAGTATAGCTGAAGCTAACAGAAGGAGTCATTTTATGTCGGATCGCTTTTATTTTTGAATTTGGATTCCGCATAATATACATTCCATAGATGTTTGTTGAAGTGCTCAGGCTATACGAATAGTCATAATTTCTTCGGAATCCATATTCCTTTTGGACAAATACATGTATGGGTTCAACCGATTTTGGATCATAATAATTAGGGTCATACGTTTTATTGATATAATTGGTGTACCAGCGCTCCGAATATTGGAAACTCGGACTAACGTTGATAAATTTCAACAGATTGAACGATGGCAGCGAAATAGGAATTGAATGCTTGATACCATTCTGCCAGTCCTTTATAAGTGATTTATCCAGAAGATCTTTTTCTTTGGCTGTAATTGAATTTCTTAGATTCCCTGAGTAGCTGAAACTGATTTTATCGTACCACTTTGCTGGTCCTACCTTGCCTTTAGAAAGAAATTTAAAAGGATAAACTTTCGACATGTTAAAGGTTAATTCAGGTAAACTTATCTGAATAGTCGTGTCGATTGAATTTTGGGAATGACGAAGGTTAATCGACATATTGAAAGGGCTATTCTCGAATTTACGGGAATACGAAATACTGGATGATTTTTGAGTTTGCAAATAATTCTGAACCGAATTTGCATTATTCATGTACGAATTTTCCTTATCATATGAACTGGTCGACAAATTCACACTAGCCGAAAATGTTCGGTTAGGATTTGCTTTTGAATCCTGCGAATGAGACCATGTCAGGCTGAATCCTTTTGTCGTTCTTGCATCAGGGAGAGGAGCTTCTGAATATTTGTTCAGGTTATAACTAAAATCGAGTCCTCCGCTATATTTATATCTCACTCTGTAATTGGAATGTATTTTAGAAGCCCATGACCCCTTTGAGTATATATCACCTCTGAGTGCCAGATCGAAATAATCGTTCGCAGCCCAGTAATAACCACCATCTCTTAAGAAAAAACCACGGGTTTGTTCTTCTCCGTATGTTGGGATGAGGATACCTGAAGTATAAGTAGAAGTTGTGGGAAAATAACCAAATGGTATCATTGGAAAGTAAATCGGAAAATCTTCCAAAACCAAATATGCCGGACCAGTAATAATTTTTTTATTTGAAATGACTTTTGCCCTGGTCATTCTCAGGTAAAAATGAGGAGGATCTGCATCACAGGTCGTATATTTCCCTTTCCTTAAAACAAATTCTTCCTTGCTAATTTTCTTTGTTAATTCACTGTGAAGAAATCCCTCACCCTGAGCAGTTTTTACATCGGTGATAATTCCCTTCTGAGTTTCAAAATTATACCTTATTGATTTAGATTCAAACTCATCCTTCCCTTCCTTGAAAACCGGATTCCCGACTATTGCACCTGTAGAATCGGGCAAACCTTCAGCATAAACTTCTTTTCTTGCCAGATCAAGCATAATGTAATCGGCTGTAAGCTCTATATTCTGATATTTTATTACCCCCTTTTTGTACATGTACATTTTCTGATTCTCGAAGTCGGGAATAATAGAATCTTCAGCCGTATAGGTAATTATATCCTCCAGCACAGGTTTGTGTATTGAATCAGCAGCTACCGGGTTTTCAGTACCAGAAATCGTATCACCGGGACTTGGCAAATTGGCCTTAGTAATCGTATCCGATTTCAGATTTAGCTGACCAAACGAAGAAAGGGCAACTAAAAATAATATATTTGTAAGAAGATTTTTTATCAAAACCACAGTTTATATGATACGAACACAGATGCTGTTCATTGTGCAAAAATATAAATAAGGCCTATACCTAAACGTCAAGGAATGTAAAATAATTTTAATATTTATATTTTTGTGCTGAAACACTAGCAAATTATGAAGAAGCAATATTATTCCAGGGCTGTTTTACTGCTGTGCCTTAGCTTATTGGTGTCCCTGAAATCCATTTCAGGGACTTCTAACAATAAAAACAATAAATCGTTTGTCCTTATTATTGATCCGGGGCATGGTGGTAAAGATCCCGGAGCTGTAAGTAAAGACATCCGAGAAAAAGATGTCGTACTGGGAGTTGGTCTCAAACTGGGTAAATACATGAATGAGAATTTCCCGGATGTTAAAGTCATTTTCACCCGCAACACAGATGTTTTCGTTCCACTGATTGACAGGTCGAGGATTGCCAATAAAAATAAGGCTGATCTGTTCATTTCAATTCATGCCAACTTTTGCGGAACTCCTGCAACCAGAGGTACTGAAACATATTTTCTTGGTGTTGCACGTTCTAACGATAACCTGGATGTCGCCAAGAAGGAAAATTCAGTAATTCTTCTGGAAGATAATTATGCCAGTACCTATGAAGGATTTGATCCGAACTCATCAGAATCATATATCATGTTTGAAACGATCCAGGGAGCGTATATTGATCAAAGTTTAGCATTTGCCAATGATATTCAACAACAATTCCAATCAAGGATCAATAGTTCAAACCGGGGTCCTAAACAGGCTGGATTCCTGGTTCTGCGGCAGTCGTCAATGCCGAGTGTCCTGATCGAAACGGGATTTATAAGTAATCCTGCAGAAGCCAATTATCTTAAAAGCGAAGTTGGCCAGCAAAATATTGCCATGTCGATCATTAATGCATTTCGGAAATTTAAAGCGAAATATTCAGGTGCAAATATTCCGATATCGGCAGAAGCCAAATCAGCACCAAACAATCATCATATTGCCATTGATTCTAAAACATATGCCTTATCTAAGAGTAATTCAAATGAGTTGAAAAGGGATACAAATCGTGCCGACAAGACCGTTAAAGTGGAAACAACTTCAGTTAAACAGGAGAATTTACTGACTAGAGACACTTCAAAAAAGAATAGTGAAAATAATCCTGTTATAGAAAAGACAGCATCTAAAGTAGAAAAAATAAATCATAAAGAAATCAATACCTCTCCCGCGACATCACCATCGAAGAGTTCTTCAATGGAAAATAGTACATATTACAGTGTGCAAATTGGTGCAAATACAACTGCAGTAGAACCAACTGCTGCAAATTTTAAAGGATTAAAAGATGTAAGAAGGGAAAAAAGCGATAAATATTTCCGTTATTATGTGGGGAAGGAATCTTCTATTGATAAAATAACACCAATCTTACAAAAAATACAATTAAAATTTTCACAGGCATTTATTGTTTCGTTTGTTGATGGCAAGCGAATTATCATTAAATGACAATCAGGAAGATCTGAAATCAATAAATCAATTAGGTTTCCTGCTCATTGCTGTTTAGCTTTGTATGTGGAAATACTTAAACAACAAGAAGTATGATGAAAATTTCGAAATATACAAAATTAGGCTTTTTAGTTCTGGCCAGCTTATTTATACTTATATGGGGAATAAACTATCTGAAAGGGATCGATATACTAAGGCGGAATACTAATTACTTCGTGGTATATGACAAGATCGATGGATTGCTCAAGTCAAGTTCTGTATCCATCAATGGATACCAGGTTGGGCAGGTTTCGGATATAAAATTTTTGGGTGACTATTCAGGTCGTCTCTTAGTAACTTTATCGCTTCATGGAGATTATAAAATCTCTAAAGGTTCATCTGCGACAATTGTTTCAAGCGATATTATGGGAACAAAGTCAATCAAACTCGAAATTGTACATTCAGGTGAATTTTACAAATCAAACGATACCATACCAGGAACAACTGAGAAAGATTTAAAAGAACAGGTCAGCATGCAAGTACTTCCACTGAAGAAAAAAGCAGAAGAATTAATTGCATCACTTGATTCTGCGCTTACAGTGGTAACCTATGTTTTTAATGAAAGAACAAGACAAAATCTAACCCAGAGTTTCGAAAATATTAATCGCACCATTGCAAACCTTGAATCTGCTTCAGCTCAATTGAAAGAAACCATGAACAGTGGGAAAATCAACTCAATTATTACAAATATAGATAGTATTAGTACTACAGTCAAACACAGTTCAAGCAAAATCACAAATATCATTAAAAACATGTCATCATTGTCTGATACTCTTTCAAAATTGAATATCAGTCCTGTATTTGCTGAAATAAGCTCTTCTGTAAAAGGGTTAAATACAATTATTCAAAAATTGAATACTACCGATAGTTCAGCTGGTATGTTGATTAATGATCCAGTGTTGTACAAAAATCTGAATAGTTTGGCAGGAAGCCTTGATTTACTTTTGAAGGATGTTCGTAATAACCCCAAACGCTATGTGCACTTTTCTGCCTTCAATATGGGGAAAGATGTTTATATTACTGCGAGGCCATCTACACCGGATGAAAAGAATCAGATAATTTATAAAGTACATTTAATTTCAAGTCCGGCAAAATTATCGATTGAATCTTCATTTTTTAAAGGATTAGGTCCGATTGAAGAAATAAAGGTGAGTGATTCCTACAATTACATGGCTGGAAAATCTACAGATTTCGAAGTCATTTCAAATCTACTTGAGACCGCAAGGATCAATTTTCCTGATGCAAGTTTAGTTGCATATAAGAATGGAAGGAAGATTAAACTGGAGAAAGCAATCAAAAAACGAACAAATTAGTTTAAGATTAATATTTATATTATTGTAAAACATGCTATAATCCTTTATTGGTATGTATTTGCCCAAACTAATAAATTAAAGTCCTGGCAGTCAAGCATATAAATATAATTAAAAAATATTAAACTTTTTTTATTTTTTAAATGCCTGAGTTATAAAGTACTTATCTTTTTTCGGTAAAAGTCAATAGCAAATGCATTTTTTTTATAAATATTTTTTCACAAAATTTGCTTTCAGGGAAAAAAATCAGGGAATACAACTTAGTCAAACTTTTTTAATATCAGGCTCCAAAATGATTAATGATTATCGTTTGGTTTGGGATCGCTGTCTGTCAATTATTCGAGACAATGTTCCAGGCATTAGTTTTAAGACTTGGTTTGAGCCGATCGTTCCAGTCAATCTGGATGATGAAGTTCTTACCATTCAGGTTCCAAGTCCATTTTTTTATGAATATCTTGAAGAACAGTACATTGACTTACTTAGGAAGACTTTGAGAAAAGAGTTGGGTCAGGGAGCCAAGTTGGAGTATGTTGTGGTGATGAGTAACAATCAAAATAACTCGCAACCTTATACAGTTAAGTATCCAACAAACAACAACAGTAAGATACAAAACAAACCGATGAGTATTCCTTTGAAGACAGAAGGAAAATCATCGATACGAAATCCTTTTATTATTCCCGGGATACAGAAAATCCAGATTGATCCGCAATTAAGGCTTGATAATAACTTCGATAATTTTGTTGAAGGTGAATGTAACCGTCTGGCTCGAAGTGCAGGATATGCTGTTTCGCAAAATCCAGGAGGAACTGCATTTAATCCGCTAATGATTTATGGCAATTCAGGTCTTGGCAAAACTCATCTGGCACATGCTATCGGTATTGAAGTAAAAGAACGTCATCCTGACAAAGTAGTCTTGTATGTAAATGCCAATAAATTTCAGACACAATTTACCGAAGCAACCCGAAACAACAATCGGAACGATTTTCTGAATTTTTACCAAATGATAGATGTCCTCATTCTGGACGATGTTCAGGAATTTGCCGGTAAGGAAAAAACTCAGGAAACATTCTTCCATATTTTTAATCATCTGCATCAGAGTGGAAAGCAACTTATTCTGACTTCTGATAAACCACCCATTGAACTGAAGGGACTCGAACAAAGACTATTGTCAAGATTTAAATGGGGATTGACTGCTGATTTGCAACAGCCTAGTTTTGAAACCCGGATGGATATTTTGAAACGCAAGACTTACAAAGACGGTATTGAAATCTCACTTGAAGTCATGGAGTACATTGCCTCTCACATAACAACTAATGTAAGGGAGCTCGAAGGTGCACTGGTTTCACTTCTCGCCCAATCAACATTGAATAAAAAGGAAATTACAATAGAGTTGGCCAGCGAAATGATTAATAAGCTTGTCAAGAACTCGAAACGTGAATTATCGATTGACTATATTTCAAAAGTGGTTTGTGATTATTTCAATATGCCGGTTGATTCACTTCAGGCAAAAACACGTAAGCGTGAAGTTGTTCAGGCCCGGCAACTAGCCATGTTTTTTTCGAAAAGTATGACCAAATCATCGCTTGCATCGATTGGCTCGCAAATTGGCAACAAGGACCATGCAACCGTTCTTCATGCCTGCAAAACTGTAAATAATCTAAAAGAAACGGATAAGGCTTTTAAGCTTTGTGTCGATGAGATAGAAAAGAAATTAAAATTATAAACATTGGAGCAGGTCAAATGACCTGCTTTTTTGTTGCATGAAAAATCAGACTCAATGATTTATCTTTTGCTGAGCATTCTTTCATCTTCAGTAATCTTTATCACTTTCAAGGTTACTGAACGATTTAAAACAAATCTGATAAAGTTGATTACTGTAAATTACCTGGTAGCGTCTCTTCTCGGTTTTTGTTTCAGCCACTACCCTATTTCAATTCCCAATGTTATCACTTCCAGGTGGCTTCCGTTCGCACTATTAGTTGGATTTTCATTTATACTGATGTTCTTTTTGATAGGCTATTCTACCCGACTTTCTGGAGTTGCGGTTACTGCAATCGCCGGAAAAATGTCGATGGTAATCCCTATCCTGTTTTCAATGCTTTATTTCTCTGAAAAAACGACGATTCTTAAAGTCTCGGGGCTTGCCTTAGCAACAATAGCTGTATTTCTAACCAGTTACCGACCTGTTAATAAAGCAAAAAACGTTATGGTATTAATATTGCCTATTGCTATTTTTCTTGGATCAGGAATTACCGATTCGATTGTAAAATATGCACAAACATACTTCGTTCCTAATAGGCTGAGTCTTATATTTTCTGCAACCGTTTTTTTAACTGCCTTATTTCTTGGTTTGTTGTTTATTCTAATCAATCCAAAATCAGTTTCGAAAGGGTTCACTATTGCTGAACTGATAGGAGGAACAATTCTTGGAATTGCAAATTTCTGTTCGCTGTATTTCTTCATAATGGCATTAAGTAACAGCAGGATAGATAGTTCTGTCGTTTTCGGGCTGAATAACCTTTGTATTGTATTGTTTTCTATTCTGATTGGTTCAATAATATTCAGAGAAAAGCTTTCAAAAGTTAATTTTGCGGGAGTCTTATTGGCTGTTATGGCAATCCTGACCTTAATGAAATACTGATGGAAGATACTTATAAAACCATATCGAAGTGCTCTGAAGGAATTTACAAAGAAAAAGGGAGCAAATTCATTTCACTGGCATATCCTGTCACATCAGAAGACCAGATAAGGGAAATCGTGCAATTTCTTAAAAAAGAACACCATTCGGCACGACATCACTGTTATGCCTGGCGATTAGGTCACGAGAAGATACATTTCAGGGCAAATGATGATGGCGAACCCTCCTCTACTGCAGGGAAACCAATTCTGGGACAAATACAGAGTTTCGACCTGACTAATATTCTGATTGTTGTTGTCAGGTATTTTGGGGGTACACTTCTTGGAGTGAGCGGACTGATCAATGCATATCGGAATGCAGCTCTGGATGCAATTAATCAGGCAGAAATCGTTGAACTGATGGTGGAACAACAGCTATTGATTGAATTTGGATATGTAAGTATGAACGAAGTGATGAAGATTTTTAAGGACGAAAAATTACCACAGATAGATCCCCAGTTTGACCTTAATTGCAGGATTCAAACGCAAATCAGGTTAAATGAATTATTACGGATAGAAGAAGGATTGAAAAAAATTGAAGGACTTAAAATTTCGTATCTTTAAAGTTTCGTTATTAAACGCTTTCCGGAGTGTTAATAACCTTTTCATAACTAATAAAGGGCTTTGATAAATAAATCGTAAAAACAGCCTAATTTTATACTTTGATGGAACGCCTGAACAAACAATATTCCCACTTTCCGGGTGAAATGCTTCACCTGCGAAATATTTTCCCTTCTTGCCTGTTTCCTATCCATCAATTAAATATTATAACATTACATTTTTATCCTGATTCCAGGATATCTATAAGAACCAACAGAAAGAATGTTTTTTGTTGGTTTTTTTTTGCATTTCTTAAACCAATATAAAATATGAAAAAAGATTTAATTTCGATAACTGATTATTCAAAAGAAGATTACCTGCGAATTCTGGAACTCGCAGCTGATTTTGAGAAGAATCCAAACCAGAGACTGCTTGAAGGAAAAGTAGTTGCCTCTTTGTTTTTTGAACCATCAACCCGAACCCGGTTAAGCTTCGAAACGGCAATCAATCGTTTAGGAGGAAGGATTATCGGGTTTTCTGATGCAGGATCATCCAGTGTATCTAAAGGCGAGACTTTGCACGACACCACACGCATGGTTAGCAACTATGTTGATTTAATTGTCATGCGACACCCTCTCGAGGGCAGTTCACGATATGCTGCCGAAGTTGCCTCCGTTCCCGTGATAAATGCAGGCGATGGTGCCAATCAGCATCCAACACAAACGTTGCTGGACATGTATTCAATCCTTAAAACTCAGGGATCTCTTGACAATATCAATATTTTCATGGTAGGTGACCTGAAATACGGACGAACTGTGCATTCATTGCTGATGGCCTTATCGCAATTCGATAATCCTGTCTTCAACTTTATTGCCCCTGAAGAACTTGCCATGCCTGAAGAATACAAACTCTTTCTTAAGGAAAAAGGAATCCGGTATTTTGAACACACTGAAATCAATGAAAACATTAATCATGCTGACATCATATACATGACCCGTGTTCAGAAGGAAAGGTTTATGGACCCCATCGAATATGAGAAAGTCAAAAATGTTTATATTCTTCGGAACAGCATGTTGCAAAATACAAAGCCAAATATGCGCATTCTTCATCCGCTTCCACGCATCAACGAAATTCATCCTGACGTTGACAGCAACGAAAAAGCATATTATTTCGAACAGGCCCGTAATGGAGTTTTTACTCGCCAGGCAATTATTGCACATATTCTTAATCTCAAATAATTACAACCATGCCCGATAGTTTAAAGAAGAAATTAAAACTGAAAGTAAGTGCAATCAACAATGGCACTGTGATCGATCACATTCCTTCCGAAAATCTTTTTAAGGTTATTTCCATCCTGGGGCTTCAAAATGTGAAAACTCAAATTACATTTGGAGCTAATTTCGAAAGTGAAAAATTGGGAAGTAAAGCAATAATTAAGCTTTCTGATGTGTTTTTTGAAGATGATGAAATCAATAAAATTTCACTCATTGCACGCAATGCCAAGCTTAATATCATCCGTGACTACGAAGTGGTCGAAAAGAGGGTGGTTGAGGTACCTGATAAGGTAATTGGCATTGTAAAATGCTTTAATCCGAAGTGTATTACGAATAACGAAGAAATAACCACATACTTCAACGTCATCTCAAAAAATCCATTGGACCTGAAATGTAAGTATTGCGAGAAGATTACACACGAAGACCAAATGGTAATCAAATGACAACAACAAATTTCAATGAAGTTTATCAGATCATAGATGAATTGGTCAAAACTAATCATGAGGATCTACTAATTCTGATTTGCAAATTGCTGAAACAGGAAATTTATCATTACGATTGGGTCGGATTTTATATATTAGATCCGATAAAAAACGAACTTGTCTTAGGCCCTTTTGCGGGGAAACCTACCCCGCACACTCATATTGCTGTTGGAAAAGGGATTTGTGGTCAGGTTGCCGAAAGTGGACAGGCTATGATCGTTCAGGATGTGACCAAGGTTGAAAACTACATTTCGTGCGGACTCGACGTTCAATCAGAAATTGTCGTCCCGGTTTTGAACGATGGAAGGTTTGTAGCCGAACTGGATATTGACAGTCACTCTCCTGCCCCGTTTACTTTCGAAGACAATGAGTTTTTAGCTAAAGTCTGTAATTTACTTGTCGATCATTTTTGAAGTTTGATTTTCTAGGCTGATGATATATTTTCATCATTAGATTATTAGGTCTTAAAGATACTTCATATTTAATTTTACTGATATAAATGCACAAAACAAGATAATTTGATTCTTTGGTTCGCTAAGATAGTGTAATTTGCGGGATTTTAAAATTCTGGAGATTACACTATCTGTCTTATGCAATGTAAGGATTAAAGAAGGATCATATATCTTTTAAATGTCATGATGGAAACCATATATCATATTCTTTTTCATACCAATGAAGCGCTGTATGCAATTGTCTCAGAAAATGTATGGGAAGCCTATCTGTTTCTTTTTCTGATTATTTTTCTGGAAACAGGTCTGATTGTCTTCCCATTTCTTCCAGGCGACGGTTTGCTCTTTTCTGCAGGAGTTATTGCTTCATCATCAGATATGAGCATCATTCTATTAATTCCGATTCTAATCCTGGCAGCTATTCTGGGAAATCATTTTAATTACCAGATAGGAAAACAGATCGAAAACAAAATAGAGCACAGCAAAAATAAACTGGTACAAAAATATTTGGTTAAATCTATTCGGAAGACCCGATTGTTTTATCAGAAGCATGGTAAAAAGTCAATCATTATAGGAAGGTTTTTCCCTATCATTCGTACTTACATTCCATTTTTTGCTGGGACTGTGCAATTTGATTTTCCCGTATTCTCAAAGTATACCATTATTGGATCTGCCTTATGGGTTCCGTTATTCACCCTGACTGGGTTCTATTTAGGTGGATTTACCTGGATCAAAGATAATTTCGAACTTATTTTTCTTGGTCTGATCGTTGTAACCTTGATCCCGTTTTTTTATGCCGCCTTCAGGACCGTATTCTTTAGAAAAAAGGCTTAATTAAACTTACAATCTTTTATATCTTCTTGTTTAATCAACAAAAAAGCTATTTTTGAATACTCAAAATTAGCTTCTATGTCAAACTTGTTTATTACAAAGCCTTTGTCCCAATTGATGGACGAATCAAAAACCGATCATGGTTTAAGAAGATCATTAAGCGCTTTTAACTTAACTACGCTGGGAATCGGAGCTGTTATCGGTGCAGGTATATTCGTTCTCACGGGTCAGGCTGCAGCCCAATATGCCGGGCCGGCTATTGTAATTTCATTTTTGATATCGGGATTTGCCTGTTTGTTCGCAGGTTTATGCTATGCTGAATTTGCCTCAATGATACCGATTTCAGGAAGTGCCTACACCTATGCCTATGCCACCATGGGAGAGTTTGTCGCCTGGATCATCGGCTGGGATTTAATTCTGGAATATCTTTTTGCAGCATCAACTGTTTCTGTTGGCTGGTCAGGATATGTAGTCAGTTTTTTAAAAGATTTTGGTCTTGTTATTCCCGCTCAATTCACTGCAGCTCTAGGTTCTGTATTAGTCGATATTCCGCAAATCGGATGGAAACTGGCTACTCCTGAACTTACCAAAAGTCTGGCTGATTCAGGAATAGCTATTGCCAGTCTTCCCCATCTTACCGGCATTTTAAATCTGCCTGCAATGTTTGTAGTTGCGGCAATTACAATTTTGCTGCTCATAGGAATTCGCGAATCTGCCAGTTTTAACAACGTGATGGTAGTAATTAAGGTATTTGTAATATTGCTGTTCATCGGCATTGGATTCATGTTTGTCAACAAAGCCAACTGGCATCCATTTATTCCGCAGAATACAGGAGTCTGGGGTCATTACGGTTGGAGTGGCATATTTAGAGGAGCCGCGGTTATTTTCTTTGCCTACATAGGTTTTGATGCAGTTTCAACGGCTGCACAGGAAGCCAAAAACCCGAAACGGGATATGCCTATTGGAATTTTAGGATCACTTGGAATATCAACCTTATTATATATTTTAGTTGCTATCGTTTTAACCGGTATAGTAAGTTATACCTTTCTGAACGTTGCCGATCCGATTGCTGTAGGTGTGAATGCCATGGGAAGCGGATTATTCTGGCTACGACCAATTATTAAAATTGCAGCTATTGCAGGCTTAAGTTCGGTTATTCTGGTGATGCTTATGGGTCAACCCCGGATCTTTTTTTCAATGTCGAAAGATGGTCTGTTGCCGCCTATATTCTCAAAAGTTCATTCCCGTTTTAAAACACCATATGTAAGTACCCTCATTACTGGTTTTGTAGCACTTATACTGGCAGGAATTCTGCCAATCAATATCCTTGGAGAACTGGTTTCAATAGGAACTTTATTGGCCTTTGCCATCGTTTGTATTGGTATCATTATTCTGAGGGTCAAAAAGCCAGATATTCCACGCCCGTTTAGAACTCCCTGGGTTCCGCTTATTCCAATCTTAGGCGCAGGAATTTGTATCCTTCAAATGCTTTCTTTACCTTGGGAAACCTGGGCCAGACTTATAATATGGATGGCAGTTGGATTCATCATTTATTTCACCTATGGAATCAGAAAAAGCAGACTTCGAAACAGAAAATTATAACCACAGGTTTTTATTCCTAAAGACATTGATACTGCAAAACACCCAGTATGCCAGATTGGCTTCCGGGTGTTTTATTTATATAATATGATGTAAATAGTATGAATGTTTAAAAAGCAATGTCTACTGACAAAGGATATTGGTATGTTTTATCAGAAATTCAATCAATAAAATGTGTGAATGATGCAATTCTTCTCCATAATTATATAAGAATTTACTATTGCAATTCCCTCATCTTTGTAGTTCAAAATTATTGTATAATTTATATCCATCATAAAAGTCACGTCTAATGAATAAGTCAAGGATTACTTCTATATTCTCTTTAATATTTCTGTCATTAATGGTAAGTTCATGTAGTGCAATAGAAGGAATATTTAAAATGGGAATGAATTTCGGTATCTTTCTTGCCCTTGCAATACTTGTTATTGTTGTATTTATAATAATGCAGATAAGAAAGAATATAAAATAATGGCTTCATGGAATAATCGTTTCTGACTTGTCCTATCAATGTTTTTTTAATAAATGATCCTATTCAGGTAATGTGTTTTTCGCACAAATTCATTATCTTTAACCATCGATTAAACCCTTGCCAAAGTCGGTAGATAAGGTTTAGAAATGAACCCATTCACTTCGGCCAACTATTTTCAATCCATTCATATGTTCTTCAGGAAGGCAATTTATCTGCTTTCGACCTACACGGAAAGTATCCGGGAAGGTATTGCGTCGTATTTGGTTCGGATAAATTAATCTATGATTGATTTGCAACTGTACTAAGAACTAGATTTTAGTACAGCTATAGATCAATCATAGTACAGATATAGAAACGAAATACCCTCTTCTTCCCTTCCCGATCCCCACACAAACCTATCCCGGATTAAAGCCACTTTTCTCAAGTAAGTCACTAAAACGAATGACCTTTATAATATTAATATTCTGAAGGGGCATATTGGGATGTGATTCTTAGACTTATTAAAAGGCATTCCACGGGAGAAATAACAATTACGTAGCATTCAAGACTTTAAAATAAGTACTTTTGCGGCTCGTTTATAAAAAGTCGGATTATATCTGGCAAAAAGGGAATTAAGAAAATAGATATTTATGAAGCGTATTAATGAATACAAGAAGTTGTTCAATGTTGAACAAGACACTGATTTAAAACAACTAAAAACAACTTATCGGAATCTGGTTAAAGAATGGCATCCTGATAAGTTTCTGGAAGGTGATGCCTTGAGTACCGAGGCAGAACTTAAAAGCCGTCAAATCATTGATGCTTATCATTTTCTGGTAAGTATTGCACCAGAAACTATCGCTGCAAATTTAGAAGAATACAACAACACGACCTCCGAGTCGAATATTGCTGATTTCAAACATAAAGGTCTTTTACTTGAAGTCACATTTTTAGATGGAACAACCTATGAATACTTTGGGGTTCCGAAAAATGTGTATATAAAACTGGTTAATTCAGATAAGCAGTTGCGATTTGCAAAAAGAAATATCTTTAATTCTTACCTGTATAGAAAATCAAAAAGGAGTCTGGAAGTAGCCTAAATACGAATTAGGATCACTCGGCGCCAACAATAGAAATAAGAGAGGACATATTTTAGGAGGATTGATTGAATGGTGCGTAATTCTGTAATTTGATTTTTATTCACTCAGACTATTCAAATAATCCATAGGACTTAAAAACTTGAATTCATATTTCAATAAACGTTCTAATTTACTGCTATCGACAATTTTATATGCTTCAGCCTGATCTGAAATGATCGGCACCGGTAATCCTGAAATTTGAGCAGCTTTGACGTAAAAATCCTTTTTCAATGGATGTTCGGGACAACAGGCATTCAATGTTTCTCCCCAAAGATTCTTTCCCAGAATGGCTGAAATGATCCCAATACAATCGTCCTGATGAATCAGATTAACAGGAGTGTTTGCAACAATTCTGTCAGACCTTTGCAGAAAACGGGCAGGATTGCGATCGGTTCCAATTAATCCTCCAAAGCGGATAATGGTAGTCTGGAATTCAGTCTTGTTCCGTAACAGATTTTCTGCATGAACCAACCCCTTTCCACTTGCCTTATCAGGGGAAAGAACATCAGTTTCCAGTGCTGTATGCATATCATCAGGATAAACTGAAGTTGAAGAAATAAAAATCACCTTTCTGATTTCTGACTTCAGAATAATTGGTATCAATTGTGCGATCTGGGCTGGAAATATTCTTTCGATCGCATCAATCCTCCTGGGTGGAATAGAAATTATCAGCACCTCAGTTTCAAAAAAGGATGGGTCATCAACTTTTATATCCGCCTCGTTTAGGACGATCTGATATGGATTAATTCCATTGGTTTGCAGTTTATCGAATTTTTCGGTTGAAGTAACTGAACCTTTTACCGATAATCCAAGACTCCGTAGATGCTTCCCAAGTGGCACCCCCAGCCAGCCGCAACCCAAAATTGAAACTATTCCTTCCTTCATGCACAGACGCTTTATTTATTTTCTTCCATCCAACGAGCTATTGAATATTGGACAAACGATAATTCTTCAGGCTCGGGTGAAAGATACACTTTATTGGTGAAAACCCGCCAGGCAGCACGTGCAGTTGAATTTCCATTAGCAAGTATGGGTGATAATGGATTTGGAAAATTACCCGAAGCTTTAAAATTATCGATACCTGATGGACTGAAGAACAGGTATGCATCAAATATTCCGCTTACAAATTTCTCAATAGGTGTATTCTTATAAACTTCGAACTCAGAATAGGATAATCCTGAGCCTTCAAAAGCGGTACTGATTTCGTTGTGCAATTTATCGCCGTGTAAGAACAGAATATACTCACCTTGATTCTGGCTGATCACTTTCTGTGTAAGTTCCCTTGAATTTGAGAATGAAGAAATAACAATTTTCAAATCAAGCATCTGAAAAATTTCAGCCTGCATGTCCGACCAGCAATACAGTTGGTCACCAGCATTCAAGCCAACTTGATCGGCAAATCGAACCAGCCAGTGTGCGGCATAGGTACTGGTTACTACCCATTGTTTACTCTGTTTGGCAATTGTTTTGAAAAAAGGCCGGTTAGGTTTCTTATACTCCGTTCTTAAAAATGGTTGCTCAATGTAATGAATTTGTTTTTTTTGCAACCACTGCCTGGTCTTCTTTGACAACTCATCGCCGATAAAAAATACTGGAGTCTTCATGATATTGTTTTTTAAATATTAATGTCTGAAATCAATTCCTTTTAATGTTTCTTTCACATACTGCTTACGAATCACAAAATCCCCGAACTTCTCGCCATTGCTTCGATTTGTAGCATAATCGGCAATGATGGGAGTCAATTCACTCAGGATTTCATCTTCAGTAAGCGTTTCTTTGTAGAGTGTATTCAGGCGTGATCCGATGAAATTTCCTCCTAAATAGAGGTTGTAATGACCCTCTGATTTGCCTACGAAACCAATCTCAGCCAGGTATGGCCTTCCACAGCCATTGGGACAACCAGTCATGCGAATTACTATTTCCTCTTTAAACAGATTGTTCTGATCGAGTATGGTTTCAATTTTGGTAATCAGAGATGGTAAGTAGCGTTCGGCTTCAGCAAAAGCCAATCCACAGGTATTAAGTGCGACACAGGCAATCGAATTCTGCCTGAGACCTGAAATATCACCAGGCAAAACACCATGACGTTTCAGGATAATGCTCACTTTCTTCTTTTCCTCAGAAGATACATTAGCGATAATCAAATTCTGGTTACCGGTTAGAATGAATTTTCCTTCAATATTCTGTGCAATCTCATGCATAGCTGATTTGAAGTTGAAATCATCCTTATCGGCAACACGTCCTCCTTCCACGAAAAGAGTCAGACTCCATTTTGAATCAGTTCCTTTCTTCCAGCCCAAACGATCACCATTGCGGGTAAATGAATAAGGTCTTGCTTCCTGAAGTTCAAAGCCGAGACGTTCATGTAATTCATCTTTAAACCATTCGATTCCATGATCATCGATGGTATATTTCATTCTTGAACGTTTCCTGTTCTGACGGTTTCCATTATCCCGCTGAATCAATACTATTTTTTCAGAGATATCCAGAACCTGATCAGGTAAACAGAAACCTATCACTTCTGCCAGCCGTGGATATGCTTCAGGCATTCCAAAGGTAGAACCCATTCCTCCTCCTACCGCCACATTATAACCTACAATCCGGTTATTCTCGACGATGGCTATAAATCCAAGATCCTGTGAAAAAACATCCGAATCATTATAAGGAGGAATAACTATTGTAATTTTGAATTTGCGTGGAAGATAACGGTCACCATATAGAGGTTCAACATCTTTCTTACTATCGGCAATCAATTTTTTATCGAGCCATATTTCATGATATGCTGTGGTTGAAGGCAGCAAATGTTCGCTGACCTGACGGGCCAATTCGTATACTTCAGCGTGCAATTCTGACTCTGCCGGATTTGGTTGACACATTACGTTACGATTCACATCGCCACACGCAGCAATGGTATCCATTAGTCCTGAATTGATTCCCTGGATGGTCTTCTTCAGGTTCGACTTGATGACTCCATGCAGCTGAAAGGCCTGCCTGGTCGTCAGTTTAAGCGTATGGTTTGCATATTGATCAGATAATTCATCCATCTGAAGCCATTGTTTCGGTGTCACTACCCCACCTGGAATTCGCACCCGAATCAGAAAAGAGTAAGCAGGTTCAAGCTTTTGCCTTTTGCGTTCCTTTTCCAGATCACGGTCAAATTGCTGATATAAACCATGAAATTTGGATATTTGGGTATCCGCATAAGCAATAGATCCTGTTATAGGATCTGCCAGACTTTCAAGCAATGTACCCCTTAAGTAATTGCTTTCATATTTTATTCTTTCCAGTTCCGAAAGTTCTTTCCAATCAATAATGTCGTTCATTTTTATCCGTTTATATACGTATGAACAAGTAAGTATATATACTTACAAAGAAACGTTATTTTACTCACTATGTTCATCCTAATTCAGTATTATTTACTTTTTTTTTCATTTGTCATCAGGTAAGCTCATATCAATAGGTAACCATCTATCAATAAACATCAGATTGAAATCTTTTTTCTTTCTTTAGAGTTTTCATATAATCCAGTGCTTTTTCTGAACTCATTCCCCCTTCTGTCTCGAATATTTGTAGCAGGGTTTTCTGTACATCTCTCGCCATTTGTTTCATATCACCACACAGATAAATGTTTGCTCCATTGTTCAACCACTTAAACACCTCTTTTTGATTCTCAATTAGTAGATGCTGCACATAAAATTTTTCTTCCTGATCACGCGAGAAAGCAACATCAATCCTTTCCAGATAGCCATCTTTAAGTAGCTTCTGCCATTCAAGCTGATAAAGAAAATCAGAATGAAACCTTCGATCTCCAAAAAACAACCAGGTACTCCCTTTCTGGTTGTTAGCTTCCCTCTGCTGAAGGAACGCCCGGTATGGCGCAACTCCTGTACCCGCACCGATGAGGATAACCGGAGTTTTGTCATCTTCCGGAAGTTTAAAGGCAGGATTCTTTTCAATGAATACTGAAACTTGTGAGTCTATTTCAATACGGTCAGCAAGATAGCCTGAACAAGCCCCTGCACGTTTTCTTCCGTTGTGCGTATAGCGCACGGTTGCTACAGTAAGGTGGACCTCATTACCCACTGCTGCCTGGCTTGATGATATTGAATAAAGCCTTGCCGGAAAACTCCTCAATACATCAGCTAATTCCTGTGCGGTAAATACAGCTGGAAAATCTTCCAGTAGATCGAGGAGGTCATGCCCATACAAATATTTATCAAGCTTTTGTTCATTTTCAACAATCTCTTTAAGTTTCACGTTTTGTGTCTTATCCAGATACTTTTGAATGACCTCACGATTGATCACTGTAATTTCCAAATAATCAGTCAAGGCTTTTTTGATTGAGAAAACACCTTCTTTCAGATTTACAGACTCTGTTCCATCAAAACTTAAATGGATTAAAACAGCCTCAACCAGATGAGGTGGATTATTTGCCAGTATTCCTACAGAATCACCAGGTTCATAAGTGATTCCTGAACCATCCAGTGATAATTCAAGATGATAAACTTCCTTATCCGAATCACGACCGGTGATTTTCACCTTATCGAGTACAGTAGCCAGAAATGGGTTTCTTCTTGAATAAGCTCCTGTTCCAAATGAATTGACCGATGCAATGGGATGTGGAATGGAGGTTTCTGATGTTTCGTTAAAGGCAGATATAAATTGATCAATCCAGACACTGGCATCTTCTTCGAAATCCACATCAAGTTTTAAAACAGGAAGTATTGCTTTGGCACCCAATTTTGATAATGCCTGATCAATATCAGTTCCTGTTTTGCAAAAAAGCTTGTAACTTTTGTCGCCGAGAGCTAAAACAGAATAACTCAGGCCAGCTAATTTCGGTGCACGCTTACCTGTGATAAATTCATGAAATTCTTCAGCCATTGCAGGTGGTTCGCCTTCGCCATGAGTGCTTACAATAACAACTATATTGGTCTCCCCTGACAATTGTCTGATCTTGTAGTCATCAAGCGCAGTTGTCGTCACTTCAACTCCTGTGTTCGCAAGCTTTTCAGCCAGATTCGCTGTTATCAGTTTACTGTGTCCGGTGTGCGTGCCATATAGTATTTTTAGCTGTTTATTGCTCTTTAAAGGACTGCCAGTACTGTTCGGATGTATTTCACCAGGTGATGCAAGTAACCCATGGAAATAGCCGCTTAACCATACAATCTGTTCCCTGTTTAATCCTGGGGTAAGACTTCCCAAGGCATTTAGCTGTTGTTCGTTTAATGGACTTAATTTTATTGGCATTGTATTTAGCTTTTTAGATTTTCAAGAAATTCCTTTATTTTATTACGTAGTCGTATGGCCTCCATTACATCTTCCGCATTTGATCCCACGGCAACCGTAATATTTCCATCCTGATAAATGGCAGGAGATACAAACTGACATAGTACAGGCTTATCATGGATATTGACCAAAACTCCTGCTTCACGCCCATCCTGAGCAATTTGTCGGTCAAGGGTTTCGTTGTTAGTGCACGAATAAAGCATCAGGTATCCTTTCAGATCAGCTTTTTCATATTTTTTTCTGAAGCAAACCACTCCTGTTTCATATATTTCATCGATAATATTTTCAGCAACCACTTCAAGATGAGCACCCGAACGTTGAAGAATTCTGATCTTTTTCAGTGCATTTTGGCCACCGCCTATGATAAGGATTTTCCGATCTGTGATATCTATGGAGATTGGTAAATAATTCTTTTTCATGTCATCAATTATATTTCATAATCTGAACCTGTATTTTTAATGCGTCCAAAATTGATCTTATTCCACGTCCTTTCATGGATATAATAAAGTGTCATTTTTGTAAATACTTCTATTCCACCTATCGTTATGGCAAAATCGAGTTTCCCGGTTACCAGTAGTGAAATTACGAAAGTGTCAATTGTTCCGATGGTACGCCAGGATATTGATTTAACGATGCTACGGTATGATTTCTCACTCATTGTATGGGTTTTTGTGCATAAAAAAAGCTCTCCTGAAATTCAGAAGAGCTTTAAAATATCGTGTTAACTGTTCACTTATATTCGGTCTATCTTCTGAAGAATTCCATAATGCCACATATACATACACATTGAGGTACATACGATACAACTTGGATTCTTTCTGGATATTCCTGATAAACTTGTCATCGTCAATAAAAGACTTAATGGTCTGTAAATATTTAATACTGCAAATGTATATTCTAAATTTGCATTTCAAAGTAAAGTGAGGATTATTTTTCGTTTATTATCAAATTCCTAATATAGGAGTCTATATTTACCATCGGAATGCTTCATTAACCTATGGCAAAGGCAAATGTTTATTATTTTAATCCTACGTGTGAATTGGCTGTAGCCAACAATTCATTCAGCTATATGCCACCACTCCTGCTACAGGAGATGGAAAGGGATTTAGCTATACTTCCTTTTGCTTTTGCATCCGACAATGATTTTGTACTGACAGAAAACCTTCCTTCTGAGGGATTTCTACAGCAATTAAACAATGCAGGGTTTAATCTTCCAACATTTTGTCGTTTAGATAATCTTGAAGCGATGCCTTCCGGGTCGTTAGGGAATATTTATCCCTGGGGATGGAGTCCGGCCGCTCATTTCAAATTGAAGAATCTGAAAGAGAAATGCGATCCTGAATTTAGGATAAGTCCAGTATCAAGCTGGCAGGATGAGCATCAGCAACTTTTTGAACGATCGGTCTCGCTCAACCTGCTATCTGAAATCGTGAATCAGAATCCGCCAGACTGGTTTATAGACCCATCATTAATTGGGAAAAAAGTAACCAGTTGTGATGAGATTGAATTGCTTTTGAAAAAGTATTCTTCGATTGTGATAAAGGCGCCGATGAGCTCCTCCGGCCGGGGAATTCAGATCATTCGAAAAACAAAGCTTAGTGAATCAAACAAGCAATGGATATCAGGAGTGCTAAGGCAACAGAAATATTTGGTTGCTGAGCCATTCATTGAGAAACTTATTGATTTGTCATTTCAGTTCAAGGTATTGTCTAATGCCGAAATTGAGTATTTGGGTTATTCTATATTCAAAACCAATTCGAACGGTCAATACAATGGAACTTACATACATCCTGTACTCGGGAATATCCTGCCCGGAGAGAATACCCGGAATCTGGAGCATATGATCGCAACAACTGCTTCAGTGCTGCTGCGTGCTTTAAAGAAATCAATATATGCAGAATTTCACCTTGGATATCTGGGAGTAGATGCTTTGGTTTTCAAACACTACAGTAAGATAAGGATGCAACCCTGTATTGAGGTTAACAGCCGGATGAATATGGGCATACTTTCAATGTTTCTTGAAAAGAAGCTTCACCCTGATGCGAAAGGTAAGTTTAAACTCTTTTATGGAAAACCAGGTGAATACTTGAGTTTTGTAATGGATAAAGCGAAGTTAAACCCGATTAAGTTTCAGGATAAACAATTTTATTCGGGATTTATAGCTCTGGTCGAACCAACAGAAGAAAAGAAGTTTGGTGCCTATATTAACTTAGGAACAGCCAGATAACGGTTAATGGTATCAAGCAAATATTTCAGGCGTATAGGTTTGGTGATAAACTCATCACAACCGGCGTCCTGGCACATTCTTTCCTCACCTGACAATATAAATGCAGTTTGAACGACGATGATAATATCAGGGAAAAGCGATTTAATAATTCTGGTCGCTTCAATGCCATCCATCTTTGGCATATTGATGTCCATTAAAATCAAATCAATATTATCACTTTCTTTGACTATTTCAACGGCATCCACTCCGTTCTTGGCCCATACCAGGTTAACTTTTGTCTTTCTGAGGGCAGCTTCAAAATAAATATTACTGGGTTCGTTGTCCTCCACGATGAGTATTGTTTTACCTTCCCATAAATAAGTTACATCAGTGAATTCCATTTTCTTTTTTTTTATTCTGTGTTTTATACCTTTTGTTTATAAATCCTGTTGAGTGATAAGATTAACTCTTTAAAATTAGATGACTTAGTTCGGTAATTATCTTTTTCATTCCATTAAATTCTGCTCTTTCGCTCTTAAATTTGTAAATTGCTCCTTGAATTACTGCAATTTGACTCATAACTTAATTCATTTTTTCACGTTATCCTGTTATACAGATTGCTATAATACATTCTATTTCTTGTATCTGAAAATTCCTGAATATCGCGTCAAACAGCTCATTCATTAACGATTATACCTCCAGATTTCCATTCAAAACAGTACTGACAAAAGGCCTAAGTTTCACAAGTTTAATATAGCAACTTTTTAGTTAATAACATTGTTTTCAGTCAATAATATTTTCATTATTTTACTTTTCGGTGTCTATACTTTCTATTCATTGTTTTTATCCTCATAAATGACTTGAAACATCTCAAGTCTATGATTCAAACTCAAGTATGAACAATTTTGGAAGTCACCAAAATCGGGAAGAATATAGACCGCGAGGATTAAATCAAAGCTATGGGTTTTGTTTTTCGTACGATAATATTACCTCTCTATTTAAATGCCAATCAGTAACGTTTTGAAATTTTTAAACTGTTTTAAGATTTTTTAAAATTAAAGTTAATGAATAGGATTTATATTTGAATTGAAATTATAACCTATTGTTATGAAACGGTTTCTTTTAATACCAATTCTGGCCATGGGCCTGATCTTAAATTCATTGGCTCAGGAGCCATTAAAAAAACAGAACTCTCCAAAGGAAGATGTAAAGGTTAATCGTGAGTATGACGATAAGGGAAATCTCATCAGGTTTGATTCTCTGCATTCCTACAGTTGGTCAAGCGATACCACCTTCTTAAAATCATTCTCTCCAAAAGACTTTTCGGATCAACTGGACGATCAGTTCAACTTCTTTTCCGACAGCACCTTTCGGGGCAATTCATTCTTTAAGGATTTTGATAACCTTTTTGCCCAACCCTTTGATGATGAACAAGATTCGGTGCTATTAAAGAAATTTGGTATTCATCCTCACTTTCACCATTTCCGTATGAACACCGATTCTTTGGTCATGAATCAGAAGGACTTTGATGAGTTTTTCAACTTCCCCGACAACAACAAAGACAGTCTTACGACGAGGACACCAAATAAATTGCCCTTCCATTCACAACAAAAATCAATGGATGAAGTGATGAAGATGCTTCAGCAACAAATGGAACAAATGCAGGAATATCAACGAAAGCTGTTTAAAGAAGATCCTAAAATGAAGGATCTTTGACATCCTGTTCACAACCAAACGCGCTGGTTTCTGTTTGAGTAGTTAAATCTACATCTTTGTTTGTATAATTACATAAACAGAAAATCGCATAACTCATGGAGAGAAAACCTTATAATGTCGCGTTTGGACTTGCCCTGTTTACAATTATTTATAATATTTTCGAAGGGCTCGTTTCAATCTGGTTTGGAATTGAAGACGCGACCCTTACCTTGTTTGGTTTTGGTGCTGATAGTTTTATCGAAGTATTTTCGGGTATTGGAATAGCAATGATGATTCTTCGTATCCGTAATAATGCCCAAAGCCCTAAAAGCGAATTCGAAATGAAAGCCCTTAAAATAACCGGAACTGCATTCTACCTTTTATCCGTTGGTCTCCTGGCAGGCGTCATTGTAAACCTGATCAATCATCAAAAACCCACTACTACCCTGGTTGGAGTGATCGTATCACTGGTTTCCATTGCGGTCATGGTATGGTTAATGAATGCCAAAAAGAAAATAGGCAAACAACTAAATTCAGATGCAATCCTTTCAGATGCAAATTGCACCAGGGTTTGCGTATATATGTCTGTCGTATTACTGGCTTCAAGTCTCATCTATGAGTTCACCGGATTTGCATATGCTGATGCAATTGGTACTGCAGGACTAATTTTCTTTTCTGTAACCGAAGGTAAAGAAGCATTTGATAAAGCAAAGGGCAAAGAGTGCAATTGCGATTATTGTTAAGCTACTTATTAACAGTTCATAAACTAAAATAGCACAGTCCTTTCCAATAAAAAAAGAAGACTTTATCATATTGAAAATAAGTACTTGGTTCTGGATTTATACTTCTGATTTCAGCTCTTGTTTAGTTAAGTATGGTCTGCCGAAAAACATATAATGTACAGTAATTCAGAAATATGACCGCTTTAAACTTAAAAATGGGTGCAAGTAAATTTGAGCTGAAACTGTAACATCCAGGCACCGACCTCTACTTTGTTGAGTTGCTTTTGTTAAGCCTATTTCCTTTTACGTTATTCGAAGGTTATTCGAAGATGGTTCAATTTTATTCGAATAATCATCAAATAACTTTCGAATAATTAATGAATAAGTTTCTACTGATTTTAAAACCTGATAAGGATAAGGACAATGCAGATAAGAAATACATTAATTAATTGATTCATTCGAATGCTAAGTCTGAATCCGGGAACAAATGTTTCCATATTCTTTGACCAGCTATGGATTTTTATTATAGAATTAATGTATGTTTATGTTCACTAATTCATTAAATCAAATTGAATTCTTTCTTTTGAGCAATCAACAAACCTGTTACCATTCTGAGAGAAGATTATGAAGACTCTTCAAGAACGATTAAAAATCCATTATCTGCCGTTATTAATTATTGTAATGATTGCCGGCGTCATTTTTCATCACAACTGGCCGAACAGGGATACACTAACTTTTGTTGCTGACACAAGCGGGTACATTTCATTGATACTAATCTCCTTTTCATTATTGGTTGGGCCCTTCCACCTTTTGTTCCATCGTAAAAATCAAATTTCAACTTATTTCAAGAGAGATATTGGTATAACTGGAGGGATACTGGCTGTACTTCATTCTGTAACTGGCTTGTTTGTTCATTTAAGAGGCAACAGCTGGATGTACTTCCTGAATAAAACGGATCATGGATATTCGATCAGGCTGGATGATTTTGGAAAAGCAAACTATATTGGTTTGATTTCATGCCTGTTAATAATCCTTTTACTGATGACTTCAAATGATTATTCGATTCGTAAACTTGATCGTATAGACTGGAAAAGCATCCAGAGATTTTCCTATCTGGCTTTCCTTCTTGCAATCATTCATTGCGTTTATTACAAGATCGTGCAGATCAATCTGATTTTTATATGGTCCTTGTATGTACTAATGACACTCACAATAATACTGTTTCAGACTGCTGGAATAAGAATAAAATTTAGGAGCCGATCCGATATAGCTAATCAGGGGCATTAATCAAAGAATGAGGAACGGCATTGAAATCCTTTTGTTAATTTTTCCTAATGGTCAAGGGGTTGATGTACAACTTCTCAAATTAAAGTTAAATTTGAAGAAGATTTTGTCAGTTAAGAGTGCATGAATCTTGATGAAAAGACTGCTTTCCATATCATTTGCTTTCCTTATCCTGCTTTCGGGCATGCATTTTACCATTGCAACACATTATTGCGGAGGTGAATTATCTGCTTCCAAAGTATCATTTTCGGGTAAGTTGGCGTCGTGCGGTATGGAAAGTGATGCAGATCAATGCACTTTATCTGGAATCCATAAGGAGAATTGCTGCCACAACAAAGTCTCTGTTTTGACGGTTGATCACAATTATGCTCCTTCTTTTACCTTCTTTAAAACCTTTGCCCCAAATCTTCTGCAGGTCTTTGAAGTCCCTGCCTGCTTACAGAACCATTCATTATCTGCTGTAAATCTTCTTTTTGCAGATGTCAGTCCACCTGGTAATTTTCTGGTTAGTGCTGTCAGCTTGCCCAAAATATGTGTTTTCCTTATTTGATGTTAATCGGTTTATAATAGTCTGAAAGGTTATTCAACCTTTTCTGCTATTGTATTTTTATGCTTTGTTTCCTGATACTTGTATTTTGAACAAAGCCACTCTATTTCATTCTATTAACATCAAATATTTATAATCATGAAAACTGTAAAAATTATTATAGTAGCCTTATTGGCAGTAGTTCTGGGTACTAACTCTTATGCCCAAATGACCGATCATTCAAAAATGGATATGTCCAAGACGAAAAATTCAGACACTAAAATGGACATGGCGACCACTAAGACAGAAACAATAAAAGTTTGGGGCAATTGCGAAAGCTGCGAGGCTCGGATTGAAAAAGCCGCAAAGGTAAGTGGCGTAAGTAAAGCAAGCTGGGACAAAAACACCAAGTTGCTTACCCTTGCTTACGATCCATCGAAAGTCAATAGCGATGATATCCAAAAGAAAATAGCCGCTGTTGGTCATGATACTGAAAAGTACAAGGCTGACGAAAAAGCTTACGCCAAACTACCTGGCTGTTGTCAGTACGACAGAAAGAAATAATCTGAACACTCAATTATTCAGTGATGATGGAACTCTTAAAAGACCAATGTCACTAAAATCTGGTATAAATAATGCCTGACTGATGTGTTTTTTATTGGAATTACTGTCCTAGCACCCGTTTTACATATAGGAATACAGCTACTATTTAGTATTATTCGGGTGCAAGGAATAGTATTTCTGAAGATGAAATCTATAAATCAATTTCATGTTTAACCGACTCGTTAAATATTTTCTGGAGAACAGGTTGATTACTTTCATATTCCTGATCACATTTGTGGTTCTGGGTATGGTATTTATGCCTTTTAACTGGAAAACCGATTTCTTCCCCCGTGATCCGATTGCAGTAGATGCAATCCCTGATATTGGTGAAAACCAGCAGATCGTTGCTACCGAATGGATGGGACGGTCACCCAAAGACATGCAGGATCAGGTAACCTACCCGTTAACTACTGCATTACTGGGAATACCAGGTGTACAAACGGTGAGAAGCACTTCCATGTTTGGCATGTCGTTCATCTATATCATTTTTAAAGATAATGTAGAATTTTACTGGAGCCGTTCACGTATTCTCGAGAAGCTGAATTCGCTGCCTTCAGGTACTTTGCCTGCGGGAGTGCAACCTACCCTTGGACCTGATGCAACTGCTCTGGGCCAGATTTACTGGTACACACTCGAAGGGCGTAACCCAAAGACAGGTAAACCAAATGGTGGCTGGGATCCTCAGGAACTCAGAACTATTCAGGATTTCTACGTCAAATACGGACTAACAACTGCAGAGGGAGTTTCAGAGGTTGCATCAGTGGGTGGTTACATCAAGGAGTACCAGATAGACCTCAATCCTGAAGCAATGAAAGCATTCAGTGTATCGGTGGTGGATGTCATGAATGCAGTTCGGAAAAGCAATCTGGACATTGGTGCGGAAACGATTGAATTGAATAATGTCGAGTATATTATCCGTGGTCTGGGATATGTAAAGAATCTGGATGATCTTGAAATATCTGTAGTAGCTGTCCGAAATAACGTTCCGGTACGTATTAAGGATGTTGCGCAGGTTGCTTTTGGCCCTGCAACCCGTCGGGGAGGATTGGATAAATCTGGTTCAGAAGCAGTCGGTGCGGTTGTGGTAGCACGCTATGGTTCAAACCCAATGGACGTGATCAGTAACGTTAAAGATAAAATAAAGGAACTTGAAGCAGGGATGCCTCAAAAGACATTGCCTGATGGAACTGTTTCAAAGGTAACTATTGTCCCTTTTTATGACCGCACAGGATTGATCAGGGAAACCATAGGTACACTTGAGTCAGCCCTCTCGCACGAAATCCTGATCAGCATTTTGGTCATCATTATCCTGGTACTGAACCTAAGAGCCTCACTCATAGTAGCAGGATTATTGCCTATTGGTGTGTTGATGACTTTCATCCTCATGCGGGTATTTGGAGTCGAAGCAAATATCGTTGCATTATCGGGTATCGCTATTGCTATTGGTGTAATGGTTGATATCGGGATTGTAGATGTGGAGAATATTCTCCGGCATTTGGAAATGCCCGAAAATAAAGGAATACATGGGAAAAAGCTGATGGCTGTTATCTATCAGGCAACGACAGAAGTGCGTGCAGCAGTGGTTACCTCAATTGCGACTACTATCGTTAGCTTCCTGCCTGTATTTGCCATGCAGGCCGCTGAAGGGAAACTGTTTCACCCTTTGGCGTTCACTAAAACCTTTGCTCTGATATCTGCCTTTATTCTGGGAATTGTCGTATTGCCAACTTTAACTTATATCTTCTTTTCAATACGTATTGACACCAAAAGGATTCGTAAGATCTGGAATGGCGGATTGTTTATTGCAGGTTTTCTGTTTATCGTATTCTGGCATACCTGGACTGCATTGGCATTAATTGCAATAGGCATCAATAATTTACTTGACTACCGTTGGCCTGAACATCGTAAAGAGTATCCAAATTACATCAACATTGCCATTACCGTTCTGGTTGCAGCCTGGTATCTTTCAATTGAATGGCTTCCTTTGGGTGCTCATAACAGCATATTGGCAAACTATCTTTTTGTGAGTGGAATCATTGCTGTGATACTTTTAGCCCTAATGTCGATGGTGCATTTTTATGAATTCATCATACGGTGGGCTTTGGAAAATAAATGGAAATTTCTGATACTGCCTGCTGCCACACTAATATTCGGACTGCTGGTCTGGCAGGGTTTCAATAAAACATTTGGAGTTGTAGCCACAGGAGCTGAGAAAGCAGGATGGAAATCTATCAGGCAAACCTCTTTCTGGCAAGAACGCGAAAAGACGTTCCCTGGTATTGGTCAGGAGTTTATGCCATCGTTAAACGAAGGATCGTTCCTTCTGATGCCAACCAGTATGCCCCATTCCGGTATTCAGAAGAACCTTGAATACATCGAAATGTTGGATAAAAGACTGTCGACTATTCCTGAAGTGGAGGTAGCGGTTGGTAAATGGGGACGCGTTAATTCTGCACTGGATCCCGCACCTGTACAGATGTTTGAGAATACAATCAATTATCGTTCAGAGTATATTCTCGATGAAAATGGTCAGCGCATGCAATTTAAAGTTGATCATGATAGCAGCTATATCCTGAAAAGCGGATCAAAATATAATGCCGGGAAGGACGGATTCAAGGTAGTTCCTTCAGACAGCCTGGTACCTGATCTAAATGGAGAGTATTTCAGGCAATGGAGACCTGAAATCAAGAAACCAAACGACATCTGGAATGAAATCGTGAAAGTAACCAATATTCCCGGACTGACTTCGGCGCCTAAACTGCAGCCTATTGAAACCAGGTTGATCATGCTTTCAACAGGAATGCGTGCCCCGATGGGATTAAAGGTATATGGTCCCGATCTGAATGCCATTGAGCAGGGCGGTATGCAACTTGAACAGGCATTGAAAGATGTCCCTTCCATCAAAGGTTCATCGGTATTTTACGATCGTGCTGTGGGGGCTCCTTACCTGGAGATTAAATTGAATCGTGTAGCAATGGCCCGTTACGGCATGAGTATCAGCGATGTGCAGGAAGTATTGTCCGTGGCTGTTGGAGGAATGGCTCTCTCGTCCTCTGTCGAAGGTCGTGAGAGGTTTCCGATCCGTGTACGTTATGCCCGTGAATTAAGAGATAACCCTGAGGACATCAAACGTATTCTGATTCCGGCGATGAATGGTGTACAGGTTCCTTTGAGTGAAATTGCCGATATTGATTATTCACGTGGAGCACAAATGATACGCAGTGAAAATACTTTTCTGAATGGATATGTTATTTTCGATAAGAATGAAGGCAAAGCCGAAGTGGATGTAGTTGAGGAAGCTACCAAAGTACTGCAGCAAAAACTGAGTTCCGGTTCACTTGTATTACCTGCCGGGGTAACTTATAAATTTGCAGGAAACTATGAGCATCAGATGAGGGCAACCAAACGATTGGCAATTGTTATTCCAATCAGTCTGCTACTGATTCTTCTGTTACTTTATTTCCAATTCCGTACGATTACAGCCTCATTTATTCACTTCTCAGGAGTGTTCGTAGCCTTTGCGGGAGGTTTTATCATGCTTTGGCTCTACGGACAGGACTGGTTTATGAACTTCTCAGTTTCGGGAATCAATCTTCGTGACTTATTCCAGATGCACCCCATTAATTTGAGTGTGGCCGTTTGGGTTGGATTCATTGCCCTCTTCGGAATCGCTACCAATGATGGGGTAATCATGGGAACCTATATTCATCAAGTGTTTGAAGACAGACATCCCGCAACGGTTCATGAGGTACGTGAAGCAGTTGTTTCTGCCGGAATGAAACGTGTTCGGCCTGCTATGATGACGACAGCTGTCGCTGTAATTGCACTTTTGCCAGTCTTGTCATCCACAGGAAAAGGCTCCGACATCATGATTCCTATGGCTATACCGATGTTTGGAGGAATGGTTATCCAGGTCATGACCGTTTTTGTTGTACCGATGTTCCAATCCATGTGGAGGGAGAATGCTGTAAATAATAACAAGGGAAATAACCACATAGACACATAGTAATATTTTTTCTATGTGAACAATGTGCCTATTTGGTTCATAAACTAAAAAAGATGAAGAAACACTTTATAATTGCGATACTTCTAATGCTAAGAATATCAGGCGTTGCTCAGGATTCACTAATGCATTATCTGGCGATTTCTACAAAGTATAATCCAACGGTTCTGCAACGGTTTAACGAATACCAGGCAGCCTTGCAAAAAGTGCCTCAGGCAGGCAGCCTGCCAGATCCTGAACTGAATCTGGGTGTGTTTCTAAGTCCAATGGAATTAATTGCAGGTAACCAGGTTGCAGATATACGCCTTATGCAGATGTTTCCATGGTTCGGGGTGTTAAAGAATGCCAAGGATGAAATGAGCCTGATGGCCAATGCTAAATTCGAAATCTTTCGTGATGCTAAACTGCAGGTATTTTACGATCTGCAGCGAACCTGGTATGAATTGAATAAAGTCAAACAGAATATTCGTATTTCAGAAAAAAATATTGAACTTCTTCATATCCTTGAACGATTGGCAGTCGTCAGGTTTAAAGCTGTATCTTCAGGAAATAATAAACCGGTACCAACCAATACCGCAATGCCATCATTACCTTCCCCAGGCTCATCGGGAATGAATTCGATGGCAGGAAGTTCTGGCAATGCTGCAGGTCCTGCTGCCAATCAGTCTGCTTCGCCAATGGCAGGTTCTTCATCAGGAGGTTCAGGTCTTACGGATGTGTATCGGATACAGATTGAAATCAGCGACCTTCAGAACAACATAGAGCTCTTGAAAAATCAATTAAATACAATTACAGCACAGTTTAACAGCTACTTAAACAGGACGCCTGACAGGACAGTTAGCCTTCCTGATTCATTAATCGCAGATAACTATATACCCTCGTTTGCTACCATTTCAGACAGTATGCTGAAAACCAATCCCATGCTGGAAATGCTAAACTTTGAGAAGCAGTCATTGGAAGCACGCAAACAAATGGTTACCAGAATGGGTTACCCTATGGTTGGATTGGGAGTGAATTATTCACTCATCAATAAAAGCGAAATGTCAACCTCGCCGATGAACGGGAAAGATATGGTGATGCCCATGATTACGGCTACTTTACCCATATACCGTAAGAAGTATAAAGCCATGCGGGATGAGACCGACTATTTGAAATCAGCCAATTTGCAGAATTACCAATCTACGGCTAATTCACTGCAAACCGAATATTACCAGGCCATGCAATTGTACAGGGGTGCAGAGCGCAGGATAAAGCTTTATGCTGATCAATATCAGTTAGCTTCTAAAACCCTGCATATCCTGGTCAAAAGCTTTGCATCTTCAGGCTCTTCATTGACAGACATTCTAAGGGTCCGACAGCAAACGCTTGATTACAATTATAAGCAAGTAGAAGCAGTTGCCGATTATAATACATCCATTGCATGGATCAAACGATTAGCAGCCTTTTCACAAATTCAGTAACGAAATTCAAGAATAATGAAAAACAGATTTAATAATAAGTTCTTTCGTTTTAGTCTCATTCTTGGGGGTGGCATTTTTCTGGGGTGGATATTCTTTCATTCTGAACCTGTTAGGATTGAGACTCACGATCACACTGCTGAAACTGCAAAAGCAACAATATGGACTTGTTCCATGCATCCTCAGATCAAAATGAAGGAACCAGGTAAATGCCCTATTTGTGGAATGGATTTAATCCTCCTCAATCAGGGCGGAACAAACAGTGATGCGGGTGCCATACAAATGACCAATGAAGCTGTTCAACTTGCTAATGTGCTTACTTCTGCGGTTTCCAGGCAAAATCCGGTAAAGGAATTGAGTCTCTACGGCAAGGTACAGGCTGATGAACGACTATTACAGAGCCAGGTCTCCTATCTTCCCGGCCGTATCGAAAAATTATTGGTGAACTTCACAGGTGAAGTTGTTCGGAAAGGACAAACTCTTGCAGTGATTTATTCTCCTGACCTCATTACTGCACAACAGGAATTACTCGAGACAGCTGCAACGAAAACATCCCAACCCGCACTCTATGAAGCTTCAAAAGATAAACTACGTCAATGGAAGCTTACCAGTGACCAGATTGCTTCTATCGAAAATTCCGGCAAGGTTAAAACGGAGTTTGAAATATTTGCCAATACCTCGGGAATTGTATCGGCAAGGCGTGTCAATAACGGAGATTACATTTCGCCGGGTACTGTGCTTTTTGATATTGCTGATCTGTCGCATGTCTGGATCATGTTTGATGCTTATGAAAGTGATTTGCCTTACCTTACTCGTGGCCAAAAGGTTGAATTTACAATTCAGGCTTTGCCGGGCGTAAATTATTCAGGAAATATTACATTTATCGATCCTGTACTCAATCCGACTACGCGTGTGGCAAGAGTTCGTGTAGAAATCAATAATTTTGAAGGCAAATTAAAACCTGAAATGTTTGCAACTGGTATTGTTAAAGCAGACCTGAAGGAATATAAAGACCAGTTGGTTATTCCAGGCTCGGCGGTATTATGGACCGGTAAACGCTCCATTGTCTATGTGAAACAAGCGAACTCAAATGAACCTACCTTTAAAATCCGCGATATAGAACTTGGACCAAAATTGGGTAACAGCTATGTTGTGATGAGTGGATTGAACGAAGGTGAGGAAATCGTTACCCAGGGTGCATTTAGTGTTGATGCCTCCGCTCAACTGGAAGGCAAGCCAAGCATGATGAACCCTGCAGGCGAAAATACAACTTCAATGCCGGGTATGGATATGCCCGAAAAATCCAATACAAAGAATAGCAAAAGCATGTCTGGAATGGAACCATCGAATGACAAAAAATAATGCGTCCATACGGCTTTGTAATCAGCAAGAACATTAATTGTTTTTGAAAGCTTATCCATTTGCAGGAAATCTGGTTTCCCGATAGGAATGTGTCGTACCACTATTGTACCACTGTCGTACCACATTCGTAACAAATTCGAAACAAATACATAACAAATTCGAAACATAATCGAAGCGATACGAATTTGTTATGTATTTGTTATGTATTTGTTATGTATTTGTTTCGAATTTGTTACGAAAGTGGTACGATAGAGGTAAGAATTAAAGGATAGGAAATCATAGCCGGTCTATCATTGGAATAGAAGCAAAGAAAAGAAGTATAGAGCTTCAGAAGAGAACATCAATGGGTTCAAGAATTAGTATGCGATAGGTCTGGGTTGAGGTTACGTATATCGGAAAAGAGATTAATTTTTATTCTGAATCAGTCCAACTGCAATTGAAATTAAATCCTCTTTTTTTGAAGGAGTGAATAACAAAACCGTTTTTTTCTTGTTCTGATAGGATATAAACAGTTTAAATATGCTTCGCGACATACGTACTAATTATCAGAAATTTGGACTGGATGAAAGTTCTGTGAATGAAGATCCTATCGCACAATTGAATTGTTGGCTAAAGGAAGCCATTGAGGGTGAGGCTTCTGAACCGACTGCAATGATTCTTTCAACCATTGATCCGGATGGAAATCCGGAATCAAGAGTTGTCCTTTTAAAAGAAATTACTTCGGAAGGATTAGTTTTCTTTACCAATTACAACAGTAAAAAGGGACGTCAAATTTCGGTTAACCACAATGTTTCAGTAGTATTTTTTTGGGCCGAAACCGAAAGACAGGTAAGGATTAAAGGGATCGCTCAAAAAATTTCCGAGTCCGATTCAGAGGCATATTTTCTGTCGCGTCCATTGGAAAGCCAGATCGGTGCCTGGGCATCACCACAGAGCCAGATAATTGAAAGCCGAGGAGTGCTTGATGAAAATTATTCACAATATCTTCAACACTTTCAGAGTAAGGAAATGAAAAAACCACCTTATTGGGGTGGTTTCCTGATTCGTCCGCAGTATTTTGAATTCTGGCAGGGTCGGGAAAATCGTTTACATGACCGGATCGAATTTCGTTTAGACGACCAGGGTTGGACCATTCACCGATTGGCACCCTGACGATAAAAGCTTTATACTTTTGAATGGTTATGCCTGATCTGCAGCAAAAAAGAATCCAATGTCCACAGAGTCAGCGTGGCAATTACAATCATGTAAGCAATGGGTGGAATGGATGAAAATATTCCCAACCCTCTTTGCCAAAGCGATGTAACTTCAGTTGATTTAAGTGAATTCAATGAACCTGTAATCGAGGACCATAGGGTTGAAGTGCCTGTAGTAGAAGATTCCTTTCCGGATAAGATAATATAGATCATTATTAGAATAAATGCAGTACTAAGGATAATCCAGGTTCTTTTACTAATAACAGGTTTATAATCCAATAAAAGACGAGGCTTTTGAACCGCAGCTTCTGCCTGTATCCGACTCATTACTTTAAATGTAAAATCTGAAGATGGTGAATCAATTTTGATCCCCCTCATCATATCTTCGAATTGTTTATCCAGCTTGTTCATTTGTATCTGGTTTTAATATTCTGATTATCAATTTTTAGTATTCATATAACTCAACCTTGTCCGGTTTTGTTTCACAACAGTGAATATACCTCTTCATTCAACATCTCGTGTAATAAGCTGTACATTTTTTTCCGTGCCCGATGTATCTTAACTTTTATATTACTGACAGTAAGTCCTGTAATTTCACTGATATCATCCATTGACTGGTTTTCGTAATAATAAAGTGTAATTAAAACCTGATCGTCTTCGGGCAGCTTTCCAAGTGCAAGGTTCAGATACTTTTCCTGATCTTCTTTTTTTGTCTCACCATAATAATCATGCATCTTCATTTCATCCTGATCGGAAAATTTCTGATCTTCGAGTGATTTAAATTCAATACGTCTTTTCCTCAATTCCGAGATACCTGCATTATAAGTAATACTGTAAAGCCAGGTAGAGAACTTCGATTTGCCTTCATAAGTATCCAGTTTTTGATAAGCTTTTATAAAGGTATCCTGAGCCAGTTCTTCAGCATCTTCAGGTCTTTTCAGTAATTTCAAAGCTAACGTATAGACCAGTTTCTGGTACTTTTCAACCAGATAGGAAAATGCCTGAATATTTCCTTTTCTGACTGCCTCAATATAATATAGGTCTTCAGTTTTGTTCACTTTCTACAATAGACGAACTTTTCTGATTTCGGTTACAAAAGATACAAAAAATTATTTGGAATTATTTGTAACCGGGTGAAAAACCTTGCGTCATACCAGCAAGGTTGAAAACAATTAAACATTAAAAACTGAATATCATGCAAACAGAAACATTAGGAGTTTTAATCCCATTTGCCTTCTTCGCTTTAGTCTTTGCATCATTGTATGTACATTTGACTACCAGAAACAAAGAGCGATTGGCATTGATCGAAAAAGGTGCAGATCCGGAGTTATTTAAAGCCAAACCAGCAAAAGATCATGGTTACGGGGTCATTAAGGGAGGACTTTTTCTTATTGGCATTGCACTAGGCATTGTAAGCGGATATTTTCTTTCTGAAGGAGGCATGCAGGAAACCCCGGCCTACTTCTCTATGATTTTCCTCTTTGGAGGAGTTGCTCTGGTAATTTCATTCTTTTTACAGAAAAAATACCAGGAGAAATAATCATTAAAGACACTAACTGTCTGACTGTTTTTCAAGCTGAATAATAACTGAATAGTTATATCAGTCTGGAAGACAGTTTTTTTATGCAAGAATGTCAACGATTTAAGGTCTTTCAACAACTATCGAGGAATTGCATTTATCTTTTACTGTGATCTTTTTTGTAATTTAGTGGAAATTTTGAAGCAAGATGAGTATGGAAACCATTCAGCAAAGGATAACAGAGTTACGATCAGTTCTCGAGGAACACAATCATCGTTATTATCTTTTATCACAACCTGTTATAAGTGATCAGGAGTTTGACATGCTTCTGAAGGAGCTTGAAAAACTGGAAGCCGAAAACCCTGAATATTTTGATCCTAATTCTCCGACACAGCGTGTAGGCAGTGACCTGAATAAGGAATTTCAACAGGTCAGGCATCGATATTCCATGCTTTCACTCTCCAATGTATACTCTGAGGAAGAATTGAGGGATTTTGACCAGAAGATCAGGAAACTGACTGATCTTTCGTTTGAATATGTCTGTGAGCTAAAATATGACGGCACTTCGATCAGTCTGCGCTATAAAAATGGCATGCTTGATAAGGCCATAACCCGGGGGGATGGTACATTTGGTGACGATGTGACAGCTAATGTTCGTACAATCAAAAGTATTCCCTTAAGGTTAAAAGGAGGCGGCTTCCCTGAAGAATTTGAGATCAGGGGCGAAATATTACTTCCATTTGCTGAATTTGACCGAATTAATGAGGAGCGCGAAGAAGAAGGAGAAGCACCATTTGCCAATGTCAGGAATGTGGCTTCAGGAACATTAAAATCACAGAAATCGTCGATTGTGGCTGAACGAAAACTGGATGCCTTCTTTTATTATTTGCTGGGCGAAAACCTTCCTGCAGATGGGCATCTGGAATGTCTTCAGGCTGCAAAAGAATGGGGGTTTAAAATCTCTCCGGATACCATAAAATGTTCGGACATGGATGAAGTAATTGCCTTCATCCGGGAATGGAATCTGAAACGCTTTGAATTGCCTGTGGCAACGGATGGAATTGTGATTAAAGTGAATTCCCTGAGTTTGCAACAATATCTTGGAACAACAGCCAAATCGCCGCGTTGGGCCATTGCATACAAATACAAAGCCGAACAGGCCAGTACTATATTACAATCAGTATCTTACCAGGTTGGCCGCACAGGTGCAGTAACACCTGTTGCGAATCTTGATCCGGTTCTACTGGCTGGAACTACAGTAAAAAGAGCAACCCTGCATAATGCCGACAATATTAAAAGTCTTGACCTGCATCAGGGAGATACAGTTTTTGTAGAAAAAGGCGGTGAAATAATTCCCAAAATAGTTGGAGTTGATTCAACAGCACGTCATCCAATGTCACAACCAATAGATTTCATAAGAAACTGTCCGGAATGTGGAACTGCCTTGATTCGTAAGGATGGCGAAGCTGCACATTACTGCCCCAATGAAGATGGCTGTCCTCCTCAGATAAAAGGGAAGATGGAACATTTTATCAGCCGGAAAGCCATGAATATTGACGGACTCGGACAAGAAACCATTGATTTGCTTTACAATGAAGGGTTGATTAAAAATATTGCCGACATCTATGATTTACAGAAAGATCAGATCAGCAGGCTCGAACGTCTGGGTAATAAATCAGCCGACCGAATACTGAAAAGCCTTTATGAATCGAAGCAGGTTCCGTTTGAAAAAGTACTTTTTGCACTTGGGATACGTTTTGTTGGTGAAACAGTGGCAAAAATTCTGGCACATCGCTTGCTGAATATTGAAAACATCAGGAATGCCAGTCTGGAAGAATTAACCGCTGTAGATGAAATCGGAGGGCGCATAGCTGAAAGTGTCAAATCATATTTTTCAAATCCCGGGAATATCAGGTTAATCGATCGACTCAGGGAAAAAGGACTTCAGATGCAAATTGACGAAGCAAGCCTGGCAAACCGTTCAGAGAAACTAAGCGGATTATCGATCATTATTTCAGGAACATTTGAGAAGAACTCCCGTGATGATTTAAAGAAAATGATTGAGCAGAATGGAGGAAAGAATGTCAGTTCCATATCAGGTAATACTAATTATTTACTGGCAGGTAATAATATCGGGCCAATTAAGCTGGACAAAGCTAAGAAACTGAACATTCCAATAATCACAGAAGACGAGTTTCTGAAGATGATTGATAAGATTTAAGAGATTACTGTTTTATTAAGCTTTCTTATGCCAATCGGGAACTTTTAGAATTTTAAACAGGATGAAACAAACGAATTGTTATTTTTGCACGCAATTATGGGTTTAAAATCAAAGATCGCCAACAGAATATTGAACTCAAAACTGGACTCAGTTGTTAGAGAAAAAAAGGTTTTCAACCTGGATTCGGCTCAATCGGCAGGAATTCTTTGGACCTTTGAACAGAAAGAATCAGTTGACCGACTAGAGGCTGAACTTAGAAAAGCAGGTATTAAGCCTACAATGTTGTGTTATTTTCAGATGAAAAAAGCACTGATTCCACAGGATGTTAATGGCTTTTCCCGAAGACAAACCAGTTGTTGGATTGGAATTCCGAGAGCTGAGATAGCAAAGGAATTTATTCATCAGAAATTTGACTTACTGATTGATTTGACAGGGCAGAAAATCTTTTCAATGCTATACATTTCAGCTTTATCAGAAGCTGCATTTAAAATAGGTTATTCTGAAAATTCCGTCAATTATAATGACTGGAACATTGAATTTGGAGAACAACCTGAAACCAGTCAGTTGACCGAACAGATATTATATTATTTAAAGAGAATTAATAAAACAACGATAGAATGACACATCCATTTACGGGAGCCGGAGTTGCCTTAATTACACCTTTCACAGAGGATAAGAGCGTTGATTATAGCGCATTGGAAAGATTAATTGAAGATCAGATTCTGGGAGGAATTGATTATTTGGTTGTGCTTGGAACAACGGGTGAAACCCCTGCCCTTTCGGAAGATGAAAAAAAAGAAATAGTTCGCTTTGTTATTGAAAAGAATGCCGGCCGTTTACAGATTGTGGTTGGAATGGGCGGAAATAATACTCAAGGTTTAGTTCATACCATAGAAAATACAAATTTCAAGGGTATAGATGCCATTCTTTCCGTAACACCCTATTACAGCAAACCAACACAGGAAGGATTGTTTCAGCATTTTAAATTAGTTGTTGAAGCCAGTCCCGTTTCGGTTATATTATACAATGTTCCCGGCCGTACGGGAGTAAACATGGATGCCGATACAACACTACGGATTGCAAATCTCTCATCCAAAGTGATGGCGATTAAAGAGGCTTCCGGAGATCTTGGACAATTTGCAAAGATCATCAACAATGCACCGGATTATTTCAAAGTCATTTCAGGGGATGATTCCCTGACTCTACCCTCCATCGCTATGGGTGCAATTGGAGTTATATCAGTAATTGCAAATGCCTTACCAAAAGAGTTAAGTCAATTAACACATTCATCACTGAGAGGAAATATGGCTCTTGCAGGTCAGTTACATTTACAGATGGCTGAAATGCTCAAACTTATTTTCAAGGAAGGAAGCCCTGGCGGAGTTAAAGCAATGATGGAAATGATGGGAAAGGCAAAGAATCAACTTAGATTACCGCTTATGCCTGTGTCTCAAGTCACCTATGAATTGATTGCAGATGAGTGGAAAAATTACCAAAATTTCACCACCTTTTAGAACTTATTCAATAGATCAATAAATTGTTCTGGTGTAAGGTTGATTTCTCTTAAAATCTGTCTTATTAATGGACGACCTAAATCCTGATTTCCATGATGTGGCAATGTGGTATACCTACCGTCTGCATGTCGGTAAAAAAAATGGCTGCCGCTTTGTCGTTTTGCTTCAAAACCAAGTAGTAAGAGTAACTTTTCAAGAATCTTTACACTAACAATTGGTATTTTACTCATACAGCAATGGAAATATTGTGTGTACCAATAAACTTAGGCAATTCTGCCTTTTCTTCATCAGTGAGTTCCTGCAAGCACAGACGAATTACATCCTGAAGGTTAATCTGAAGATCATCCAAAGTCGGGGCTTGAGTATGGGCGCCTGGTAAGCAAAGTACAATGCCGATATATTGACCAATTTCATTATCCCAAATGATTTCTGCCGAGAAATTATATACCATATTGCTTTTTATTACAAATATAACGTTAAAAAAGATTCATTGACCTGAATCAATATCTTTAAAAGAAAATTTCAGCAAACAAACCCCTCCCCTGAGGTATATTCATACTGAAAGATGGTATGGATTATGCCATAGGTACTGTTTAACAGCTAATTTGCTTTTCGGAAAACTTAGGAATAATGATAACTTAATGAGATAACCTTAATACGGTTATTTTCAACCTTATAAATCAATCGATGCTCATCCGTTATACGACGACTCCAGTATCCAATAAGTTCATGCTTTAAGGGTTCTGGTTTTCCGATTTCAGAAAAAGGCGACTTGGAAATGCTCTCGAGTAGTCTTGTGATTTTGTTTTGAATCTTCAAACTACCAGATTTCTTCCAAAATCAATATCATCAAGAGCCCTATCAAGAAAATCTACTTCCACAGGTCGGAAGTTTTTATCGTTTTACCCTCTTTCCCTTCCTTGATCTGATTTATACCATGTAATAAAACTTCTTTATTTGCTTTAGAAGACAGGAGATAATCAGTTTCATCCAGAAAACGAATAGATTTGCCGTTCCCGTTGTTTGCCAATGCTTTAAGCATTTCGAGAATTCTTCCCAATCTTAGTTTTTTCGTCAATTTGTATTGTTGTCATCTGAAAAATGCTTTATACAAAAATACAATTTTTCCGCATCTTTCTGGTAGAAATAATTGAGAAAGTAAATCAGCAAACACACCCCTCCCCTGAGGTATATTCATACTGAAAAGTTGTATGTGTTATATCATACCGACTTTTTAACAGCTGTTTTGCTTTTTGGGTAATTACAGTTGTTTCAGAGATAGGTTGATTTTCCTTTAATACAAGATGAGCTTCAAAATAGAATTTGTGATCAGAAAGTTGCCAGATATGAATATGATGTACACTCCTGATTTCCGTTATTTCCTTCAAAGTATTTATAACTTCAAGTTGATCAATATCGTGAGGTGCAAATTGCATCAGAATACCAACACTTTCCTTCAGAATCTGAAAAGTATGAATGAAAATGTATACACTGATCAGAACTGTTACTAATGGATCAATCCAGTAGACCTTGAAAAGCCATATAACAATAGCCCCGACAATAACAGCAAGAGAAGTCAGTGCATCTCCTATCAGGTGCAGATAGGCGGCTTTGATGTTCAGGTTTTCTTCTTTATTGTGTTGCAATATAAGTACAGAAAGTCCATTCGCAATAAATCCTAAGATTCCAAGACCCAACATCCATCTGTAATCGACCTCTTTTGGGTTCAGAAACCTCTTTCCTGCCTCTACCAGCAAATAAATAGAGATGGCTATAAGTGAAATCGCATTTATAAATGCAGCAAGAATTTCAGCCCGCTTGTATCCGAAAGTTGATTTCTGGGTTTGAGGGCGCAAGCCTATTTGATGAGCCAAGTATGCTAAAAGAACTGACATTACATCACTTAGGTTATGCAATGCATCTGACATTAATGCCAGACTACCTGATATAATTCCTCCAGCGAATTGTCCAAAAGTTATGATGCCGTTTAAAACAACTGTAATGACCAGATTTCTGGCTGTATGATCATGATTATGTGCCATCTATTTTGTAATTTAAGCACTATAAATAAAGATATTTTTGCGATACATGCAACGTTCGTATAAATGTAATCGTCATTCTAACAGAAAACAAAACTAATAGTTGGAAGCACAATACCAAAATATTTACCAGGATGTAATTGAAAGGTGCCGGAAAGGAGACATCAAAGCACAGTTTGAGCTTTATAAGTTGTATTACAAAAACATGTATAATATTTGCCTTCACATGCTTAACAATGAAGTTGAAGCCGAAGATGTGATGCAGGAAGCTTTCCTGAAAGCATTTACTAAAATCAACACCTATGAAGGAAAAGTTAGTTTTGGTGCCTGGCTTAAAAAGATTGTAATCAACCGTTCTTTAGATCAGCTCAAAAAGAGAAAGGTAAAATTTGAAGAGCTGAATGAAAAGATTCCTGATGAAGACCCTGTTTTATTTGATATTTCTGAGATACAGCTGGAAAAGTTAAAGAAAACGATACAACAATTGCCTGATGGATATCGTGTAGTTCTTAGCCTTTATTTGCTTGAAGGATACGACCATGAGGAAATTGCACAGATTCTTGGTATTACAAATGTTTCCTCCCGATCACAGTTTCTAAGGGCAAAACTAAAGCTTCGGCAGATGTTGCATAAGGAAGAGTTTTTTGAATACAATTAAAAATGACAATCATGAACGACGAATTGGAAAGATTAATCTTAAATAACCGACATTCTTTTCAGGATGAGGAACCACTACCAGGACACTTTGATCGATTTGAAGCTAAGCTTCAGAAAGTTACAAAGCCAACCCGGAGATTCAAATTTCAACCGATACTGAAGATCGCAGCGTTGGTTGTATTTGCACTTCTGGTTGTGAACCAGGCCCGGAACTATCTTCTTCCCGAAAAGAAAGACTCTCTCTCTCTGGGATCAATTTCACCCGAATATCGTGAAGTTGAATTCTATTATACAAATGCTATTCATCTTGGAATGAGTCAATGGAAAGAGCTTAAGAATGAAGGAATAATCTCAATGTCTGATGACCAAATGATGCAAAAAGAACAGACGGAATTTGATCAGATGTACCAGAAATTACTTATCGACCTGAAAGCAAATCCTAACGATGAACGGGTGATTAATGCGATGCTCGAATATTATCAGGCACGGATGAATATGATGTCACTTATCATTGATAAATTGAAGGAAGTAAAACAACAAAAATACTCTAGACATGAACGCGAAATTTAATCTTACGATTGCCTTGTTGATAATTTCAACTATGCTTGCCAGCGCTGTTGGCGATGAATTTACTAAACAAATCAGGAAAGGCTGGACCAGAAGCAGTGTTACTGAATTGAAAGTAACCAACAAATTTGGTGAAGTAAAAATCAACGATACGGGAGGTGACTCAGTAACCATTAAAGTGGTTATTAAAATTGATAATTCTTCAGAAAGAAAAGCCGATGATCTGATGAATAAGATACAGATCAACATTCAAAAGACTGGAAGTATGGTGTCTGCTGAAACGAATATCAAGGAAGATTTCAGAAATAATGAAAGGTTTACAATCGATTATCTGATCAACATTCCCAAAGATAGGGATCTTAATATTACAAACAAATACGGAAACGTAACAATCAACGAGTTGGATGCAAAAGGATTCTTCGAAGTTAACTATGGATCACTGACAGCTGGCAATATTAAAGCTCCCTCAGGAAGCCCGGCGAAAATCCAGATCAGTTACGGACAGGCCAATTTGGAATCAATCAATGATGCTGACATGGAATTAAAATATTCGAAACTTGTTGCCGATGAAATAAACCATTTAGTGCTCGATTCCAGGTATTCTGCAATCACTTTGCACAAAACATCCAAACTGACTTTAGAATCTAATTATGATGGAATTAATATTGAAGAAGTGGATAATCTTAAATCAGTTTCAAAGTACACTAACTATAAGATTGGATTGCTGACCGGAAGTTTTGATCTCGATACAGGGTACGGATCAGTACGCATCAGTAAAGTGGGATCCAAATTCGAAAACATCAAAATAATTAATAGTTATGGAGGTATAAATATTGGTCTGAATAACTTAAATTATAATCTTAAAGCTGACTGCAATTACTGCGATGTGAAATATCCCAAAGACCGGTTTAAAGGCAATAAAATCAATGATAATCAACGCTTCTCTCTTGAAGGCAATGTTGGTTCAGGCGGTGGAACAGTTTCGATTACCAGTCGCTATGGGGGTGTAAAACTAACGGACGAATAAGGTATATTAAAAGGGAAAAAGAAGTCTGGTAAAAAGAAATTATTCTCAAAATATAAATTGAATTGAAAACCACGATCTGATTATCAGTTCGTGGTTTTTTATTTATTACATTTAGAAGAAAAATTTCAACGTGGTAATAGCAATTCAAATAGTGGCTTTTAACATCCCTTATCCTCCTGATTATGGCGGCATAATCGATATATTCTATAAAGTAAAAACACTTTCCGAATGTGGCGTTTCTGTTTATCTTCATTGTTTTGAATACGACCGCCCGCAGGCTAAAGAATTAACCAAGTACTGTACGAAGGTTTATTATTATCAACGAAAAAAAGGCCTTCGCTATCAGTTTTCAGCTAAACCATACATTGTAATCACCAGATATAACGAACAGTTATTAAATAATTTATCATCAAATAAAGCTACGATATTGTTCGAAGGCCTTCATACCTGTGTATTTCTTGATCATCCTACACTTTCCGGTCACCTTCGAGTGGTACGGACCCACAATATTGAGCATGAATATTACTTGAATTTGTACAAAGCTGAGCGTAATATCTTCAAAAAACTGTTCTTCAGGTTGGAAGCCTTTAAGCTTTACAAGTACGAGAAAATTCTTGGACATGCATCTCATTTACTCTGCATCTCCCCCAACGACAACTTCTATTTTGACCGAAAGTATGGCCATTCACATTTTATTCCGGCCTTTCATCCTTTCAGTGAAATCAAATCCAAAACAGGACGCGGCAAATATGTTCTATTTCATGGAAATCTTTCGGTATCAGAAAACCTTCAGGCTGTTGAGTACCTGATTAAAAATGTCTTTCCCAATATTAGTCAGAATGTTATTATAGCCGGGAAAAATCCACCTGATCGGTTAATTAAGAAGATCAGTCAGTATCCAAACATACAACTGATCTCGAATCCTGAAAATGAGCAGATGGAAGCTCTGATTCAGGATGCACACCTATCACTGCTTCCAACCTTTCAGGACACCGGATTAAAGCTAAAGCTGCTTGCATCGCTTTTCTCCGGACGATTTTGTATTGCAAACACCCCAATGATTCACAAGACAGGGTTGGAACACCTTTGCCATCTGGCAGACACTCCTGAAGAAATGATCGGTAAAATCAATGAATTATTTAATCTGGATTTCACTAACGAGGAAATAGACAAACGGAAGATTATTTTGGAAGATGCCTTTTCGAATCACCGTAATGCTCTGAAGATTATTCGGTTATTGGAAAAGAAATAGACTTGTTGATTTTTAATCTGACGAAAGGTTGTTAGGATCTTCTTTCCCTGACATCCTCTAAATACATTTCAAGGACATCGGTAATATTTTCTCTTAACTCTTCAATAGTCAGACCCTGTGTAAATACGGCAGGCAATTCTTTGATTTGTCCTATCAAGTATCCATTTTGACCTTTTTTTACAATTAATGTAAGCTTCATTTCTTTCGATTTAAGAGATACACAAATATAGCAAAATAATTGTCTTCCATATCTTATAAAATGGGTTCAATGTAAACAAAGTATAGGTTATCAGCAAGTTGAACGATTATTTCCGTTGGTCCCTCTTCCTTTCTACTCCCCTGTTTCTTGATTTTACTTTCTTGGGTTTGCGTTCTCCAGGACCTCCCAGATTCACCTTCTTGTTTTTATCTTTCTTTTCATGAAAAGCACCTTGCGATTCACCGATGCCCTTAGGCTTTCCGATATAATCCTTGTCAAAAAGTACAGGTCGCTCTTCATCTGTAAAAACATTTGAAACCTTCACTTCCGGTGAAAGAACTTTTTCTTCTAATGTTCGGTTCATGAATTTTTCAATTTCACCAAGATGTTTCATTTCAGGCTCATTTGAAAAGGTGATTGCAATACCGGCCTTTTCTGCGCGTCCTGTGCGACCAATACGATGCATATAATCCTCAGGTCCATCAGGAGTGTCAAAGTTGATGACATGCGAAACATCTGCTATATCCAGACCCCTGGAGGCAACATCTGTTGCAATCAGAATACGGTTTGTCCCATCCCTGAAGCCTTCCAGTGAATTTATACGGAAGTTCTGTGATTTATTCGAATGAAGTACTCCTACCTGATCAGGAAACAAGGGATCTATGAGTTCAAAAACCCTATCAGCATACTGTTTGCTGGAAACAAATATCAACACACGATAATACTCCTCAGTATTTAATAGCAGATTTTCAAGCAGGTTTATTTTAGTGAAGAAGTTCGGAACAGCATAGTAATACTGGGTAATCTGTTCGAGAGGAGTACGTTGATTTTCAATCTGTATAGTAACGGGCTCATAAAAATAGCTGTCAATCAAAGCAGCCACTTCTACTGTCAGTGTAGCCGAGAACATCAGGTTCTGTCTCCGTTGCGGTAAACTATCCATGAAACTCATCAATTGAGCACGGAAACCCAGATTAAGCATCTCGTCCACTTCATCAATCACCAGCTTCTGTATAGATTTCAATCGAAGTACCCCTGATAGAACAAGATCAACAAGGCGGCCAGGTGTAGCAACCAGTATATCCATACCGTTGAATACCACCTGTTTCTGACTGTTGATATTTGTACCACCATAAACACCGATTACCCTGACATTCATATATTTTGCCAGTTTCTCTGTTTCACCAACCACTTGTAAAACCAATTCACGTGTTGGAACCACGACCAAAATACGTGCGTGCTTCGAATCCGAATACTTAAGTTGTCGTAAAATAGGCAATAAATAAGCAAATGTTTTACCGGTTCCTGTTTGTGCAACGCCTACCGCATCGCGGCCTGACATGACTACCGGATAAACCTTTTCCTGTATGGGTGTTGGATTCTCAAAGCCCAGATCATTCAAGGCATTCAGAAGCGGAGAATTCAAATTTAATTCCTGAAAAGTCACAGTTCAATGTATTAATTCGCTGCAAAGGTACTCCGAAACTGTGATATGTCGCTATGAGTTTGATAAATGGACTAAAAGTTTATTGTTGGAACTCATTGGAAAATGGAAAGAGTCATTCGTTATAAGGAATGGGGAAAGAGGAAAAAGGAATAAGGAAAATCTGGCGACCCTGTTTCCTTATTCCTCTTTCCTTATTCCTTTTTGCTCCTTACGAATTTCCTTCTTCCCTAATCTGTACTCTCCTGATCTTACCGCTGATGGTTTTGGGAAGTTCGGTTACAAACTCAACTATTCGCGGATATTTGTATGGTGCGGTCACTTTTTTTACATGTTCCTGCAATTCTTTGGCAAGCTCATCGCTGGGCTGGTAATTCTTTGATAATACAACCGTTGCCTTTACAACCTGTCCACGATCAGGATCAGGAACCGCAGTAATTGCACATTCCATCACAGCGGGATGTTCCATCAAGGCACTTTCCACTTCGAAAGGCCCGATTCGGTATCCCGAACTTTTAATTACATCATCGGCACGGCCAACAAACCAGTAATATCCGTCTTCATCGCGCCAGGCCATATCTCCAGTATAATAGATATCATCGTGCCAGACTTTCTGCGTCAGGATTTCATCACGATAATAGCCGTTAAACATGCCTACCGGCGGTTTCTGATCAGTATAGATCACGATTTGCCCCTCCTCTCCTATTTCACATGAATTCCGTTCATCGTCAATCAGATCGATCCTGTACCCCGGTGAAGGCTTACCCATCGAACCAGGCTTTGGTTCCATCCATGAATATGTGGCCAAAGCCACCGTACATTCAGTTTGACCGTAACCCTCCA
>TBL_comb47_HYPODRAFT_10000276_pt1 | contig 67513 bp, 63 predicted proteins | sample TroBogypolimnion_40_FD_10682 | JGI IMG/M metagenome (IMG submission 10682)
ATTTATAAATGTCCATTTTTGAAAAAGCCAGACAAGTCTTGAAATTTTGTTTTTTTGTGACCATAAAAAAAGTTATGGTGTGGTCACCAAAAATATAATTTTCGTTTTGTGAGCATAAATTTTCCTTTAGAGATTCTTTAGGAAAAATAAAATATTTAGACATTTTAATAAATGGAAATCCCCGGAAATCCCCAAATCCCCAAAAAATATTGTTGTGACACATGTGACTATACCACTAGAAACAAAAAAGATTTTAATAAACACATATCAACTGATAAACATAAAGTCAGTGTGGATGGAAACAAAATGGAAATTTTGGAAATCCCAAAAATCCCCACATATACTTGCATGTGTAACAAAGCATTCAAGACAAATAGTGGTTTTTGGAAACACAAACAAACTTGCAATATTATGAATACTTCTGATATTACTTGTTTGACAAATTTAGTGTTGGAAGTAGTTAAAAGCAATAATGAACTGCAGAAACAAAACCAAGAGATTCAGAAACAGATGATAGACATTTGTAAAAACAGTGTAATAAACAATAATACCATAAATAATGTGAATTCGAACAATAAATCTTTCAATCTACAACTCTTCCTGAATGAAGAATGCAAGGATGCAATGAACATAACGGAATTTGTAAATTCGATCAACCTTCAGTTATCTGACTTGGAGCATGTTGGGAAAGTTGGTTACGTGGAAGGGATCTCCAATATAATAATCAAAAACCTGAAAGCGTTGGATGTTACCAAACGACCAGTCCATTGCACTGACCCCAAGAGAGAAACGATCTATATCAAGGATGGAGGTGTTTGGGAAAAGGATGATGATGATAATAAGAAACTACGAAAAATGATCAAGAGCGTAGCATTCCGAAACAGCAAGAATACCCGATTATTCAAGGAAAAATACCCAGATTGCAATAACGGAAATTCGAAATACTCGGATATCTACAACAAGATAGTTATTGAATCAATGGGAGGTGGGTCCAAGTGCAATGATGCTGACAGCGAAAATAAGATTATGAAAAATATTGCTAAGATGATGACGATTGATAAGCAGAGAACCTAGGTTTTAGGCGCGACTATAAGTTTCTTTAAGTAGGAAAATCGATAATATATATAAAACATGCAATTATTTTTCCCAAGACNATTCTCCGAAAATCGATTTTGGACATTTATAAATGTCCATTTTTGAAAAAGCCAGACAAGTCTTGAAATTTTGTTTTTTTGTGACCATAAAAAAAGTTATGGTGTGGTCACNAAAAATATAATTTTCGTTTTGTGAGCATAAATTTTCCTTTAGAGATTCTTTAGGAACAATAAAATATTTAGCTAGTTCATAAATGGATATGCAAAATATGCAAAAATATGAAAAAGATTTAATATGTGATTTATGTAACTATAAATGCAGCAGAAAGTTTTGTATGCAACAACACTTATCTACTACAAAACATATAAATGCTACAAAAAAGATACACTCGGCTACATATAAATATGTCTGCAGCAATTGTGATAAGGATTTTAAACATCATTCAAGTATGTATAGACACCAAACCAAGTGTAATATAAAATATGCACTAAGTCAAGATATTGTAATTGAGTTATTGAAGCAAAACCAAGACTTTAAGCAACTGATTATAGTTCAGAATAATAAGTTAGAACAACAGAACAGTAAATTATTGACTTTATTAGAGAATAATCCAGGAATATCTAATAATATTGTGAATTCAAACAATAAGACTTTCAATCTACAGGTGTTCTTGAACGAGGATTGCAAGGATGCAATGAACATAACGGAATTTGTAAATTCGATCAACCTTCAGTTATCTGACTTGGAGCATGTTGGGAAAGTTGGTTACGTGGAAGGGATCTCCAATATAATAATCAAAAACTTAAAAGCATTGGATATTACCAAACGACCAGTCCATTGCACTGACCCAAAAAGGGAAACAATCTATATCAAGGATGGAGGTGTTTGGGAGAAGGATGATGATGATAACAAGAAACTGCGAAAGATGATCAAGAGTGTAGCATTCCGAAACAGCAAGAATACCCGATTGTTCAAAGAGAAGTACCCAGATTGCAATAACGGAAATTCGAAATACTCGGATATCTACAACAAGATAGTTATTGAATCAATGGGAGGTGGGTCCAAGTGCAATGATGCTGATAGTGAGAACAAAATCATGCGAAAGATTGCCAATGAGATCACGATTGATAAGCAGAGAATCTAGGTTTTAGGCGCGACTATAAGTTTCTTTAAGTAGGAAAATCGATAATATATATAAAACATGCAATTATTTTTCCCAAGACCATTCTCCGAAAATCGATTTTGGACATTTATAAATGTCCATTTTTGAAAAAGCCAGACAAGTCTTGAAATTTTGTTTTTTTGTGACCATAAAAAAAGTTATGGTGTGGTCACCAAAAATATAATTTTCGTTTTGTGAGCATAAATTTTTTATTTGGAATATATGTTATATACTTTAGCATATTTTCTGTTGCTATTTTATGGCAGAATCCGCAACCAATAGCAACCAAGAATTTGCTTTCAAATATTATTGTGAAACTTGTCACTATAATACAAGCAAAAAAAGTAGTTTAAATAGTCATATTTTGTCAGAGAAGCATAAACGGCAACTAACCGCAACCGAAATAAATCCAGAACATATTTGTTCATTTTGTATGAAGAAGTATCAAGATAGAACTGGATTATGGAGACATAAAAAGATGTGCGGACAACAGAAACAACCCGAAATAGTCTTAATCGAACAACTCCTGAAACAAAATGACGATTTTAAAACACTCATTTTCGAGCAAAATAAAATGTTTATTGAACAAAACCAAGAGATTCAGAAACAGATGATAGACATTTGTAAAAACAGTGTAATAAACAATAATACCATAAATAATGTGAATTCAAATAATAAATCTTTCAACCTACAAGTGTTCTTGAACGAGGATTGCAAGGATGCGATGAATATAACGGAATTTGTAAATTCGATCAACCTTCAGTTATCTGACTTGGAGCATGTTGGGAAAGTTGGTTACGTGGAAGGGATCTCCAATATAATAATCAAAAACCTGAAAGCGTTGGATGTTACCAAACGACCGGTCCATTGCACTGACCCCAAGAGAGAAACGATCTATATCAAGGATGGAGGTGTTTGGGAAAAGGATGATGATGATAATAAGAAACTACGAAAGATGATCAAGAGCGTAGCATTCCGAAACAGCAAGAATACCCGATTATTCAAGGAAAAATACCCAGATTGCAATAACGGAAATTCGAAATACTCGGATATCTACAACAAAATAGTTATTGAATCAATGGGAGGCGGTTCGAAGTGCAATGATGCTGACAGCGAAAATAAGATTATGAAAAATATTGCCAAGGAGATGACGATTGACAAATCCACTTTTTAGAAAAAGATGAGCAAAAACCCCACATTATAGAGGATTTTTTGGCTCCATCTTTGGATAAGGTGGTCGCAAAACGAATTAAAGAGAGAAACATATGTATATCATGTCGGTCGCAACCGAGTACTTTGAAATCACTAAGAAATACCAGTCCGAGTATGGCCAAAACACAATTTTATTGATGCAGGTCGGTTCCTTTTTCGAGGTTTATGCAATCGTGAATTCCGTGACAAAAGTTATTACCGGAAGTCGCATTGAAGATTTCTCGACAATTTGCGATCTGCGCATTGCAGAAAAAAATAACTTCGTCGGCACAGATTCGATTGTGATGGCGGGGTTCAAGGACATTATGATCGAGAAATATATTCGCAAGCTCCAAGAAACCGGATTCACTGTTGTTGTGTATTCACAACAGCCTACCGCAACCGGTTTCACACGCGTTCTCTCGGGGATCTATTCCCCAGGGACATATTTTCCCGACTGTTCATCCGGTCTCACCAACAATATGACGTGTGTTTGGATCGATTATATCCATAATAAAACATTTGCGAAGGGTCGGTATATTATAGTAGGTGTTGCGAATATTGACATTTATACTGGTAAGACGAGTATTTTTCAGTTTCAAGAGTCTTACTCGAACAATCCAACCAATTTCGACGAGTTGGAGCGATTCATCTCCATCTACAATCCGAGTGAGGTCATTCTGCTGACAAATTTATCCGACAAGGAACTTGATGATGTAATCAACTACACGAACATCAAGTGCAATTCGATACACCGCATTTGTACTGATTATGACCGGATCGCTGAATTGAGCAACCCTGCGACTATCAGGGCAAAGAACTGTGAAAAACCGAATTATCAGAAGGAGATCCTAACCAAATTCTACGCCATCGAGAATTACGAAGTGTTTATCCAGAATTTTTATGACCACGATGTTGCAGCCAAAGCATTTTGTTTTCTCCTCGATTTTGTCTTCCAGCACAACCCGAATCTGGTAAATAAGATCGATGAGCCGATCTTCGAGAATTGCTCAACGCGTCTCACTTTAGCGAACCACTCCCTGAAACAGCTCAATATCATTGATGATAGCAACTATACTGGCAAATATTCGTCCGTTGTAAAGATGCTGAACCGGTGTATTACCCCGATGGGGAAGCGCAAATTTGCATACAATTTCATGAATCCAACCACCGAGCGCCTTTATTTGGAGCAGGAATACAATATAACTGAACTGGTTCTCTCGAACTACGGATTGTATGAGGACATTTTTGTAGGCGTGCTATCAGGTATCCGCGACATTGCCAAGATGAGCCGGCTCATCTTCATGCGCAAGATCACCCCCGAATCATTTTTCAATATGTATAACAACATAACTGCGATCAAGCAAATATACGATCGAGTGATTCCGAACAAGACGATGCGCGAGTATTTGTTGGGGCGCGAACCACGGTTGGATGAGATCGGCGGGTTTTGCGGCGAACTTACTACATTCATTGATGCGACACTCGATCTGACTATTTCAAAAGATATCGACCAATACCAGAATTTTGAAACGAATTTCATTCGCATAGGCGTTGATGCGACATTGGATGAAATGACGACCACACTAAACGATTCAGAGATGAAGTTGGAGGCTATCCGTTTTTATTTGAACGGGCTCATTGAGAACAAGGAAAAGAAAGGCGGACCAGAGCTGGTCAAAATCCACGAGACGGAAAAGAACAAGAGTGGGTTGGTCAGCACAAGTCGCCGATGCAAGCTTCTGGAGGATATGCTTCCGGCAAATTCGAGCACAGTCAAGTTGAAAATCGGAAACAATAGTCACTTTGATTTCACTGTAAGCAAGAAACAGTTTGAATATTCGAAGCAGTCGGCATCCAATGATTTCATCGCAGACCGCCAAATTACTGAGATCTGTAAGAAGATCACACATATCAAGGTAGGGATGAAGGATGTCATCACTGCTGTGTATAACGTCTTCTTGGAACAGTTCGAGGCATACCAATCTCGTCTGGAATGCATCGTAAATTTCATAACACTTATTGATGTCACCTTCGCGAAGGCGACCATAGCAAAGAAGTATTGTTATTGCAAACCGACAATCGTGAGCGCCGACAAATCCTTTGTAAATGCCAAGGGGCTGCGCCACTGTTTGATCGAGCACCTTCAGACCAACGAATTGTATGTGACCAACGATATTTCATTGGGGAATGGCGCGACCGACGGAATCCTGCTCTACGGGACGAATGCGGTGGGGAAGACGAGCCTGATTCGCGCTCTCGGGATATCTGTTATCATGGCACAGTCGGGCCTCTATGTTCCCTGCACAGATTTTTTATTCTCCCCTTACAAGTACCTATTCACTCGCATTATCGGCAACGACAATTTGTTCAAGGGGCTATCAACATTCGCAGTGGAAATGTCGGAACTTAGGACAATTCTGCGTCTCGCCGACAAGAACAGTTTAATTTTGGGCGACGAGCTCTGTTCAGGAACCGAGAATATATCGGCAATCAGCATTTTTGTGGCTGGAATTCAAAAGTTGCACCAACTGCAATCAAGTTTCATTTTCGCGACACACTTGCATGAGATTGTGAATTACGAAGAGATTGCCGGACTGCCCAGTGTCGCATTGAAGCACATGACGGTCGTGTATGACAAGGATAGAGATATGCTGATTTATGATCGCAAGCTGAAGGACGGACCAGGCAATAGCTTGTATGGACTGGAAGTGTGCAAATCTTTGAGTTTGCCTGAGGATTTTCTTGCTGCGGCTTACAGCATCCGCGCGAAATACAATCCGGAGTCGGGTAGCATTCTTGCGCTGAAACAGTCGCATTTCAATTCTCAGAAAATTGTCAGTGTGTGCGAGATGTGCAAGAAGGGTTTGGGTACCGATGTCCATCATTTGCAGCACCAGAACAAGGCGAATTCTGCGGGGATTATTATGAACGATGATTCCATTTTTCATAAAAATAAATTAGCCAATTTGATGACCTTGTGTGATAAATGTCACGAAGAGATCCACAAAACCAAGGTTCAACACAAACGCGTAAAAACTACTAAAGGATATAAGTTAGTTCCTTCCACGGGCACGGGTGCGACCACGACCACGACCACGACCACGACCACGACCTCTTAACTTGATCGTCTTGCCGATCCCACGAAGCTTATGGACGCCCTGATTGATCTTTGTTTTCAGCGAACCAAACACCTTGTTAAACATAGCAGGCGAACTGCTACCGAGGTTTTTGACGGACTTTCCTACCTGCTTCAAATTGGATTCAATCTCCGAAGTGGCCTTAACAGTTCTCTTCATAATACTACGAACACGTGATTTCGACATTATAATATATGCAGAGATAAAAAACCACCTTCTTCAATGATAAAAAAATGCCCACAAAAGTGGCTAGTTGTCAGTGAGGAATGTGTAAAAAGATTGTCATTCATCATCTGTGAGGTCAATGATACCAGAATTTTTATTGGTATTTAGTTTTAGCCCCTTAACACATCCAGGACAATCGTGTTTAACTCCTTCAAGCGCAAATCCAGTCTTAGGATCCCACCAACACTTTGGGCATATTCTATGTGCTGACACACCATGTTGGTTTAGACACTTTCTTGGCATTAGAGTTTTACCTACATCTTTTTTTTTACCGCAAACACAACAATCTACAGTGTTTGGAGAACCTCCTCGCTTCGTTCTATTTTTTTGTACCTTATTTCGTTTGCTCGTCGTGTTTCTTCCTTTTCCCTTATTATTATTTCGTTGATTCACAGTCTTTCTTTTTTTTACTGTCATTTATACTAACAGAGATAAAAATCCACATTTGAACCAAAATCAACATTTCATAAGCTTCGCTGGATAAAAGTGGAGGAGAACCTAGGTTCTCTGCATAAAAAAATTGATTATGATTTTTTCCTACTTAAGAATAATAATATATACACAATTAATAAATATGATCATTCCAGTTCGATGCTTCACTTGCAGTAAGGTTCTTGGAGATAAATACAGATATTACTTGGAGGAAGTGCGTAAGAAGAAACTTGCCAAATCTGTAAATGGTGAGCCAATCAATACCGATAAGGTTGTATATTTAACAAAAGAGTTTCACGAAAAGACTGCTGAGGGCGAAGTAATGGATAGTTTGAATTTAAATAAAATGTGCTGTCGTCGTCATTTCTTGACACATGTCGATATTGAATAAAAAATCTCTGTATATATTATATAGAATGGGAACGAAGCGAAGATTAAATAAGGGGAACACATCCAAGAGGAGACAAAAACTTTATAAGATGAAGGGCTGTTCTAAAAAACGATGCGTTGGAGGAAAAAAGAAGACGAGGGGAGGACGAGGACGACCTAAGCAGCAACATCTTTTTGTTACATATACAGGTGGTGCCGATGTTGTACCGATGACAAACCAAGCACCTGGAAGTTCGGTATTTGGATCTCAAAGTGGTGGTTGTGGTGGAGGAGGACAATGTTCTCTACAAGGAGGAGGAGGAGGAGGAGGAAGTGCTTTAGTAGGAGGTCCATGGAATCCTGACAGTCCTGGTCAGCTACCGGTTCCCAATAATTACGCGTTGAATACTTACAATCCTGTGGATATATCGCGACAAATGATTGCAGCTGGAGCTCAGCCGCCATTTAGTGGAGGAGGAAAAAGAAGAAGACGAAAGACACAGCAAGGTGGTGGAATGACAGATTATCCAGCATACTATGGGGGTATCATCAGGAGTGCGTTTTCAGGAACCCCAATGCCAGTGAGTCCCGCTCCAACAGACGGACAGTTTGCAAGCATGCGATCTTAAGTAAGTATTATATTTTTTTCTCTTGGTAATGCATAATGGCATTCCCAAAATCATTCAAAGAGTTGTGCAGTCCGGCTTTATTTTATTTTGTAGTTTCTGCTCTGTCGGTTGTTTTGATATTGCTTCAAAATTTAGGAAATAGTGGAATGTATAATATTGGTTGCTATTCTTGCCAGGTCCCTAGCACTATTATGGTTTTCGTTGTTAAGATGCTCTACATCTTGTTTTGGACTTGGATATTGAACCTGATGTGCAAGGACGGACACACTGGAATCTCCTGGTTCCTTGTTTTGTTGCCAATAATATTGTTTTTCGTGATTATTGGAATGGTGATTGTTGCATAAACACATTATTATATTGTATAATTATAATAATATGCAAAATGTTAAAAATGGTAGTTCTTATGAAAAAAATGGGTGGAAGTATGTATCCATCCACGGTGAGCCGAAAGAACGCGGTCACGCGTATGGCCTATTGTGCGCGAAGGAGTTTTCAGACATTCAGCGAACCCTTGCATTCAATGTTCTCCAGACATTTGGTTTCGAATGGTCCTATTTCATTACGGAAATTAACAAGGATTTCAAAGAGATGACGCGACGCGATTTCAAAGAGTATTATGATGAAATGGATGGGATCGCCGACGGATGCAAAGAAGGTGGTTGCGATACCAACATTGATGAAATCATTGCTTGGAATTTCTACTGTTCGATGCCTTACTGGTTTTCTAGCAAAGGAAATGATGGTGGGGCGAGGGAAGGTGGTGGAAGGAAAAATGGCGGAGGGGGGGCGGCCGACCGCTGCAGTGCCTTTATTGCAGTAGGTGATTGGACCGCCGATGGCAAAATCGTTGTCGCGCACAATTCCTTCTGTGAATACATTGACGGACAATGCTCAAATTTTATTTTGGACATAAAACCGACGAAAGGTCACCGTTTCATGATGCAAACCTCGCCCTGCTGGATTTGGAGTGGAACCGATTTCTTCGTGAATGCGGCGGGCATCATTGGAACGGAAACGACGATTGGCGGATTTTTACCATATGAGAAGAGGGTGCCGGTTGGTTACCGGATTCGGAATGCGATGCAATATGCCAACACAATGGACGATTGTGTCAAATACCTCCGGGATGGAAATTCTGGCGATTATGCTAACTCATGGTTATTTGGCGACACAAATACCAACGAGATTCTTCGTATTGAATTGGGGCTGAAATATGACAATGTTGAAAGAACCAATAACGGATTCTTCATTGGGTTCAACGCGACATATGATCCGCGCATTCGTAATTTGGAGTGTGGAAATCATGGATTCTTTGATGTTCGCAGACATCAGGGTGCTAGACAAGTGCGCCTCGGCGAGCTCATGGATCAACATAAAGGGAAGATTAACATTGACATTGCCAAGAAGATCATTTCCGATCACCACGATATATATTTGGATAAGGATAACAACCCTTGTTCCAGAACCGTTTGTTCGCATTATGATTTGGACCCGAGGGAGTACATGTCACAGGCGGATCGCCCCCCTCCTTTCAAGCCGCAGGGCGCCGTGGATGGGATTGTTTGTGATACTACAATGGCTAAGAATATGGGGTTTTCTGCTCGTTTCGGAAGTTCGTGCGGAATGGAGTTTAAGAAGGATGATTTTTGCAAGAAGCATACACAATGGGCGATGTTTGGGCCGTATTTAAAGGATCGCCCTTCGCAACCTTGGACCGATTTCTTACCAATTGATAATCGTGATGATGAGATTATTAAAAATAGTAATCTTCGCACGCGAAGAAGTAGGAGATTATTGAGGCGAAAAACGAAGACTAATAAAAATTGAACCAACAATCAACAATAAAAATTGAACAATAAAAATTTTTATTGTGCAACATAAATACAAAACCGAACTGATGGATTACACTTGGCCGAGGGATAATCTTCACCAATATAAATTTGATGCTGATTGGCCGAATGATGTGAAACCCGAAGACATTGTTATTGGTTTTACAAGCTGGGTTCAGGAGAACGAATATCGTATTTCTCAACGAAACAGGTTTATTGCGATTGCCGCTGCAAATAAGCGAGACAGAGAACAAGCGTTTCGTTGGAATTTTCGGAAAAGACTTTATACAGGTCAGATAAATCATAAAATCACCGATTAGATAAATCAGATAAATCACACATTAGATAAATCGCACATTAGATAAATCACACATTAGATAAATCACACATTAGATAAATCGCACAGTAGATAAAGATGAATCACCAAATCACCATAACAATTGATCAGCCAACCATCCATTCGTCCATTTTTCTTTGCGATCGGAAATGTGGCGGATTTTATAGAGTCTGCGTCTCGTCTTCGCATATTTGTTCCCACGCAGTTTCATATAGGTCGGATAGTCATTCATTCCATACGCACCGACGGCTGCAATTTTCTCACCGTTCCTAAACACATCAATTTTCTTGATTTTATTAGTTGATGGTTTCACAATGACCCCAATCCGTCGCGCTTGTCGGCGAGTATATTTTGTTATCTTATATGGCATATATTTTATGTAAAGAATATAAAATTTAGAGCGACGCTGAATTTAATTGCCGAGTATAACCATCTAAAACAATATAAAGACACTCTTACATTATAGAATGGTGGGCGGAGGAATATGACTTTTCCAATGAACCTTACCATTACTGATTATAGCAATTACCCGATAAGGGGAAACCAAAATTGTTTTGCTTTTTCGTAAGTCATAAATCGTTGTTTCATTAAGGTAGTATATGAAATAACACTTGATGGGAATTTGTTTGCCTACCAATCAGCAAACAGATAATAACCCCATTATATAGAATTTAGCTTCCCTTCGGGGTTGTATGCGTTCGTATTTACTTGCTTCCTGAAAAGTCGGCATTTATAATGCGCATTGCTCTAAAATTTATATACTGTATTATAAAGCATGTTTTGTTGTTGTAGAATGACGAAAGAAACCAAACTACCAAAACGCGGGATACTAAAAAATTCCAGTCTAAAACAAATTTCGCCGACATCAGAAAATATACATAGTTTGACAATTTCGAATCTAGTTATTCAAAATGATGATACAAATTCATTAGACCCTAATAAGGAACAATCAATTAAAGAAACAAACTTGGATTTACAACCTAGTAGGCATAAAATAAGAACAAGAAGACCGAACCCGCGCGCCATTCATAACCTTATCGCCCCTAATTATTGAGTTTGAAACAAGATAACATTCTATTTATTTGTCAATAAACAAAATGTAACAATTATACATCCTTCAATCATTACCAAGTACAACATAACATATGTTGTACTTGGTAATGATTGAATCATGTATAATTGTCGTATTTTACAATATAAAAATATGACAATTATAATAGAATGGACAACATATCTTGGAAACTAATCGATAAATATTTCACTGAAAATCCAAACAATTTGGTTGCTCACCATTTAGAATCTTACAATGATTTCTTCAACGGTGGAATCCATAGTATTTTCCGCGAAAACAACCCCATCCGTTTCGTCCAGCGCGCCGACGATGTAGAAAAACCAAGCGAAGCCCATCTTTATTTAGGTGGAAAGGATGGTTCCAAGATCTACTTCGGTAAGCCCATTATCTATGACGATCGTAAGACTCACTACATGTATCCCAACGATGCACGGCTCCGCAATATGACTTACGGTGTCACAGTCCATTACGATGTGGATGTCGTATTTGTAACATATGACGATAAAGGAACCAGGAATGAAGAGACGATCACACTTAATGACAAGATTTACTTGGGGCGCTTTCCCATAATGATCCAATCCGATTTGTGCATTTTGAAGTCGCTCAGTAAGGAGGTGCGATTCAATATGGGAGAGTGCAAGAACGATTACGGTGGATATTTCATCATCGAAGGCAAGGAAAAGGTGATTGTCTCGCAGGAGAAGTTTGCCAACAATACGCTCTATATTTCCAAAAAGAAGGACGACGATGAATTCAGTTACAGCGCCGAAATCCGATCTGTGTCAGAGGATGCGTCGAAACCGATTCGCACCACCGCCGTGAAGATCGTGGCTCCTGGTGCGAAATACACGAACAATCAGATCGTTGTTGCCATTCCCAATGTGAGGAAACCGATTCCACTCTTCATTCTGATGCGCGCCCTCGGCGTCGTTTCCGACAAGGATATTATCCGAGTTTGTCTTTTAGACCTTGATAAGAACAAAGACATGGTGGATTTATTCATTCCTTCCGTCCATGACGCCAACCGTATTTTCAATCAGGAGACCGCACTCGAATTCATCGCCACATTCACTAAGCGGACGACCATCAGCAGCGTCGTCGAGATCCTCTCTGATTTCTTTTTGCCGCACATCGGCGAGATCAATTTCATGGAAAAGGCATACTTCGTTGGTTACATGGTGAATCGAATGTTGAAAGTATTTACAAATCAAGAGAGACCGACGGATCGCGACAATTTCCGATTCAAACGCGTCGAGCTCACAGGTTCTCTCTTGTACGACTTGTTCAGAGAGTATTATTTGATTCAATGTCACGCAATTGCGCTCAAGGTCGATCGCATGTACACACTTCACAAGGGCCAATATAAGGACAATGTCGTTTCGTTGATCCAGGACAATTACCGAGATTTCTTCCGAGACCGCGATGTCGAGGCGGGACTGCGCAAAGCGTTCAAGGGCAATTGGGGCTCGCAGACGCATACGAAGCGCCTCGGCGTCGTGCAGGACCTGAACCGTTTGAGCTGGAACACTTTCATGTCTCACTTGCGCAAGATCAATTTGCCGCTCGATGCGAGTGCGAAGGTCGTCGGCCCGCGCCACTTGAACGGGTCTCAGTGGGGTTTCATTGATCCGCTCGATACACCCGATGGCGGCAATATCGGACTCCACAAACATTTGGCAATCAGCACCCAAATCACAAGTGGTTCGTCGGCGCTTCCCATGATCAAATGGATCCGCCGCAATATTGCGATGCGGCTCGTTCTAGAGTGCAGCCCCGAATACCTGATGAGCAGTTCGAAGATTTTCGTGAATGGCAACTGGATCGGTGTTACGGATAATCCTCTATTGATGATCGAACAGATGAAACTGTTCCGCAGGAACGGGATTTTGCCAGTCTTCACCAGCATCTCGTTTGATTACGAACACAATGAGGTGTATGTCTATACTGACTCTGGGCGATTGACGCGCCCACTGTATTATATTCAGAACGAGAAACCGAGTTTCGATAGAAAGCAAGTGAAGGATTTGATGAATAGTGGCAAAATTACTTGGTCGGAAATTGTCGCCGGGTTCAAGACAAAGAGAGACGAGAACTACTCGATCAAGAACAACAAAATATACAATGTTGCCGAGTTGTATGGTACCGGTTCCGCGGAAGACATGATGCGAGATTTCAAGACCCATCAGTCCGTTGTCGATTACCTTGACACCGCCGAGGAAGAATCCTCGTTGATTGCGACGACCACCGATGACTTGAAGAAGACACGGTTCTACACGCACATGGAGATTGACCCGTCGCTGATGCTAGGCGTAATGGGAAACCAAATCATTTATCCGGAAAATAACCCATTTGCGCGCAATTCCTTCTCTTGCGGACAGAGCAAGCAGGCGGTCTCACTGTATCACTCCAACTACCAAATGCGAATTGACAAGATGGGCGTCATTTTGAATTCGGGGCAAATCCCGCTGATTAAATCGCGTTACTTGGATTACATGAATTCGGAGAGTCAGCCTTACGGAGTGAATGCGATTGTGGCGATCATGAGCTATACTGGATACAATGTGGAGGATGCCATTCTCATCAATCAGGGGTCGGTGGATCGCGGAATCTTCCGAACAACCTACTACTCGATGTATGAGGCGAGGGAAGAGAATGCATCCATTTCGGGATCGATGAACTCAAAGTTCGCGAATGTGCAGAACAGCAATGTACAGAGGAAGAAGGCCGGATATGATTATGATCAGCTTGACGACAATGGTCTCATTAAGGAAAATACTGTGTTGAACGACAAGACGATTCTGATTGGAAAGGTGAGTTCCGATGTGGAGAATCCTGATATTTTGATTGATGATTCCGTGAAGCCGAAGAAAGGACAGATGGGATTCGTCGATAAATCGTTTGTCACACAGGGTGAGGAGGGAACGAACATTGCGAAGGTGAGGGTACGCGAAGAACGGATCCCAGCACAAGGCGATAAGATGGCATCACGCGCTGGACAAAAAGGGACTATCGGCCTGATCATTTCCGAAGAAGATATGCCATTCACTGCGGATGGTATCAAGCCCGATCTAATCATCAACCCGCACGCTCTTCCATCGCGTATGACGATCGGACAAATTGTGGAGAGTTTGCTTGGAGTTGTTTGCACACACTATGGCGCCTTCGGCGACTGCACCGCATTCCAAACAAAGGGCTCGAACTATCAAACATATGCACCTCTCCTCGTTAGGGCGGGATTCAATTCCACAGGCAATCAAGTGATGTATAATGGAATGTCGGGAGAACAGCTGGAGGCAGACATCTTCATCGGTCCCACATATTATATGCGGTTGAAGCACATGGTGAAGGATAAGATCAACTACCGAGCTCGCGGTCCAAATGCGATGCTGACGCGCCAGCCCGTCCAAGGTCGTGCTAACGACGGTGGTCTCCGTATTGGAGAAATGGAGCGCGACGGTGTTATGGCGCACGGTATGTCGTATTTCCTGAATGAGTCGTTCATGATTCGCGCCGACGAATACTATATGGCGGTTTGCAACAAGACGGGCGCCACGGCGATCTACAATGAGGCGAAGAGTCTCTTCTTGAGCCCTTTCGCTGACGGTCCGATTCATTTCAATATCAATCACGACGGCACAATGAATATCAAGAATTTGTCTAAGTTCGGCAGGTCGTTCAGTATTGTGCGAATCCCATATTCGTTAAAACTCTTGTTGCAGGAGCTGCAAGTTATGAATGTGCATATGCGCGTCATCACTGATGAAAATGTGAATCAACTCATGAACCTATCGTATTCGATGAATGTGCATAAACTAATGAATGACGATGGAACAGACACGAGCGAACTAATCAACAAGTTGAAGAACAAGTTTGCAATCGACAAGGCGCCCAACAAACCACGAATTGCATCAATTTCGCAGTCATCTGAGTCTTGGGGCGATGAAGAACGAAATGATGAGTTTTCTCCCGAGACCCCCGATTTCGGCGAAGAATCGCTGGCCTATCCGACTGTCGTTTATCCCCACACCGAGACAAAGGCTACGATTGCTATAATTACTTTATTCCGTGACAATGATAAGGGGACACGAGAGAAACAGCGGAGAGAGTTCATTCGTCGCATGAATCGAATTATGGCGCCATACAGATACCATATTTTCATAATCGAGCAATCGGCCGATGGCCACCCATTCAATATTGGTAAATTGAAAAATGTTGGGTTCAAGATTGCGGAAGAATGGGAGAAGACGCACGACATGAAATTCACAAACTTTATCTTTTCGGACATTGATATGATTCCCGATGATGAGCTCCTCCAGTACTATGTGAAACCGATCAAGAAACCGATTAGTTTGGCGATCCGCGGAACCCGATACGATGCGAGAGATATGGAATCGAAGAAGATCTTCTTGGGTGCAGTGCTGGGATTTAATCGTCGCGATTTCGAGGAGATCAACGGATATCCGGACAATTTCTGGGGGTGGGGTGGTGAAGATGATGCGCTGCTGTATCGTCTAGTTGCGTCGGATGTTGGGACAGTTCAAATACCAAAGGTCGGTGCGGTGATTGACTTGGAGGAGAAGAAGACGATTGCCGAGAAGCTCGAGACAACCGTCAAAGAAAATGAGCGATGGGAGAAATTGTATATTGATATGACACACTGGCAAAAGAACGGATTGAGTAATTTGAATTATAAATTGTTGAAGATGACGGATGAAGCGGAAAATACAACCCAATACTTGGTGGATCTCGTCAAGAAGGAAGATGAACAGAAATATCCCGACTTGTTCAAGACCGAGGGAATTAAGTTTGACTGGAAGAAGGATCGGCGACTCATTACTGATAAGTACGATAAACTACAGATTGAAATTTTGGATTTCGCAGAACAACCCCAAACGGCAAACGATTCGTTTGAAGAATACCAACCTTATAAACCGTTTCAATTTGAGTCTGAATCTTCACTTGTTTATGCACCTACTTCTCCTACCCAAGATCAAATTATATTCACTGAGAATGAAAAAGTCTATTATTATGAAGACCGGGCGAAACCGCCTATCTTATGTGAGGTCGACGAGATCTCACCCGATGGGTCTGTCGCTGTGGTTGATTTATCCGATGGTCGCATCATTCGAACGAGGATTGAAAATTTGGCAAAGGTCTTTCAACCAAAATCTCCTTCATCTCCGCTATATGAACCCGCGCCAGCGCCTCGATTCTCCCCGAATTCTCCATCTCCGCTATATGAACCAGCAGTGCAATCGCCTCGATTCTCCCCGAATTCTCCCGAAATACCCGCCGAAACCTCAATATTCAATGTGGAAGAAGAAAAGGCAGAAGAGGAAGTAAAAGACGAAGAGAAAAAAGGTGATAGTAGTGAGAAGAAGATTATTATTAACATAAAACCTGAATAGCTGAAANCCATCCCTGCCACAATCCATATTTTGATTGAATAATCGATGTTTTGCTCTACTTTTCCCAAAAGGCTGTCACCGCCTACATCTACATAGATGTTTTGCTCTACTTTTCCCAAAAGTAGATTCCCAAAAGTAGATTCCCAAAAGTAGATTCCCAAAAGTAGATTCCCAAAAGTAGATAATAAAATTGAAAACGAATTAAAAATAATTTGTCATCGTATAAATAGAACACAATGACAAGTCAAAACTCCAATATTCTCATATCCGCTGTCTATAAATCTCGTAAGGTTGTCCTCGAGCTAATGGAGAAACAGGGATACAACACGGAAGATTATTCGTTCTTCAGCATCAGCGAGGTGAATTCAATGAAGCAGCACAATCAACTGGATATGTTGCTGGAGAAGAGGGACGATGATCCGAAAACCAATCGTAAGAACAAGATTTACATCCGCTACTATTTAGGAAAGAAAATCAACAGCGCAAATATCCAAGAGATGATCGAAGACCTCTTTGTTACTGACGAAGTACTAACCAAATACGACACACTGTTTATCATAATCAAGGACGAAGTTAATGATACAATCGTCAATGAGTTGAAGCATATTTGGGAGAAGGACGGGATCTTCATTGTTGTTGAGAACATCAAGCGTTTGCAGTTCAATATACTGAATCATACATTGGTCCCACCGCACAGGGTCATGACCAATGACGAGGTTACGGAAGTCATGAAGCGATACAATTTGACGAACATTAGTGAATTTCCCGATATTTCCAGATTCGATCCTGTAGCCAAAGTGATTGGAATTCGCCCCGGGCAAGTGTGTCATATTGTTCGGCCGAGCAAGACGGCTATTAAGGCGGACTACTACCGAGTTTGTATCTAATCAGCATTCCTTTAGAAAAGGTGCATAAAAACAATATAAATAAATATTTTTATTCTATATACTACACAATGAATTTTGAAAAGCCCTGCGCGACTGGTTACACAATTTACAGCAAGAGCGGATGCATCTTGTGTTCTAAAGTGAAAGATCTCCTCAATATGCACAGCCAACCATTCACAGTGATCGACTCAGATGAGTATCTAATTGAGGACAAAGAGGGTTTCGTTGCATTTATGGAATCTTGTGCTGGGAAATCGACTGGCGGTTTCCCAAAAGTCTTTGCCAATGGAGTATATATCGGCAGTCACAGAGAGACTAAGCAACACATTGATAAAACATTGATTTTTGATGATTCTGTTGATTTTTAGAGCATTGCAGTGATTCTATTGATAAATTATTATTTTTTTTAATTTATCAAGATATACTAATGAAAGAATCAGAATTAAGAGAAAAAATAATTACACTCTATAATCAATTTCCTGCAATTTTATCAGATTATAAAAGTAATTATCAGCTTTATTACAATGATACCAAAGATCAAACAAAATTAAATTCTTACTATAATTCCAAATCACAAGTCGGAAAGTGCATCAGAGATATGACATATATAACATATATGTTAGAGATGATAAATTACGAGTTTCCAATTGTTACGAAGCAATTAAATGCACTTATAACAATAGAAAAAAACAAAAATATATATCTGAAAAATAAAATAGCAAATATGACAAATGTAAATAACGGATCTGTAATTCTCGTCAGCGACTATAAGGAGAACTACAATGAAACGAATATGCGTAATTGGGCGATGTTTGCGGGCATTCTCGCAATCTGCATATCATTCTTGAAAATTTTTATTATACCAGATTCAGCTGAAGCAATGTTATTGATCAAAGAGAAGACAATTAACGAAGCAAAGGCGTTACTTGATAAAACACTATCACTTGCAAAGGAATTGGACACTAAGCGTTTTATATCGAAAGCAAGAGAGGAAAAACAAAAAACTGAATTGGAATTACAAAAGAGAATCAAGGCAGAAGAATTAAAAATGGAAGCGGCTGCTCGCGCAAAACTGAATATTAAAATGCGAGAAGAAAAAGAAGCTTAAACAATAAAATAATACATAACCTTAAGAAAACTACAATCAATAGTAGAATAATTTTACCCAATAGTAGATTCACTTTGGATAATGTCAGGCCAGAACAAAATAAATTATTTTGATATACTAATGACAACAACCAACCCGAATATAATTACATCGGATTCATATAGTTTAAAACTCAATAAGAAATTAAGCGATTATGAAACAATGTTGGATGCGTATCAGCAATCATCCGTTAAAATTGTCTCATTACAAAATGCAACCCCAAATCTTGTTATTATTCAAAATAAAATAATCGGAGGGTCGCCATTTATGACTACAAAACAACCAACTAAGGAGTTATGCAAAAGCAAAGTCACTGGGCAATACACTGCAGCACGATACGACCGAAACCAAAACTGTAGTTTATTTACAACCGATACCCCAACAGTAATCGATATAAAGAATCCGAATACCTTTGCTATTATCGACGAATTGTATTCTGAGAAACTTCACTATTATAATTTGAACCAACAATTACGAGTAAAATGTAACGACTTAATCAAAACTCTGGAAAGTCCAGATTACATTCAGATTTATAATGATATTATGCAAAGTAATTCAAATTTTTTAAGTGAATTAACCAGCATGTCAAATCAATTAGATGCAGATAGAAACGAAATAAACCAAAAAACTGGTTTGACTTTGACACAAGAAATGGATGAATTAGATGCAACAACCAAAATGAGCAAATTAAATACTGATTCGAATTATTATCAAAGTTCTCTCTTCATGTTTGTCGTTGTCATTATCATCATCGGTGGTATCTATCTTATGGTTCCGTTGTCCAAAGGCGCTGTCCAGACTGGCGGTGGGAAATTAAGCAAACAATCCTATTTCATGATCGCAACTCTTGTACTCGCTAGTATAATTATTAACCAATTGCGAATCTATAGAAATTGATAATACTCTGTAACGATTGAGTAAATGTTTTTACATAATATTTTTGTATATAAATATATTATGACCGACACAAATGATTCTATCACAAAAGATTCTACAACATTATTATCAAACACACAAACTGAAAACATTGATCAATTACAGAAAGATTATGATGATGCTTTAAACAGTTATAACATGAATTTGAAATCGATCAGGAAGAAAAATACCGATTATTTCACTCGTATTAGTCCGACAAATCGGTTCCTCAATAAAACTGTCAAATTTTCCAACGGAAAACTTGCATATGTAACGAACCAAGGATATCTCAAAAAACTATCAACACAGAATGTATCGGATTACTCAAATATTCCGAAAACCATAACAAATCTTGGTATTAATTGGGATTCAAGCTACGAAACCGCTGGCACCATTCTTTTAACTAAGCCTCAACTTGTTATTGGGACTCCGTTGGTACCCGGACAAAGTGTAGGAAATGAAGGAAACAATGTACAATTCGCTACATTCAATGATATACCTGCGGCTTATCAAGGGTGTTATGATAATACTGGATTGGCATATATCGGCAATCCGCCATCTAATAACAACCTGATTGCAAATGGTGATTTTACGGGATCGGCGATGGCAAATTGGACATATACGAACGGTTCTGCTGGTATTAACCAGGTTGCATCTTCGATAAATTATTCAATTGGGCTAACAGGGAAAGCAAGTTTGGTTGAAATTACCGGAACACAAGGTATTCAACAGGTTGTAAATGTATCCGATGCTGGAACATACATACTCACATTGTATTATTGTGGAAAAGGTATAGGTTCTTATAATCCAATAACAGTTGATGTTACTGGAACAACTCGTTTAAATATTAAACCAACAAATACTGCTTGGACAAAAGCTACAAAAAGCGTACAAGTGAATGCTCCTGGTAAAATTACGGTTATCATAAAAGGAACTGCCGTAGGTAAGATAACTGCTATTCAAGATATATCGTTGTTTAAGGGGGGTGATTTTACATATCAACAATGCAAACAGTCTGCAATTTATCAAGGCAAACAGTTTTTCGGATTACAGGGTTACAATAACGACACCGGAAAAGGTTTCTGTGCTTTATCAGACACATATACCATTCCTGATAAACAAAGCACTTCAAATGTCGAAGTAATTCTTTGGAATGCTGGCACGAAAACTGGCAATTACACTACTCTAAAATACGATGGGAATTTGGCTATATCAAATTCAGATAAACAAAATGTTGCTTTTAAATTACCTCAGATTTCAGGCGTATCAAATTATATTGGTTGTTATAATGCGGTTGATGGAATGAAGACAACCCAATTTTCAACATTACCGTGGTATTTTAGGTCACTTCCATCGCATGATTTAGGAGATATATGTGCTAGGAATAACGGAGATAAATATTATATGTTAGGCAAAACAACGACCCAATGTTTCACAAGTAGCGATTTAAAATTAATTAAATCAAAAGGTATTTCAACGAGTTATCAAAATAAAGGAGGTTTTATGACTGGGAATATTGGATCATATGCAGTATATGTGCGAACTGATGCGTCAAGCACTTTACTTAACGAAAGCAAACATTTTTACTTGTGTGTGCATGATGACCACGTTGATATTCATCTGGGTGCAAATGAGAGCGATAATCAAGGAATCGCCGCAACGTTCTATTCAACGAGTGCTGTTTTAAGGAGTGACCCAACACACGTTGCTTCGCTAGGACTGAATGGACGGAATGTATTATATGCAGGCGAAACAATACCAAACAATAAATGGGTTGGTTCGCCAAATGGAACACTTTGGTTAGAAATGAAAAATGGCGATTTGGCAATAAAAACTACAGCACAAGTGAGTAATTGCAGTCAAACCGGTAATGTATATAGTGGAAATTCGGGAACAGTTACAAGTGCAATCTATAAGCTGAACCAAACCGTAAAGAACTTTCGAGACCAATTATCCAATGTGGCATATATAGATGCCGACTCGAAGTTGTACTCCTATAATGCCGAGGATACGCAACTGGTAAGCGGTACCTACACAGGAATGGTTGGCGTAAAGATTGCAGGAACAGAACAAACCGGCATACCTGATTGTGCGGCTGCATGTGATGCGGCAAATGATTGTGTTGGATATTCCCGAACTACCAATAACACTACCTGCACACTTTTGAAACAGGATGATATTACCAAAAATGCAATGATTGCTGATGCGAATTATTATTCGTATATAAGGGCCAAACGCCCAACAAAAGATATTTATGGTATTTCGAAAAAAGTTGCGCTAGTCAATTCTGCAGTTTATACAGCTTACAATACCGGTACAACCTTTAATCCAGACACAATTGGGTTCTATACAGATGATGCCGCTCGAGATGACTTGAATACAAAAACTCAAACATTAGTCGATAAATCGAGTAATTATGAAGATAACATACAGGCTGTCCAAAATCAATATAACAGCAATAATGATTCTTATAAAAAGTATTCAGATGACAACAAAACAAATGACATTATTAAAACATCAATTGAAAATGATAATTACATGAAAATTGTAGATGATAGTGATATGGTTGTTTTACAGAAAAACACGACATATTTGGTATGGAGTATTCTCGCGGTCGGAACAGTTTTAGTTTCAATGAGCGTGATTCGTAGATAAATGCCATCCAATGACTAATATTTATCTTTAGATATACTAATATGGCAGACAATTCATCAATATCAAAAATTCAAGATGACATTAACAAATTGCAATCGATGGAACAAGAGTTATTGATAAGTTTAGAAACAAGTCCAAATTTAACACTTGATCAGAAAAAAACATTCAATGACAAAATCAATAAGATCACCGCTATTCGGATTAACTTATACCAAACACTCAGCAGCACGAGCGGTATGTATAAAGGTATTCTTGATGATTCTCGTGATAAATTAAGTGTGCAAACCGATGCGATTCAAATAATGGAAACAGAGTTGAATAACACTAAAGCTCGTCTTGCAGTTTTGAACGATGATAAGAACAACAAGTTGCGATTGGTTCAAATTAATGACTACTATGGGTCAATGTATTCTGAACAGTCGGACCTTATGAAAATTGTAATTTTCACACTGATACCCATTATCATTTTGGTTGTCTTACGGCAACGAATGTTGCTCTTCTTTTTACCAGAAATTGTATATTATATTTTACTAGTAGCAATATCGATTACAGGTGGTGTATTCTTCGTATTGAAAGCAGGAAATTACATGACGCGCGATGACATGAATTATCAAGAATTTGATTGGGGTTTCAATAAGAGCTCAGCACCCAAATCATCTGGGGCTGCATCTACTGATCCATGGTCATTGCCATTAAGCGGTATTGGAAGTTGTATTGGAGCAGAATGTTGTTTAGAAGATGATACACAATTCTATGACGATGTTGATATGAAATGCAAACCGATAACTGACGTTGCAACTCCTGCAGATAATACAGATAATACAGATAATACACCATCTGAAGGTTTTACTCCTTATTCCGCGCCATTGAAATACACATTCCTTTGAAATGTGTAAAATAGGAAAAACACAGTATATACACAAACATTCAGTTGTGTATATAATTTAGATATTATGGTATATTATGATTTATTTTACTTGTATAATATAATTATGGGTATTGCAGATGATCTACAGAAAAAAATCAAATCATTTAATGAAAGTGTGAAAAAAAGCATGACCCAAATAAAAAGTACAAACAGTTGGCAGATTTCTCGACAAATGAATGCAGCTATAAAGTCTGTATCGAAACCTAAACCGTCTATACAATCTACAATTCAAAGTGACGTAATTGCTACTGAGAAAGCATTTGCGAAAGTCACGACAAGTGCAGTAGTTTTGTTTAATTTATATGATGTTAATTTGACCAACGCGAAAAATCTTGTGGATTCATATATAAATTATGTCAAACAAAACAAAGACTTACAAAAACAACTCGATCAAATGGGAGGAGATATCGATACGAATGATCGAAAAACAGATTATCAAGATCAAGCAAATGATTCGTTGAACTATTATTATTCGTGGATGATATATTCATATGTTGCACTGGTTTTTGTTTTTGTCATGTGTTGGATTTTATTTCCTTCTCTCTATTCAAACACTGTTAAGGGTCTATTATTTTTATTTTTTGCGACATATCCTCTATTTTCAACCCAACTATTAAAATACATTTTCTACTTATATAACAATTATTTGCTTGAACTGTTACCGAACAAAGCCAATAGTAATATCTAATTATGTATTTCACACTATGATCAGAACACGACGATCAGATATATCTTTGTAAAACAAAGATATATTTATACTTTATTTGCCTCATACAAAACCCAAGAAATAAATCTCATTACACATAATTAGACATAAAAAAATGTATCTTTACTGAAATTTATCATGTATGATGTAGTTACGCATGTTCTAACTCCACCACTTCATCCTCGTTGTCTGGCTCCTTCATCTTGACCCCAGACCATCCAGCGGCTCCACATACTCCAAACTTCTTGTCCATGTAAGCATGCAGTTCCTGACCCTTCGGCATTTTAGTGTTCCCCTGCTCCTGCTGAAACCAGAATTTGAAGGTGTTCGATAGTGCAGTTTTCTTGATCTTGTCCATCGGGTCCCCAGTCTTAATAACCATATCGCTAACAAATGCTGCAATGTGATCCTGACCGTTACGATACTTGTTGGATGCGTTCATCACATACTCGCAGTCCTTGACAACGCCATCCGTATCAAATGCACGCATCACTAGCATACTCGCAAAAACCGGCGCAAACAGCGGTAGCTTCTCCTTGAGAGTCTTGTCCTTCGGAAACACATACGGTGTCTCATCTGTGTGAGTCTCATCTTCATCAACGAACTTCGCAACAAAGTCGCATTTGCGGATTCGTCGCCAAGTACCGTCGTCATTGCTCTGAATATCAAAGAGATTGTTCGTGCATACCACAAGCTTGAACTGAGGCTCAAATGTCTCACTTTCACAATAGAGTGCTCTCGCTTGTAATGGATCTCCACCTGTCAGCTCCTTCATGATACCCTCATTCAGTTTAACACCCTTGGAAGGCTCTTGCATTACCGCATAACGAACCCCTTTCAATTGTGCCACCTCGGACGAAGTGCCACCGATCGAACCACGCTTCTCAGTGACAAGAGTGATTGGCACGGTTCCCTTATATTCACCCAGTGTGACTGACATCAAGTCGGCAAGAATCGACTTTCCATTGGAACCGGACCCGTGATAGACATTGAATGTCTGGTTCTTATTGGTTCCAATCAGACATGACGCCAAATGGTCCCACATGTATCGATTCAAATCGGGGATCGGAAACAGTTTCTCCATGAAATCCAGAATTTCATCACCAGTCTTCTTGGTTTCTACGTTGTCTGTGCTATAACTGACGTAATGGATTCCAGTTGTCTTCGTAATATAGTCTTGCGGATATCCATCGCGAAACACCTTGTTCTTGAAATCGACGACTCCGTTATTGAAGCACAGCAAATATCGGTTGTTGTCCATATTCTTGATAAACTCGCTATCATAAAACAACTCCATCGCTTCACGCATAATATTGTTCTTGTCGTTGGTTCGCTTCAACTTGATCATGATATCTCGAATCTTTGCGACCTTTTTTTTAATATACTCAGCACGATCGTCAGTCTCATCATAATGATGATATTCCTTTTCCAGATCTTCGCTTTTACTCGCATACAACGAATACATCTCCTTTGAAATAGCCATCCTCAATGACAGACCCTTGTCCGGCTCCCATCTATGATTTTTGAATACATACCAGACACCACCCTTTGTTGCATAGCTTACACACACATATCTATCCTTAAACATCTGTTTCAAGACTTGCGCCAAATCAAATTCTGTCTGGCTTCCAATCGACTCGTCGATGAAATAGTCAATTGTGGTTGCCTTCACCTTCTCATACTCGTCAAATGCATCTTGTTTCGACCAGAACATGATCGATCGTCTTGTGATGGATGTATCCTTGTTGTTCTTGAAATATACCTTCCAATCATTGTATAGCTTCGGGATGTCTCTGTAATCAAAGTCCTCGGCTTTGCTACGCAGCTTGACCCATGATAAGAAGAGCCTATCATCCGTGTGTTTCAGTGCAAATGCAATCTTGCGGTTCAGCAGATGAGATCCAGGATCATAATATTTTGCCGGAAGTGTCTGAGCGTACATATGAGTCTCCTTGATTTCGTATTCGTTCGGTTTCAAGCTTGTCATCATCATGTCGATCGCCTTATCCAATGTCGTTTCGTCATCAATGTCGCTTAATGACATCTGTTGTGAGTCATTATCATCACTCTCGTCGTCAATAACCAGTAAATTCACCTTTGTCTTACTGACGGGCTTTTTTATTTTTGATCCCTTATTTTTTACAAGTTTGTTATATGCGTCGATGATCTTTGGATTCATATCAAATTTGGGATTCGCGTCATTCTGAACCGATAGACGAATAAAGTCACGCTTGAAATCAAACTTATCGGTATTAATCTCATTCGTCATAAACTCGCCATCTGAGCCATCGAGACTGATATTATAGTGCTGAGTCAGTTCATATGCTTCGTTCCCAGGCTTCCTTGATCCGTATAATTGCCAGTTTGTCCCCCCTTTACTGATTCCTTCATCCAACACAGATTGCCAATCATTGATCAACGGAAGATCCCAGATCTCAGGAAGCTTTACTAGCATTTTTTCGCGAATCATCTGCTGAACCGTGTGATCAACCTGAACGCCAATTAGCATGTGGATACCGTCCTTAGTCAAAGACCCATCAGTCAAACGATTCACATTAGGCTTCTCGAAGATGAAAACATCAAACGTCTTGTTTGACACGAATGTATAATGCTCTTTGAGTTCCTCCAAATACAAGAGCACCATATCTAGGACATGCTCCTTCGTGTGAATACGCTTCTCGACATTGTGATTGTATCGGAAATCAAAATCGACAACCATTGGTCCAGTCCCGTTCTCAAGTTGCTTCTCTGTCAAATACTCGCGACGTCCATTCGTAAAAATGTGATGGGAATATAACTGATGGAATATCGCCAAATCTTCCTTCGGAATTATGTAGGCTGCGCCGTAAATATTCAATTCCTTATCTGGAATTCGTGTATGTGTCGGATGGCTTGTCCCAGTTGTTGTCGCCTTCGTGCTATGCTTTGCCATGAACTCATTTAGATCTCTATATTGTGATGATGTTGTCATTGTTGTTTGTACCATTGTTGATATATATATACCAGAATTTTTTAACTCAATTTTTTTCATTTTGAATTCGTAGTTCAACCGATTTCGGAAATTTCTACGGTTCATTATGTTTGAAAATCAATATAAATATAACGGGTCTATTATAACAAATGGACAACTCAACTTCAACTGAAAATAAAACAGCTGTTATTATAACAAAGGAAACAATCAATCGCTTAATCAAGGATGTCAAGCAAATCATGAAAAACCCGCTAACCGACAACGGGATTTATTATATACATGACGATACTGATATGCTCAAGGGTTATGCACTGATTATTGGACCTTCAGAAACCCCTTATTTTGGCGGAAACTACTTATTTGAATTGAATTACCCTGCAGATTACCCCCACAGCCCACCAGGTGTGAAGTATTGTACCAACGGTGATAATGTGCGTTTTAATCCAAATCTCTACAAGTGTGGCAAGGTATGCGTATCTTTGCTGAACACATGGCGCGGCGATCAGTGGTCGTCATGTCAGACGATATCAACAGTGTTGCTGACTTTATGCACGCTATTGTGCAAGGACCCGCTTTTGAACGAACCCGGAGTTAAGATTGACCACAAAGATTTTGCGGCATATACCGAGATTATTGAATATGCGAATGTAAAAATTTCTGTATGCGCAATTGCAGAGAAAGATCCCGTTTATTATGATTCGAATTTTGATATGTTTTATCCGCAAATAAAGGAGAAGTTCTTGGAACATTATGATTCATTATTGGAATTTGTGAGCAACAAACCGAAAAAAAAGAAGGTTTTGAAGACTGGATTATATGCGATGAATATGTTCATCGATTATCCTTCGTTGGTTGATAAATTAGAATCCTGTAAAAATAGTATTGAGAAAAAAATTGAATTAGAAAAATAAATAATATGCATACTATATAACTCAACAATGCATTTCTGCAATAAGTGTGACAACATGTACTACATCCGAATTGATTCGGAAGACCCCAATAAGTTGGTATATTATTGTCGAAACTGTGGAAATGAAGACAATACAATTGTTAGTGAAAATATTTGTGTTAGCAAGACTCATAACAAACAGGGAGAACAGTCGTTTTCGCACATAGTTAATAAATATACCAAACTGGATCCGACGCTTCCGCGAGTGGGCAATGTTTTATGTCCCAATTCAGAGTGTGAGACAAATACCAAGAAAAAGCCCAAGGAGATTTTGTATTTGCGGTATGATGACACCAACATGAAATATATTTACTTGTGCTCTGAATGCGACCGGGTTTGGAAGACGAATTAGTTTGTAGTTGTGAAGTAAGTAGTAATGTAAAATAAAATTGATTTGTTTTTATTTCCGATATAATAATAATATAAACAAATCTTTAGTAAATATAATAGCATGAGCGACGACGATTATAATAGCGACGACAACATTAGCATTGCTTCGGATGACGATGTTGCGAGTGGGAATGGAGGTGCTAAAAAAAAGACTCCAAAAGTGTCAATTGTCCAAAAGAAGACGATGGATTATGATGATGATGACGATGAGGAAGATGATTCTGAGTTGGACGATGTAGATGACGACGAAGATTTTGTGCCTAACGATATCGACGAAAATGATAAAAAGAATATTGCCGGTGTTGAAGTCGATAGTGATGCAGATGAATATGATGAAGATGACGAAGATGATGACGAGGAAGATGAAGATGAAGATGAGAATGAAAAACCAAAGAAAAAGGCGGCGGTTAAAGCACACGCTGCAGTTTCTGTTATACCACAAGTTATTGGCTCAGATGATGAAGATGAAGACGACAATGAAGAGGATGATGATGAGAACTATCTCCAGAAGTTTGACATTGATGTGAATAAAAATTATATCAACGAGTTTCATCCGGAGTGTATATCTCACAATTACGACGAAATTTCTAAAATGAGTAATGTTATAAGAGACGAAAATGGTATCATTATTGATCCACTTCACAAAACAATTCCATTCTTGACTAAGTATGAACGAGCGCGAGTTCTCGGACAGCGTGCAAAGCAGATTGAGACGGGATCCAAACCGCTTGTCAAGGTACCTGAAAATATCATTGATGGATACCTGATTGCGGAGATTGAGTTGGAAAAGAAGAAGATACCATTCATTATTCGCAGACCGCTTCCAAACGGCGGATCAGAGTATTGGCGCTTGTCTGATTTACAGATCATTGCATTCTAATCCACCTTTGGGAAAGGTGGAGCCAAATCAACTTTTAGAAGAAGTTGAGCAAAATGTATAGAATATTTTTACACCTTTGAACATTTAAATCCGCACAAAAGTGGATTATATTATATTTTTTTATAAAAATTTAGAAGGTTCTCTTATGTAAGTCATATAATGAAGACGATTGTAGAATATATTTGGGTTGGAGGAAAAGGCGAGCTCCGTTCGAAGACTCGTGTGCTCGATTTGGCAACTGCACCAACTGTTGATTTGCTGCCTGAATGGAACTACGACGGTTCATCGACTGAACAAGTAGTCGCCGGTAGTTTGAACACTGAAGTTGTGATTAAACCTCGCATTGTGGTGAAGAACCCGCTATTATCTTGGACTTATCTGGTGCTCTGCGACACTTATGACATTGACGGATCTCCAATTCCTACCAACACTCGATTTGCCGCAGCAGAAGCGTTTAAAAATCAGCCGGAGAATGAACCGTGGTTCGGTTTGGAGCAGGAATACTTTATGTGGAAGGCAGATTGGCCTTCTCTAACGGATCAGGGGAGATACTATTGTGGGACCTCTTTGTCGAATGTTGAGAGAACAATTGCAGATAAACATTTGTCTGCTTGCTTGAAGGCGGGAATCAAGCTGTCGGGCGTCAATGCCGAGGTTGCGCCCTACCAATGGGAGTTCCAAGTTGGACCTTGTGTCGGCATCGAGGCCGGCGACCACATGTATTTGGCGCGGTTTTTACTGGAGCGAATTGCCGAAAAGTATGATGTGCGCATCTCCTACGAACCCAAACCGAGCCAGCAATTGAATGGCTCTGGCTGTCATGCGAACTTCAGCACCTGTAAAATTCGGGAACCGGGTGGTCTCGATGAGATTTACAAGTGCATGGAGCGTCTCGCGAAGACCCACTCGGAACACTTGGAGTGTTACGGAAAGGGAAATCGTCAGAGACTCACTGGGAAACATGAAACGGCGAGCTACGACCGTTTTTCTTTCGGCGTTGGAACACGAAACACCTCGATTCGAATCCCGAACCAAACATACAATGATAAATGTGGATACTTTGAAGATCGACGACCAGCTGCAAACATGGATCCGTATGTGGTGACATCGGCAATTTACAAGACCTGCTGCATCCACCTTTAGAATCCACCTTTAGAATCCACCTTTAGAATCCACCTTTAGAAAAGGTGGAGCCAAAAAATAAAGCGTAGTGACCAAAGCGTAGCGAATGATTCGTTTGATTTATTATTCAATAAAATAATAAACCAATCACATTTCATTTATGAAATTATACAATGAAAACTTTTATTTACGACACCAATTGTCATAATCGAAATCTTTCTCGCTCGGCCACCCAGTAACTGCATATCCATCCACATGATATGTGTGGCTACCATCAATCACCAAGTTATATAATTGCGTATCTTCAGGCATTGAATAAATCTCAATCGTCTTCGTTATTCTAGACCCCTCTATTGTTTTGAGTTCGACACCTATCTCAAGTGTTTGGATGCGCTCCTTATTCAACCCGTCTAACATCCGTTCGACTATGTTTCCATATTCATCAATCACATTATGTTTGTGACCATATGTCGAACCTAGGTCGGTGTCTCCGCAGTAGAATTTTTTATCAATAGAAACATGCGGATGGTGATTGGTGGTGCTGTGTTCATCATTGATTTTACACATTTCAGATTTTCCTAAAATAGGATGATGTAAAGCCAGAACTTTGTTAATCTCTCCAAATGCACCTATCACTAAATCATTAACTTGCACATCTTCAATGGGCTTTGTCGTGCCATCTGCCATATGCACCAAAGAACCTGCGAGGAAACATGGTTGAACTTCTACATTTGAACTGGTGGTCCCACACCTGGTTAATGCTGTTACTGTAACAATTTGGGTAGTACTAGTAGAATACTGAATACTAGCGGTTGTTTCGGGAGATGTATATGTTACTACTGGTGTGGGCTCACCTTCAGTGCTTGTGGTAGTAACAGTATAGGATACAGCCCCGGGTAAGGCATTCCAAGAGATGTCAACAGGATCGAAATTGTAACTAACTAATCCGCTAATTGTACCGGGAGAACACGGTTTTGGAGCACAACAGATATGATATGCCCTTCTTTGATACGCCAACCCAGATCGTCGTTTGCTCATATATACAAACAAATATTTTTTCTAAAGGTTGTTTTTGTCAATTGTCATCACCTTAGCAATTTTTCGTATAATCTTGTTTTGATTTTCAATATCATTGCATTTTGACCCACCTCCCATAGCTTCAACAACAATCTTGTTATATACATCTGAATATTTAGAATTGTAATGATTACAATCCGGATACTTCTCTTTGAATAATCGAGTATTCTTGCTGTTTCTGAAAGCGATGCTCTTGATCATTTTACGTAACTTCTTATTGTCATCCTCATCCTTTTCCCAAACATCCCCATCCTTGATGTAGATCGTTTCTCTCTTGGGGTCAGTGCAATGAACCGGTCTCTTAGTAACATCGAGCGCTTTCAAGTTCTTGATTATGATATTAGAAATACCTTCCACATATCCAACTTCACCAACATGCTCCAAATCGGACAATTGAAGATTTATTGAATTTATGAAATCTGTTATGTTCATAGCATCTTTACAATCCTCGTTTAGAAACACTTGTAAATTGAAAGTCTTATTGTGCGAATTGACTTGACTGATGTTGTTGTTATTTGTGATATTATTGTGTTTCATTGCCTCGATAATGGTCTTGTTTTGTTCGATGATCAGGTCCTTGAAATCCTGATTCTGCTTGATGAGCTGTACAATTAGGTCCGACTCGACAACTGTTTTATCAGGTGGTTGGGTGCATATTCTTGAATGCTTCCAAAGACCTTGTCGGTGTTTATAATTGTTACCACAATGATCACAAATAAATAAAGGAGTTTGTGGCGTCGCCGAATGTAATCCTGTGTAATCATTTTTATGTTTCAATGTCATTGTGTGTCTAACCCAATCACTTTTTTTACAGCATTTAAAGTTACATTTTAAACAACAAAAGTTATCGGCGTTTTTCGGCGTTTTGTTGTCATCCATTTGTCCTCTTAATTAGAGGACAGAAAAAAACGCCTAAAGAATCACGACTTGTAAAAATAAAAAGTTATGCTCACAAACTGAGAATTATTTTTTTGGTCGCCAGACGCTAAGAATTTTTATGGTCACAAAAATATCGATTTTCAAGACCTTATCTACCCTTTTCAAAAATGGACATTTATAAATGTCCAAAATCGATTTCCGTTTTCACTTTTGGGAATCAAAAATTCACGATTTTATATATATTAACGATTTGCATACTTAAAGACGACCTTTGGGAAAGGTTGTGCCAAATGCGTTGCAATAAGTTCGCTTTTTGGCTCCACCTTTGGATTAGGTCTTCCACCTGCGACCGCAATCGACACAAGTGACATAACACGTCATCGGCTCATCAGCAGATCGCACCTGCTGCAAATAATATGTGCATTTCTTCGACTTGCATCCGCGACAGGTGAAGGTGTCCGTCGATGCCTCGACATTCGTCTCGAACTTATTTTTGTCCTTGATACTCTTTAAACGAATCAACTCATCCCACTTCTCGGGTCGCAGTTCCTGGTGCGTCATAAACGCAATATTGTGCGCCTGAATCTCACCCGTATTCACTTGCTCCAAGAGTGAAGTATTATTCAAATTTATAAACACACTGCGCAAATGATCAACATATAGTTGGACGAAATAACGGTTGTCCCACTTCTTCACAACCTTACGATACTCCGCCTCCTTCAAGGTATAATTGTATACACCCTTTTCCAAATTCAGCGCATTCTTTTCGTTCTTCAGCACATTGTTCAACTTTGAACGCATATTGATGCGGAAGTTGTCAGGGTTCGTAATTGTAATCAATGTCATTTTAAATATATATATATTGGGTATATATTTAAACCAAAATAAATCAATTTTTATTTCTTCTCGGCATCACTGTCATAGTCGTATGATTCTTCTGTCAGCTCGTCGCCGTGGTTAAGTAGATCATCGATTNCGTCATCTTCATCTTCATCTGCATCATCATCATTAGAAGATACTAATTCCTCCTCTTCGGATGCAGTATAGTCTTCTTCGTCGGACCCATCCACTACGAACCCATCCTTCAAATATCCATCCTTGGTCTTCTTCTCGTTCGGTACATTTGCCAACTCATCAATCTCATTCTCATCTTCCAGCGCAGTGGCTGCAAGGTCTTCAAAACCTCCAAACAGCTTCTCATATATCTTGTTCCATAGCTCGACTGACAGATCGGTATATGAAGCAGTATCATCTTTCGCGACAATCGCACAAGAACCGAAGAATAGCTTTGAATCGATCGGTGGCGGGAAGTCATATTTGTTCTCACTGTTCGCTCGCCCATCAGTCTTGGCATAAACAGAGATTACATACTTCTTACCTCCGGTGCGAACAGTCCAATCATTCTGCTTGACGAAATCATCACCCTTTTTGAAACCACACTTCTTGAATAAATCTTCCTCTTTGAAATCCTTAATTGTTGTGGATTTCAAAGTACCCGATTTTTCAACAATCACAATGGTAAGTGCTTTCGACATAGATATTGTTTATAGAATAGGTTTAAATAGTTTCCGGATATAACTATAATGAAAATATACTTGGGAAATTATATCGTTGGAGATGTCATGAATAAAATTTCAGACATTGATCGATATTACTCGAGAACCAATCATAGCATTGACATTTTTTCAGATGAAGGAATGTATCAAATATTATCTAACAAACTTTACAAGCTCATTGTGAGAGACGATAAAATTGTCCGCAAAACGCGATCTGATGGAATCGACATCATCATCGATAAATCAACTGTGGGCATTAAAGAGGTTCATCACATACCAATCCATCATATTTCTATACCAACTACTGAACTGATCTATCAGACGAAGGTTGGTGGGCCAAAACTGGTAATTGAAGGCAGTTACACAGTAATCCATTCAAATGAATTTGTTGATAGATATTTTGGATTTGCGCCCTCCAATTTCTATTTTGAAGTGCAAACGGAAACAGATGATTTAAATGTGTTCTTATCGTTGTTAAAGTAATCTTTGAATATAATATGCTATTTTGGATAATTCAAACAACAGTTCTATCAATCATATTCATATTCTTGGTCCATTACTTGATTGAATTTTTCAAATCTACTTTGACCGTTCCAAAAATAAAAGATTTAGTCAATTCACCATCTCAGAAATATCAGAATATGTTTAATGTCATGCAAACAAACAGTATGCCAACAGCACCATATCAGGTTTCAGAATTAATACCAACACAACCTCAATCCGATATGAAAAATGAGTTGAAGAGTTTTTTGAAGAAACAAATGAGTATTGTTGAATCCAGTACGGATATTTCGATGCTTGGTTCAAAGTATTAATCCATCCACCTTTGAAAAATGTGGAGCCAAACCGGAGAGCATTGCTGAACGATTATTTGGCTCCACCTTTTCTAAAAGTGGATATGAAAACAGCTTAAAGATCTCGGCATAAACTAAATATAATATGCTCACACTCGAAGATCAAAAACATTTGTTGTCGGAGTTTCCTGACCTGAAACTTTCTTATGAGAACATTACGCATAAGAAAGTTTATAATTCGGAGCTGGTGTTCGCAATTCCAGATGGGGCAAAGTGCTTTGCGTGGTTCTCTTTTTTCAGCGATGAGCCCGTTTGTTTGCTATTCGAGTTGGGACCCGATAAGAAACCGTGTTTGAACATTCGGAGAGTCTGTTGTAGTTTCAATACGGATCTCGCATACGGCACCATCGTGTATGGGACTATGATTTACCATTTGAATAATCCGTTCTTTGCAATTGAGGATATTTTTCGGTATAAAGGGGCGGATGTTTCTAGGAAGAATTGGGGGGATAAGATGGTTTTGTTTCATAGCTTGTTATCGAATGATCTGTCTCGAGCGTCATATAATAGATCTTTTGTGGTGTTCGGTCTGCCGCCCTTTGCAAAGACTTTTAATGAGATTGTCGGTCAGATTAAAGCAAACAACGCTTACAGAATTTCTGCGATTCAATTTCGATTGCTTGGGCGTTCTAATAATTATTTGTATATGCAATGGCATCATAATCCCACATTTGATAAAAGCGTAGCGACCGGTAGCACATTTCTCAAATGTGGAGCGAGAGAATCAACTTTTGAGAAAGGTTTCAGTGAAGCAAGAGCAAAATATCCACCTTTCACAAAGCAAGAGCCAAATGACGAACAACTGCAATTTAAGAAAAAAACCGAGCAATTGCAAATAAAACGATCGGAAACAACTTTTGGCTCCACCTTTACCAAATGTGGAAAACATGCGGTATTCACTGTGAAACCCGATCTCCAAAACGACATTTATCATTTGTATGAAGACGATGATAAGTATCACGCAGTTGCACTCATTCCCGATTACAATACAAGTGTCATGATGAATAAACTATTCCGAAACATTAAGGAAAATGCTAATTTGGACACCCTTGAGGAGAGTGATGACGAAGATGAATTTGAAGATGAACGCGACGATCAGTTTGTTTTTTTGGATAAGACATATAAGATGGTTTGTGCCTACAACTACAAATTCAAGAAATGGGCGCCACTGCGTTTGTCTGTATAGTCCGAATAAAAATATTAGTATTATATAATAGAAATGTCGTACAATTCGAATCTAGGTTATGCAGATTTAAATCCGTATGTTGGCGGTCAATTTGTAAATTCAACCAATAGCCAATATGCTGGAAGTTTCGGTAGCAATGAGACGCAAGGAGGGTCTGTGTGCAATGATGCAATGATGAGAGGGGGGGGTAAAGGAAAAGGAACGAAAAGTAAAGGAAAAAAGTGGAAAGAATCTATAAGACGCAAAATAAAAAATATCACTATAAAGTATAAGAAGATGGCCAAGAAGAGATCCAAGAGCATGAGGAAACGATTGCATTCGCGATATTCAAGGAATACGAAGTCGAAGACTCGAAATATGAAAGGAGGGTGGATGAGGAAGCACCGCAAGAGTTCAGATAAGAAGAGGAGGGAGGGAGCTCAGAATGGCGGATATGCCCAATACGGAAGCAACATGCCTTTCCCTTCTAGCTATTCGGTTGGAGGCAATCTGCCACCAAATCTAGTAGGGTTGGCAAGCCCTCCTCCGTTCGCAGCCAATGCTGCTGAGGTCGATAACTACAATCATTTCACGAACCAAGGGGTTTCATCTCCCGGAAACTAAATTTTATTTTATCTCGTTTACATAGAATGAACGATATAAAAAAACGATTTCTTTTGTTTTTAATTGGATGTATGGGAACACGATTGCTCTTCGTATATGCAGCCAAAAATGCCGGACCAACATATCTCCCATATATGGGATATCTTGCGTTAATTCCCACGATTGGTTTCATATATATTTTCCTGACTGGTTCTCGCCAGACAGGCGGAGAAACATTTGGTCAAAAGATATGGTGGAATAATCTGAGACCAGTGCATGCGTTATTGTACGGTCTATTCGCCTACAACGCAATCAATCACAAATCAGGGGCTTGGAAGTTTCTATTAATTGATGTTGCGATTGGTTTGGTAAGTTTCTTGGCGCACCATTATCAAGCGGGTAGTTTTCAAAAACTATTGTGAAACCGTAATGTGGGTTTCTATATTAGATCGTTGTTGTTTTGAAATCATCTTGTAAAATTTCGAGTAAAAACTCTTTTATGTATGTAGGATCACGTATATGAATATTGCCATCACTCAACTCTTTATTCAAGTATCCGTTTGAATCAGCATACTTGTAATATACATCGAAAAATATGAAATTGTATATGTTGCACATTTCTCTCAATCGTTGATTGAAATACAATATATATGCCTTTCGCTCTTCGTCTGTCCCCAAGAAGGGGTATTCTGGATTTTCAACACAATTCGTTTTGTTTATCGTTGGGACGATGTTGTAAATACATATACGTAAATTATTGTATTTCCTGGTTACATTTATTATTGATTCGAAATAATTTTTGATTATATTATCAATTATTTGCTGATATGTGAATGATTTTGTCACATGCTTGTGTATATGACATCTACAATCTATTTCTCCGAATGAAAAAATTACCATATCATTATCTTGGACATCGACATAATCAATAGAATTGTAAAGCCCCCATCGTTGCATATTGAGTTCGAAAATATTTTCTTTATTTATTCCGATTGTATAGCATAATATTGCTCCTATATGATGTTTGCAAATTACAGGATCGTGTATTTTGTTCCAACCATCTATAGCGTGACTATCGCCAAATGTATGAATATTCCTGATACGATATCTCTCTTTTATGCTTTCGATCGTTTCGTGTGGTTTGATATTATAATCAGTTGTGTGGGCGTATGAACCATTCTCCCGATATAGCACATTGAATGATGGATATAATACTGGAATGCACGCTTCATGATATCTGAAACCATTGCGAATGATAACGTCATTTACATGTTCCATAAATTGTCTATCAGGGCAAAACATAGTTTGATTCAAATTACTCAATAAAGCATTGGGATCTACGTGTAAATGGGAAAATATCCCGCTTGATATATCTATTGGTTTTTGATACCTACCATACGCTTTAATAGCACTAAATATATTCTTTAATTTGTAATTTACAATACAAAGAACATTGTGTTCAACAAAAATTTGTTTGTTGGATTTTTCTAAATAATCAAATAATGGCATGAGATTTTGTTTCAATCTTGAGTCTAATCGCAATCTAACCAGATATTCATACTGTGTATTTGTTTTTTTCTCGTAATTTTTTAGTAGATTATACGAAGAATACAATCTATAAAATTCATGCAGACACGATGACTTTGTCATGTGACCGTTGAAATTTGTTGTGGTTACATACTTGTTGTAAAAATATTCATATGACGGTATTTTGTTTTCAATTTCATTTAGATACCAGTCAATACCATCTTTTCGTCGATTTTCATCGTAATCAGGGTGTAAATGTATATTTTTTAGATGACCGCCAAAATAATGGATTGCTTTGTCTATATCGATATTGTCCGTTGAAATAAAAACATCATATTCATATTTTGTTTTGAATTCTTCATTAAGTAAATATTTGGTTGTTGCATCAAGAATGTGCGAATCAGCAGTATAATGTGGGTTTAAACCATTTGTCCTAATACCACCCGAATATATTATTCCAATCCTTTTTCTCATTTGTATCATAAATAACAAAAAAATGTTGTTTATAATACGAATACTTACTTATGCTTTATCGATCTTGTCTGCATATGGATCATAGTAAATAGTTGTCATTATCGGGATAACGAACTCATGCTTTATGCGCGTGCTCTTATATCCATCAACTGTGATCCATTTGGGTAGTTTGGGATTACAAAATTCAATATAGAAAACCGTTCCGCGAGAGATAAGACCGGCGCTGTAACTGAGTGCCGAAGGCGCCGTCAGTAATATATCGGCATACACCAACTGAGTGAATGTGCTCTCCAAGTCCTCGTTCAAATGCAGAACCACATTAGGCTTCACATACATTTCGAAATCCTCCGGCTTACCTTGAGAGAAAATATGAATAATAATTGGTCTCTCGCCCATTATGTGTTCGATTTGACCAATTGATGTCAAATACAGATCATCCGGAACATCCATACCTGCCAAAATCGTATTTGGATTTTTCGTTCTATTGTAATCTTCCTTGTTCATCCTGCGAATATGAATCGCCACATTCATATAACTCCTGTCGAACGGATCAGTTTTATTGGCACGAAACAAGTCCTTTATTTGGTCCAAGCTTCTAGACTCTGCACATCTCTGAATATTCGTCTGGTAAAAACGAAGTAATTCAAAGGTATCGAGCATATATGGTGGTTTCTTATTCGTATTTTCATCGGGCACCTTTTCGAAGTTACCAATGAAGTTGATTAGGCGTTCCTTCTTGGCTAAATAATCCGGATCCATATCGTAATTGTGCTCCATCTGTTTGAAAGGAGTATATAAAAATTTGCATCCGTGCAGCTCCGCAAACATTACGCTGTAAATTAACAACTTGAAGTTCTCACCGAACCCATCACTCGTCTTTGTTGGGTTTGTCACCACATTCACAAATGGCGGGTAGTTGATACACCCAACCTTGTTATTGTCGCACGACGCAGGGATCGGATCGGTGTTCAATTCGGGCATACGATTATAGTGCATCTTGTGAATATATGTGCAGACAAATACATTGGGTATCTTGAGACCCTTGTGTTTTCGGTTACCGGATGATTCTATTGGACAAAAATGAATCATGATGTGGGTCTGATTTAGCGCGTCGAACACATCGTAATCGCTGAACGGATAGTTGAATTTAACGACTAGTTGCGAGATTTTGTTGAGATGTGAAACATCGAGGCTTTTGATCCATGGTAATTCTGCGCCATTAGTATCTATCTTAACAAAGATATGTTTAGCACTGCTATTCAATATTGAATGTATATTTGTTTCGGTGTCATTTTCATAATATCCGATATTCTTTTTTATTGGAATAAAATTCTCAATCAAAATAGGAGGAAGTGCGACTCCATCGACTAGATAGGCTCTGCAGTCGCTATACTTTTGTAAGAATGCTTCTTCGAATGATGAATTGCCATTGCATCCACAAGACACAAATATATCGTATTTTATACCCGGAATATTGCATATCACATAACCAATATTGTCATCTTTGCCAATATGCTCTTTTCGATGTGGTGATTTATAAACTGTTAATTGACCAGGTTCCATTTTTTTATAAATATGTTAGATTGTCTCTAATATATTCAAGTCTCGAGATTCTATTTACACCTTTTAACATTTCAAACGCCGATTTTTATATAATGTAAAATATATAAAAATAACAATTTTATATAAGTATCAAATGGATGAACTTATTAAGGAAAATCAAAATTTAAGAAATGAAGTTGATAAATTAAAAAAAGAACTATACAAATATTCTCATTCTCAAAAGGAATATTATGAAAACAATAAAAATGAAGTAATCAAAAAGTCAAATGAACGATTACAAAAAATAACACAAGAAAACCCGGACAAAATTAAACAATATAGAAGAAATGCTTATTTGAAACAAAAAGAGAAGAAAAAACTAAAAGAATTAGAATGTAACAATGGAGATATTTAGGTAAAACACATATTTTATAAAAGTATTTAGAAATATTTTCTTTAGTAAGTATATAGGATGGGAAGAAAGAAGAAGCAGAAGCAGGAGGAAGTCCTACCTCCAAAAGTTAAGGAGAAGCGTATTCGCAAAGATGTTAAGGAGAGAAAAGAAGCGAACAAAGATACTGAATTCACTTGTGTCAAAATGAGTTTCAATAGTTTAGTTGAAAATAACTTTTTGAATGGCGGAATACAGGAAGTTGTTTTGAATATCAATAAGATTGCTTTCCTATCATATCAGTTGTTAAATTACCATTTTACACGACTTATACAGGAAAATAAACCGCTTCCTGAAATCACGCAAAACTTATTTTACCAAGCATGTTCTATTGTTTCTGTTATGAATGAACGGAATGAAACAGTTGATACAATGGATAAACTATATATTAGTTTTTCTCATTACAAGGAACATTTAGGAGAACTTCCATTCCGTGATAGAATGGGAAATCTCATTAACAATTTGAATAGGCAACAAATTACTATGACGAACAATCATCTCGCAATGAACTTTTACAAACGATTTCACAAGTATCAGAGTTCAATGTATTGCACGCCAAAAAATCAATGTTTTTGACACCAAATTGCTTTATCACCGATATAAGAAACTCTACATTATCGTTATTTGTGGCACCTTTCCCAAAGAATGGCTTACCATCTAAAAACGGTTTGGAATCGCGACCCGCGCTGGCAATCAAATTAGCTGTATTTTCATTAATTTTTGTTTCACTGAAAACATTCGACGAAAAAACAATTCCAATCCTATCAATGGAAGTAAAATTGGTCTGTAATAATACTAAAAGTTCCGTTTTCAAAGATCTTGCGGAATAAGTGATTGGGAATGTTGATTCATTTGCCGAACTTGAGAATAATTTAGAATCTTTGACTGCGCTGTCGATTAACAAAACATTTTTGCACCCAGTGGCACTGGACGGATAAACTAAAGCAGGTTTGTTTGTTGTTCCATATTTTTGTAGTGAAGTCATTATATACATCTTTGAAGATTTAATTATAATCTGATTTATTATAATTTTTTATACAAAGCAAAAAAATATACAAATACAAATTATATACACGCGCGCATGATAAGCTAACGCTTTTTGGATCCACCTTTTCTAAAAGTTGATTTACAGAAACCGCATAATCTCCCCGATCACATCCTCGCACAAATAGTCCGCTCCACCCTCTGGCAACACCGCTTTCACAAACGCATCAAAATTATCCCAATTGGTCATCTCTATATATTTTTTGTTCTTTTCAATTTTCCCACACCCACTGTTTTTATCAAATCCGTGTTCGCAACTGCATTTCGCATTCCTAGGCAAAATGTCTCCTTTAGAACTCACTAGATACTCTCCACACGACACACAAATACATGATTGAAGGGACAGTGTTTCCCCCATTCCCTCGGAAAACTCGAAACTCCAAAACTCGTAGTCGTCGTCCTCGTAAGATGGGATTGTTTCCAAGGGTTCAAGATTGCAACGGAAAGATGATACGGAAGCGATGCGAATCGTCTTGCAAATCTGCAGTGTCTGTTTCTTGTGTAACTCCATTTTGTTTGTTGTATGATTGTTTTTTTTATTTGTACTTAGTTGATTTCTAAAAAGTATCTCAATTTTATTTTTACTTCATATTTTGGTAAAAAATTAATTATACACATATGTGTATATGGTTATTAGTATTTTATTCGGAATTATATCGGCCACATATACAGTGCAGACAATGTATGATTTGAATGAAAAAATTGGGGTTCGTCATAAACAAACAATTGATGACAAAATTGTTGATTCTGTTGAACATGCATATGTCACTTACATTTATGATATTAAGCAAAAATGCAAACAAGATGGAATACCATTTGTATATGATATGAATGTAGCAAACAATATTGCCAGTGGGTATTTTTACGATAATTATTCAAGACCATTATTTAGTCGAACAAATACATTAGCGATCAATAAGAAAATCAAGGAGCAATTGAGATTTTTTCGTGCAAAGTCTCAAGATAAATCATCTACTTCTTCTTCATAGGTTTGAAAAGGCAACCTTTTGTCTTAACATCATCGTGTTCATCCTCAGAAGAAGAAGAAGAAGTTGAATCTTCTTTTGTTCCCTTGCAAACTCCAGGTTCAAATATCGTTGTGCATTTATCTCCATCGTAACCAACTATTTTATAATTCTGTTTCTTATAAAATGCTTTCCGCTTCCGCCATTGGCGCTGGAACACATCGTGGGTATCGACGAAATCATATATAATGGGTTGAGCAGTGGCGTGCTTCGCGCGCAAGATGCGGCCAACAGATTGGACGATGTCCGTCTTGGGACTGATGAGGAACTCCGATGTCAAACCAGGGATATCGAGACCCTCGCTTGCCATCGAGTATGTCGCCAAAATGACATGCTTTTTCTCGCTCGCCTTCAGTTCCTGCTCGCTCATTCCGCCGACATAATATCCAACGGATGCGAGATTCTTGCACACGAACTTATGGTAAATATATTCTAGGATATTCAGGTTGTGGGAGAGAACGATGGTCTGCAGATCGGTGACAGGCTTCACTAGACCGGTATCGATGTAGTTCTGCTCGTAGGCTAGCACTTTGCTGCAACACGGACATTTGGGGCGCCGCTTGACTTGCTTCACTTCTCCCGTCTTCTTGTTTGTCGTTTGCTCCAATGTGTCCTTGGCGGTCTTCACTACTGCGTCCATGCAAAGCAGGCAGTACTTCACTTGGTCGCAACATGTGTTCCTTACGAGATAATTTAGGTTCTTGTTACACATGCCACACTCCCCAGCAGAGAACCCAGGTTCCTCATCCAGTTTGCTTTTTGGCTCAACCTTTGAAAAAGGTTGATGTTTGGCTCCACTTTTCCTAAAAGTGGAAGAGATGTGGTCGACCAGTGTTTGAATAATGAACTCGGTCCGTCGATTATACGAGCTCAGCTTGCTGATCATCGAGCTGATTTGCGGCTGTCCTTTGAAATCCAGAATTGTTTCATTGAAATCGGCATCATTGGTCCGGTAAGTCATTGCCCGAACTTCAACTTCGTGTTCATTCTTTCTCTCTACTTTGTGAATAACGGGACCCAAAAACATCTTGAATACCTTCGTCGTTCCGTCCTTCCGGTCCATCGTGGCCGAGAGCCCCAGCATATACTTGGTCACCACCTTGAAGAGCGAATTGGAAAATGTCTGGCTGGAAATGTGATGCACTTCGTCGATGATTGTGAGTCCAAATTGGGCGAATAAGTCGGCGGGATATTCCTTGTTGATCAGCGATTGCAGCATGCACAGGACAATCTCCTTGTCCTCTACATCGACCGTTGGACCCTGGATCTTTCCGATTCGGGCTGCCGGAACAAATTGAGCAATTCTCTCGATCCACTGATTCATTAGAAACTCTTTATGGACAATCACAATCGTTTTCTTCTTCAGCTGGGACATGATGTAGAGAGAAGCAGATGTCTTCCCCCACGCACAAGGGAGTTCAAGAAGGCCGCCGCTCGGCAACCCGCTTGCGGTGACAGTCTTGATGAATTTTTCCACAACTGGCGCCTGATAATCGCGGAGCGTGCCCTTGAAATCGAATGCAACATTCACCCCTTCGCTCACCTTGTTCTCAGACGGCGGTCCGAATTGCTCGACTCCGTAGTAGTGGGGGACATACAACTTTGCACCGGATTCGCGGTAAGCGGGGAATGTGTTTTGCATGCCAGGCGGAGCACCGGGCGTATAAGGACGAATTGTTAGGTCCGTCTTGATTCGTTTTTGACGCTCAATACTGATTTCATTTTTTTGGATTGTATATCCTTTCTGACCCAAATAGGTATTCATTGCATATAATAAACTATAATATTAAAGCCGTTTTGATATGGTTTATTTACCAAAAGTTTTAGCCATTTGGTTCCACCTTTATTCAGCGAAGCTTGCGAAATGTGTTTTTTTAATCTAACAATATGTTATACGATGAACTTGAGCACACAACGAAAAAGTGAATTGGTTTTGGGAGTGTTATTTATCATATATTTAGTCCTGGGCATGCGAACGCCTGATGCGATTGCCAATTTCGTTGAGACGATCCCAGGCAAGCTCATGCTGGTAGTCATCGTTGGTCTGCTGTTCTGGAAGAACCACCCAATTTTAGCAATTCTGGGTCTTGTCGTCGTATTAAATCTGATTTATCGATCTTCCGCTGTCTCAGGCCTCGATGCTCTTCAACGATACGCTCCTTCGGAAGTGAAGAAGGCCTCCCAATTCACAGCGTTCAATCAATTCCCCTATAGTTTAGAACAAGAAATGGTGAAGAAAATGGCCCCAGCAATTGGATCCGGTTCCTCGATGACGCGTTCGTCATTTAAACCTGCGATCGACAATCTCCACGGTGCGAGTCATTTGTAAATAATCTGTTATCATATCAATAACATATTATTCTATCATTTTCCTACATTGGCGTTTGTTGGGATTATTTGAGGTATTTTACCGGTTGTCATATATTGAAACCCTTTACTAAGGATGAAATAAATAACTATGAACACAACAGAACTCAATATAATTTGTAAAATCAATAATGTCGTTGGGTCATTTAAAATCGTCGATAAATCATTATTGAACGGGTTTTTTGTGACATATTCAATACTTTCTTTGGATGTACTAACTGGCTGACAATCAATGTAAATTTCTTCGTCTTTTATTAAAGCAATTGTGCTTGCCCCATTTGGATTGTAATATATTTTTGTTTGTGATGTGTCTCCGCCTTTAAAAGGTTGCGGTGGAATAATTTTGTTTAAGTTATCCAAAACACTTTTATCAATTGCAATTGCATTTTCAAAGATAATAGATGACGCTCCATTATTATCTCTCCAAACAAAAAATGGTGAATTGGTTGGGAAAATTGACTGGAATGAAAAATCCGAAATTGCAATTTTAGAATTATCACGAATCTTGGGTGCTTTTAAACAAGTTTGATTGATAATATCGGTTAGAATTTGAGATGAAGTTGTCTGATTATCGGATGATTCTATAATTGGAATCATCATAATTAGGACACTATTATGACCATTACCGTCATTAAATATATGAATTATCCAAATCATTGCTGATGGGTTTACTCCATTCAAAGTGGAAACTGGAGTATCCTTATCCATGCACATCAACATACCATATATTGGTGTAAATTTTACTTTATTAAACACGACCGGAGGTGTCTTCACTGGATCAATCTGTAATAGAATCATACTACCATCATTCTCTGCAACCAAATTAGTTACTTGGTAATCAAAACTCAAATCGCAATCTGATGTACATTTTTCGGCTGTTGCACTTGATATATTAATTGGCATATTCTATATACATAATAATATAATAAAAATATTATTTTATGTATATAGAATGAAATTAACTAAAGGTAAGATATCGAAATTATACAATAAACACAAGCAGAGTTGTAGGAGGAAAAAATTATGTAAGAGACGCAAGAACAATCAATCATTTAGAAAAACAAAACCATTGAATTTGGCGACCAAAACACTTAAGATGAAAGGCGGCGTTGCATCATACACTGGGAAAGCTGCAAAGGCGGCAACAGATGTTGCAACTACTGGTGCAAAAAAGGTCGGTAGTTTCATAGTCGATAAAGTGCCTTTAACCGGTGTCAAGGTTGTCGCGGGTCTTGTTTATAATCTACTAGTAGAGCCTTATCGTCTTCTCCGCGATATGAAAACCACCGGTAATCAATGGTATTCTCAAACGAAAAAATTCACTTATGATACCAAAGCTACAATTGACAAGAATATCGAAGATTTGAAGAATAGCATTACTAGTGCAGTATATTCTGATATAAAATTTTTTGAGTTTGATACACCTAAAACATACAAATATGTGATGATATCAATGTATGAACATGTCATTGAATACTCGACACGATATCCATCTGAGAAGGACAAAAATAAAAATGCCCAAAGAGAGTTGTTTAATGATCCTTCAAATAATAATTTTTTTAAAAATCTATACGAGACACATCATTCATATGAAGATTACTGTAAGTTTATCGACACTTATGTAAATAACGCTGACCAGGCGAATGTTACGAAGTTGTTAAATAATTTATATATCAAGTACTCACCTGATTTGAATGATGGAGTAAGAATAATTTGTGGCAGCAATTTGTACCAATTGGAAACAGCGGTAAAGAAAAAACAGAAGCTACGGGATGAAATTGAATTTTTCAAAAGATACACCTCTGATAAAGGTGATAAGCTAATTGAAGAGAGTAATAACAATTTACCAAAAGATAAGTTTTTCGAAGAAATTCTCGCATTTTTTAAGAATACCACTGAGGAGAAATATAACATAGATAATTACAGATCTTATTATACAACAATTACTAATAATGAAAACAATTACAGGAGCCTCGATAAACAGTTGAAGAAGAAAAGAGGTAGTATTAATGAACAAGTATTTAATGTATTGAAGAATGCGTTGGATAAAATGCAAAAGAAAACTCAAATTTCGTTGTTTGGATCAACGAATGATGGAAAGAGTTTTTATAAACGACAAGACAAATTTAATCTTGATCAGACTGCATTTATTAAAACGGCGGATCCGAGTGTGATTCGGCGCAATCAGACAGCAATTGAAGAGCTGACAAAATTTTTTGTCGTTTCGAAAAAACAAAAGGGTGGTGATAACCTAATGGGTGGTGATAACCTAATGGGTGGTGATAACCTAATGGGTGGTGATAACCTAATGGGTGGTGATAACCTAATGGGTGGTGATAACCTAATGGGTGGTGATAACCTAATGGGTGGTTATGATGAAATGGGAGTGTCTAATCAAATGATGAGAGGGTGGGGTAATAATGCTAGAGTAGTTCCGGTTTTTGGAGAAACAGTAGCGCTTAATAATAACCAAGACGAAAATGCTGTTGTTGTAAAATTAATACAAGAATATAAGAACGACCAAATTCCTGCACCAAATGAATCATCGGAAATTGCCCCACCAGAAATTACTGATTATATTCTTAAAGATATTGATTCATGTGTGTTGTTTGAAGACTACATATATGTGATAAGAGAATATGCAAGAAAAATTTCAAAACAGGAACTAGATAGATGGTTCAGACGATTGGAAGAATACAACCCAAATACCAAAGTGAAAACCGATAACCGTAACAAATTGAATGTGATATACTACAACGAATATAAAAGTGTGCTGAATGATTTGAAAGAAAAATTGGCATTGCGTCAATTCCCGAACATATTTTCACGATTTTTATCTAAAGTAAAAAGAAATTCCGACGAAACAAAATTTATTACAAATGTTTTTAATGTTGCTCAAAAGAAGATCGATTTAGAAAACAAAAACGATCCAAGATTTAAAGAAGCTAGTAATAAATCCGAAGACAATTTAAAGAAATCAGAGATTTTCAAGGATTTTTTGGGTATATATGATGACGCGTCCAAAATTTATAATGGCAAACAACCAGATGAAGATGGTACTGAGAAATTATCAAAAACAGGAGGAGGTGGTGCGGGAGTTGATGATGAGTTGGATGACTTATATACGAAGTATAATAAATACATTGATTACTTTTCGAAAACCTTTAATCGAGAGACTATTCAAACAAATAAGGCGATGTTGGAATCTTATAAAGATACATTAAATAGTGTATATTATGATGCATTAACAAGAGATTTGAATAAGATCGAAGAGAAAATTATAGAACGAGGTGTGCCAGTTGAGATTTCTGATAAGAAACTTACCGGTATAGATGAACTACGGAAAATACCATTTTTCGACAACCTTTATACAAAAAAAAGTAGAGGTGATCAAGATAATGACACCATCATAAAAAGTGTTGTCGATGAATATATATACAGGTTGTCGTCGTCGACAAACAATAATGACATGCAAGATTATGAAAAACAATTAAAACGGCAATTGAACGATGGAAAAATAAAATATGATGATCCTTATTTTCAATTGTTCACAAATGCAATAAAGGAGTTTCAGAAAAGAACTAATGCCATTAATGTGACTAGTAAAAATGGCATTTCGACAATTTCATCATCACAAAATCAAGTTGGACTCTCTCAATCCTCCACTCTTGAAAATAGAGTTAAAGCTTTAGAAAATCGTTTGAACAATACTTTCCCAACGGATAGTGACATGTCTAAAAATGAAGATTTTAATGAAGTTCTTAAAAAATTTGGTCAAGTAATAAATCCTGTGACGACTGTCAAACCTGTGACTACAATCAATCCGGAGACTACAATCAACCCTGAGACAACAGTCAATACTCAGGCATCTGTCAATACTCAGGCATCTGTTGCTCCTCAAACATCAGTCGCTCCTCAGACGTATGTTGCTCCTCAGACATCAGTCGCTCCAACTTTTAATATTACTTTTGGATCTCAAGGAAATGAAATTCGTTTGGAATCAGAGAAAAAAGTTGCAGAAGCATCCGAAAAATTGGCAATCGCCCAGCAAACTGCAGATAATGCTGCGAAAGAAGCTGCAGACACGACAGCAGAACATAAAGAAATAGTTTTAGAAATGACAAAACAATCCGAAGAAACAAGAATTGAAAATGGAAAAAAGATCGCTCAATTACAAGTTGATCTTGCTAAAACTCAAGCTCAAGTGGGTGAAGCAGAAAAAGTAAAAAATGACTTAGAATCTAGTATTAAAGAAAAAAATGCAGCAATTACGAAATTAACAGAACAAGGTAATCAACCGAGTATTGCTCAACAAGAAACATTACAGGAGCAATTACAAGCTATGCAATATAAGCTGACAGCCGCAACCGAGAAAGCAAACGCGCAAGAAGAGTTATTTGCAAAACAACAAGCATATTTTGAAGAACAAAAAAAACTGTTAGACCAATCTGCAAAAGCTAAGGAATCGGAAATTGCCCAAGTTAAGGAGGCACTTCGTGCAGAAAAGGAGGAAGCCATTGCGAAAGCAACAGAAGCGGACCGATTGAAGGGAGAAGCTGCTACAGCACTTGAATTGGCGAATAGAGTGAAAGAGGCTGAAATTGCAAGAATAACAGAAGAACATGCGAAAGCCCAGAGAGAAAAGGATGCTGAAATTGAAAAATTAAAAGCAGAACATCAAGAAGCATTGGCTGCAAACCAGCAGAAGTTGGATGAAAAAGATGTTGCGTTGGATGCAGCACAGAACGAGATAGTAAAAGCAAATAAAACTTTGAATCAGAATATTGTCCAACAAGAAGATCTCAAGAAGAAACAAACTGATCTTGAGAGTAATCTCGAACAAGCAACAATGAAATTGAATGATAAACAAGCTCTTATCACTAAGATGACTGATGTGAGCTCAGTTGAACAAGCAAAACAGCTGGAACAAGCAAAAAAATCTGTTGAAGATTTGAAAGCGGAATTAACAACAAATGCTGCACAAATTGCGTCGATAACTCAGGCCAATGCTGATTTGAACCAAAACAAAACCGCCCTTGATGCCGAAATTGAGAAATTGAAGAGTGAAAAGACTTCTCTCGAAACTGAAAAGACTTCTCTCGAAACTCAAAAGACTTCTCTCGAAGCAATGACGCGCTCACAGCAGGAGTTAATTAAAAGCTTGGAGGCAAATCAGAAATCACTACCGGTCGTTATTGATGAGATGGGATCAGACGCACCAACAATACTGAATGGAATATTAACATCAATACGTGGTGGAGGTGACATGACTCAACAAAAACTTAAAAAAGGAAATATAAAATCTGTCTTTCTTACGAAGATCGACGACGATTTAAATTTAAATATAGATTTACAAAATTGCAAATACCCTTCTCCTTCCGATAAAAAAACAGAACAACTACGCGGATATATGATAACATTCAGCAATTTGATAAATAAAGTAATATATGACACCCCTATAATTGTTATGTTAAATTCCTTATCATTTGAAGAATATGATGCTTTAAAAAAATATGTGACGAGTAATGATCCCGATAACAAAAATATGCAAAATACGAATATAATTACTTACTTGCAAAAGTTTATGGAGTTTGTTATGTTTGACACAACACAACTTTATCAGTTTTCTCAAAAGGATGGAAAACCACCATATATAATAAGTGATCCAACTAACCCCGAGTTTAAACAAATACTACCAGTTACATATGATAGCATACACGCTTTATGTGAAAACATAGATTTCGTCGAAAAGCCTGATGAAGATGTTTTGAAGAAACGAAATGAAGGATTTTCGAATTATCTCATTTTACCGGAAAATCAAAACGATTCTGAGACCATATATAAAGATCGATTAGTAGTAACTCATATTTTGGAAACAATCTCGTTTTTTGATAACTTGATCAAAAAAAGTACAGATGATTTTAAAAAAATAACCGAAAAGCCGGGTGTTTATAGTTTTATAAATTCATTAATGTATGGTCGTATAATGAAATTAAATGAGTTCATCGAAAGTTCAAAACCATTCGAGACTTGTTCAGTTATGTGTGATTCTGGTGATGTTTGTTCTCTTAATGAGGTGTGTCGAGCGTTGAACGATAGTTTTATCACAAAGGTATCAAGTATTATTGAAAACCGGTCGCCAGTTTCTACTTATTTGATATTGAATAACAAGGGTGGCTCGGAATATAACCGTTCTCGATTTGAACTTAAAACAGATAAAAATAAACGATATTTGCAAGTGAAATACAACGGCGACAACAACCCATATAACCCGTCATACGCGAAAATGAGTGCCGGAGCCACAACAGATTTTCTTTTCGGTAAATTTGATAAAATATTTACAATAAATGCCAATAAGGTAACAGACAGAAACAAACAAATTTCAGAAGAATTGGAAAAAATTCAAGAGAAATTGCTAACAGGCAACCCGGTGTTTGTAATTGGTTATGGTCAAAGTGGTGCCGGGAAAACATCATCTTTGATTTACTTGAAATATAAGGATGAAACCAGTCCTAAGTTTATAAGACAAAATGGCGTTTTAGTTCATTTGTGTAATTCGTTGGGTAAAGGGAGTATCCAAGGTAAAGGGCCATATACAAAACTAACTTTAACGACCCAAGAATTCTATAACACAACAAGTAATGCAAAACCCAAGACTTGCGATGGTAAACAAAATAATGGTGGATGTGTAAAACAGACATTCACATTCACATCCAATGGTACGTCAGATTTTATTTTGGATTCTAAACCCAAAAAACAACAAATAATACAAAAATTCGATTATCGAAATACCCAAGGAGCAATGGGTTCTTCTTCTTTATTTGGCGAAGTGTTGCAATATTTGATTGATAAAGACCGATTTGTGAAACCAACACCAAATAATCCCGACAGCTCGCGTAGTCACGCATTAATATACATAAAGTTGGAAAAGGGGTCGTCTGAAGCAGGTCCTACTTTTTTACATTTGTTCATAGGTGATTTCGCCGGTGTTGAAAATAAATTTGATTGTGAGAATAAAGATGTTTTGAACGAATTTCTGCATTTGAACATTGACAGGACAGAAGAAAAATCTGCATATGTTTATAAATCACCAACTGATCGTTATAAAAGCAGTATTGATCCCACATTCAATTTAACTCTTGCTGATGTTGACAATTTATTTACAAAAGCAGATAACTTCAAAAAGACGGAACAAGCAACACTTGATGCAAAGGGAGACGACGCGTTTGAAACTAAACTAAAACAATTCATTCAAAACCCATCGAATAAACTTCCGACACCGCAAACAAATACGCTCAATTATGAAAGGAATAAGTTAATATATGAAACTTTGGATAATAAAACAATACAAGAAAATCTCAAACTACTTTCCAGAAAAACGGGAGGTGACAAAAGCAAGAAAAAACGGAATGTAGAAAATAAAACACGAAAAATAATTACGAAGAGAGGAGGAATATCGAATGATATTGATAATATGTTAAAAATATACAAAGTTGATAATGATAATGAGACGAATGCTAAAGCACAAATAAACGCATGGATCAAACAACTTTCCCCAAATTCGGAAACAACTGGTTCCTCTTTTAAAAATGCTGCAATAATGTGGGTAATGATGAATATCAGCGACGAATATTCATTTAATTTCTATTGTGATAATTTGCTTGGTTATTTCAAATTAGATAAAACTGTTACAAACGATACACCATTTAATTTTTATTCTGAGCACCTCAAAAACAATGTTTTTAAACAATCTGACAATATTAAAACAAAATTAGATAATCTTACTGAATTGTTGAATTGTAAAATATTAAACGAAACTATTCTTAATCAAACAATAGAAATTTATTACCCACCAAACACAAAACCAAAATCAGATATACAAAATGCCATTCGAGAAAACTATAAAAAACTTATAATGAATCAAATAATTAAGGTTATTCGGAAATCACCAAATGATTATGATAAAGCGAAGACTATTATAAACTATGGAAGAGAAATTTGTCAGGAGCGTGTAAGTGAAGGTGTCTTCATAAATGATACATTGGCGCAATTGCGTAATACAATTTTGGATATTATGATGAAGAAAACAAAAGATATTATTTATTACTCGCCGCAATTTTACTATAAATGTTTGCCAGATTTATGTCCCTCTGCTAGGGACTGCTTTTTAATTCGTCCGAAGAATCATTTACCAGGTGAAGCCCGAGAACCGAATTCGCTGATCATTCAATGGATTCTGAAAGAATATAAATTAGGGTTAGGGATTTCAGATCAAGCTCCGATGCCCCTGGTCACTTCATCATCTTTTAAACCAAACAAAGTATCACTAGAATCTTCCAGTCCTTCTCTCAACCCCGTTCCAAAAACCTTATCATATGAGGATTTTTGCGATAAGCTTCATATCAGTTTATTCTGTGTATTTGATATTTCGACCAAAGCGAACAATCCTCCGCCAATCCCATATGTGAATATCAATGAAGTGAAGAAACAGTGGAATATAATACAGAGCTCTCATTATGATACCCCTCAAGATTTTAAGACCGCAACAGATTTGTTAATTGATAAAATAAAAGAAGCAAAACTGAATGAATCAGACACTGGTGTTATAGTTAAATTTTTAAATGATCCGAAGAATCTTGAATATCATGAAACATCGATATCTGTAAAATATACGGAAAATGTGAATGATTTTATCGAGAAGATCGAGAGAACCAATGCAGCAACTGCAATTGGAACTCTTGAATATCTAAATTCGTTTGCAGCATTGAACACAATAAATACAAGTTGCATTGGTAAGGTCTCCGAAGATACAACGGAAGAAGTCTTTTCTATAAGATAATTTTTACACTATGTCGCACAAATATGCGACATGGTTACAAGGTCACGATTGTAAGGTGACGACGATAAGGTGACGATTTTACAAAGCCGGCAAATACCGCATGATCGTGTTGTCATAAATAGTGGCCTTGAATGGCTGATTCAGACCATCGACATACACCGTGTCGCCATCAAACACTTTATCGACACCATTCTCGTTGAGCGCGCTCCGACCTTTGACGCTGACTGGCAACTTGACATTGTTGTGCTGATTGCTGATGGTGTAGTAGTTCCAGAGATCGCGGCGCGCAAACAGGATCTTGCCCATCAGTGGCAGAATACTGTCCTTGGACGAACCATTCAGTGGCGTCAGAATCCCAACTTGGCGGAATGTCGAATCGACCGCCGTTGTATTTATGTTGATCGGCATATCTCTATTACCAAGTCCCTTGTTGAAATATCTCTCGTCGTTCAATGGCGGAGAGTATGGATTCAGTAGAACATCCACACCGTCGTTCCTTACATCATCGGTGTTCTTTACACTGTTGTTTCTTAAGTGTCTTGATGACTCCATTTTGTTCTGAATCACTACCGCCGAAGTCTTATTCAGGCGTGTGTATATAAAGTAACCAACTGCAATTATACAAATGACCAGAAACATCATTGTTGCATTTTCAAGACAAATTACACCCGGAGGACATCGCTTCATTACTATTATAGTGATAGAGTATTATTTATCCACCTTATCCACCTTATCCACCTTTAGAAAAGGTGGAGCCAAAAGCGAAGCGACCGTTAAAGCGAAGCGACCGTTAAAGCGAAGCGACTGTTAAAGCGAAGCGACCGTTAAAGCGAAGCAACCAAAAGCGAATTGATAATTCCATTTGTTAGTGGAATTATCATACAATACATATTTTCTAAACAAAAAAGTTCTTATCGTTGAATTTGCTTTAGTTTGCGATCGCCAATTACATCTGTCATGTTGGTGTTGCCTTCTTTACCCCCAGTCAAACTCTTCATGCCACCCATCATAGATTGAAGTTGTCCCATCATCGGCTCAATCTTATCAACCATAGGTCCCATATCCTTCATAGCCTTGGTGAGTTCCATCTGTTGTTTCATAAGGCCTTGAGTGTCCTTTGTCAGGCGCTGGATACCGTCTCCGCCGATGATCTTGTTCAGCTCATCGTATGCATCCTCCACAGTGGAAGCGTAATCGATATCATACGATCCCTTCCCCTTCTTGCGTCCAACCTCGAACTTCTCTTCAATCTTGGGTTTGTCTTCCTTAGCATCATCCTTGTCTTCTTTATCTTTATCGTCGTTATTCGTCATACCATCCTTTCTGCTCTTGAACCCCTCCGCCGTCTTCTTACCAGCAGCAAACAGATTCACGAGAAGGACGGGAACTCCCAAAATCAAAATCATATTTTTGCTAAAATAACTGACAATCAGACCGATGAGAAGGAAATAGATGACAGCGTTAGTGTTTCCTAAAACTAAATATCCGAGAAAATTAATCACGGCAATTGCAGACACGACTTTTAATGCGAGCGGATTCACGAGAAATTTCGAAAACGACTTTTGCAGATTCATTGTTGTATATTATACACGAATAAAAAAGAAAATTGAATGACAATGATGTGAAATAAATAGAATCCATAAATTACTCACCCTTAAAAAGCTTGATCTAAAGCACTAGGGAATCTATCCAGTAAGCTTTTATAAAATATATGAGTGACACTGATTCGGATTACGACTCTTCTGACTATGACACCGACGAGGAGTATCAGACGAAAAACAAGTTTAAACTAATCTTGTGCCATCACTACCATGATGCACTACATGGCAGGCCTAAAGATCCCGCAGTCCTGTCACACTATTTGGTGATTGAAATTTTCAAGCAATTTGACATTGCACAAATGCGTGAAATGTCAGACTTTTACAATGCGAAATACAAGGAGCAACCTGAAAGCAAGCTGAAGCACAGGATAGTGCGGAATTACTCGGCAATTACTGCGGGAAATTATGTCAAGCCGGAGATCGCACAATGCATTGTTCTGCCCACTCTAGAATGTGTTTGCATCAAGAAGACCTTCTGGCTGAGGTTAGTGCAGAGGGCGTGGAAGCGAGTGTTCAAGGAACGATGCGCTATAATCGCCAAATTGTCCAATCCCCGAACGATTGGACAGCGCGGAGTCAAGCACCAAACAAACCCAGTCTTACCGGGAATACGGGGAATGTTGAAGCAAAGCGCGACCGAAGCAAAGCGCGACTGAAGCAAAGCGACGACCGAAGCAAAGCGACGACCGAAGCAAAGCGACGACCGAAGCAAAGCGCGACTGAAGCAAAGCGACGACCGAAGCAAAGCGACCGAAGCAATAGAAAGTGTATGAATTACGAGAAATTTTCCACTGTTATTTTTTTCAGTTCGTTTGTTACTCGTTTCAATTCGAATTTTACATCGTCCATATCAGGTTTGCTCATTTTGTCATCTTTGGCCAACTTGCGTAAATGTTCAATCAATGCTTCAAACGATATGATCAATTGTCGTCTCTTTTGATCACGCTTCAACATATGCTTTTTATGTTCCTCATGGACTTCGGCTAGATATTCATTTTGCTTTGATTTCGTGACCATTTCTCTCAAGTTCTTAATCATTTGTTGTTCCTGAATCTCTATTTGTTCTTGGATTTGTTTGAATTTTGCGTCTTGGCTTCTGATACGCTCACCGCGTTTATTGTGCTTGCTTTCACTGCGTTTATCATTGGTATCCATTCTTAATTTAAATAACTATTTTATTATTAACGAAAACGGCATAAACTTTTGTCTATTGTCTATATATACTTAAGGATGTCCAAGAATCAAACTGAACCATTGCTTGCGGCTGACGATAAGAGGTTTGTGATGTTTCCAATCAAGTATGACGATATATGGGCAATGTATAAAAAGCAGGTGGATTGTTTCTGGCGAGCCGAAGAAATTGATTTATCGAAGGACCAGAAGGATTGGGACTGCTTAAGTGATGACGAGCGCCACTTCATTTCTATGATTCTTGCGTTTTTCGCTGCCAGTGACGGAATTGTGTTGGAGAATTTGGCGGAGCGGTTCATGAGCGAGGTCCAGGTGTCGGAAGCGCGCGCTTTCTACGGATTCCAGATCGCGATGGAAAATATTCATTCCCAAACTTATAGTTTGCTGATTGATTCTTACATCAAGGATGAAGTGCAGAAAGATCGCCTCTTTAATGCGATTGAGAACTTCCCTTGCATCAAGAAGAAGTCCGATTGGGCGCAGAAGTGGATTCACGACAACCGCAGCAGTTTCGCTACCCGGCTGGTCGCGTTCGCGTGTGTCGAGGGCATATTTTTCAGTGGCGCCTTCTGCAGTATCTATTGGATGAAGAAGCGCGGTCTTATGCCCGGCCTCACATTTTCCAACGAGTTGATTTCCCGCGATGAGGCGCTCCACTGCGAGTTCGCGATCCTCCTCTATTCCAAGCTTTTGAAGAAGATGAGCAAGGCCAGGTTCCACGACCTCATCAAGGAGGCCGTCGAAATCGAGATCGAATTCATTTGCGAAGCGCTGCCGTGTCGTCTGATTGGAATGAACTCTGATATGATGTCCCAATACATTCGATTCGTCGCCGATCGTCTCTGCTTGCAAATGGGATATGACAAGATCTACAGTGCTGCGAACCCGTTTGAATTCATGGAGTTAATTAGTCTGGAAAGTAAAACGAATTTTTTTGAGAAATTGAATTCGAACTACGCTCTTGCGAACAAAACGAAATCATCTGAGGTGTTCGATTTAACCGAAGATTTTTAATATTTGACTGCGTAATTTAAGAGTTTGTAATTACCATTGCGACTTTTGTAGAAATGATTGATTTACAAATCATTGATACTATATTGCTTGGGTTGATATTGTTGGATGAATCGTAATAATACAAGTGTATGCTGTTCTGTATTAACCGAATTTATTTTGCGCTTGATTTTGCGCATCTTATAATATCCGATGGCTTGCAAAATTCGATATATTTTTTCGGTTGGAGGAAAAAGTGAAATTGGAATTGGTGTAATAGGATTGACAACCGAAATAACTTCAAAATCAAACAATCCGTTGTCTACTATACAACCAACCGCACCACATGAAAAAAATGTCTGATTTGTTCCACCGCCACTAAGAATCAAACAATTTGTTATGTTTTTTCGTTTAGGTATAACAATATTGGATACAGAATAGTCGTTGACAATCATCTATGTATAATAGAGAGAAAATAAAATATCGTTGTGTAACAATGGCGACTCCCACAGAAATAACTACTCTGTTACAAGAAAATAAATTGCACGACCTGAAGCGTTTTTTGCAAAAGAGACAGTGTTTGAACAGCGCAAATACCGTGTTGATTTATTTGTTTCACTTGGTTCAATCGGGGGGAATATTATTGTCATCTTATGCGGCGGGAACAAACAATACAACTTGGGCGTGGGCGGGCATCACATTGAATGTAATTGCAACGCTCATCCACTCCTATGAGAAAACAAACAATTCTATTTTGGGGAAACTGATGACTGACATTGACCGAATACGAGATGGAACATATGTGGACGAAGATGTAGTGATTGATGACAAAGAAGAATATCCAATGGATACAAAAAATAACATAATTGTAGGCGGTGCCAGTCTTTAGAGGGACTGTCAATGACAGTTTTTTTACACCATTGCACATTCTTAACGCCGACCCTTCGGGTCGGTCGTCTTTGAATGTGCTTTGGCAACGGTTACTTTGCAACCGATAAATCTCCTTTGTTATATTCGGTAATCCAGCTTTGCTGGATTACGATATATAAAATCGGCGATTGAAAGTTATAACTGTCACCGCCTACACAGCAAAATACCACACCAGTCGCTTCTGTTCAGACAACCATAATTTTCCCATCAACAAATTCAACCTGACCAGCCACCTTCATTTTTGTGACATTTTTAACCTTTGTATAAACAATTTCAACATTGTCGCTTCTCGAAAGCCTATTCGTGTTCTGTTTGCACAATAGAGCACCGCGTTTCAAAATCGTTTTTAGTTCGCGCTTATTGTGTATCCATTCTGGAAGTTTCGCAACTATATGACACGAGGAACAATTATTTGCATGAAACCAGTAGTCATTTGGTTTTCCCTTGTCAATCACATCAAAATTATCTTTCGCATCTGTTCCAATATAGTAGATGACATCATCCACTATATTTTCAAAAGTTATTATCGCTTGCTTCATTTGTATATATATATACAGATCATTTTTCATTTCCAAGCAATTTCAATTTTTAAGCTGAAATACTAGAGCTTATATTTTTAGGATGTAAAATGCTCGTTTCAGATATTTGTAAATCTCCAATGGAAGTACGGAAATCACTGAACACTTTTCTCTCTTCGTATGTCTTTGCAAACTTGGTTTCCCACAATTCAGATCCCATCGGTATTGACTCGGGTTTTGTTACAGTCAGTACAATATTAGTCATGAGTTGCTCCGACAAGTTGTTGATCTTGTCCGATAAATTAGAACTCTCATTCGATTTCCAGGTACTAGAAAGCGCAAATGGGTTGCACAATATCAAACCTAATGTGTTGTTGCTATATAATTCGTGAATTATGTTGGAAAACAATGTCATACTGCAGATATCACACAAATTTTTCAAGTTATCCGTCTCCGCCCCACAAATGCCTGGATATTCTTTTTTTATTTGATTCAAAAACATTTTGGTTTCTGGGTTCGCAATCATATACGAGTTCAGTTTGACAAATTCCGAAACAAACTTGGAAATACATTCCCACCACAATTTCATATCACCGCTGATATTTTCATTCGAAAATAGGTTGAGGTGATCAGCAACATATAACTCTTTGCGAATATTGTGAGATGCGGAATAGTCTGTTAAATAATCAAGAATCCCCTTCTGCGTGAGATTGAAACTAGAACCCAAACCCCTGAGTCCAAATAAAGAAAGTGTTGCGAACTCTTGTTGAATATAAGGTCTATTAGCATACATTCCAAGTAAGCGACGAATTGGATGTGACTCTGTCAAATTAACCTCAACTATTGTATTCATCTTGTCATTCACCAACATATGTATATTGAATAAGTGTTTCTCGATGGTGAGTAATGTTATAATTGCTGTCATACATTCACGGACGGCAAATTCAATACCCGGCGAATCTGATAAATAACGCTTCTCTCCAACCTCGCAATATTTGAACGACAAATCTTTGTTCAAGCATACGAGTGTATTCAGCGTCGAGTATCCCGGCCGGATTTCGTATTTTGATAATTTCTTGGTGCTTAGCACAAAGGTATCATTATCAGAAGGTTCGAACATAAAATACCCCACATACTTTTGGAAAAAATGCATCAACTGATCTACTGGAGAAACAGAATTATCGAATTTCTTAAAATCGAAAAACCCAACAGACGCCATTGTGTTAATATAATCGCGTTCATCGGTAAATGTATATTTTGAATATGGGAATAGATGACCTAAGAATTTATTTGCAATCATATCTACTAAATGCGTTCGATTTGATAAAATTCCATATTTTGTGTGATATACTGAATGTATTTTGTTATCTAAAAACAAATTACTGAAACAATCACGACTACTTGGTTGTAATGGCGTATTTAAAAATCCACCAGTTGTTTTCTTTGTAGAAAGCACTGAAATTATAGGTTTAAAAACAAACAATGCGACGCGTTTTGTAAGCCAACTCATATACACTACCCAAATAATAAAAAATATACAAATATAATAATTTAGAGCCAGATAGCGAATAATAATATACACATGCTATCTTGTTATTTGATGGGCGGGTTGGGAAACCAACTATTCCAGATTTTTGCTGCAATTTCTTATGCACTGAGAAGCGAGAATGGATTTGTATTCCTGAATGTTGAGCACTTGGATGCTAAGAGACATACTTACTGGGACACATTTCTATCGGAAATGAAACCGTTCTTGCGAGATAATTTGAACCTATCAACAACAATTCGAGAGAAAAACTTCAGATTCAACGACTTGGATGTAGTTGCGATGCGCAATCGAAATGTCTGTATTCACGGGTACTTTCAAAGCTACAAGTATTTCCAATCGCACTACGACATAATTTGCAACTTGATTAAGATCGAAGAACAGAGGGATAGCATTCTGCAAAAGAACCTCGCGTTAGTTGAACCGAACACCGTGAGCATCCATTTCCGGATGGGTGATTACAAGGGGATTCAGCATGTGCATCCGATTATGCCGTACGAATATTATAAAGAGTCAATACATTTGATCAATACAAAATGTAGTGTGAAAAAGGTCTTATATTTTTGTGAAGACGAAGATGCAACGCAAGTATTGGACATAATATTCAAGTTGCGGTATGATTTCCCAACGATCTCATTTGTTCGCGCTCCGAACACATTCGAAGATTGGGAACAACTGTTGTTGATGAGTTGTTGTGCGCACAATGTGATTGCCAACAGCTCCTTCAGTTGGTGGGGTGCTTACTTCAATCCATCGCCCGAGAAGATCGTATGCTATCCATCGGTGTGGTTCGGTCCGTCAATTGGTCACGACACGATCGATTTGTGTCCAGATTCATGGAACCGCGTTCCTGTGGCTGTTCAGTAAATTATCAACTAATTTTTCATTTCCTTTAGAATTGAATGCTGACGCCGGATGCAGCCGATGTTTGACGAGTATTTCAAAACAGTTGTAAAACCGTTTGTTCTGGGCACGCAGTTTCAACCACAAGTCGTAATCTTCAATGCCATTTTCATTCCAGCAACACAGACTTTTTCGGATAATTGCAGATGAATTGATAATTGGATTTCCTTTGAAAAAATCGTATTCGCTTATATCGCATAGTGGAATCGTTGGTACGATCCCTTCTCGGTGATCACCAAAATAAATGCAACGCGAACCGACGACATCGTAATCCACAATGAATTGTATTTGTTTTTCCAGTTTCTGTAGATGCCAAATATCATCAACATCTAAAAGTGCAATATGGTCATATGTACAATGTTTCACCATTTCATTCAGCGAATTTGCCTTCCCTTTGATTTGATGAAGATCTAACACTTTTATAGATTTATCATTGGTGTCATCAATATACTGTAACACTCGCTGATACACATCAGAGTTTTCAGGATGACCATTGACTCCAATTATGAGTTCCCACTCCTGGTATGTCTGATTCAAAACGGAACCGACGGAATCATCAATGAATTCGATACCATTGTATATTGGGATTAAAATACTTATCATTATCTACAAGTATGCGAAAATATATTTAAATATGTAATGCGTATATATTCAAATTATGGAGAATGATAAAGTGACTGTGATAATTGCATCGTACAATCGTTTTGATTATCTGATGAACACTATTCAATCTGTCAAAGAACAAACATATCAAAATATTGAAATTATCGTCGTAAATGACTGTTCTACGCAACCCGAATATTATACATATGATTTCAAAACGAATGGTGTAATAATCATTCATCTAGAACAAAACTCTAAACAAATACATGGGTTTGCTTGTCCTGGTGGATATCAGCGTAATTTTGGTATAAAAATTGCAACAGGGAAGTATATTGCATTTTGTGACGACGATGATATATGGTTTCCATATAAGTTGAAATTGCAGATTGCAAGAATGAAAGAAACAGGTTGTTCTATGTCAAGCACAGAAGCATTAATCGGAAGTGGTGTTTATGACTCACAGAATGAATACAATAAATATAATTCAGAATTTGCGAAAAATTGTTTGAATTATACATATAAAAAACATAACATTGATTTCTTCATTGATTACCTACCAATATTCATTTGGGACTTAAACTTATTGAGAATTAATAATTGTTGTATTTGTTCAAGTGTTGTCATTGAAAAATCAATCATCGATAAAACAGGTTTTTTTGAGTCTATGCCTACCGCAGATGATTACGAATACTGGTTAAGAGTTCTTGAACATACAAATTGTATATATATACATATACCATGCGTTTATTATGATTCTGGTCATGGTGACGGTCAAAATTATTATACAAATGAATTATAACAACAATCGCTGGAACATAAACCAATTGTCATAACTACTGTTTTCCTCGTGTGTAACAAACTGTTTCACATCTGTCATGATGCAATCAATCACGATGATCTGATCATCCTTTACTAAATAGTTGTTTTCGAAATACAACTTCAGCTTGCTATCGTATGTAGTGGCCCACCAATCGATCTTATCTTTATGTCCAATGAAGAAACCACCTGCTATAGATACTTGTGATGGATTTATTTCATTGATAGGAAGACCCTTATCATTCTTATTGCTCACTATACGATACAGCGCATTCATATAATTAAAGTCATTATTGACTCTGGCATAATGAATTTTGGTCTTATCCAACGACAAAATTTTGTCCTGATTAGGCCACTGCGAGAGAAAATGAGTATGTAGATCACTGGACCGATTGCGAAAGTAACCAATGTCACAATAACCGTAATACTCTGTATCAAAGTATGCTTTGGCAATGGTTTCTTGAACAAACCATACCTTCTCACTCCACAGCATATTGACTTGCCATTCGACTCGCTTGTTCAAAAGGTCGTTATTTGCATGATTCGCAATCCAGTAATCTTTATACTTGTGGTTATGAAACTGCTCAAGCGGTTTTATTACTACTTTGATGTTTGGTTTTCCTCTCGTATTAATGAACTTGGAACTGTATTCATCCGTGTAGATCACCAAGTTGAAGTTATTGGCAGTTCCAATGAAATTCTCAGCCCAGACACAATATTGGTTGGCATCGAACTTTGATTTCAAAATATAGAAACAAGTAGAGAATGTGATTACCGCCGACATATAGAATAATATAAATATTTCGGTTTATATTATTTTTACTCCGAAATCACATAAAACAAGTTATTTCTCGGTTTTCATTTGATTCACTACTTGAATTAGTTTCTCTTCGCATTTTGCCATTGATAAATTTTCCATTATATATTCTCTAGGTCGATAAGAATCTAACTTTGATATAAAGAGTTTGAATTTTTCTTCAAATTCATCTGCCTTATGAAAATATTCCCCACATCTCTCATCCCAATAAGGAATTGCTGTAGCAGGAATATCATCATAATTATAACCATACTCTTGATTCATTGAGCTAACATCCCATACTACTAACGGAACATTAGAGGAAAGTGCTTCTTGGAGTGCAAAACCCTGACTTTCGTGGCGCCCAATCCAAATGCCATATTTTGATTCGCGTAGAAAATGAAGGTATTCTTGTTCATGATACTTCTGTGTATAACTGAAGATTCTATATGATATATGTTCTTTGTCAAGAATATTTCTAACAAACTGTAGTTCATTTGGGTTACGACTTTTATAATAAATAAAAACATAATTCCGTTCTTGTATAGGTTTAGTCTCACAATATGAATCAGTATCTACACCAAAAGGCAACTCGATCAAGTTCAAGTTTGTAACAATATTAAAAATTTTCCAAGAATTAACTGTCCATGTTGATAACTGGTTGTAACGAGAGTTTGGACCAATTACAGACAAAACCCTTTCATCTGGAAAAACAGAGAAATGAGGTCCAAATAGAAACTTTGTGTTTGGATACCTAGATATATCAATTGGAAGCGAAGGGCTATAAACACAATCAAATTGAGACAAATTCATGTGATGTATTTGATCTATATCATAAATCTGAACAACTTGGATATTCTTGTAATTCATTAACGCGTGACAGTTTTTTCGGTGAAAGTTTATATTCACAAGAAGAATACGCATTTAATAATATAATTTATACCATTTATTTATATTTATATCATTATAACAAATTTAACTTCAATAAATAATACATTAGTTGATCTTTTGTCATTGGATTAATTTTGCTATTGTAGTCAACCAAATCATCTTCTTTGATATCCTTTTTGAAATCATACAATGATTTAATATGAGTGTATTCACCATTCACAACAATCCTTGCGCTTTGAGTTTCATTAATGAGGGACTCCAATAATTTCTCACCTGGACGGATACCAGTAATTTTGATCGGCTTATTATACTTTTCGGAAAAAATTTCGACTAAATCCTTTACTTTCATTGAAACCAGTTTTGGTATAACAGTATCGCCTGTCTCGCCATATAGTAGTGAGTGCTCGATCAAATCAACACTTTGTTCAAGTGTCATTACAAATCTTGTCATACTATCATTTGTCAATGTAAATGCCTTCTTCGCATCGTCCTTACCAATGTTGTGTAACAACGGAATGATGCTTCCTCTAGAATTCAACACATTTCCATACCGAATATTTACGAACTTAACACTCTTCATGTAATGTGACTTTTCAACTAACAGGCTTTCGGATAATGCTTTACACATGCCATAAATATTAATAGGACTGCACGCCTTATCACTACTTACAAATAACACGGTTTCCAGACCAGGTGGTTTATCAGTTTCAATTGAATCAAGTATATTTTTTACACCAATCAGATTTGTATTTAGACTCTGATCTGTATTATACTCACACTGATCTATATGTTTCATTGCAGATGCAATAATAACAATGTTTGGATTTACTCGCATTAGCGTTTCTTGAACCTTGTTTTTGTTGATAATATCTCCGATAATAAAATGAAGGTTTTCATTGTGGTTGAAATCTAATTTCATTTGCCAATGCTTACACTCATCTCTGGAGTAGTTGTAAATAGTATTATTTTGAAGATACCTTGATACAAACTCATATCCTAGTGACCCAGTGCCACCGAATATCAAGATTATCTTTTTTTCCATCATAATAGACCCTTGTGGTTTTGTGTTTAAATTTAATTTTATAAATATTAATAACTACAAATGAAAGTTCTCTTATTTGGCTCAACTGGAATGTTAGGACATTATGTGCATAAGATACTCGAGAAAGATATCAATGTAATTTGTATAAACCGCAAAGATTTTGATATATGTTCTGATAATTGGGAAAATCTAACAGGTCTAGTAAATAGAAACTTGAATGATGGTGATCTAATCGTAAATTGTGCTGGTATAATTCCGCAGAAATATAACTTGGATAATTATAATCAGTTTATACGAGTAAATACACTATTTCCACACAAGTTAAACGACATTGCAAAGCACAACAGTTACAAGTTTATTCACATAACTACAGACTGTGTTTTTGATGGAAAAGAAGGCAATTATAGTTCAAATCATGCACATAATGCAAAGGATATATATGGTATATCAAAATCACTTGGTGAGCCAGATGATTATGCGAGTATTATACGAACATCCATCATCGGCGAAGAAGTCACAGGAAAACGATCTTTAATTGAGTGGATCAAAAGCAATCGTGGTAAAACTATAAATGGCTTTACGAATCACTATTGGAATGGTGTAACTTGTTTAACGGTTGCAAAAATTATTAAACAAATTATCAGAGATGGTTGTTTTTGGAAAGGTGTCCGCCATATACATTCACCTGATGTAGTAACAAAATATGATTTATGTAAAATGATAAATGATATATATGAACTAAATATTGAAATTAATCCATATGAAGATAAAATAATGAAAAACATGACACTTTCATGTGAGAATGATAATGAGTTTATAATCGATAATCTTTATTATCAAATCAAGGAACAATCGCAATTTCAAAATTAGAATATAATTCGTATAAATGTACAATTTATTTCATTATATATTTATAATTATGTATTATTCTCAGGCTCAAGAAGATCAATATCTTAATGATAACTATTTCAAAGATAAGAGAGACGGAAAGTATATTGAATTAGGTGCAATGGATGGTGATATGTATTCGAACACAAAATACTATGAAACCCAACATAATTGGAGTGGTATATTGATTGAACCACATCCGATAAAATTCCAAGTATTGAAAGAAAACCGACCTAATAATTTTTTATTCAATGATTTAATAAGCTGTCATACAACCGAACTCAAATATAGATATTTCTTTGAAGATTATTGTGCTGTTTCAGGAGTTGAAAATACATTACCAAAATTTTTCTTTGAAAACTGTTTTTATAACCCAGTTTTCTCCGACTCAAGGCCACAAGGCGTTTTGTATGTAAAACCACGCTCACTGACAGATATTGTAAAAGAGAGTGGTATAAAACATTTTGATCTACTGTCATTAGATGTAGAAGGCCACGAATATGAGGTATTGCAATCTTGGGATTTTAGTATTCCTATTGATATAATCCTAATTGAACAGTTGGGGTTGGAAAAAGATAGAGATGAACTATGCAGACAAGTATTATTAAACAACGGATATAAATTTGATACACCATATCAACATAATGAGATATTTATTAGAATTGGATCACAATATGATAACAATGTAATATGAGTTTTTACATATGTAAAGTATCCAATATATAACCTCTAATCCATTCAATATTAAAATATTTTGTAACAATATTGTATTGATTACTCAAACATTTTTTATAAAGTTCGTCATTCGTTGAAAGTGAGTGTAATTTTTGAAAATATTCTTCCGAACTCTTAAATGCTGTCTCTTCCGAAAATGTTTCTGGAAAGGGCCATTTCAACTCATTGTATTGTGATAGGATTAAAGAACCCGATAATAGTATTTCAAATGTTCTCATATT
>TBL_comb47_HYPODRAFT_10000277_pt1 | contig 67078 bp, 67 predicted proteins | sample TroBogypolimnion_40_FD_10682 | JGI IMG/M metagenome (IMG submission 10682)
CTATCTTTGAAAAATCTGCGATGATTTATTTTATATAGCAACGCTTGTGCGCAACCAAACATTTCGACTGGGGTTGCAAAACCTCTTCGGCAAGGTATTAAAAACCGAGGTTAAGATACAAAAACAACCTTTTATCGTATAAAAAAGGCGGTTTTACATACGAAAGTTTCTTGTTTTCGTATTTATAAGGGGGCATTTGATATTAAAGAAAACCGATGAGGTATAAAAATCGTGCTTTTTAATAGCTAATTGTGAGTTTTGTATATCGAAAAGATAAGTTTTAATACAAAGAGGCGGGATTTATATATTATAAGTGCAGTTATGAGTGTCTAAAGCAGCGTTTTAAGTATAAAAATGGAAGTTTTATGTATAAAAAATCGCTATTTTTGTATTAAAAACAACAAGAAGGGTATTAAAGTAGCTGGTATTGATATCAAAAAAGGAGGGTTAAACTGACAGGCGGTTTTAATAACGTTTAAGCCTGTCAGGTTAATAGGATTTGGTGAAGCTAGGAAGGTTAGTTGACTAACTTTGTTACAGGGACGCAAAAATCTGTGGTACCAACAGGTGTTACTGCTCTTACTTTTACTTCTAACAGTGCGCCTACTTCAAAGCCCTCTAAAATAATGGTTGATTGTGTGGTAAGGCCAGCGGCTACCCATTCGCCTTTAACACCTGCGGCAGTAGTTATTCTTGTTTCCCAATGATAAGCACCGGCACGATCAATGGTTTGTGTAGTTGCTTTTACACTACCCGAACGGGGGCCGTCAGTAATGGCTAATATCGCTTTATCGCGAGCAGTAGGTTGACTAGAAGGGGTAAAGCCACTGCTTAAGATCATAGTCAGATCACCATTAGCTACTTTGTTGACATGACCCACTAAGTTTTTAAACAGTAAGGTAACGGCTTTATCACTATCGTGCATAGCAGAATTAGCTATATGGCTACCATCATCTGCAGCCAGTATAGCCAGTTCAAAATTATCGACCGCCAATCTTAGCGTCGCTAAAGGCGGGTCAATGGCGGGGTAGTAGGGGTTGTCTGTAAGGTGATTGATAATACTATTAAAAACAGTCGGTTTGGTTTTAAGTGGAATGGTTACAAAATCTAACAGAGCCTTTATGATTTTCATGATTATTCCTAAGTTAGGGCGGCGGTTGCCAGCGTTAGACAATAGCCCTTTATCCTGAGAATAGATACTAATATTTTAATTTATTTTTAAATTAAATTCTGTTCCTTAAATAAGCGTATGCAAACGCTTCGGTCGGGGTTACAAACTCAGACTGGCATTGAGATCTGCGCGTATGCCGGAAACGCTTTCCTCGCTTACGCTCAAAAAGTCTTATTCCGGCCTACAACTACAATTTTTGTTGTCCAACTACTGCTGGGATGATTACTTGTATAGATACCCATGCTTTAAGTGAGAAATTTTGAAGCTGTAAGCCGGAATAAGACCAGACTAGCGTAGCGCGTGGTGGCGTTTCCGGCACAGGAACCCTACCGATGCCGGAAACGCTTTCCTCGCTTACGCTCGAAAAGTCTTATTCCGGCCTACAACTACAATTTCTGTTGTCCAATTACTGCATGGATGATTACTTGTGTAGGTAGTCATGGCCAAAGAGGGGAATAAAAAGAATACTTTCACAGTTTCTTAAGCCTTGTAAGTATTATCATTTTAGCTTGTCCATTGTTACATTTTACATCGTAGGGACAGGTCGCAACCTCTCCCTACATTGCCATCTGCCCCTAGATTACGATCGATTTAATGATTATTTGTGCTCAGTTCTCTAAGTATATTGGCTAGACACCTTACCCCGGATCCTGCAAAGTCAGGATTTGCTAAAATTAGATAAAGGGGTATTTCGCGTATATGACCTTGCTTTAAAGGTAAGGGCTTTAAAACTCCTGCTCTAAGCTCCTCTCGAATATGCTCTTCAGGTAACCAAGCAAAGCCATATCCCATAGACACGGCTTGAATTGATGTGGCAACTTGGCTCACAGTCCAACGTTGATCAACCTCTACTGTTGCTGTGCGCTGATCACGCTTAGTTCCTGAATCCCGAATCACAACATGACGATAGGCGCGTAAATCTCGATAATTCAATTCTCTACCTAAATGATGCAGAGGGTGATCGATATGCGCTACAGCCTGCAAACGTATTCGCATTAAAATTTCACCTAAGAAACCAAGAGGTAATTGTGGAGAAATAGCTAAATCGACCTGCCCACTAAGCAGCGCATCTGATGTCCCTCCAAGCACCGATTCAATCAATTCGATGCGCGTACTGGGACTTTGTAAGCTAAAACGTTGAAAGCAGTTCAAAAGTAGTTCTGAAGGAAACAAGATTTCAGCAGCAACCGTAATTATGGCTTCCCATCCTGCTGATAACTTATAAGCGGCTTTCTCTAATTCATTCGCTTCATTGACTAAGGCAAGTGCACGCCGATACAGCATTTTTCCTGTAGACGTAAGTATGGCTCTACGACCCTTGATTTCAAAAGCTTTAATACCCAATAAGGTTTCTATTTTTTGTACGGCATAACTCACAGCAGATTGGCTTTTACAGAGCCTTTCTGCTGCTTGTGCGTAACCACCTGCATCCACGACTTCGATTAAAGATCGCCATTGCTCTAGGGTAATATGAGTGCTCATGACTTTTATTCATCTAATTAATTGATTAATACTAGCTAATTATTATGCTTTTTTATCTTTCGAATAAGAAGTTAAATATCAGCACTTTCAATAATTATGNGACANAATCATGACGGCTCTACTACAAATTAATTCCAGTGTATNTTCATCCGATGGCNATTCTAGCCAGTTGGCCAATGNNTTCGTTGCCGCATGGCGTGCAAATAATCAAGATGCCTTAGTCACNGTTCGTGATTTAGCAAATGAACCAATACCCCATCTTGATGCTCAACGGGTTTCGGCTTTTTTCACACCGCCTGNAGCGAGAACGGTTGAGCAAAAAGTTTTTANTGAAGAATCGAATGCACTCATCGACGAACTTAAGCAATCAGACGTTATCGTTATCGGCTTACCTATGTATAACTTTGGCATTCCTTCAACGCTGAAAGCTTATTTTGACCAGATTGCTCGTGCAGGGGTGACTTTTCGTTATACCGAAAACGGCCCAGAGGGTTTGATCTTAGGAAAAAAAGTCTACATTTTTGCAACCAGAGGCGGCATGTATGCGGGAACAACTCTGGATAGCCAAACTAATTATGTGCGGGATTTTCTAAAGTTTCTGGGCATGAGTGATGTCGAGTTTATTTATGCAGAAGGGCTTAATAAAGGCGATGATACTAAGCATAAGGCGCTGGCCTCAGCGAAAGAAAAACTATTAGGACTTGCTGCTAAAGGACACTAATTTATTATTAAGGAACAAGTAGCAAAACTTAAGCGCTCGCCCTATTCTTATCGAAAGGCCGCTCCCACAAAACAGTTTATATTTTCTTTCCTTAATTTTTTTGTCACATCTTAAGTAGATAGCCGCTATTAATCGATATCCAAAAATAACAATCTTTTTAACTAACCTTACCTAGGATCATTTACCATGAAACAACTCTTATTCTTATTAGTTGCAACATTTTCAACCACAGCACTAGCTACTACAGAAACCTATACTATCGAAGGAAGTCACACCTTACCTCGTTTCTCTTATAGCCATTTTGGTTACTCTACACAACTCAGTCGTTTCGATAAAACCTCAGGAAAAATCGTACTTGATCGCCAAGCAAAAACCGGTTCCGTAGAAGTAACTATCGACACCACCTCAGTTAATACAGGTAATTCGCTATTCAATGAACACATTCAAGGTGAAGATTTCTTAGATACTGCCAAATATCCAACAGCTAACTTCACCTCAAACAAACTGAAATTTGAGGGAGAGAACTTAATCGCAGTTGATGGTATCTTGACGCTGAAAGGCATCAGTAAACCGGTGTCGCTGACAGTGACATCCTTCCAGTGTATGCCGCACCCAATGCTCAAAAAAGATGCTTGTGGAGCTAATGCGACTACCGTCGTCAAACGCACCGACTTCAATATGGGTAAATACGCACCTAACGTGGGCGATGATGTCACCATTACCATCCCAGTCGAAGCCGCCAAGGAATAAATAATCACCAAAGTATTAATTGTTGCATAAGTCATCGCATGATATTGGGTACCACTAACTATTAAGGGCTTTTAGCCTGTGGGAGTGGCTTTAGAGACTGTGAAAGTATTCTTATTATTTCCCCTCTTTAGCCATAGGTATCTACACAAATTTCTTACCGGCGTGGAAACGATAAAAAAACACGGTAGGGGCGTATGCAATACGCCCAACATTGAAAATCCCATTTTATAGGGCTTATTTTATAAGGGCGTATGCAATACGCCCCTACGGTCTTCACTACAATGTTATCGTTCTTGCCTGGGAATGCTAACAATTATTTGTGTAGATACCTATGCTCTTTAGCCACTCCCACAGCAGACTCAACCCCACTAATAGCGGGTAGTAACCCAGTACAAGGAAAGTGCTAAAACTTTTGCAACGATTAATATTAGGTGCTAGGTTCAACATGAACAACGAAACAAATAATCGACTAACTTCTGTTTTGTACCTTTCTCATGGGGGAGGACCGCTACCTTTGTTAGGCGATAAAAACCATCAGACCATGATAGATTTTATTAAAAAGCTTACGCCTACACTTATAAAGCCGTCGGCAATTTTAGTTATTAGTGCACATTGGGAGGAAACTAAGCCCACTATTACCAGCGCTGCTTTTCCTTCATTGATCTATGATTATTATGGTTTTGCTAAAGAAGCCTATGAGATTAAGTACCCTGCACTAGGGACGCCAGAGCTAGCTAAGAAAATTTTCAATCTTTTAGGCAATGCTGGAATTAGTGCTGAACTTGATGATCAGCGTGGCTTTGATCATGGTCTTTTTGTGCCGTTAAAGTTAATGTATCCAAAGGCAAATATTCCCTGCGTTCAATTGTCTTTGGTCAGCAGTTTGCAGCCAGAAGCGCATATTCGGATAGGCAATGCTTTAGCTGAATTAAGAAGTGAAAATGTTCTTATCATTGGTTCGGGGTTTTCATTTCATAATATCAAGGCCTTTTTTACAGCATCGACCAAGCAATCTCAGGCTATGAATCTGTCCTTCGAACAATGGCTTTTAGAGACTTGCTCGAATAGACAGCTTACAGAGCAAGAGCGAGAACACAGATTGATTAATTGGCAGAACGCCCCTGCAGCAAACTATTGCCATCCAAGAGCGGAGCATTTATTGCCACTCCATGTCTGCTATGGCGTCGTTGGAACAGCGGCAGAAAGTGCCTTTGAATTTGAAGTCATGGGAAAAATGGTAAGCTCTTATGCCTGGTAAATCATTTTTACATAAAAGGCAGTGCACCTAGAACTGAAATCTCATATAAGAAAACTCTGTGGGGTGACACCCTGCCCTACTTCAGCGATTGGCAATACTCTTCAAATTAGCGATTTAAAATTTAATCATGCAACAAGCCATCAACTCGCTGAAAACCTCTAGGTAGGGCTAAGCCACGTTTGGCTCTTTCACCTTTGTAATGGGCTATATCTATCGATTTCAAGGTTAAGAAGCGCTTACCTGAAACTATTTTTAGCGAGCCTTGCTCTGGAATAGCCAATACTGCAACCACGCAATCATTATCTTTACTAAGATCAGCGGTCGGTATCTGTATGAGCTTATTACCTTTACCTTTTGTTAAGGCAGGAAGATCAGCAACTGGGAATATTAATAGACGGCCTTGTAAGGTCACGACTGCCAATAAATCAGAGTCATTATTGATGGCTGCGGGCTTAAGTACTTGAGCACCTGCTGACAAATTAAGTAAAACCTTACCGGCTTTATTTTTGCTCAGCAGTTCTTTTAATTGCACTCTAAAACCATAACCATAATGACTGGCGACAACATACCAATCATCTGGATTTCCGGTTAATAAATGGCTAAACAAAGCACCTGCTGGAGGATTAAGTCGTCCAGTTAAAGGTTCACCTTGGGTACGCGCTGAGGGTAAATCATGAGCTGAAGTACTATAAGCTCTACCGGTAGAGTCCAATAAATAAATAGCTTGAGTGGAGCGACCTTTTACGGCATCCAAGAAGCTATCACCTGAACGATAATTGAGACTTTCTACATCAATATCATGACCTTTGGCTGCGCGTATCCAGCCTTTTTCTGACAAGATAACAGTGAGGGGTTCATTACTAATTAAGGCGGTGGTATCTAAGGCTAAGGCCGCCTCTCTTGAAACGATAGGTGAGCGTCGATCATCACCATATTGCTCGGCATCATGCTCAATTTCTTTACGGATCAAACGATTTAATAACAAATGCGAACCTAAAGTTTTTTCAAGAGCTGCCCGCTCTTTTTCTAAGGCGTCTTGCTCACCTCGGATTTTCATCTCTTCTAGCTTTGCCAAATGGCGCAACTTTAATTCCAATATAGCTTCAGCTTGAATATCGGTTAAACCAAAACGCTGCATTAATACCGGCTTGGGATGATCTTCACTACGAATAATGGCAATCACTTCATCGATATTCAAATACGCAATCAGTAAGCCGTCTAATATATGTAACCTTGCCACAACTTTATCTAAACGATATTGCAAGCGTCGCCTGACGGTTTCCGTTCTAAAGGCTAACCATTCTACAAGGATGTCTTTAAGGCTTTTAACCTTAGGTTTACCATCCATGCCTATCATGTTCATATTAACGCGATAGCTTTTTTCTAAATCGGTTGTCGTAAATAAATGCGACATCACCGCATCGACATCTATGCGTTTAGATTTGGGGATAATTAACAAACGGGTAGGATTTTCATGATCTGATTCATCACGCAAATCTTCTATCATCGGTAGCTTTTTCGCCAGCATCTGTGCGGCAATTTGCTCCATTAGCTTTGATCCAGAGACCTGATGAGGTAAGGCAGTTATTACGATATTGCCATCTTCAGTTTCGTAAATGGCACGCATTTTTATCGAGCCACCACCTGTTGTGTACATTTTTTGTATATCTTCAGCAGAAGTAATAATTTCTGCATCGGTTGGATAATCAGGGCCTTTGATATAGGTGAATAAGGTCTCTAGGCTACTATTTGGCTCATCCAATAATTGTATACAAGCATTAGCGACTTCACGCAAATTATGCGGAGGAATATCGGTGGCCATACCAACGGCGATACCCATCGTGCCATTCAGCAGAATATTGGGTAATCTGGCCGGCATTAAGATGGGTTCTTTTAAGGTCGCATCAAAATTATCTGCCCACTCAACGGTGCCCTGCCCTAATTCACTCAATAAGGTATTCGCATAAGCAGTGAGTCGAGATTCAGTATAACGCATGGCTGCAAATGACTTAGGATCATCGGGCGACCCCCAGTTACCTTGACCATCAACTAATGGATAGCGGTAAGAAAAGTTTTGTGCCATCAACACCATAGCTTCATAACACGCAGAATCGCCATGAGGATGATATTTACCTAAAACATCACCAACTGTGCGGGCAGATTTCTTATACTTTGCTAGTGCCGTTAAGCCTAGCTCAGACATGGCATAAACTATTCGTCGCTGTACCGGTTTTAAACCATCGGCAATATGTGGCAAGGCTCGATCGAGTATCACATACATGGAATAATCCAGATAGGCTTTCTCAGCAAAATCCTTTAAAGGTAATTGTTCGAAGTTTTCTTGCAGTCCCATTTAAAACTTACCTTCTGATGACTTAATACTACGTGTTAGTTTTTTATTTAAACTAGCATGGCGTAAGACCTTGCGTTGTTCGGCCTCTTGATAACGCTTTCTTTCTGCATCGGTTTCTAGTAATAAACTAGGTACCTCAATTGACTTTCCTTGCTCATCAATGGCAACCATCGTAAAAAAGCAAGAGGTAGTATGTCGCTTCTCTTGAGTTCTTAAATGCTCGGCGTCTACGCTGACTTCAACTTCCATTGAGGATCGGCCAACATGATTGATACGCGCATCAAAGGTTACCAGCTCACCTACATTAACTTGCTGCTTGAAAAACACTTGATCAAGTGCAGCTGTTACCACATAACTTTTACAATATTTTGCTGCGCAGGCATAAGCCACTTGATCTAATAATTTTAGTAAAGCACCACCATGCACATGCCCAGAGAAGTTGGCCATGTCTGGTGTCATAAGTACCGTCATCGTTAAGTATTTTTCTTGCTTGCTCATTATAGAAGGGATCACTTGTATCTTTTAATGACAGAGTTTGTATTTTAACACTTAAATAAACGCGCATAAAAAAGGCAGCTAAAGTGCTGCCTTTTTTAGTTTGACTCGATAAAGTAGCCTTACAGCTTTTCTTTAATACGAGCAGCTTTACCAGTCAAGTCACGTAAGTAATACAATTTAGCTCTACGAACATCACCACGACGCTTAACTGCAATTTCACTAATCATTGGGCTATGAGTTTGAAAAACACGCTCAACACCTGTGCCGTGAGAAATTTTTCTTACGGTGAAAGCTGAATTTAAACCACGATTACGTTTTGCAATCACGATACCTTCAAAAGCCTGAATACGTTCACGCTCGCCTTCCTTTACTTTAACCTGAACAACAACAGTGTCTCCTGGATTAAAATCAGGAATCTGTCTTAGTTGTTCTCTTTCTAATTCATCAATAATATTGCTCATAACCACACCCTATTCAACTTCACTTTTAAATTGTTGCAGCAGATGTTCCTGCTCTGCACTTAAATTCTTTTTTTCTAATAAATCCGGCCGTCTTTGCCAAGTTCTGCCGACTATCTGTTTCATGCGCCATTGGTCTATATCAGCATGATTACCACCCAATAAAACCTCAGGTACAGCATGACCTTCTAACTGTTCTGGGCGAGTAAAATGCGGGCAATCTAACAAACCATCAGCATGCGAGTCTTGTTGAGCCGAAGCTTCGTCGCCTAGTACACCCGGCAATAATCTTGTTATTGCATCGATGACTATCAAGGCAGCCAGTTCGCCACCACTAATAACATAATCACCAATAGACCATTCTTCGTCACAATCTAGCTCGACGAAACGTTCATCGACACCTTCATAGCGACCTGCAACTAAAATTAGCTGAGAAATATTACAAGCTTCAGCTAACATTGATTGACTGATCAATTTACCTTGCGGACTTAAGTAAACTACTTTTGCCTTGCCATTACCGGCTTGCTTTGCACTTATAACTGCATCATGCAAAGGCTGATATTTCATGACCATACCTGGTCCACCACCGTAAGGTCTATCATCAACCGTTCGGTGTCTGTCTTGAGTATAATCGCGTGGATTCCATACTGACAAACTGACTATATTTCGCTCTATAGCACGACCAGTTACACCATAACTTGCCGCTGTGCTAACCATATCAGGAAATAAAGTGACAACATCAAAGCGCATAATTGAGTCTTAAAAATCAGGATCCCAATCGACAATCATGCGACCGGCATCTAGATCTATGTTTTTTATCGTTTGTCCTTGTAAGAACGGAATAACCCGCTCCCGTTCACCTTTGACGATAACAACATCATTAGCACCGGTTTCTAATAAGCCATCAACGATGCCTAATGACACACCTAAATCGGTTTCAACGTGCAAACCTATTAAGTCAGACCAGTAATATTCGTCTTGAGCTGCTTTTGGCAATTGCTCGGGTGTTATAAAAATATCCCACCCTATTAAACTAGCTGCCAAATCTCTATCGTTAACACCCTCTAACTGTGCAACGACGACTTTACCTTGTAATTTGCCATCAATGACTTTAGCGTGTTTGCTTTCAGCATCTTTCATTAACAACCAAGGAGAATAACTTAAGATATTCTCTCTAAAGTCGGTAAAAGAAAAGACTTTAACCCAGCCTTTAACACCAAAAACACCGGATATTTTTCCAACGTTAACTAGCGCTTGCTTAGTCAAAAGATTACGCAGCAGCCTTTTGAGCGTCTTTAATCAGCTTAGCAACGCGATCAGAAGGTTGGGCGCCATTGGCTTTCCAATAATCAACACGTGCACAATCTAAACGCAAAGTTTCTTCATTACCACGCGCTAGTGGATTGAAAAAGCCAATTCGTTCAATATATCGACCATCACGGCCGCTTCTGCTATCGGTTACAACTACATGATAGAAAGGGCGATTCTTTGCGCCGCCTCTTGAAAGACGAATAGTTACCATCTAAGTTCCTTTAAAACATTGGGTCATTATTAATCCGCCTATTCTACGCGATTTTTTCTTTAAGTGAAGTACAAATTAGAAAAAAACAAAAACAATGCGAACTTATAACGAAATTATTGCTAATAATATAAAGTTATCGTCTCATACCGCGAACGTTATTTTTTATACCACGCACCATATTGGCTACATTGCCGGATTTAAATTTTTTCATCATTTTTTGCATCATCAAGAATTGCTTTAGCATACGATTAACATCATGCAATTCTTGACCACAACCAGCAGCAATACGTTTTTTACGATTGCCTTTAATCAAATCAGGATACTTTCGCTCTTGCATGGTCATTGAATTAATGACCGCAATCTGCCTAGCAAGCATTTTGTCGTTAATTTGTGCTTTCATGTCAGAAGGCACTGCATTCATACCTGGTAATTTTTCCAGCATTGAACCGACACCACCCATACGTTGCATTTCTTGCAACTGTTCACGAAAATCTTCCAGATTAAAGCCCTGGCCTTTTTGAATTTTCTTGACTAACTTCTCTGCTTTCTCTTTATCGACCTTTTGCTCAATCTCTTCGATAAGACTTAACATATCGCCCATACCCAAAATACGGGAAGCAATACGATCAGGATAGAAAGGCTCTAGACCATCAGTTTTTTCACCAACACCAATAAACTTAATGGGTTTGCCAGTAATATGACGGATTGATAATGCCGCACCACCACGAGCATCACCATCGGCTTTAGTTAAAATAACACCTGTTAATGGCAGCGCATCATTGAAAGCTTTTGCAGTAATCGCGGCATCTTGCCCGGTCATACTATCAACAACAAATAACGTTTCGATAGGATTAATCGCTGCATGCAGCGCTTTAATTTCACCCATCATTTCATCATCGATATGCAAACGACCAGCAGTATCGATAATAATAACGTCTAAAAACTTTCTCTTAGCAGCATCAATAGCATTGCGCGCTATATCGACCGGCTGCTGGCTAATATCACTTTCAAAGAAATCTAATGAAACCTCATTGGCTAACATTTGCAACTGCTTAATAGCCGCAGGTCTATACACGTCAGTACTGACCACGCCTACTTTTTTCTTTTGATTTTCTTGCAGCCAACGACCTAGCTTAGCTACCGATGTGGTTTTACCAGCACCTTGTAAACCAGCCATTAAAATAATTGCAGGGGGAGTCGCACGAAGATTCAGCGCCTCATTAGCCTCACCCATCACCTTAACTAACTCTGCCTGAACGAGCTTAATCAAAGACTGGCCAGGTGAAAGACTAGCCTGTACTTCTTGACCTAAAGCACCTGCTTTAACACGCTCAATAAAGTCCGTAACAACTGGCAAGGACACGTCAGCTTCAAGTAAAGCCGTGCGCACTTCCTGCAAGGTTTCCTTGATATTATCTTCAGTCAGACGCCCCTGACCCTTGAGTTTTTTAAGTGTAAGACTTAATCGATCGGTTAAATTATCAAACATATCCAGGTCTTTATTATTAATATTTGTAAACTGCCCAGTAGTGCAAATACACTAAGGCTACTATAGTGCAAATGCACTAGGACTATTCAGCCGGGTATATTACCATAATCATTAATTTCTTTGCACGACTTAGCAACAACAACGCTCTTTTATGATTAATAAAAGTTAGAGCTTATCAGCCTACAATTATCCAGCTAAAAAATGGACGCAAACCCAATGATCACAACTGCACTCGCTACCCTGTCTATCAGTTCTTACCTGACTAGCACTGCGTTGATTATTAGATATATCAATCAAAGTCAAATGCCTCGACATCCTTTTTATCTGGCATGGTTAGCGGTATTAAGCCATCTTTCCTATATTGGCATCATTTTTCTACAGAGCAATGGCTTTAGCTTTAGTTTTTTTAACACAGGCTCCTTGATCGCCATGATAGTTGTATTATTGTTATTAATTGCAGCCCTCAACAAACCTGTCGAAAAACTCGGTATCGCGTTATTTCCTATTGCTGCTCTAATGTTAGGCCTAGCCGTCAACTTTGCAAACGAAACGCGAACCATCACTCAACACAACTGGGCTATGAACACCCACATCTTGACATCTATTATTGCTTTTAGCTTATTAAACATTGCAGCATTACAAGCCATTTTACTTGCTATACAAGAACAACAATTAAGAAGCCACCCTCCTAAACGCTTCGTCTTATCACTGCCGCCACTACAAACCATGGAAGCCCTCTTATTTCAAATGCTGGCCACTGGCCTACTATTTCTAAGCATTTCATTGATCAGTGGTTTTTTATTTATAGAGAACTTATTTGCACAACATCTAGTGCATAAAACTGTATTATCTATATTGGCATGGATAATCTTTTCAGGCTTATTAATGGGACGCAGTCGCTACGGATGGAGAGGGAAAACCGCCATCCAATGGACGCTTATTGGCTTTGTGTCACTTTTATTGGCTTATTTTGGCAGTAAATTAGTATTAGAGCTTATTTTACACAAACAGCTTAATGGCTAAAGCCTCGACTAATCACTTTAAAAACAAGGTCAGCACAAATAAATTTTGCGGTTAGATTTTGTAGGGTGGATAAGCGCCAGCGCATCCACCAACCATGATCGAGATCACTTAATCTTCTAATTTGGATAAAATCACACACCACGCATTGACTTAGTGGCTGCGCTAGCGAGACTGTGAAAGTATTATGATTTTAGCTCCCCCCCTTTGTAAAAGAGGGATCGAGGAGGATTTTTTGCCTTATAGGCAACTGATATTTAATGATTAATTTATTAGAACAAATCTACTCTAACCCTTCTTTGCTAAATAGGGGAAATAAAAAGAATACTTTCAAAGCCCCCTAGTGCCTATCCATCCTACGCTAAGCCCTTTATTAAACTTTGTTTGAATAGCTATGCCTTAAGCGGGCAGCCAAAGGGTTCAGGCAACACTTTAATTACCAGCCTGTTCTTTCATTAACTGTTTTATAGTGACTGCTATATCTTGCCCCAACTTTGTTAAGCAGGCACTTTGAGCACTCACCATTATTTCGTAATCAGTCGTCGAAGCAGAAACTTGGCAATCAAAGCGTCGACTTTTATCAGGCTGATCTTTACGCTTAATTAACCATTGCGCCGTTAATAGACTTTGACCTTGCGCATCAATATGAAACTCGATGATATCAATACTCACTTGATAATCAACTACCTGACGCGGTGACCATGGATAACGCATAATTCGATTTGACCCTAACTGACTAGACAAGAATTTAGTCAAAGCCAAAGAAATATTTTGATCCAAACGCTCTGCCCAACGATACTCTTCCGACACCTGATATTCATTATCGCTAATAGCCATGACCATTTGCGGCCTATTCAAATAATCAGGAATACGTATAGGCCCTAAACCAATCACCGCTTGACTTGTAGATTCAGGTAGTCGAATAGTATCAAGCATTGCCGCACTGGCATTAAGTCTATAAAACTGAATTGGTTTATTGCTACGCATACAAGCACTAAGAAAAAACATTAACATTAAAGCAAGCAATAAATATTTAGCCTTGTCGCTCATTAGCGCCTATTCCTTTCCATAAATAATTGAGTCTGGATGACGTTCGAGATAATCTGTCAGCGTTTTCGTAGAATTCGCCGCATCTCGCAAGGATTCCAGTGATTGCCATAATGGCGCATCTGAAGCAGCCAAAGCTTCTACTGAAGCTAATGATTGCTTAGACTCTTCTAAAACATCAGTAGCCGTATTAAGCGTCTTTTCAGTAGATAGTAACACTGGGCGCATTTCATGAGTAAATTCCTGCACCATCACCCGCGTATCAACGACCGTACCTCTCATATTAATCAGCAATGGAGTAAGATTCTGATTCAAGCTAGCAACCAATTTTTCAGTTTCATCTAGCGTTTTAGCCAAAACCGCCCGATTCTTTTTAAGCTCGTCAGAAACTGCTATTTCGCGTATCTCTTTTAAGGTTGCAGCCAAATCTTTAACTATATCTTCAATAGGTAATTGCCTAAATTTCGTTATTATTTCATCAGCCGTGTTTTTGATTTGATCAGCCGTACTTGGAACAGCAGGCAATTCAGGAAGATCTTTGTAATTAAGTCCCGTCAAATTTAGTGGCTCGTTACGATAAAAGTTGAGCTCCACATACAATAATCCGGTTAGGATACTTTGAGTTTGCAACTGGGCTTTAATACCGGCATTGATCAATTGCTGAGCATTTTTCTGACGTTGCTCCAAAGAGCTTGCTACTTTTAAAGGATGACCGCCAAAATCTAAAACCTTCTCCGAATCAATTTCAATAATCACCGGCTTACTAATTCGAGTAGCATTTTGATCAAGCTCAATAGAAATTTCCTTAACCATGCCTATTTGCACACCCTGTAATTTAACTGGCGCACCTACATTTAATCCGTTTAAAGCCGAGTCAAAATAAATGACATATTGAGATTTATTCTTTAATAACTGCCCGCTACCAAAAACTAAAATAGCGCTTATTATTAAGACCAAAGATCCCACCAGAAAAGCACCGATACTATAAGGATTAACAGGTTTACTCATAAAATCTCATGCTTGTGTTTCATTTCAGAAAAACTGGAGCTTTCTGATGCGCCTCGGGTAAGAAAACGCAATACTTTCGGATCCTTAGATTCAGCCAATAATTTTTTAGGAGGGCCGCTAGCGATCATAGTCTTGGTTTCCATATCAAGAAACACCGAATAAGTACCTATAGCAAAAATACTCGCTAGCTCGTGCGTCACAATAACAATCGTTGCGCCCAGATGATCACGTAGACTACAAATTAGATCATCTAACAACTTAGCACTAACAGGATCAAGTCCAGCCGAAGGCTCATCAAAGAACAAAATCTCAGGATCCAGCGCCATAGCACGCGCCAATCCTGCACGTTTTTGCATGCCACCACTCAGCTCAGCAGGATAGTAATCTTCAAAACCCGCCAAGCCCACTAAGGCCAATTTATAAGAAACTAACTGACGTATACGCTGCGCACTTAAGCAGGTATGCTCTGTTAATGGTAAAGCCACATTCTCAGCTAAAGTCATAGAGCTTAATAAAGCGCCACTTTGAAATAACACCCCAGTCCGCCGCAACAAATCTTGCCGAGCTTTATAATCGGCCTGCCAAAGGCTTTGTTCACCATAAAACACATCACCAACCAGCGGTCTATGCAAGCCGATAAGATGCATCAACAAAGTACTTTTACCGCAACCACTTGCACCCATAATGACAAAGATATCACCGTGATTAATAGTAAAACTTAGCTCACGTTGAATAATGAAATCACCATAAGCCATAGTCATATTCTTAATACTAAGACACGGACTGCTCATTAATTAAATCCCCAAGCGATTACAAATAATAGTCATCAAAGAATCTGCGATAACTATAAACACTATCCCCGTCACTACCGCAGAAGTGGTCGCGTCACCGACTTCTGACGCACTACGACCACACTGCATACCGCGCATGCAGCCAGACAAGGCTATCAAGACACCAAAAACCGCACATTTAAAAATACCGACTGAAAGATCAGCTAGATGAATCGCATTCACAGTACGATTTAAATATTCAATTAAAGATACTTCAAAAAAATTCACTGTGACAAGCGCACCACCCATAATGCCCATTAAATCCGCATACAAACAAAGTAAAGGCATAACGAAAATTAGCGCAAGAACACGAGGCAAAACCAAAAACTCCATAGGATCAAAACCCATCGTTTCTAGGGCATCAATCTCATTATTAACCTGCATAGTCCCTAATTGTGCCGCATAAGCAGCGCCAGTTCGTCCCGACATAATAACCGCCGTCATTAAACCGCCCATTTCTCGCGTCATCCCTAAACCAACCAGATCAGCGATATAAAGCTGAGCGCCAAACAATGACAATTGTACCGAACCGACAAAAGCCAAGATCAGACCTACTAGCAAACTAATTAAGGTAATAATAGGGAGTGCAGAAGGACCACAATCTTGAATATTTCGCCATAAATCTATGCTACGAAAATGCGCCTTAGCCCTAAAAAAAGCGACGACACTTAACGTTAAGTTCCCGATAAACGTAATTAAAGCATTAATATCACTCTGTAAATCTAAAGCTCTATTGCCAATAATCTCTAACCAAGAGATCTGAATCGAATGTCGCCTGACACCCTCTCTTTCTGGCAGAGCAGAAACTAAACTTAATAAACCCTGAATTCCACTAGGCAAAGTTTTAGTATCAACTGAAATTCCTTTCTCTTCGCTATAAGCTATTATTCTTATTAATTCAGTCATCAGCAAACTATCCCAGCGTCCTAATGACTCAGTCGAAAAAACCAGTTTCTTAAACTTGGAACCATCGCCTAATTGAACTAAAACAAGCTCAAGATCAGCAATCTGGCTATCCAACAACCAATCACCAACAATTACTAGCTCTAAAAAAGGTGCATTACAATTTACAATAATATTTGCAGGCCTAATATCTAAGGTCATATCTATCAAGTTTATTAGAGGAAATCACGAATTGAATTAAAAAACATCATATACTGATGCAATCTAACATAAAGACCGAGTAACTAGAATAAAATTACAAAACCACGTATTCTGTCAGCTATAAACGCAACTATCTTTCACAACACCCATGCTGTACACATTAAATAACGCCTTAGCAATACCCTATGTATTAATTAGCCTAGTAGCGCTTACAGGACTATTGGTAGGAAGCTTTCTAAACGTGGTCATCTATCGTTTACCAGTCATGATGCAACGCAACTGGCGTAAAGAATGCAGCGACTATCTACAAATTGAACTCGATGAAAAAGAGCTTTCTAAACCCTTCAATCTTGCCCTGCCCTTATCTAGTTGCCCACAGTGCAACACAGCCATCAAACCCCATCAAAACATACCGATTATCAGCTATATTCTTTTGAAAGGTCGCTGCGCTAATTGTAATAAACCTATCGCTATCCGTTATCCGCTCATTGAAGCCTTAACCGCTATCAGTTCAGCCGTTGTGGCTTATCATTTTGGCGATACGACACAAACTTTATTTGCATTGCTGCTGACTTGGTCACTCATAGCGCTCAGCTTCATTGATCTAGACCATCAACTACTTCCCGACAACATCACATTGCCATTACTTTGGCTGGGCTTATTTATAAGCTTATTCGAAATTTTTACTAACTCTCAAACCAGCATCATAGGCGCCATCAGCGGCTATGGAATACTTTGGACAGTGTACCAAGTCTTTAAATTAAGCACAGGTAAAGAAGGCATGGGCTATGGTGATTTTAAATTACTAGCAGTATTAGGTGCTTGGTTAGGCTGGCAATATTTAGCTATCATCATCTTATTATCATCAATGGTAGGCGCTATTGTTGGTATAATTTTAATTCTTATTACCAAACAGCATCACAATAAACCCATTCCTTTTGGCCCCTATTTAGCAAGCGCCGGCTGGATTGCTTTATTATGGGGCGATGAACTTAATCAACTTTATTTAAGCTACGCAGGCTTATAAGACATGTTAAAGATTGGTCTCACTGGCGGCATAGGTTGCGGAAAAACTACGGTATCCAAACTATTCGAACAATTAAACATAGAGGTTATCGATGCTGACATCATCGCTCATCAACTGGTCGAAATCGGACAGTCCGCACTCGAAGAAATAGTACTAGCATTTGGCAAAGATCTACTCAATGTAGATGGCTCCTTAAATAGAAAAAAGCTTAGCCAAATTATTTTTTCAGATAGCCAACAAAAACAAAAATTAGAAGCCATACTCCACCCTCTAATTTATGAAGCTATACAAACAGCACTTAAATCAATAGATTCGGCTTATTGCATTATTAGTATTCCTTTATTATTTGAGACTAATATGATCGACTTAGTCGACAGAATATTAGTGATTGATTGTCCCGAACAAACCCAAATTGAGCGAGTACTCAAAAGAGACGCTATGCCATTAGCACAAATACAAACCATCATTGATAGCCAAGTATCCAGAGCTTACAGAAGAAGTCATGCTGATGATCTCATTGACACCTCAATTACCAACGACAAACTTGCAGAATCCATCAAAAAACTGCACAATTCATACATTTCTTTAAGCGCCAGCCAGGATAAAATTGTTTGTGAATAACACTATTACTTATGAATTCCCACTGAACGAACGCATCCGTGTTTTCATAAGACTCGAGCAACTATTTAAACAATTCTTCTTATTATCATTAGGAGAAAGCGTTGCTGAAAAACGTGCAGCCATCACTGTCATACTTGATTTAATGACTCTTTTTAAACGTAATGACCTAAAATCAGAACTATTAAAAGAACTAGACCGCCAAGCCAGCAACCTTAATAAAATAGCCAACAGCAAAGGCGTTGATAGAGATCGCTTGCAAGAAATTCAAGCTCAACTAACTAAAACAAATGAAAAACTCTATGCCATCACTGGAAAAATAGGCGGCCCTATTCTAGAAAGTCACTTATTTCAAAGCATCGCTCAACGCAGCTCAATTCCAGGTGGTACTTATTCCTTTGATTTGCCCGAATACCATTATTGGCTAGAACAAGACGAATCTATCCGCATAAAAGATTTACAGCATTGGAGTAGCTCCTTCAATGACATCTATGCCGCCATAGAATTTATACTTGANTTTATTCGCGATAGCCGCTCAGCAAGCAAAGAAATAGCTAAGGCAGGATTTTTTCAGCTACCTCTTGACCAAAGCCAGGCTTTTCAACTGATCAAAATAAGCCTAGACAAATCATTACCCTACTTTGCAGAAATCAGTGGCGGAAAGCACCGTTGCACTATACGTTTCATGGAACCCTCACTTGACGATAAGCGCCCAATCCAAACTGTAAACGACGTCCCTTTCAAGTTAACTTGCTGTTTATTCTAATGTCACAAAACAACACAGCCCTTATTGTAAAATGCCCCACTTGCAAAAAGGCTGTAGCCTGGGTAGCTGAGCAGCTATTCAAGCCTTTTTGTTGTGAACGCTGTAAATTAATAGATTTAGGCGAATGGGCGATGGAAGAAAAAAGAATACCAGGCGAGCCTTTAAATGAGCTGACCGATGAATTTGATGAAGCACAATACCATTAATATCTCAGTTGCCCACAGTTAAGAGGCAAAGTGTGCAGTGGGAGAGGCTTTAGCCTCGAATACGAGACTAAAGCCTCTCCCACAAAAATACGTTTAATACATCTTACAATAAAGCATCTAACTGCTTTGCTTGATCTAGGGCGTGCAAATCATCAAAGCCACCTACATGAAAGTCACCAATATAGATTTGTGGTACAGTTCGACGCTTAGTTTTTTGCATCATCTCTTCTCTCAAACCTGCTTTAGCATCAACATTAATTTCGGTATAAGTTGCTTGTTTTTTATCAAGCAAGCGTTTAGCCATAACGCAATAAGGGCAACGATCAGCGGTATAAATCAGTATCTCAGGCATGTTTTATTGATATTTGTTAATATAAAGGTACAAGATTAAAGGCTAAAGGCTAAAGGCACAAGACAAAAGGTTATAATATAACTAAACCAACTTAGCTTTTAGCCCTTCACCTTTTGCCTCTCACCTTTTTCCGAGACTTTAAAAATGAGTAATTTACCTAGCCATTTAAAATATGCCACATCTCACGAATGGGTGAGTATTGAAGACGACAATATCATTCGTATTGGCATCACAGATTTTGCTCAGGAGGAGCTAGGCGATCTAGTTTACATAGAGCTACCTAAAATAGGTCAACACGTTGATGCTCAAGAACAATGCGCGGTCGTTGAGTCTGTAAAAACTGCATCAGACTTATATAGCCCGGTTGCAGGTGAAATCGTTGCAATCAATGAAAGCCTAAACGATGAACCCGAACAAATAAACGATACCCCCTATGAGTCTTGGATTTTTTGCGTTAAAGCTGAAGACCTAAGCGATCTTAAATCGTTACTCGACGCCGACGCTTATCAACAACTTATTAATCAATAAAGCGAAGACATCGAACTTAAATATTAGCGGTGTAACATACGCATTTTTATTATTCAATAATGAGTGAAACCATGGCAAATCCAAATGCAAAAGGCCTTAAACGCCTCATCAACGCGTGTTTCTTTTCTGTTGCAGGCTTTAAAGCAACATGGACACATGAAGAGGCTTTTAGACAAGAAGTTATACTATTTATAGTGACCACACCACTCGCGCTGTGGTTGGGGCAATCAACGATTGAAAAACTTTTACTGATCGGCAGCATAGTATTAGTCATGCTCGTTGAATTATTAAATTCAGCAGTAGAAGCGGTCGTTGACCGTGTTGGTTTTGAACATCATGAGTTATCCGGAAGAGCCAAAGATATTGGTTCAGCAGCCGTTATGATGTCGTTAGCTTGGGCAGCAGTAACCTGGGCATTAATTTTACTTTAAAGAGGACGTTCAATGAGTGCATTAATATGCGGATCTATGGCATACGACACTATCATGGTGTTTCATGATAAATTTAAACATCATATCTTGCCGGAAAAAGTTCATATCTTAAATGTATGCTTTTTAGTCCCCGCATTACGTCGTGAATATGGCGGTTGCGCTGGTAACATAGCTTACAATTTAAATTTGTTAGGTGAAGAAGCTTTAACCATGGCCGTCGTCGGCCATGATTTTGCCCCTTACAGCCAATGGATGAATCAAAATGGCTTATCCAGTGAATTCATTCACATCTTAGATCATCAATATACTGGTCAAGCCTATATCACCACTGATGAAGACGGCAATCAGATTACCGCCTTTCATCCTGGCGCCATGAATTACTCGCATTTAAATGCGATCCCTACAGACAAGGACATTAGCATTGGCATCGTTTCACCTGATGGTAAAGAAGGTATGCAACTACATGCCGAACAATTTGCAGAATTAGATATTCCTTTTATCTTCGATCCAGGCCAAGGCATGCCCATGTTTAATGGCGCAGAATTATTAACTTTAGTTGATCAAGCTACTTGGATTACCTTAAATGATTATGAATCTGAGCTCATGCAAGAACGCACGGGCTTATCTTTAGAACAACTCGCCGAACGGGTAGAAGCCTTGATTATTACTCAAGGCTCTAAAGGCTCTAAAATTTATGCGAATGGCGAATGCATTACAATTCCTGTTGCTAAACCTAACGCTATCTTAGATCCTACTGGCTGTGGCGATGCTTATCGCGCTGGCTTACTCTATGGTCTAATGAATGAATTAGATTGGGAAGTCACTGGTCGAATCGCCTCATTATTAGGTGCCATCAAAATAGAACATCACGGCACCCAAAATCATAAGCTTAATTTCAGCGACTTTAAGCAACGTTTTCATGAAAACTTCGGCTATTCATTTTAAGAACTAGGACTTATGCTCACTAATACCCAGCAACTCTTAGACCTTATGGCCAGACTTCGTCGCCCTGAAGATGGTTGCGCCTGGGATATTAAGCAAAGCTTTAGTAGCTTGATTCCTTATCTAATCGAAGAAGCCTACGAAGTCGTCGATGCCATAGAACGTAATGATTTAGACGACTTACGAGCCGAATTAGGCGATCTATTATTACAAGTTGTTTTCCACTCACAAATCGCCGACGAACAAGGTTTGTTTAACTTTGAACAAGTATCCGCTGGCATTTGCGAAAAACTGGTACGCAGACATCCTCATGTATTTTCAGATGCGGTTTTTAATAGCGATGAAGAACGCCATCAAGCCTGGGAACGAGCTAAAGCTGAAGAGCGCCAAGAAAAAAACAAAACTGCCGAAAAAACCAGCGTACTATCCGGTGTCGCTGGCAATCTTCCTGCGTTAATCGAATGCGAAAAGATCCAAGATAGAGCCGCACAACATGGCTTTGATTGGCCCGACCTGCCTCCGGTTTTTGCTAAAGTGCTAGAAGAATTAGACGAAGTTAAAGAAGCCTGGCAATCAGGCGATCAAGCACATATTCAAGAAGAAGTCGGCGACTTATTACTCATAGCCGTCAATCTAGCTCGGCATTTAAAGGTCAACCCTGAAATCGCCCTCAAAGAAAGTACCAAAAAGTTTTCAAAACGCTTTCAGTATATCGAGCAACAAGTTGGAATCTCTGGAAGACAACTCCTAGACTGCGAACTCGCTGAACTCGATACTTTCTGGAATGAAGCTAAAATCATATTAAAAAACAAAGCTGTATAAGCATACTATTAAAATACGGCTTAAACGTTTGATAAGACACAGAAGTTACTGATCGTATGTTATTAAACATATCACTTAAACTCTAATCAACAATTGCCGCACTACCATGAAATTTGCTATACAGGTCAACTCTAGCCCAAATCACTGTAATGCAGGACAGACCGCTTATTACTTTATTAAGGCAGCGCTAGAACTAGGGCATGAAATATTTCGGGTATTTTTCTACCATGACGGTATTTATCATGCTTTCAAATACTCAACACCTCCTGACGATGAACAGCAACTGACAAGGCTTTGGAGCGAATTAGCTGAGCAGTATAATATCGATCTAGTCGTGTGCATTTCTGCTGCACAACGACGCGGTTTATTGCACTCAGATGAAGCAAGCAGAAAAGGCAAACAAGATAATGATTTAGCCTCTGGTTTTCGTATTTCTGGCTTAGGGCAATTACTTGAAGCTACTTTAGTAGCTGATCGATTTATGATATTTGGATGAACCTTGACTAAACGTTACTTATTTATATTGCGTAAAGCGGCACATAGCGGCATTTATGCACAAGAAATGCTCGACATTATTTTAACAAGCGCGGCTTTTGATCAGCATGTAAGCCTATTGTTATTAGATGACAGCGTTTTTCAGTTGAAAAAACACCAATATCCTGAAAAATACGGCATGAAAGATATTGCAGCTATCTTTCATGCGCTTGAGCTATACGACATCAACGATATTTACAGTGAATCTGAATCCTTGCATGAACGCGGACTCAACGTAGATGATTTATGTTTGCCTGTACAAACCCTCCTACGAAAAGACATAGCCGAACACATGCAACAATTTGATGTAATTTATTCAGGATAATGATTGCAATACCTGCTTTGCCTTAACAACTGAGAATGTAACGACATGCAAAAAAATGTATTAATCACCGGCGCTGCTAAACGCATAGGGGCTGCCTGCGCTCAACACCTACATAATCAAGGCTGCAATGTATTCTTACATTACAAAACCTCAGAAGCTGAAGCTATTGAGCTATCCAATCAGTTTAATTTAAAAAGAGCAAATTCCTCGTTCATTATGCAGGCGGATCTTCTCATTGAAGAGCAACGTACAGCACTCGCTCAAACTGCTAGCTTGGCATGGGGCGGTATAGATGTGTTAATCAATAATGCTTCGTCTTTTTATCCAACAGCAACATCTAATGTATCTGAACAACAATGGGATGAGTTACTGGGCAGTAATTTAAAAGCACCTTTTTTCTTAGCTCAATCTTTAGCTGATACATTGGCTGTTAATAAAGGCACCATCATTAATATTATCGATATTCATGCTGAACGTGGCCTTCCTGGTCACTCTGTTTACTGCATTGCTAAAGCTGGATTACAGGCAATGACTAAGATAATGGCAAAAGAATTAGCCCCTTCGATACGCGTGAATGGCGTAGCTCCAGGGGCTATTTTATGGCCTAGCAATTCCAGCTCGGAACAAGATCAAAATGAAATCATACAACGCATCGCTTTAGAACGATGCGGAGAACCTTTGGACATAGCCAAAGCTATTTGGTTTTTAATCAATGATGCAGATTATATGACTGGACAAATATTAACCGTTGATGGGGGGCGTACTTTATTTTATTAACTGATGTAGGCTGCAAAGTCGCATTAGTCTGGTTTGCCTCGCTGAGCACTGCAGGTTTTGTCGTGATTAGCTACAACAGGGGCTTGGCATGGATGCCTCGCGTCAGTAGGAGGACAAGAATCCTCTCTACCAGCCCGAGGCAAAACAAAATATCTTGCCTTCGGGAGCGTTACCCTATTAACAGATTATCGCGATAACCCCCCTCTTATTTTTTTATAAATCACTGAATAACTGTGTAACATCATTGATGTATTTAAACAGTCTGATGACAGGCATCACTTGCCTAAAGGAGGATCTCTTAGACCTCATAGACGGCTATCAACAGTCTGATGACTGTGTTCATTAGGTCTAAGAAGAGACTATGTGAGCTCATATAACCTTGTATATAACCTCTAAGATTGAAGTCATCTAGTAAATGATGAGCTACTTACTATAGTAAGAGACCCTGAAACAGTCTGTTTAGAGGTCTATGTGTATAGTAAGTCGCTTTGCTTTAGTGTGTTAATTTGCGATTAATCATAAATCTTTTCATCCACATCACCACCAAAATAAAAGTTAGCCTTTATGAAAAACAAATCTGACCTAGTGTTAAACCAAAAACAAGGTCTTTAGATGCGCTAACTTCATTAAACAGAGCAATATGTAGCCTAAGGATGCATATTGGCTGTAGGGCTCAACATCTTTCACATAAAATCAGCAACTAAGCCCAATCTGGAAAAATCTTATGTTGCTTAAGATCCGATTTATCAAATCTCTCCCAGAGCTCGGCATAACTTAAATCATTTACTGGATGCCTCAATGTAGGAGCAACTTCCGCTAAAGGTTCAAGCACAAAAGCATAAGACTGAATTTCATCACGAGGTATCTGTAAGCGGCCATCGTTAATGATTAAATCATCATATAAAAGAAGATCTAAATCGAGCGTACGTGAAGAAAACTTCTGACTTTCTTGGGTGCGACCATTAGCTAACTCGATATTTCTTAAGTGTTTGGCGACTTCTTTAACAGTGAGTTCAGAACTAAAACCAACCACTAGATTATAAAAACTATCCCCAGTAAAACCAACAGACTCTGAGCTATAAACACTTGAAATAATCAGCTCACCAAAAAGCTGACTTAGCGCTTTGATGCTAGCAGGAATATAAATTTCCTTGTCGATATTACTACCTATGCTAATGTAGCCCTGAGACATAGATTATTTTTCACCTCTTTCAATAACAATCCCAACATCACTTGCACCGCTGATTGCACCTTTTTTATTTAAAGAAATGCGCACCCAAGTCGTATCAAATTCATTAAGGATAATCTCAGCTATTTCAGTAATTAACTTTTCTACTAAAAAAAACTGACTAGCCTCAACAAAAGAGATAATCCGTTTGGAGACTGCTTTATAATCAAGCGTATATTGTATATCATCGGTTTCCGCTGCTTCTCTTATATCAAAGGCCATCTCTATATCTAGTACTACTGTTTGCTTAGTTTCTCTTTCCCAATCGTAAATACCGATGATAGTTTGAATTTCAAGTCCGCCTAAAAAAATGATGTCCATGATTGTTTCCGGTTATGATGTGTTATTTTTAATAATCGGTAAGTATCAGGTAAATATGATCCGCTTACAAGTTCTGAATAAGGAAAACGCTTTATGTTTGAATGGCTGATTGTTCCAATTGCTTATCTTATAGGCTCTATTTCAAGTGCAATTATAATATGTCGCTTGATGGGTTTACCTGATCCACGCGAGCAAGGGTCAGGCAATCCAGGCGCAACCAATGTTATGCGTATAGGTGGAAAAAAAGCGGCTGCAATCACCTTGCTTGGAGATTTACTTAAAGGTTTTATCCCTGTTTATATCGCGAATTTATTAGGTGGCTCTACTTTATTGTTAGCTAGCATTGGACTTGCCGCTTTTATAGGACATCTTTATCCAATATTTTTTAAATTTAAAGGTGGCAAAGGGGTCGCAACTTCAATCGGGGTATTACTAGGCTTTTCATGGTTGCTAGGACTTGCTTTTACTGGAACATGGTTGCTTATATACAAAATTGGTAAGATCTCTTCCGCATCCGCATTAATCGCCTCTTTATTATCACCTATTTATGCTTGGTTTATAGTAGGCGACACCTACATAGTAGGAGCATCAACTATCATGATGCTATTGTTGCTTTGGCGGCATGAAAGTAATATTAAACGACTATTAGCGGGCGAAGAATAATTAACTGATGTTATGCAGCCATTCAGCGGTTTAAAAACAAATCATGAGGTCGCTATGGCAACAATAGATTTAATCGGGTAATCGCACCCGAAGGAGACTCGATTGTCGCTTCTTCCTGTGCTCCTCCGTTTTGTCGGGATGACGGTAGAGAAGGCTTCCCTCCCTCCTGCCGACGCACGACATCCATGCCGCCCCCTATGGTCATAGGTATCTACACAGTTTTTATCGGCGTGGAAACGATAAAAATCACCGTAGGGGCGTATGCAATACGCCCCTACGATCTTCACCACAATGTTATCGTTCTCGCGTGGGAATGCTAACAATTATTTGTGTAGATACCTATGCCCTATGAGCCAAACCCAACAAAACCAGCAGTCCTCGGCGCGGCAAACGAGATCAAAGAGCCCCGATACTGCTTAACGTTAGATAATTAATTCACCAACAAAAACAGTCATCCTTACCCTCAAATTTTAATTAAGCTCACTCATCGGCCAACGTGGCCTTGCAAATATATCCAAGCCTTGTTGCTGGCCAAGCATTAAGCGTTGACAACCCGCGAAGGCAATCATAGCGCCATTATCTGTACAAAACTCAGGTCTTGGGAAATAGATTTCAGCCTGTTCTATTATCGCCATGTCCATTAATAATGCTCGAATTTGAGAGTTGGCGCTAACACCACCAGCAACAACTAATCTTTTTAAACCGGTTTGTTGCAAAGCGCGTTTACATTTTATGGCGAGCGTTTCGGCAACCGCTAATTGAAACGCAGCTGCAATATCAGCCTTATTTTGCGCTGTTTTATCAGAGGCGTTAATCGTATTAAGCGCAAAGGTTTTTAAGCCACTAAAACTAAAATCCAAGCCAGGACGATCAGTCATAGGTCGCGGAAATTTAATTTGCGGATGTCCTTGTTCAGCTAACTTTGAAAGCTTAGGCCCTCCTGGATAACTCAGTCCCAACAATTTTGCTGTTTTATCAAAGGCCTCTCCCGCCGCATCATCAAGCGACTCTCCAAGTAATTGATAAGCACCTATCTGGTTGACCTGCACCAGCAAAGTATGACCACCGGAAATCAATAAAGCGACAAACGGAAATTCAGGGGAATTTTCTTCCAACATAGGCGCGAGCAGATGACCTTCCATGTGATGGACAGCGATGGCAGGAATATTCCACGCCCACGCTAAACTCCGTGCAGTTGAAGCACCTACTAATAAAGCCCCCATCAATCCAGGACCAGCAGTATAAGCAATGCCATTAATATCGGCAGCCGACAGCTTACTTTCTTGCATTAATTGCTTAATAAGTGGCACCAGTTTACGGATGTGATCACGTGAAGCTAATTCAGGAACAACGCCCCCATATTCACTGTGCATCTCGATTTGACTATATAAAACATGATTAATTAAACCTTTCTCAGCATGATAAATGGCTACGCCAGTTTCATCGCAAGAGGTTTCTATTCCTAAAACGTACATTGATTTTTTTGAAAATTAGAAAAGTGAATGTATAATTGCCGATTGTATTTAATCTGTGGATAGTTGTTATCCTGCAATCAATATTAACATAATTGGAATCATATAATGCCGTCAGTGAAAATTAAAGAAAACGAACCGTTTGATATTGCCATACGTCGTTTTAAACGCGCTTGCGAAAAAGCCGGTGTATTGGCTGAAGTTCGTCGCCGTGAGTTCTACGAAAAACCAACTGCTGAACGTAAACGCAAAGGCGCAGCAGCTGTTAAACGTCACTTGAAAAAATTAGCTCGCGAACGTTATGCTTTAAAAAATCTACGCCGTGGACGTCCAGTTCTGTAAGTAGGCAATCATAATGGATTTACTAACGGATACTATCAAGGAAGATATGAAAGCCTCCATGAAAGGAGGTAACAAAGCAAGATTAGGTGTAATTCGCTTAATTTTAGCCGCCATTAAACAAGTAGAAGTTGATGAGCGCATCCAACTTGACAACAATCGAGTTATTCTAGTACTCGACAAAATGCTCAAACAGCGCCGCGAATCTATAAAGCAATACACTGATGCCAACCGACTTGATTTAGCCGTCATTGAAGAAGCTGAAATATTAGTCATTCAAGATTTTCTACCTCAACCATTGAGCGAACAAGAAATTGATAGCATGGTAAGTGAAGCAATACTCCTATCCAAAGCAGAATCTGTTAAAGATATGGGCAAAGTAATGGCTATACTTAAAGAAAACATGCAAGGTCGAGCCGATATGTCATTAGTCAGTAACAAAATAAAGGCGGCATTAGCTGAATAATTTCACCCAAGAAAAAAATGTCAGGTAGAATCCCTAGAGATTTTATAGATGATCTATTGGTGCGAGTTGATATAGTCGATTTAATCGATTCGCACACCCCCCTCAAAAAAACAGGTACTAATCATGTTGCCTGCTGTCCTTTTCATACCGAAAAAACACCTAGCTTTTCTGTAAATAGAAACAAGCAATTCTTTCACTGCTTCGGCTGCGGAGTCAGCGGAAATGCTATCAGCTTTCTAATGATGCTAAATAACCTAGACTTCGTTGAAGCCGTTGAAGATCTTGCTGCCTTTGCCGGAGTCGAAGTACCTAGAGAAGCAAACAGCCAGCAAGCCATAGAAAAAAAAGATGATTTAAACAACCTTTACCTACTGATGGATCAGGCAGCAGACTTTTATGTACAGCAACTAAGAANCAGCGATGAAGGAAAAAAAGCAGTTGAATATTTAAAAGCTCGCGGCATCAACGGCGACTGTGCCAATGAATTTCTATTGGGATATGCACCTAACGAATGGAAAGCATTAGCCAACTCTTTTGATCACAATGCTTTAATTAAAGCAGGCCTGCTTGTTAATAAAGATGACGGACAGGTATATGACCGCTTTCGCAACAGAATTATCTTCCCTATTCGCGATAAACGCGGCCGCATCATTGGTTTTGGTGGGCGCGTCCTGGATGACTCATTACCTAAATATCTAAACTCTCCTGAAACACCCCTATTTCACAAAGGCAATGAAGTGTATGGCCTTTATGAACTTCTAAAGAAAAACTCAAAGCCAGCACAAATTCTTATAGTTGAAGGCTACATGGACGTTATTAGCTTGTCCCAATTTGGCATAAATTATGCCGTTGCTGCTTTAGGTACTGCAACATCACTAGCACACCTAAACTTATTATTTCGATTCTCAACGGAAATAGTCTTATGCTTTGATGGAGACAAAGCTGGACGCAATGCAGCCTGGAAAGCAATGGAAGCCGTTTTCTTAAGCCTTAAAGATAATCGCTCTTGCCGAATTATGATGCTGCCTCAAAATCATGATCCAGACTCTCTAATTCGTGAAGAAGGTTTATCAAGCTTCACTCTAAGGGTAAAAACCGCTCAAGCTTTATCAGATTATTTTTTTGAACAAATATCAGAAAACTTAAATCTATCTGAAATGGAAGGCCGAGCCCAGCTAGTTGGCAAAGCCAAGCCTTATATAGAAAAACTACCCGAAGGTATATTTCGTGAAATGATGCTTGATCGTCTAAAAGCAATCTCAGGAATACCAACGCTCAACACACCAAACAAAACAACCAAACCTAACAATCTTTATATAGAAAAAAAGACAACCAAGATATCTAATCATTCGGCACCTGCAAAATCAGCCAGCACAGCTACCGCATTATTACTACAAAACCCCAGACTCATACACAACATAAATCAGAAAGAATTTAATTGGGATGAACTAGATATTCGGGGCATAGATTTATTTAAAAACTTACAACAAGTCATATTAAACAAAAACGCTATCAATACAGCTGTATTAATAGAGCATTATCGCAACACTGCCGATGAAAAATCTGTCAAAACCCTCGCCACGCTAGACTTATATGTCTCTGAAAATAATATAGACACAATCTTTGCAGATGCACTTAACTCATTACTTAAACAAGGAAAATACGCAACGATTGCTAAGCTAGAAACTAAGGCACAAAACCAAGGACTAGACATTCAAGAACAACAATTATTAATTAAATTATTAACAGACAAATAATTTAATGCTAAAAAGATATTATTATAGTAAAATTCTCTGTTGGTATGTCGTACTCAAATAAGTAAATAATGAATCAAGAACAACAACAGTCTCAGTTAAAACAGTTAATAGCTAAAGGCAAAATGCAGGGCTACCTGACTTATGCCGAGGTTAATGATCACCTACCCAGTGACATTGTTGATCCAGAGCAAATAGATGACATCATTGGCATGATCAATGAAATGGGCATCAAAGTCTACGAATCAGCACCGGACGAAGACTCATTAATTACAGATTCAGCTGCCGTCACAACTGACGATGAAGATGCAGAAGAAGTTGCTGCACTAGCTTCAGTAGACAGTGAATTCGGCAGAACCACCGATCCTGTTCGCATGTATATGCGAGAAATGGGCTCAGTTGAACTCTTAACTCGCGCCGATGAATTAAAAATTGCCAAGCGCATTGAAGATGGCCAACAACAACTTGTTAAAGCCATTTCTCGCTCAAGTATTGTCGTAGAAAACTTTCTGGAATGCTATGACTCTATCTCTGAAGAAGGATCAGAAACCAGACTCATTGACCTAATCTCTGGCTTTGTTGACCTAAGCGATACCGGTGACTTAATCGCTGCACTTCCAATTTCCGAAGGTTCAGAGGAAGTAACCGAAGCAGTTGAAGAGGAAGCAAAGGGTATAAACCAAGAGGAAGTGCTAGAAAAAGTTGAGGCTCTTAGAAAGCAACTTAAAGCGACCACCGCTATAATTAAAAAACACGGCTATACAAACGATAAAACTGAAAAATCTTTTGAAACTTTAGCCGAATTGTTTATGGAGTTTAAATGGACTCCGCAATATTTAAAAAGATTAACTGCTATCATTCCAACTGGAATTACCAGTGTTCGAGAGCATGAAAAACTAATTTTAGAAATTTTTACTAAAGATGCTGGAATGCCACGTAAAGAATTTATTACTGCATTCACTGAAAAAGAATTCAATGCTGAGTGGCTAGATAATTACTTAAATAATGACAGCATATACTCAGAAGCACTAAAAAAACGCGAAAAAGACCTAAGAAAAGCACAGAGACAATTAGCTGAACTAGAAGCTGAATTTGGTGTAAATATTAATACCTTAAAGGATATTAATCGCCGTATGTCTATTGGCGAAGCTAAAGCGAGGCGCGCTAAAAAAGAAATGATAGAAGCCAATTTAAGACTTGTCATTTCCATTGCCAAAAAATATACTAATCGTGGCTTACAATTCTTAGATTTAATTCAAGAAGGTAATATTGGCCTAATGAAGGCCGTCGATAAATTTGAATATCGTCGTGGTTATAAGTTCTCAACTTATGCGACTTGGTGGATCAGACAAGCCATCACCCGATCTATTGCAGACCAAGCAAGAACAATTCGCATACCAGTTCACATGATTGAAACAATCAATAAACTGAATAGAATTTCAAGGCAAATATTACAAGAAATGGGGCGTGAAGCAACGCCTGAAGAACTGGCTGAACGCATGGAAATGCCAGAAGACAAGGTTCGCAAAGTATTAAAAATTGCTAAAGAGCCCATTTCAATGGAAACTCCTATTGGTGATGATGAAGATTCTCATTTGGGAGATTTCATAGAAGATGCTAAAGTATTATCTCCTGTAGAAGCTGCAACTATTGCAGGATTACGTGAATCCACTCAGAACGTACTTGCAGGATTGACGGCAAGAGAAGCAAAAGTATTACGTATGCGTTTCGGTATCAACATGAATACCGACCATACATTAGAAGAAGTTGGCAAACAATTTGATGTAACACGTGAACGCATACGTCAAATTGAAGCAAAAGCCTTAAGAAAATTAAGACACCCCTCTCGCTCAGAACAACTAAGATGTTTTCTTGACGGCGAATAAGTAATATAGGGCCCTTAGCTCAGTTGGTTAGAGCGTCCGACTCATAATCGGCAGGTCGTAGGTTCAAGTCCTACAGGGCCCACCATCAATTAAGAAAGAAAGAAAGAAAGAAAGAAAGAAAGGCTGCTAACGCAGCCTTTTCTATATCTAAGATTTATTTAATAGGTGACAACGTGAGCAATAACTTTAGTTTTACATCAGAATCAGTTTCAGAAGGCCATCCCGATAAAGTTGCGGATCAAATTTCTGATGCCGTCCTTGACGCTTTATTAGCCCAAGATCCAAAATCCAGAGTTGCCTGTGAAACCTTAGTAAAAACTGGTATGGTTGTTTTAGCCGGAGAAGTGACCACTCACGCCTGGGTTGATCTAGAAGCTTTAGTTAGAAAAGTAGTTTGCGATATCGGTTATGATCATGGTGACATAGGCTTTGACGGTAATAGTTGCGCCGTATTAAATGCCATAGGCAAACAATCCTCTGATATTGCCATGGGCGTTGATGAAGGCGAAGATCATGAACAAGGCGCAGGTGACCAAGGCTTAATGTTTGGTTATGCAAGCAATGAAACCGATGTATTAATGCCAGCACCTATTACTTATTCACACCTACTCGTTAAACGCCAAGCTGATGTACGCAAAAACAATACGCTACCTTGGTTGCGCCCAGATGCTAAAAGCCAAATTACTTTCAGATATGAAAATAACAAGCCAGTAGCGATTGATGCAGTAGTGCTTTCTACTCAACATTCACCTGAAATCAGCAACAAAGCGCTACATGAAGCAGTCATGGATGAAATCATTCTGCCAGTACTACCTAAAGAATGGCTACATAAAGACACCAAATTCTTTATCAATCCGACCGGACAATTCATTATTGGTGGGCCCGTAGGTGATTGTGGCTTGACAGGTCGTAAAATCATTGTAGATTCATACGGCGGCATGGCAAGACATGGTGGCGGTGCCTTTTCTGGAAAAGATCCCTCTAAAGTTGATCGCTCAGCAGCCTACATGGCTCGTTACGTAGCAAAAAACATTGTTGCTGCTGGCTTAGCTGATCGTTGTGAAATTCAAGTATCCTATGCAATAGGTGTTGCAGAACCCACATCAATCACCGTTGAAACTTTTGGTACTAGTAAGTTAAGCGAAGATAGATTGGTACAAATAGTCAGAGATAATTTTGACTTAAGACCTAAAGGTTTAATTGCAACCTTAGATTTATTAAAGCCCATTTATCAAATAACCGCAGCTTATGGTCATTTTGGTCGCACTGAAGACTCATTTAGCTGGGAAAAAACAGACAAAGTTGACGCATTAAAAGATGCGGCAGGTCTTTAATCAAACACTAACACAGGAACTAAGATGAGCTTTCAAGATTACAAAATTGCCGATATGTCCTTAGCAGACTGGGGTCGCAAAGAAATTAATATCGCTGAAACCGAAATGCCAGGCTTAATGGCATTGCGTAAAGAATATGGACAAGAACAACCACTCAAAGGCGCTCGCATTGCTGGCTGCTTACATATGACCATACAAACAGCGGTACTCATTGAAACTCTAACAGCCTTAGGCGCAGAAGTACGTTGGTCATCATGCAATATTTTCTCTACTCAAGACCATGCTGCAGCAGCTATCGCAGCAGCAGGAATCCCAGTTTTCGCTTGGAAAGGCGAAACTGAAGAAGAAGCAGAATGGTGTATAGCCCAAACAATAGACGGCTTAAATGGCTGGCACCCTAACATGATTCTGGATGATGGTGGTGATTTAACCACGATGATGCATAACAACTATCCTGAATTAATGGCTGATGTAAAAGGCTTATCTGAAGAAACTACCACTGGTGTACTGCGGCTGTATGAAATGGTTGCTAATGGCTCACTCAAAGTGCCAGCTTTTAACGTCAATGATTCAGTGACTAAATCAAAATTTGATAACCTATACGGTTGCCGCGAATCATTAGTTGATGGCATTAAGCGTGCCACAGACGTCATGATAGCCGGAAAAATTGCCGTAGTCTGCGGCTATGGTGATGTCGGTAAAGGTTGTGCTCAATCTTTACGTGGCCTAGGTGCAACTGTTTTAATTACAGAAATCGATCCTATCTGCGCACTACAAGCTGCCATGGAAGGTTTCCGAGTCGTCACTATGGATGAAGCCGCACCTATTGCCAATATTTTTGTTACTGCAACAGGAAATTTCAGCATTATCACCCATGCACACATGTTGGCTATGCGCGATCAAGCCATCGTATGTAACATAGGTCATTTTGATGCAGAAATTGAAATTGCTTCATTACGTCAATATGAATGGGAAAATATCAAGCCTCAAGTCGATCACGTTATTTTTCCTGATGGAAAACGCCTGATTATTCTGGCCGAAGGCCGCCTTGTTAATTTAGGTTGTGCAACAGGACATCCTAGCTTTGTTATGTCAAACTCCTTTTGCAACCAAGTGTTAGCGCAAATAGAGTTATGGAAAAACTCTGCCAGTTACAAGAATGAAGTGTATATCTTACCTAAAATATTAGACGAGAAAGTTGCAAGATCACATCTACAACAAATAGGCGTGAATCTGACTGTATTAACTGATGAACAAGCCAAATACATCAATGTACCTGTTGAAGGCCCTTACAAAGCAGATCATTATCGTTATTGATTTGTGAGTAATCGCATGTAATATAGCCCAAACTTTAAAGGCTTATGGTTGGGTTACACTTTGCTAACCCAACCTACACTTACTGACATGCACATACCAGAAAAACACGCCCAATTATATAGTTTCGAATTTTACCCCCCAAAATCACCTGAAGGTGCAATAACTTTACAACAGGTTTATAGCAAACTCGCAGAACTCAAACCCGACTTTTTCTCTGTAACCTTTGGCGCAGGCGGTTCAACTCGCGATAAAACCTTTGATACCGTTGTTGACATTCAAAACCAAGGCACTGCTGCAGCCCCCCATTTGTCTTGTGTTGCTTCAACAAAAGCTAATATTCGATCAATACTCAAAGACTATCAAGATAACGGTATCAGCAAGATAGTCGCGCTAAGAGGTGATCTGCCTTCTGGCATGATGTCTGCCGGTGAGTTTCGTTATGCCAATGAATTAGTCGAATTCATACGTCAAGAAAGTGCTGATCACTTTGAAATACATGTGGCCGCTTATCCAGAAGTACACCCACAATCTGTGTCAGCCATTTCAGACTTTAAAAACTTTAAACGTAAAGTTGATGCCGGTGCAAATGCAGCGATTACTCAGTACTTTTACAATGCTGATGCCTATTTTTACTTCGTAGATAACTGTGAAAAGTCTGGTATCAATATTCCGATCGTGCCAGGTATCATGCCTATTACTCAATATACCCAGCTATTTCGTTTTTCAGAAATGTGCGGTGCAGATATTCCACGCTGGATGAGAAAACGCCTAGAAAGTTTTGGTGATGATAAAGCTTCGGTACAAGCCTTTGGCTTAGATGTCGTTAGCGAACTTTGCCAGCGCTTATTAGACCAGGGCGCTCCTGGGCTCCACTTTTACACCATGAATCAATCTGCACCTTGTTTAGCCATCTTAGATCGACTCAAAATATAGATCCTGCCTGCTTTTATTAGCGATCACATGAGCAATCAATCTCTTTCTAAACGCGACCTTTCTGTCTTGTGGCATCCTTGCACGCAGATGAAAGATCATGAAAGCTCAGCCATCATTCCTATTAAAAAAGCTTACGGTGTTTGGCTAGAAGATTTTGACGGCAATCGTTATTTAGACGCCATTAGTTCATGGTGGGTAAATTTATTCGGCCATGCAAACCCGCACATAAATGCTGCACTCAAAGACCAAATCGACCATTTAGAGCAAGTTATATTTGCTGGCTTCAGCCACGAACCTGCCATCAAATTAGCAGAACAACTAGTCGCCGTAACACCACCAGGACTTGAACGCTGTTTTTATGCCGACAACGGCTCTGCAGCCGTAGAAGTCGCACTCAAAATGAGCTTTCATTACTGGCGCAATAATAATCAAGCTCAAAAAACAAAATTTATCACCTTAGAAAACAGCTATCACGGTGAAACATTAGGCGCACTAGCCGTCGGTAATGTTGCCTTATACAAAGAAACTTACGCGCCCTTATTAATGGAGGTCATTACCGTACCCGGCCCCGATTGCTATCACCGAGAATCCGGTGAGTCTTGGGCAGATTATTCCACACGCCGCTTTGCATTAATGGAACAGACTCTACAACAACACGCCGAAAGCGTTTGTGCCGTCATTATTGAGCCCTTAGTGCAATGTGCAGGCAATATGCGCATGTATGATCCTATCTATTTAAGCTTGCTACGCGCTGCCTGTGATAAATACCAAGTGCATTTAATTGTCGATGAAATAGCGGTAGGTTTTGGGCGCACAGGGACTTTATTCGCCTGTGAACAAGCAGCGATCAGCCCGGACTTTATGTGCTTATCTAAAGGTTTAACTGGAGGTTATTTGCCTTTATCAGCCGTTATGACCACTAACAAAATCTATCAAGCCTTTTATGACGACTATCATAAACTGAATGCTTTTTTACATTCACATAGTTACACTGGCAATGCCTTAGCTTGCAGAGCAGGCTTAGCAAGTTTAGAACTTTTTCAGCAGAACAACGTTATTGAAAACAACAAACGACTGGCTGCCATCATGAAAACAATGACAGCTCATTTTATCGAACACCCCCATGTAGCCGAAGTTCGGCAAATAGGCATGATAGTCGCAATCGAGCTAGTCAAAAACAAACTAAACAAAGAACCCTACCCATGGCAAGAACGTCGTGGCCTTAAAGTTTATCAATACGCATTAACTAAAGGGGTTTTATTACGTCCTCTAGGCAATGTAATTTATTTCATGCCACCTTATGTCATCAGCGAAGAAGAACTCTATATCATCGATAAAGTGGCTTTTGATGGCATACAGTGGGCACTTAAGGATTGAGATGAGAGTTTCCAGATTATATACAACAGCCCCCTTATCTACTGGTAAAACAATCGAACTCGATGAAGACAATGGCCATTATGTTAGAACGGTATTACGCTTAAGAAAAGATAACGACATTATTCTATTCAATGGTAACGGTGGAGAATACTTAGGCAGTATCATTGAAGTTAGTCGCAAAGCGGTACTTATAGACATTAAAAACTGGATAGATCGTAGTGCAGAATCACCATTAATAGTCACCCTAGGCTTAGGCATTTCACGCGGCGATCGTATGGATTTAACAGTACAAAAAGCCGTGGAGTTAGGTGTTAATCACATCACGCCCTTAATAACCGAACATTGCGTGGTTCAACTTAAAGGTGAAAAAAGACCCCAGCGTTTATTGCATTGGCAAAAAATAGCGCAACATGCCGCCGAACAAAGTGGCAGAACCCTAGTACCACCTCTTACCGAGATTCATCTTTTACAAGAATGGGTAACTTTGCAACAAGGATTAAAAGTATTTCTTGATCCTTATGCCAGAACCTCATTAGCCGAACTTCAGCCCATTAAAGGACAAGTGACTTTACTCACTGGCCCTGAAGGAGGCTTTGCAGATAAAGAACGAGAACTCGCCAAAGCTGCAGGCTTTATTCCCGTCTGCATGGGTAAACGCATTTTAAGAACAGAAACAGCGTCTTTTGCAGCCTTAGCAGCAGTACAAATGCTCTGGGGAGATTTTGCAGCACCCCCTACCCTACCTAACTCAAACCCTTAAATGCTACGCTCACTTTATTATGCCCTGTTACCCTTATTAATATTGCTAATCGCGATCGCATTAGCCTGCCTGATCAGCTATTTTGTCGTACTAGGCTTCGGTGAATTTGTTGAATTTGGTAAGATTATCAGTAAAAGTACGCAGATACTGCTTATTTTAAGCATATTCCCTATCAGCTATTACCTTAAAATAAGTAAAGCAGAATTAGGCTTAGCCCCACTACCGATATTTCTAAAACAATTATTACTAGGCTTTGGCTTAGGTTTTATCACCTTAATGCCAGTTTTTATAGTCTTGTACTTACTAGGCGTTCATTTAATCGATGATACACAAATTTTGAATGCAAGCTTTGTTTTCAAAAACCTGATCATCAGCCTACTACTCGCATTACTAATTTCACTAATTGAAGAGCCCTTATTTCGCGGCTTACTTTTAGTGAGTTTACATAAAAAACTTTCTGCCCTATCTGCCATTGTTATTAGTGCTAGTTACTATGCTGCTTTGCATTTTATAAACAATAACAGCAACATCCCCGCCCAAGAATTTAACATGTATAGCGGCTTTACCTTAGTCACAGAAGCTTTCACAAAGTTATTAAACCCTGCAATATTATCTGCTTTTCTTGCTTTATTAATGGTCGGTATTTTTTTGGGCGTACTAAGAACGCAACTAAAATCTAGCTTGGGATTTTGTATCGGCTGTCATACCTGCTGGGTCTGGCAAATCAAAATGAATAAAACCTTATTTAATACTGACGTTAATTCAGACTATTACTACCTAGTCAGTAGCTATGATGGCGTGATAGGACCATTAGTGACCGTGTGGCTGCTATTAGCCGTCATCGGTTATTTTATAGTCCAAAGAATGCGTTCATCAAAATGAATCGCTTGTTTATGATTGCATATCATTGATGCGCATCCTATCATCGGCACATTCTATTTAGCTACTACCTGCTTTTATCAAAAAAATTATCTAACGCGACTCATGGTCATTAAGCGTTAATGATTCAATTAAATTCAAGGTATTTTGCGGCAGCTTTTGCTCTGATGTCTGCTCTAAGTTTAACCGAGCATCTTCATGTACCGTGGTCATAAACTGTAACAACTGCATCTCAAAGTGCAGCTTTGTTTCAAGATTATCGGCTTCCCACATCTTATTCAACAACTGCTTGGCATGATGATGAATTGTGTAGGCAACAGCTATCGGCAAATGGGCATAGCTAAGTTGTATGGATTGTTTAAGCTGATCTAAAGAACTTAAATACTGCTTATAATCTTTAATGTCTTGCTTACATTGAGTCTTAAGCATCTCAAGCTCTGCGCCATGCTTAGTTTCTAACAACGAAATCTCATGAGCTAACTGTACACTTTTATTTTTTAAGTCTATTTCTAGGGCTTTCTCAGCCAAGACCCGCTCATGCTTTAACTTCAGCAATTGCTCTTGATTAGCCAGTTGCCACTGCAAATCTTCATCTTTGAGGCTATAAAAAAACCTGACCAAGCTTAAAGCCCAGCGTTTTATTAGAGTCATACTTTAATAACCTGCATTTAATCTTGTCTCTTTTTGTTTGTAATTATTATTCACGGAGCTCTAAGGTTCTAAGTTACTACCCCCCCACCTTGCCTTCACTGCCTAGAATTTAGCATTTCTAAGCCGGAATAAGAACACTCAAGCGTATAGCATCAAGCAAAACCTCAATGACTTACAGACTTTTGAAAATCATGAATTTTTTGCTGCAACCTTAATAGCGCTTGAATATCTTTAAGCACTAAACACTGCCTATGCTCTTGATGCAATTTAATATAAGTTTGATTTGGTAACTGCCCTTTAAGTCGTGATAAGTTCTTGGCAATATCTTTAGAGATCAGTTGTAACTGCTTTTGATCATTAACACTCAACAATTGCTTAGTTTTTAGCTTAGTAAAATAACTAATTTGCAACCGTCTAAAATGCAATAAGCGAACTAACCTATCTTGCTTAGCTTGTATAAACCATAAGCGTCGCTGTAAACGCTGGCCAGCCGAAAAATAGATTTTCCAAGCCAGAATGATATGCTGACNCANCATGAATAAACCTGCTGCTACTAATAACAAGAAAGCACTTAGCAATGCTAGTATAGCTAATTGGGTAACTAACTCAGGCAAACTAGGCAAACCAAATCTAAGCAACACATCTGCAAGCAGCATCATAGCAAAAGCTACTAAGCTTAATATAAGCACTATTTTAACAATCATAAGCTATCGATATTGCAAAGTAATACCGGTCATTGTACTTAATTTTATTAAGTCACCCAATTTGATTAATATAAAATCGCTATTCATGGTTTATTTAAACCCGCCCCATAGATACCAATTCAATTCGCTAATTAGTGCTTATGTAGCAAATTCAATAGAGTTAACAACCTACTTATAAGGCTCGACTCATTCAATCTTTATTCGATTTATATTTTGTAGAAGGATTTAATCAAAAGGTAACAATACTAGATTAAAGTGTGTACTAATTGCGCAAGATAAATAAGTATTGAGCTAATAACTGTATTGACAAATGCTATATTCAACGTAAGTTTTATTGTAAAACTTAAATACTGAGCATTTATACTTAAAGACGATCACTAAACAATGAATCGCTTTGATAGCATCTAATAATCAACAATCTAAGCGACTAATAGTAACCATTTTTATTTAACCATGCTTACAATCGAATCTACCGTAACAACAACCTTAACTTTTGGCAAAGTCTTTGCTAATCCTATCAAATCAATATCCCTTTGCTGCATTGCATCAACGGGGGAGTAAATATCAATGAGTGAAAAAGTTTTTAATGTCCTATTTTTGTGCACTGGAAATTCTGCCCGTAGCATTATGGCAGAAGCTTTACTTAACAAATTAGGTGCAGGTCGTTTTAATGCCTTTAGTGCAGGCAGCTCTCCCAGTGGCACCATCAATCCACTCACTATAGAACGCTTAGAAAAAGAGGGTATTTTTATAACTGATGCCCGTAGCAAAAGCTGGGATGAATTTAGCGGTGCTAATGCACCAAGCCTCGATTTAGTGATAACTGTTTGTGATAACACTGCCGAACAAGTTTGCCCAGCGTGGACAGGTAACCCCATTACAGCACATTGGGGAATTCCTGACCCAATTGGGGCAGATGAAAACGAAAGACGCATCGAATTTGCTAAAGCATTCGTTATGATAGAGCGACGTATTCAATTATTGACCAGCCTGAACCCCGGCAATTTTGAACGGATGGCGCTACAAAGCGAAGTGCGCCAGATCGGACAAATAGTCAAATCCTAAGCAATATCGACAAACTAAGCTAAGATTAATCTTTGAGTTGATACTAGGGGCGTATCTTTCACCCCTAGTGATACACTGCTTATTTCGAACAACCCCTACTATGAAAACCAACCAATAAATGCGTATTTTTTAAGCAAAGAACAATTCAAGTTCTTTAACGCATTCCCATCAGCTATCCATATAACTGCATATCTATTAACTATGGCAATCGCAACTTAGATTCGTATCCAAGCCCTTAAGCATAAGCATCTATTAAATGTTGCATAAGTCATCGCATGAAATAACATTGAATTATACGGCAGCACTCCCACAGCAGACTCAATCCCACTAATAGCGCATGGGTATCTACACAAGTAAAAGCAGCGTCATTTAAGGGCTACCCACTTAACACGGGACAGTTGTGGGTCAGGCATTCATGCCCGACAATGACGACTATTGAATGCCATTGTCTGCACTAAAAGAACCTTGGCTAAATGCTGGGATTCGTACCTCATCCCAGCCTACATTATAAGTAGACTGGGATGTAGCGACAGAGACTGTGAAAGTATTCTTTTTATTCCCCTCTTTAGCAAAGAGGGGCTAGGGGAGATTTGGTCTATTGAAAATAATCATTAAATATTAGTAGCCTATAACACAAAAAATCCCCCTCAGTCCCCCTTTTACAAAGGGGGAAGCTAAAATCATAATACTTTCACAGTTTCGACAGCGGAATCCCAGCAATCGGAGCAGGGAGACGATAACTATGCCTTAATATACAACCCCAGTCCGTCAGGCAAGCCCTACATGGCCAGTACCTAGACAAACCTCAGTACATTCTCACTGCAGGGATAATTATTTGTGTAGATACCTATGCTTTAAGGGCATAGGTATCTACACAAGTTTTTTATCGGCGTGGAAACGATAAAGAAACACCGTAGGGGCGTATGCAATACGCCCCTACGATATTCACCACAATGTTATCGTTCTTGCGTGGGAATGCTAACAATTATTTATATAGATACCCATGCTGGTTAAGATGAGTTTTTAATAAAGGCAACGATGTAAAAAGTGCGTTAGTTTTAACTGTCGAGGTGTCATTTTATGCGATGACTTATGCAAAGATTAATATCAATGGAATTTCTGAGCATCTTATGATTTAGCTGGAAAGCTTGAGCTTTCACTGGAAAGCATGTGTTTTCACTGGGAAGCATGTGTTTCCACTGGAAAGCATGTGTTTTCACTGGAAAGCATGTGTTTTCGCTGGAAAGCATGTGTTTTTACTGGAAAACATGTGTTTCCACTGGAAAGCATGTGTTTTCGCTGGGAAGCATGTGTTTTCGCTGGAAAGCATGTGTTTTCACTGGAAAGCATGTGTTTTCGCTGGAAAGCATGTGTTTTTACTGGAAAACATGTGTTTCCACTGGAAAGCATGTGTTTTCGCTGGAAAGCATGTGAATTAGACCACCCCATACAAATAATAGGCTAGCAACCTAAGGCACCGATGCTAGGCTTAACTCTTCGCCCTTCGCCCTTCGCCTCACCCCCCATTAATTACCCCCCTTTTTAATAAAACCACTAAAACCCACCCAAAATATCCAACAACATAAGTAACTAGAATAATCATCGAATTTTCTGACATAGACTTTGTTGAATTTTGCTAAAATACATGATTAAATCGAACGTAGGAATTTAATTACTATGATCAGTAATCTATACACACACTTAAGGGCTAACCTTAAAACTTACTTTATTTTAAAGTAAGAAAATAAACACTACTTAACTAAGAGCTCTTATTTTTAATGAATACTGCGAAATCCCTACTACTGCTTTTGATTCCCGTTTGTTTACTTTTAGCCTCTAATCTTAGCTATGCTAGCCATGCAGCGATCATGATTGACGCCGCTAATGGCAATGTTTTACATCAAGAAGACGCGACTCATACATGGTATCCAGCGTCTTTAACCAAAGTCATGACTCTATACATGACCTTTGATGCCTTAAAAGCAGGCGAAATTCATCTTAACGACCTATTAATCGCCTCGCCACATGCCGCTCGACAACCCCAAAGCAAACTAGGCCTAAGACAGGGTGAAAAAATAACCGTTCAAGAGGCAATTTTGGCAGTTATCACACGTTCAGCCAATGATGCTGCCGTAGTTTTATCAGAACACCTAGGTGGAACGGAAGAAAATTTTGCTATTAAAATGACCGCTATGGCACATAACCTTGGCATGTATGATTCTCATTTTATGAACGCAACCGGACTCCCACATCCGTGGCAAGTAACAACCGCACGCGACATGGCATCACTTGCATTGAAGACTCAGCAAAACTTCCCAAATTACTATCCCTACTTTTCTGCTCATACTTTCATGTTTAAGGGCCGTGAACTAAGGGGGATTAACAAATTTACTGCTAACTACCCTGGCGCAGAAGGCATGAAAACAGGATTTACTTGCGGCTCTGGTTATAATTTAATTTCTACAGCCAACCAAAACGGCAAACGACTGATCGGTGTTATCTTAGGCGGCATGACCAGTCCTGAGCGTTATCAGTTGATGATTAAAATGATGAATAATGGCTTTGCTAATAGAATCGATACATACCCTACCGCTAATATCAATAGCATGCCTAACAATACTGGTGGCACGCCACCCGTCCAACTGGGCTGTGGCAATATGAGAGCAACCACTACAGGCTCAGACACCACAAATGCAGTTTATATCCCCAAAGTAAAACCTATCTATAAGCATCGTTATAATGCTCACCACACAACAGTGACACCTAGCCTTAAAAAAATTAGTACCGCTAAAGCTATTACTAAAGTTAAATCTAAAGTCGTAACTAAGAGTAAAGTCAAAGCAACTAAGACAGAAAAGCCTAATAAAACTCGTTATCATCATCCAAAATAACAACATTTTATGTTCATTATTCTGGTTTGTGCTATAAATGCCCACAATATAACAATAATAAAACGCCAACTCTAAGTAGGAAAAAAGCTATCATGAAACAAACCAAAGTGATTACTCGTAAACCGCTATTATTGTCTAGTCTTACTCTCGCTATAACTTTAACTGGCTGCGCTACTACCACACCTCCCCCAGAAAATGATCCATGGTTAGGCTGGAATCAAGGCGCTCATTCTTTCAATGATCATATTGACAAGGGTATTTTAAAACCAGTTGCCAAAGGCTACCAATGGATTACTCCTACCTTTGTTAATGATGGCATCACTAATTTCTTCAGTAACATTAAAGACATAGGCGTGACTATCAACGACCTATTACAATTCAAACTAAACCAAGGCGGCATGGATGCAGGACGATTTCTCGTTAACTCCACTGTGGGCGTCGCTGGTTTTATTGATGTAGCGAAACAGGTAGACTTACCTAAACATGATGAAGATTTCGGACAAACACTGAGTGTCTGGGGAGTTCCAGCAGGAAATTATTTAGTATTGCCATTTTTCGGTCCTAGTAATCCAAGAGATGCCCTAGGCATAGTGGGCGATGCACTATTCAATCCATTAACTTATGTTTCCGCTTTTGGAACCAACGTAATTAGCGGGGCAATTGCCGGTTCTAAGGCTATTGATATTGTTGATAGACGCGCAAACTTAATGACCACTGAAAAAATCATGGATGAAGGCTCAGTTAATCGTTATGACTTTATCAAAAACTCTTATCTACAAAATCGTGATTTCTTAATACATGATGGCAACTCTAGCCAAGATGTTGATTTACTAGATGAAAACGCTGATGAAAAAGCTAAAACTGGCAATTCAAAACCTTCTAAACAAAACAAAAGCAGCACCGACTCAAACAAAACTAAACACAGCTTAGATTTATCAGCGCCAAAATAAAAAATAGCTTGAATAATACTCTCGTCTTATTGGCGATCGTAATATAGGGACAGGTCGCGACCTGTCCCTACAAAATGACAATTTTTTAATCCACTGAAATTAACTTTTTTGATTAATTAGCAACCTATCCAATAACAACGACCCATGAACTACAAAACATACTTTATCAAAAAAGCTATCAAATGGACTCCAAAAATGATGGTGGTTTGGACAACTAATAAAATACTTAAAGGCATCGCTCATTTAATCGACTTTGAATTAGACATAGACGCACGCAAAGTCTATGTCAACATTAAACTCGAAGGAGAAGCCGAGTCCATTGAAGTTTGGATGAATGATTTTGCCATTGCCAGCAAAGACAATGCTTATCAACTATTAATCCAAGATGCGCAATCTAACCGCATTTGGTTAACCAATATATTTGGACATATCACCGGCAGAGCTTGGGACATCCCTGTACCACCCAAATTCGCAAGCTATTTTAAACTAATTGCTGATTTATTTCAGCCAGCCCCAATTGCTATAGAGCACCAAAGCAGCTAAGCAGCTAAGACTTTTTTCGGGAACACCAAGCCCCAGCTTGGCGCATTTATGTAAGTCGGGTTAGCGATAGCGTAACCCGACCAACATTTCTATTGAATAATCAATTACCCCGGCATTCCTTTAAGTAACCAAGCGATAAAATTCTCTCGATTACGAGAGCAAATGACCACTTTGCCTCTACCGGAAAACTTTAGCACCATGCCTTCACCACTGGTGACGCTGTTCACCAACTGACCTAACAAACCACTCGACTGTTGTGTTGCAACCGAGATTTCATGATTCAAAGAGCTATCCCAAGCGACTACATGAGCATTATCAATAATAATGTCTTTACCCGGCTCTACATCTAAGACAAAACTAGAACCAAAACCTGATACAGCTAATTTTCCAACACCACTGGCTTCACATATAAAGAATCCGCCTGTTTGTCCAAACATGGCTGATCCTAAGTTTTGTGAACGTACATTCAGAGATACGCCACTTTCGGCAGCCACAAATGCACCATCAGTAATTTTATAACTGATAGCACCGACATCTAAGACTTGTATTGCTCCTGGTAAAGTGGGCGACAATAAACAATCGCCATCGCCTCTTGTTGCTTCTATATGTTCTTGAAAGAACGACTCCCCATTAGCAAAACGGCGCATTAAAGCACTACCCAAACCGCCAGTCATTTTGCCTTTTAGCTCTAAAGCGCTTTCCATCATCACCATCGCGTTTGATTCGCAATAGATTGTTTCCCCACGCAACAGACTAATATGCAAAAAAGGATCTACATCACCAGTCACTGTAAATTGAGCCATCTCATCGCCTTTAGATAAAATCAAAAACAAACATTATCTTTCACTTATGCCGATTATTCCAATATTTAGCGTTTTCATCACGCCATGAATGAACATCCCAGTCATTTGCCTTTTCACTTAACATAAGAGCACCTCTATCTGCTGTATTCCAGCATAGAGCCCCCATTTGCTGATAACGTTGCAGGCTAAACGGATGCGGATGACCAAATTGATTTTTATAGCCCGCTGAAATTAATACATACTTAGGATTAACTGCCTCTAAAAAACTGAGCGTAGAAGAGGTTTTACTACCGTGATGCGGGGCCAGCAAAATATCAGACTTTAAAGCATGTCCATAAGTCTCTACCAACCAAGATTCTGCGGCAGTCTCTATATCACTGACTAATAACACTGATCCCTGTTTCGATTGAACCCTTAGCACACAGGAATTATCGTTATCTGAAACAAAACTTTGTTGGGGTGACAACATAGTAAAGTTCACCTCATCCCACACCCAAGATTGTCCTGCCTTGCAAGTCTCAGGTGCATGAGCGCTTAACTGTTCAGTGGCACTGGTCAATATTTGCTGAGTAGGCATGCCCCGCAACAATGATTCCGCACCACCTATATGATCATTATCACCATGACTGACAATCAAAGTATCTAAGTGATCGACACCCTGTTGCCGTAAAAAAGGCAGGATGGCACTTAGACCCATATCACTTTCTGCGGAAAATTTAGCGCCAGTATCATAAACCAAATTATGATGAGTGGTTTGCAGCACCACCGACAAACCTTGCCCTACATCCAGTACCGTCAGCTTAATAGCACCCAGCGCTGGCAACTTGGGCGCAGTAAAAATTAACGGTAAAAACATAACCATACTGAGCCATCGTGCAGGCATACCGGCAGGCGCTAACATTAACAAAATACCCGGCACTGCAAATACTAAAGCCCAGACAGAAGGCTGCGCGTGATTAATAGAGGCGAGCGGCAACTCCGCCATTAACGACAACAGCCACCATAAGGTTTGTAAAATACCATCAACAACAATAAACAAGCCATGAGCGATGACCGGTACCGAAAACATTAACAAAACACCGATTAAGGCCAACGGCACCACTAATACGCTGATAACTGGCACCGCTATAAAATTGGCCAACGGCGAAATCAACGACACTTGCTGAAAGAAGAACAATAACAACGGCGCTAAACCCACGGAGGTCGCCCAATTAATCTTAATGACTTCTAATAGATAGCCAAACGAGCCTAGTCGAGCGGAAATAGTATAGATAATTAAACTAACAGCTAAAAAGGATAACCAAAAGCCCGCCGACAAAGCGGCCAAAGGATCAATAATCAACACTAACAATAATGCTACGGCTAAAGTATTAAAAGGCCTAGTATTGCGCTGAAAACTAATAGCCAACATCACCACGGTTAGCATAATCACTGAACGCTGAGTCGGCACCGAAAAGCCGGCTAATCCAGCATAAAAAACAGCCGTTAACATCGCAGCAAGCGCTGCAATCCGTTGTGGTGAATACGTTAAAAAACCTAGCCTAGCCCAAAGCTTTAATACTAAAACATAGACCAATCCAGCTATCAAACCTACATGTGAACCTGATATAACCACGAGATGGGTAGTACCCGTTATTCGAAACACTGCCCACTCATGCTGAGAAATGCCACTACCATCGCCTATGGTGAGCGCTTTAATCAAACCTAAATGAGTACAATCACTAGCCACTTCTGATAAGCGATCAGTAATTATTTGTCGCCATAAAGATATATGCATCCACGCTGAAGCTACACCCAGCAATACTGGCTTAGGGCTGGGGCGAATATAACCCGTTGCAGCTATCCCTTCAGTAAATAACCAACGCTCATAATCAAAGCCACCCGGATTAAAACTACCATGAGGTCGCTTTAATTTAACGGTAAATGACCACTGCTGACCAGCTTTGATAGGGTATTCAGGATAATACCAATTTAATCTTAATAAACGAGGTAGTTTTTGCTCAGAGGATTGCACGATAAAATCAAAACGCGTGCGCCGATCATCTTGCTCAGGCAAATCCGCCACATAACCACTCACAGGAATATCGATACCTTCTAATGCTTCTGGCAATTGATCGTCTAAACGCAGCATGGCAAAAAGCACAGCCCACAACACGCCTATCACTAAGAACAATAAACACCAGTGACGTAAGCTTGCTAAAACCAAAGCAGAGAAGCTAACCATTATTAGCCAGAGATTGCTGGGCAATACCTGAAATTGCTGGACAGCAAGTAGCCCGATAAGAAATAACAGTACAGATACCAGCATTTAATGCCTCGGTGTTAGGTCAAACTAAAAAACGACTATTAGATGACTTAGATCTTTTTCAACCTAAGCATTGATACGTTGTCGGGTTACGCTACGCTAACCCGACCTACATGACAAATGAGCTTTCTTACAGGGAAATTTAAAAAACGGCTGAACTCCGCGCCATTCTGAGGTATTATCGCACACCGATAACTTTTAACAGGAAGCTTCCATGACTCAAGATGAATTAAAACAAAAAGTGGCACAAGCAGCCATACACTATATTAAAGATGTCGCCATCGTTGGCGTAGGCACTGGCTCTACCGTCAAACATTTTATTGATTATTTAGGCGACATTAAAGGCGATATCGAAGGCGCAGTGTCTAGCTCTGAAGTCAGTACTGCTCATTTAAAGAAAGTTGGCATCCCTGTATTTGACTTAAATGCAGTCGGAACACTTGATGTGTATGTTGATGGCGCTGATGAAGTCAGCCCTCACAAACATCTGATTAAAGGCGGCGGCGGCGCCTTAACTCGCGAAAAAATTATTGCTGCAGCTAGCAAAAAGTTTGTTTGTATCGTCGATGAAAGCAAATGCGTTGATGTTCTGGGTAAATTCCCTTTACCTGTTGAAGTGATTCCTATGGCAAGAAGTTACGTCGCTAGAGAGCTCGTTAAATTAGGCGGCCAACCAGTATGGCGCGAAAACTGTATCACTGATAATCATAACGTGATACTCGACGTCCATAACCTCAACATTCTTAATCCAATTGAATTAGAACAAATCATCAATAATATTACTGGCGTAGTCACTGTCGGTTTGTTTGCTATGAGACCCGCTGACATCGTTTTAATTGGTAAAGGCACAGAAGTTATTACCCAGTAATTATCTTGTCAGGGGCAACCCGCTAGGGACTGTGAAAGTATTATGAATTTAGCTTCCCCCTTTGTAAAAGGGGGAAGCCAAAAATGAAAATACTTTCACAGTTTATTTAGCGTATTAGACCATTTACAACGCATAGCATCGGCGTAATACGCTATGCTATTAACGGATACAGCAAGTAGGCTCGACAAAACACAGTCGAATTGAAGCTACTTGCTTGGATCGCTGACTATTTTTGTATTTTAATATCACTCTACATAAACCAATTAACACCCTAGCGATTAAATCATTACAAAGGTCACTAGGATTTACCTAATTAGCCCTTTACAATAGCCGCACAACAACATCATTTCATCGCTATTAATGAAACCTAAATACGCCATGCTCTGCATATTACCGCTACTTGTGGTATTGATCCCAGCTCTTATTAAAGTCGCCCCACAATTACAAGAAGCGGCTGACATAATACCTCCAGCGACTATTTACACTCGCTCAGACAATAGCAGCATCAACAAGCCCTGCTCCAATGATCATGCTGAGTGGCGACCTGAACAAGTTATTGAAGGCGTTACTATAGATGCCGCACCTTCCTGCGAACCTGATAATCCTTATGATATTGTCACCTCGGTTAAAGGCACCAATAATGTTTCGATGGGCACCTTAATGCAAACTAACTTTGCTCAAGATGCCATCACACTAAGCGATGATTTAGATCATGATGGCGATCCGGACATTATTCGCATTAAATTGGAAGTCGTTGAACTTAACGGCAGCAGCCCAGATGGTGAGTTTTTAATCAATACTTTTGATATAGCGCCAGGCATACAACCCGGACTTTGGGTCTATGCACCTAAATCAAGAGGCATGGCTCTTAAAAACTTCAATTCTTTAGTAGCCAATCCAATGTTGCGCGCACCCTCTCCTGTTATCCGTGTTGAGCAAGGTGATAAGGTTTATATTACTTTAGAAAACACTCATTATTTACCTCATACCATCCATCTACACGGCGTAGATCATCCTTGGCTTAATGATGAAGGCCAAGATAATGATGGTATGGAAGAACATGCGGTATTTCCCGGCAAAAGCCACACTTACCAAATACAGCCTAGACATGCAGGCACTATGCTTTATCACTGCCATGTACAAACTGCTCAGCATTTTATGATGGGCTTAAATGGAATGTTTATCGTTGAAGAAAATCAGCCTAATAATTGGCTACAAACCTTCAATATTGGTGCAGGGCAAGTACGCCACCCTTCAACTGCGGTGAAAAAAGTTTATAACCAAGAATATGACCTACATTATCAATCCGTTGATAAGAAACTGGCGTCTATCATCCAAACCGCTAATGACCCTAGACTGATTGCAAAGCAAATGGCTAGAGACTACAACATGACCGAGTCTTTTGAAAACTACTTCATGCTCAATGGCCACTCATTTCCTTACACACTAAGAGATGCCATGATCATCGCTGATGAAAATGAGATCATTAAACTACATGTTGCTAACTTACAGCGCTCTTCTGTGGCTTTACATATTCATGGCCATAAAGCGACTATTACCGCCTTAGATGGCGTTGAACAGCCCGAAGGTCAGCAAATAACTCGAGATGTTTTTGATATTGCCCCTGCACAACGCACTGATTTACGATTACAAACCATAAACGATGGCTTGCACAATTATGGTCCAGGCTTATGGATGTTTCATGATCATGTACCTACAGGCACAACCACTGATGGCATGGAACCCGGTGGTAATATGGCTATTCTTGCTTACAAACATTATCTTGATGAGCTAGGTATGCCCAAAATGCATGACGAATTGTTTGATCAAGTATTTAATAAAGACTATTACGCAAAAAAACAAGCCGTATGGGCGAGCGGAGATTTTGCAGCCTTACTCGGTGACGCTGGGTTGCTAGCTCCAAATTATGGTCGCATCATCTTATTTGGTCTAATCGCTGGCTTGATCATCGCCCTGTTAGTCTTGAGTGCGCTTATTGTTAGACGGAAAAAATCATGAAAACTTTAGTACTCACTTTATTAATGCTCTGCGCTAGTTCCGTGGTGACTGCCATGGACATGGACGGCATGTTAATGGATGATAAAGGCATGATTATGAATGCCAACAGCGACACCCTGCCCCGTGACTGCACGGCTATTTCAGAAACTGTAGACATTACTATTCGTGCCGGTCAACAACATGCACAGAAATTTACTGGCAANATGTTTGCCTTCGATCAGCAAGAATGGAATATTAAACCCTGCGCTAAAATCAATATCACTTTTATTAATGATGACCAAATACGTCATCAATTGATGATACATGGCTTGCCAGGTTATTTATATCCAGACGGCATGTTTCATTTAGAGCTTTATGGTGAAGGCCAGTTACAAGCCTCATTGATTATGCCTAGTTTAAAAAAGACGTATCTCGTGCATTGTGAATTGCCTCAACACATGGAAAAAGGCATGAAAGCCCAATTAAAAGTCGATGGTGGTAACGGTGATTTACCTAGCATACCCGGCTTGACTGCTCCAGTAAAAGCCGATATCTATCCCGTTGATTGGAGTTCATTAACGACAGCGATATTAATTTTGTGTGTGTTAGTAGGCTGCTTTATGCCTTTTATTATTATTCTTAATGCTAAGCGCTTTAAAGAGCCAATAAAGAAACTTTTGTCGACATTGAAACGTGGCAAATCTGTCGCCCCTACAGAATCTTCCTAACTCATGCCACATGGATTGCCGAAATGCCAAAACGTATGAGACGATTAATATTAATCGTAGCAAAAAATTTTGCAGTTACCTTGTAGAGCCGATATTAAGTCTGTAAATGTAGTTTCGATTGCAGGGATGAAGCGAAAGAAACTGTTAAAGTATTATAATTCTAGCGTCTCCATCGGAAAGTTCATCTGGCATGAGTATTCATAAATTGCGAAAATCATACTGTATGGGCATAGGTATCTACACAAATAATGGTTAGCATTCCCACGCGAGAACGATAACATTGTGGTGAAGATCGTAGGGGCGTATTGCATACGCCCCTACAAGGTACTAGTTTTTAAAATTTAAACATACATAGCTACGCTTAAAAAAAATCAACTTGTAAAATTATCCTGTTTTTTTTAGAAACTAAATTCCTTCATCAGGGGAAATACTCATGGCCTATGAAGCTTTGCTAGAAACTTTACAAAAGCATAATAAACTTTCCGTCACAGAACTGAAAAAAGTTGAGCGAGTAAAAAAGACCTCCGTAGCAGAAAACATCCCCCAATTGTTGCTTAAACTAGGGTTATGCTCAGAATTGGATGTAGCTAATGCTTTTGTTGAATCGGGACACTTTGAAAAAGTTGAATCCACTCAGTATCCGCAGGAAACGCAACTACCTGAAAGCGTGTCTTTACGTTTTTTAAAAAGCAATCATATCATCGGCTTAAATCAAACTAACGATGACATCACCATCGCCATGATGGATCCTGAAGATCAATTTTCTATAGCTGCGTTAGCTTTGGCATCAGGAAAAGCTATCATCACTAAAGTAGGTTTATTATCAGAAATCGATGCTGCCCTAGATTTTCAATACGGCGAAGATCGATCAAAAATGGATAAATTGATAGATGATCTCGCCGCTAATGATAGCGATGATTTTGGCGAAGATGATTTAGAACATTTAAAAGATTTGGCCAGTGAAGCGCCTGTCATCAAAATGGTTAATTTGATTATGCAGCGAGCCATAGAAACCAAGGCTTCAGATATACATGTAGAGCCTTTTGAACAAACCCTAAAAATTAGGCTACGTATAGATGGCGTTTTGCAAGAAATTGACGCGCCCAACGTGAAGTCAACGGCTGCAGTGATCTCTCGAATTAAGATTATGGCTAAACTGAATATTGCCGAACGCCGTTTGCCTCAAGATGGCCGTATTAAAGTGCAAATGTTAGGCAAAGAATTAGATTTACGGGTATCAACCATACCAACCATGTATGGTGAAAGTGTCGTGATTCGTTTACTGGATAAAGAAAATACCGTATTGGATTTTGCAGGACTAGGTTTTGCTGGACGTCATTTACAGCAATTTATTGATATATTATCGCTGCCACATGGCATTATTCTGATTACCGGCCCTACCGGCAGTGGTAAATCAACCACCATGTATGCCGCCTTAAAACAATTGAATACTCCTGAACGCAAAATCATTACCGTTGAAGATCCGGTAGAATATCAAATGGAAGGTGTTAATCAAATTCAGGCAAAACCGCAAATAGGCTTAAGCTTTGCGTCAGCACTACGTTCTATAGTTCGACAAGATCCTGATGTAATTATGATCGGCGAAATGCGTGACCTTGAAACTGCAAAAATTGCAGTTCAATCTGCTCTTACTGGGCATTTAGTATTATCGACCTTGCATACTAATGACGCTGCCGGCGGTATTACACGTTTGCTAGACATGGGTCTGGAGGAATATTTACTGACCTCAACAGTTAATGGGATTTTAGCGCAACGCTTAGTTAGAAAATTATGCCCTGAATGCAAAGTAGCTCATATCGCCGAACCGGAAATTGTCAGTAGTCTAAATCTACGTCGATTTAGTTCGGAAGCTAATATTGTTTTATACAAACCAGTTGGCTGTCTGGCTTGCGCTGGTATGGGTTACCGAGGACGACTCGCTATTATTGAGTTTTTACCTATGACTGATCCCATCCGAAAATTGATCATGGCTCATGAAGAAGCCGGTGCCATTCAAAAACTAGCGATTGCTGAAGGCATGCAAACACTTTATGAAAATGGCCTCGTTAAAGTCATACAAGGCATTACTACTCTGGAAGAAGTTATGCGAGTCACAGCGGAAACTTAAGATGCCTCTATTTACTTATAAAGCCGTTAATAATATGGGTGAAACAGAAGAAGGTATTAGAGACGCCATCAATGAGCATAATTTGATTGCGGCTTTACATTCAGAAGGTTATCTCCCAATTCGTGTTGCGCTTGCTAATAGTCGATCATTTTTGGGCTTGCAAGCAAAACAATCTAAATTATCACAGAAAGACATTGCTCTTTTAACTGGAGAACTGGCCACTTTATTAGAATCTGACTTACCTTTGGATAAATCTTTACTCGTCTTAATAGATTTAACTGAAGACCAGGCTCAATTAAGTAAATTGATAGCCCGAGTGCTCGACAAAGTTAAGGGTGGTGCAACCCTGGCCGATGCCCTAGAACAACAATCAGGCATATTCAGTAAATTTTATTTGAACATGATACGAGCGGGTGAGGCCGGTGGTAGTCTCGGATCGGTTTTGGCTAGGCTATCTGAATATCTGGAGCGCTCGCAAGAATTAAAAGACACGGTAAGTACAGCATTAATTTATCCTGCCATATTACTGGTAATGTCATTAGCCTCATTATTTGTAATGCTCACTTTTGTGGTGCCGCAATTTACTGAAATGTTCGAAAGTGCAGGCAAGTCCCTACCAGTCTCAACTCAAATTGTGGTGACATTAGCAGAATGGCTACAAAGTTATTGGTGGGCATTATTAGTCAGTATTATTTTTATTTCTAGCTATATGAAATTACAACTAGCTGACCCTTTAACAAAAAAAGTCTGGGATGGTCGTTTTTTAAAACTTCCATTAGCCGGAACAATTATTACCCATAAAGAAACTGCAAACATTAGTCGCACCCTAGGAACGTTACTTGGCAATGGTGTTTCATTACTGGCAGCATTAAGCATAGTGAGAGAAACTGTCGAAAATCTGGTGTTGGCGGCAGCTATTGAGGATGCAGAACAACAGTTAAAACAAGGTAAACATTTATCAGATGCCTTATTAAGCATGGATTTGTTCCCTAAAATGGCCATGCAAATGATTAAAATGGGTGAAGAAACAGGGCGACTGGAAGAAATGTTGCTGCGCGTAGCCACTATATATGACAAACAACTCAGGGTAGCCATACAGCGACTACTCGCTTTTCTTGAGCCTGTATTAATAATTAGTTTAGGATTGATGATTGCAGGTATCATCGTGTCAATTTTATTGGCTATCTTAAGCGTCAATGATCTAGCTTTTTAATGGAAACAATACTAACCATGAAACAAATTAAACCTCTATCAGAATCAGGCTTTACTTTACTTGAGTTATTAGTCGTACTAGGCATCATTGCCATGCTGGCAGGAATAGTAGGACCTCAAGTCATGAAGCACATGGGAGAATCCAAAACCAAAGCGGCAAAAGTGCAAATTGAAGATTTAGCAGCTACCTTGGATATGTATAAACTCGATGTAGGCAATTATCCAAGCAGTGACGAAGGTTTAAAAGCATTAATAGAAACTCCTGATAGCAGCAAGCGCTGGAATGGCCCTTATTTACGTAAATCTAAAATCCCCTTAGACCCATGGCAACAAGAATATCATTATGTTTCACCTGGTGAACATGGAAAATTCGATATATACACCTTTGGTGCTGACAATAAAGAAGGCGGTGAAGGTGAAGATCAAGATATTGTTAGTTGGTAATAGTAACTGATACTTAATGTTCAAGGAAAAAATCTGAACATAGTGGCGACAAATTAGCCCAGTACCTTAATCTATTTAAACGTGGCGAATCTGTCGATCGTAATGTAGGGACAGATCGCGACCTGTCCCTACGGTGTAAAATGTGCCGATAATGCGAACTTACTTGTGTAGGCAAAAATAGTCGATTAACTCAACGAGAACTTATGAGACGGTTAATTCTAAATAATGGCTTTACCCTACTTGAGTTACTGGTAGTGTTATTTATTATGATATTAGGTTTTGCTGTAGTCGGGATTAATTTGTCTTCTGGAAGTGGCAGTGCCGCGCTTAAAGTAGCAACAAGAGACATGGTTTCTGCCTTGAGGTATACACGGGGTCAAGCTTTAATGCTGCATCAAGAAGCAACCATGACTATTGATCTTACCGAAAATACTTATACCGTGAGCGATCGACCTAAAAGTTATATTATTCCTAAAAGCATTTCGCTTACCGTAGTCACCGCACAAAGCGAAGTTCGCGAAAATGGCATAGGAAATATTCGGTTTTTCCCTGATGGTTCATCGACTGGAGGAAGAATTACCCTAGAACAAGATAAACTTGCTGCAGAAATTAATATCAACTGGTTAACTGGCCAAATTAAACTTGGTGATGTTGATGCCACAAAATAAACAACAAGGCTTTTCTTTATTGGAAATCTTAATTGCATTTTCAATTCTTGCTCTGTCACTAGGGATTTTGTTGAAGATATTTTCAGCAGGCGTTAATACCGCTATCATCGCCGAAAACTATACAACTGCTGTACAACTATCTGAAAGTTTAATGGCTAAAACGGGTATAGAAACACCTTTGCAAATCGGACTCTATGAGGGCTCCGAAAACAATATCTATCATTGGCAAATTGAAATCAGTCCATTTATTTTCAATCCTGAAAACATTGATGCAACTTTACAAAAAGCGGAACTTTTTAAAGTGAAGGTCACCGTCAATTGGGATAATGGTAATGCCAATGACAGACAAATTGAGTTAATCAAATTAAAGCTAATAAATAAACCTTTATGAGGCAAAAAACTCAAGGCTTTACTCTAATTGAAGTACTTATTGCCATGACCTTATTAAGCATGATGATGGTATTACTGTTTGGTAGCTTAAAGATTTGCGCGGATAGCTGGGAAAAAGGCGAGAACAAAATCACCGAAGTGAATGATTATGCCGTCGTTTATAATTTTTTTCATCAGCATTTATCATTGGCACAGCCCTTATGGAATGATTTTTCAATTGAAGGAAATTCCTTTTCTTTTCAAGGTACAGCCCAATCTTTGCAATTTGTTTCAGCTTTACCAGCCAGTGCAGGTAGATCTGGGCTACAGCTATTTTCTGTCGATTTACACTCCGACAATAATGATAGATTTGTCAATGTTACACTAAGACCCTTTTTTCCATTATCAGATGGAGCATCATGGAATAATGCAGAAGAAACATTAATTAACCATGTTAGTGATTTTCGCCTGAGCTATTTTGGTTCTGCTGACGGTATCAGCCCAGGAACTTGGCAGGATGAATGGCTAGTTAAAAATAACTTGCCTCAATTAGTTAAAATCAACATCAGCCTAGAAAATACCATTATTTATCCAGAAATGATTATTGAGCTTAAAGTTGATGGCGTAAATAACAATAGTAACTCGGCCAATGCCCCTATCAATTTCAATAACCCTAGATCGGATTAATGACAAAACAAAAAGGCATGGCATTGGTTCTGGTACTGTGGGTAATAAGTTTACTGACCATTATGGCCGGCAGTTTCGCACTGAGTATGCGTAGGGAGTCCTCTATTACTATGAGTATTAAAAACAATGCTCAAGCTATAGCAGTTGCCGAATCAGGGATAGCCATAGCAGAATTGATGTTATTAACGCCTGATCAAAATAAACGCTGGCGTACAGACGGTAGCGTTTATGAAATAATCTCTAACGATGCAAAAATTCGTGTACGACTTTTAGCAGAAAAAGGCAAGATAGACATCAATAAAGCCGATCAAGCCATGCTCGAAGCTTTAATGCTTTATGATACTGACAAAGCAGAACAAAAATCAAAATTAGTCGCTGCAATAATGGACTGGCGTGATGCTGATGACTTAATAAATATTGATGGTGCCGAAAAAAAAGAATATAAAGACGCGGGCTTAAGTTATCAACCTAGAAACAAACCTTTTGAAAGCCTTGAAGAATTACAATTAGTATTGGGTATGAATGAATCGCTATTTTCTCAAATAGAACCTTTAATCACGGTTTATTCTGGACAACCCAAAGTATCCGAACAACTAGCAACTAAAGAAGTTTTAAATATAATCCCAGGATTGGATACTAGCTTGATAGACTCTTATATTAAGGTACGATTGGACAGTGCAATAAACAACTTACCAATACCGCTATTTCCATCTAGCTTAGGGCAAACTAATATAAGCGAACAGCCCACTACTGCAATACAAACAGAACAAACAAATGTACTAACGCTAATATCCGAAGCAATATTGAATGATGAGACTCGTGCCATAATATCGGTAGTGATAAAACCATTAGAGTTTTCCCAAAACACTACATCTCAACAAAACCCTTTTCAAGTATTAAAATGGCAGCAACTAACGACTAATAAGTCATTATTTGTTAATACAATGAGCGAATTATTAGTAAAACAATATGCTGAACCTGAACTCAACAATTGACATCGACTATAAACAGTTTTTACGCTGGTGGACGCGTGAACTAGACTTTTTAGTCCCAGCCAAACTTAAGCAATGGGTCACCGACCAACAAGGCTATCTCATCGTAAGCCCGAATGGCAATCAGCTCACACTCACTTATCGATACAATGAACAATCCGAACTACTAGCGACAGTGGATCGCAATGAAACTGGCCTAGTACAGTTTAAAACTTTGCGAGAAAAAGATGAGCGACTCACTAAAGTTCAGGTAATACTTAAATTGCCTAGCCAGTACGCTATTCAAAAAGAACTGAGCTTACCGTATGTGGCAAAAGAAAATCTTTTACAAGTTGTATCATACGAATTGGATCGCTACACCCCCTTTCAGCCTGAACAAGTTTATTTCTCAGTTAAACTGCTCAATGCTAATAAGGAACTTGGACAGATTAGAGTCATGTTAATATTAACGACTCGAGCTATTCTTGATGGGCTTTTTGATGACTGCATCACTATGGGCTTATCACCACAATTAGCTTATTATGACGATCCAATCCTAGATCTTAATCAAATTGATGACAGCTATAATCTACTGCCTGTTCCACTAAGACAAAAAACGCCAAAAATAACTCGTATAATTAATTCAACATTAATAATAATTACCTGTTTATTATTAGTAGCTGTTGTCGCAACACCTATCTGGCTTGAAAGTCAAACCATTGACGCTTTACAACTCAAAACCAATGCTTTAGAAAAAGATGCCAAAAAGGTCAAAGCCTTGCAAAAAGACATAGATGCAACGATAGATGAAACTCGTCAATTACTTGCCGAAAAAAGTGCCGCGCCTGCCATGCTTGAAATGCTAAATACCTTAAGCTCAGTTATCAATGATGATACTTGGTTAAGTTATGTACAATATTCAGACGGACACCTCCAAATACAAGGAGAGTCACCAACAGCATCAACGCTTATAGCAGTCCTTGAAGCATCTGAATTATTTGCCCATGTCCGATTTGCATCACCGGTAATCCAAGATGCTATCAATAAGCTTGAACGATTCCAGATTTCTGTTGATGTAACTCTAACAGGAGCGCATTAATGCAGATCGTGAATATTCAGAACAAGCAACGCTGGCTTGCAGTAGGCTTATTAATTGTTATAGTGTTTATGATTTGTTTAATCGTTATAGTACCTTTACTTAACAAAGGCCTAAAACTTAATAAATCTAAAAATGACTTGATGTTCAGATTGCAACAATATGAACGAATTTTAGCAACAAAAAATACGGTTACTGCCAGTATGGCTAAAATTAAACAGCAACATGATCAACAAGGTTATTTTAATAGCCAAGAAACAGATGCATTAGCATCAGCTGAAATGCAGGCCTTTATTAAGAAAGCAATCATTGATGCGGGGGGTGAATTAACTAGTACTCAAGCGCTTCCAGTCAACAATAAAAATAAATTTAGTAGAATAGCTATAAGTGTAAGAATGTTCGGAAGTAGTGAAGTATTGCGATCAGTACTTTATAAAATAGAAACCTCTACACCATTTATTATTATTGACCAAATTGATATAAGACCTATGAACGGGACTATGAACAATATTACCCATCAGATCGAACCCAGCAATAAATTAAACGTAAATTTTCAAGCGGTTAGTTTTATGAGAAAACCAGCAGAATGAACCGTAAGCGCCTTAATGTACTAGCGGGGATTTGTATGGTGTGTATTTTGATTATCATAGGCGAATTTTTATATAACCTATGGATACAAAAACACCTATTTAACTCAACGAATACAATGCATGCAGAGCTATCGCTGGACGAAATGCCCGTTATAGACCTACTACAACAACCAGAAACATCTTATATAGATTTAGTAAGTAGACCTTTATTCACTAAAGGTAGAAGACCTGTCAAAGAATTTTCGCAAGAAACGTCACTAACTGCAGGTTCATTCATCAATACCTTTGATTGGCAATTAAACGGAATTTATACCACACCCAAAGGGCCAGCAGCGTTGTTTAGTCACACTGCAAGCAAAACCGCTAAAAATGCTTATCGCAAACTAACCGTAGGAACAGATCTAGATGGCTGGAAAGTCACTCAAATTTATAAAGATCGAGTTCTACTAGAACAAAACAACCAACCTAAAGCATTATTTCTGCAAAAACAAAAATCGAAAGAATTATCTAAAATCCCAAGTATTCCTGAGGCAGTAGCACCCAATACACCTCCGCCAAATGAAACACCTAACCCTTTTAATCCATTTATTGCACCTAATAACCCTTAATCCGCTGTAGGCGGTTTTAAATATTAACCATGACAACCCATAAAAAATCAATCTCCTGCGTTCTTTTAATCAGCTTATCTTTATCGGGCTGTGAAGCATTAAAACCCTTTACAGTGGATAAGTTAGCTTTGACTCCAGTCATTTCAGAACAACAAGAACAGCAGGATGCTGCCTTTAAACAATTGCAAAATAGTCCAACAGCAACCAAAACAAAAACCACAACAACGGAACTTTATCCAGGAACGGATCGTTTTGTCCCCGAGACGATCACTCAACACAGAGCAGTCACTCCTACTGGCACTGGGACTTATAGCTTAAATTTTGACGATGCTGACCTTGGCGAAGTAGCCAAAGTCATCTTAAGTGACATTCTTGGCCAAAACTATGTCCTTAGCCCCAAAGTAGCGGGTAAAGTCACCTTACAAACGACCGAAGCACTTACCAAAGAAGAATTAATACCGACTTTAGAAATGGTACTGCGTATGAACAATGCAGCCTTAGTTAAAGATAGTCGAATTTATCATATTGAACCCGTTGCTGAAGCTTTATTTGTTTCTAACACTACCAGCAGCAAAATAGGTTATCAAACTCGCGTTATTCCTGTCAGAAATGTGGCTGCTCAAGAAGTTGCCGACATTATAAAACCGTTAGTCCAAGAGAAAACCATACTCAATATTAATGAAAGTCGCAATATTCTAGTGGCCTCGGGTACTGCTGATGAAATTGCTCGGGTAGTCGATCTGGTCAGCACCTTTGATATTGACCTATTAAAAGGCCGTTCTTTTGGCTTGTTCAGTTTGGCTCATGTTGATCCTGAAACTGTTATTAAAGAATTGGAAGGAATTTTTCAACACAAAAGCAAGGACGATGAATCTAGCTTTTTTCAATTTATGCCTATACAGCGTTTAAATGCAGTTTTAGCCGTTACTCATCAAGGTCGCTATTTAAAAGATATCGAAAGCTGGGTGCTTAGACTCGACAGAGCCAACAGCTCCTCAGGAGGCGGCGGTGTCAATGTTTATAAAGTTCAACACGCCAATGCCGAAGAACTAGCAAACACTTTGAATGAAATATTTACCAGCGCACAAAACAAATCAAGCTCTGCAAAAGTAACGCCAGGACAAACAGCTGCTTCAATAACCAATAAATCACCTACCGATACACCAACGCCCGAAACATCAGCGCCTAAAAAATCGACTGCCAACACAAATAGCAGTGCAGCGACAGGCACTGCTAAGGTTTCTAGTGTCGACAATGTAAAAATAATAGCCGATAAAGCTAATAATGCCGTCGTTGTTGTTGCTACTGCGCAAGAGTATGCAGTCATTAGACCTATTATTGAACAGCTTGACATTGTACCGTTGCAAGTACTTATTGATGCCACAATCGCTTCAGTTAATTTAACCGATGATTTAAAGTACGGTATCGCATGGTATTTAAACAAAGGGAGCAGCGCAATAAGCAATGGATTAAGTGGTACTCAATTAGGAAATATTGCCTATTCAGCAACATCGGCCTATGCCACCGGTGGCTTAAGTGCAGTTTATAATTCAGGAGCCGTTAATGCGGTTTTAAGCGCACAAGCTGATAAAGGTAATCTGAATGTCATTTCATCACCCTCTTTAATGGTATTAAATAACCAAAAAGCTAAAATAAATGTCGGAGATCAAGTGCCCATACAAACCAGCACTTCATCTTTACCGGTAGCCAGTGGCTCATCACCAACTATAGCACTAGGTAGTTCAATTCAATATAAAGATACAGGGGTGACTTTAGAAGTAACTCCTAGAGTTAATGCGAATGGCATGGTTATTATGGACATCAAGCAGGTGTTTAGTGTGCCGGTATTAACAACAACTGGGGTCTCTACCTCGCCGACTATTCAGAAAAAAGAAATTGAAAGTTCGATTGCTGTCAATGACGGAGAAACTATCGTACTAGGCGGTTTAATTGATGATACTAATAATGCCTCCAAAAGCGGCATACCTTTATTGTATGATCTACCATGGATAGGTTCAATTTTTGGCAACACCACTTATAAAAGAACAAAAAACGAACTAGTTATTCTGATCACGCCCCGCGTAGTAAAAAGTAAGCAAGATTCTAGGCTGATCTCTGATGAATTTAAGCGTAAATTAACCGGAATTTATCAAAAGGCATGGCAGAATGATAATGACTCCAGTTCTGAAACAGGAAAAAACTTACATTAATAACTGATGTTACGCAGCTATTTTCATCATTTCCACGCGGAGCGTCACTGTCCACAGTTAAGCATTTTGTAGGGACAACAGATTCACCCTATACGTAGGCTGGGATGAAGCAACAGAGACTGTGAAAGTATTCTGACTTTAGCTTCCCACTTTGTAAAAGGGGGATCGAGGGGGATTTTATTAAGTCATAGATTATTGATATTTAACAATAATTTTTTAATAGATCAAATCTCCCCTAACCCCTCTTTGCTAAAGAGGGGGAATAAAAAGAATACTTTCACAGTCTCGACAGCGGAATCCCAGCAATCGGAGCCGGGAGACGATACCCATGCTTAAGTGTAAGTCAAAGACGACTTTACATCTTTAATAAACCTTTAAATAATTTCATTATTATTTATAATCTTATGACTTTATTTATTCGCGATTGATGAAATACCCGCTATGGAAAACCTGTTATCTATTCAAAACTTTATTCCACACGGTTATTGCTTATCTTGGAGTCCTATTTTATTACGGCTTCATATCATCACTGATCTACTCATCTCCCTGGCTTATTTTTCAATTCCGATCACTCTGCTGTATTTCTTAGCCAAACGTAAAGTGTTTATGGCTAAGTCGTTAATAGCTTTATTTGCGGCTTTTATTGTCAGTTGTGGCATCACTCACTTAATGTCATTAATCACGATTTGGTATCCCATTTATTGGGTTGCGGGTTTATTTAAAGCCATTACTGCCTTGTTATCAGTTATCACTGCATTTTTAATGGTAAAGATTGTCCCTAAAGTCATGGCTTTACCTTTAGAGTTGATGGAATTCCAATATCAAAATATCCATATCCTCAATAATATGCATCAAGGCATTATATTGATGGACGCGCGTCACAAAATAACGTATTGCAACGCGGCATCATCGCAATTAACGGGCTATACACTCAATGAACTTCTAGGTAAATCTTGCACAATATTGCAAGGTACTGATTCTGATCCAGCACAGTATGAAAAGATCTGGGCGGCCATGAACAATCATGAAAGTTTTCATGGCGAAATATTAAATTATCGCAAAGATGGTTCAGTGTTTTGGAATGAACTGAGCATGACGCCTATTTTGAATAGGCTAGGGGTAGTCACTCAGTTTTTATGTATGCAAACCGACATCTCAGAGCGCAAACATATTGAATCGCAGTTAATTTTGTCTGAGCAAAACTTTCGTGATTTAACCAACTCCTCACCGGCTATGATTTGGATAGCCAACATTGATAAAAAACCCGCTTGGTTTAATGCTTCGTGGCTCAGTTTCTCTGGGCATGATTTAGAACATGAACTCAGTCATGGTTGGCAAAACAGCATGTATACGGAAGACCAAGNCCGTTNTTTAGATATTTTTAATAGCCATTTTAATCAACGCTTGCCGTTCCAAATCGAGTATCGTATGCGCTCAAAAGAAGGCGAGTACCGTTGGGTCGATTGTAATGGCGTGCCACGTTTTAATTCGGAAGGCATATTTAAAGGTTATATCTGTTATGTCAATGATATAAGCGCAACTAAATATAGCGAAGTCGCTAATGACTTTTTTAATAGCTCCCACGAAATGATCTATAGCACTGATCTTCATGGTTTTATTGTAGAAGTTAACGATCGATTTTTACAAGTCACCGGTTATAGTCGAGAAGAATTGATAGGTCGACATATACGTATCATTAAATCAGGCCTACATGGTGGCGATTTTTACGCAAGCATGTGGGATGCGGTCATCAATACAGGTTTTTGGTGTGGTGAAATTACTAATCGTACTAAAAATGGCGAGCCTTATTCGGTTGTCAGTACCATTACGACCATCAAAGACGAGATGCAAAATCCTATACGCTATTTAGCCATAGCCAGTGATATTTCCACTGTTATTGAAAAACGTCGTCAAATAGAACAACTCGCTTATTACGATAGTTTAACGGGCTTGCCTAATCGACTGTTATTAAAAGATCGCTTGGCACAAGCTATAGCAAGAGTCGGTCGACTAGGTAACTGCTTAGCCATTGTTTTTATAGACTTAGATGNCTTTAAACTGATTAATGATAACTTCGGTCATAATACGGGTGATGAATTTTTAATCGCCATCAGTCAGCTCATTAAGCAGACTGTCCGAGAAAGCGATACCGTGGTTAGAATCGGCGGTGATGAATTTATAGTGTTGTTAACAGACCTAGAAAACGAACAGGCCGCAGATACGCCCATCAAGCATTTATTACAGACTTGCCAAACACCCATTAAAATAAACAATTTATCCTTAAGCGTATCGGCCAGTATCGGCTTTACTATTTATAAAGACCAATCCGATTTAGAACGCGTTGAAGTTGATGTTGATGAATTGATTAGCCAAGCCGATAAAGCCATGTACGTCGCCAAACAATCGGGTAAAAATTGCGCCCATCGTTTTGATGGACAACTTGATGATATGAGTAATACCCGCACAGAAACCTTGAGAAATATTGAGCATGGTTTAAATCACGACGAGTTTGTATTGCATTATCAACCTAAAATAAACTTACACAGCGGTGAATTAATTGGTGTTGAAGCTTTAATTCGCTGGCAACATCCAACTAGAGGCTTGCTGGGACCTTATGCCTTTTTATCGTTGCTAGATAATCATCCTTTAGGTATAGAGCTAGGTTACTGGGTATTAAACTCTGCCTTAATCCAAATTGATCAATGGCGTGAACAAGGCTTAAACATAGCAGTAAGTGTTAATATTGATGCTCGCTTATTGCATCAACCCGACTTTCTAACCAAACTTAAAGCCGCCTTAGCGGTATTCCCTAATCATCAGCCTGGTTATTTGGAATTTGAAATTTTAGAAACCAATGCCCTGCAAGATCGTGAATATAGCAATAAAATTATTAAGGCCTGTAAAGATATGGGCATTAAGTTCTCCTTAGATGATTTTGGTACCGGTTTTTCTTCTTTAACTTATCTACAACAACTACCGATAGATATCGTTAAAATTGATCGCAGTTTTGTTGGAACCTTAGAAAAAGACTCTAAGGATTATTTAATCGTCAAAAACATCATTAGCTTAGTCAATAATATAGGCTATGAAACCATTGCCGAAGGCATAGAAACCGTTGAGCAAGGGGAAATATTATTAAATATGGGTTGTAAATTTGGCCAAGGCTATCACATAGCCAAGCCTATGCCAGCAGCAGAAATACCGACATGGAAAGCTAATTGGCAGATACCAGAAACATGGAAAAATGCCTTGGCGGATAGTTTGTAAATTAGAACTGTAGGCCGAAATAAGACCATCTAAGCGTAGCGCATGATGCGTTTCCGGCACGGGGCGATACTTATGCCGGAAACGCTCAATCGCTGATGCTCAAAAAGCCTTATTCCGGCCTACAAGACTACCCACCCCTCAAGCCACAGTTTTTTTAATCGCAAGAGTTTAATCAGCGCTAGAACAGGAAAACACCCATTACACTATGATTGAATACAACCAACTGTTTTATAGCATTTTTGCCATTATTGCTTTAGGGCTAGGTTTAAGTTCGATTATTGGTTTTCGAGACCAGGCTGACTACTTCAAAACAAAAGTGTTTTGGACTATTTCCACTTATCTGTTCATGTTATCCAGTTTTTTTTGGGCGATAGCTCCTGTCACTAGTTTTTATTTTCTCACCTTTGCTAATACCTGCTTAGTGGCTGCTATGGTCGCTAAAATCTTTTTATTTAGATCATTCACTCATAGCATTACTAAAGCACAACTCTTAAGCGCTCTACTGCTATTGATTATTTTCTGCATTGCCTTTGAGCAGATTAGGCAAACCGAAT